>Ga0187769_10001737_pt1 | contig 12499 bp, 9 predicted proteins | sample 0116_SJ02_MP02_1_FD_133140 | JGI IMG/M metagenome (GOLD analysis project Ga0187769, IMG submission 133140) | Tropical peat soil microbial communities from peatlands in Department of Meta, Colombia - 0116_SJ02_MP02_10_MG | ecosystem: Environmental > Terrestrial > Soil > Wetlands > Peat | place... | reverse complement strand
TCGACCGAACGGGTCGCGTCGACGACCCGGAACCCGTCCGGCCCCGCGATCCGGTCGTACTCGCGCTTGAGACGGCCCTGGAACCGCTCGTAGCTCTCGACGAGGTCGTCCGAGAGCCCGAGGTCCATGCCGGCCTCGTAGTAGTTCATCTTCAGGCGCGACGCGAGCTTGCGCTTCAACGTCACGGCGACCGGGACCTGGAAGTAGAAGACCCGGTCCGGGCGGGGCGCGAACGAGTAGATCATGCGGACCCAGGCGGGGTCGCATCCTCGGGCGGCGTCGCGGACGAACGCGGTGTACGCGTACCGGTCGCAGACGACGAGGTAACCGGCCCGCAACGGGGGCAGGATCCTCCGTTCGAATCGGTCCGCGAAGTCGGTCGCATGCAGCAGCGAGAAGGTGGTCGGGGTGAGAAGTCCCTTCTTCTTGCCGCGCCGGATCGTGCTCGAGACGAGCTCGGAGGAGTTCCACTCGGTGAAGAAGACGCGGTATCCGTTCGATTGGAGCCACTTTCCGAGGAGCGCCGCCTGCGTCGATTTGCCGCTCCCGTCGAGCCCTTCGAAGACGAACAGCCGACCCGGGAAACCGTGGTTCGGGGACGGGGTTTCAGGCATCACGGAACCGCACCTCCATGTCGAAGACCCGTTCCATCGGCTTGCGAACCTTCTCGGCCCAGCGGGGGGGGAGGGTGGTATCCCTGGCAGCAGAAAAGCTCACCGCGAGGGCCTTCCCGTCCGCGGTGAGGGAGAACCGGGGCCGGGCGGGCGCGAGCAGCTCGGCGACCCCCAGGATCGCTCCCAGCCGCAGCGCGTTCTCGAGGTCGGGAGGACGGATGATCGGAAGGAATTGCTTCTTCCATTCCGAAGGGACGCCGTTCCCCTCGTGGAGGTAGGCGGCCATCGAGGCGAGCAGCACCTCCCGCTGGTCGAGTCCCCAGATCGGGTAGTTCTGGATCAGGTACGAGGAGTGCCGGGCGTGGTTCCACAGGTCGATCGCCACCCCCGCGTCGTGCATCCAGGCGGCCACGCGGAGCGCGAGCGCCTCGCTGGCCTCGCCGTCGAACTTCGCCGCGAGGACCCGGAAGAGGCCGGTGGCGCTGTCGGCAACCTCCCGGCCGTGGGCAAGGTCGAAGGCGAACGACTCGGAGGCGGCCGCGGTCGAGCGGAGCGCGAGGGCCTCGGCGGACACCGGGAGCTTCGCTCCGAGCGACTCGAGCGCGATCCCCTCCCGGATCCCGGTCCCCGACACGACGATCCGTTCCGCGTTCACGGCCCGGAGGAGCTCGGAGAACACGAGGATCCCCGCGAGGACGACATCCGCCCGGTCGCTGCCGATCCCCGGGACCGCACGGCGACGGGCGGCCGGCATCTCCCCGAGAAGCTCCTGCAACGCCTCGATGTCGTTCTCGTAGAGCGGGTAACCGTGGACGCGCCGGACCGGGTAGTCCCGGAACTCGATCGCGGCCCGGGCGAGAGAACGGACCGTGCCTCCGATCCCGAAGAGACGGTACGGCCCTCCCCCGAACGCCTCGAGGATCGAGGAGAGCGTCTCCCGCACGTGGTCGCGCAGGGCGTCGTACTCCCTCCGCTTCGGCGGGTCGTGGTCGAAGAACCGCTGGGAGAGCCGCAGGACGCCGAGCGGAAGGCTGACCGAGTTGCGCAGCGAACCGTCCCGGACCTCGGCGAGCTGGAGGGAGCCGCCCCCGAGGTCGCAGACGAGGTCGTTCGAAAGCTCCCAGGCGCTCGCGATCCCGAGATAGGCGTACCGGGCCTCTTCGGTCCCGGAGATCGTCCGCAGCGAGACCCCCGTCGCCCGCTCGACGTCCCGCACGAAATCGGGTCCGTTCGGGGCGTCCCGCACGGCGCTCGTGGCGACGGCCAGCGTCTTTCCGACCTTGAGAGCGCGCGCGGTGCGAGCGAACCGACGGACCGTGGCGATGCCCCGGACCATCGCTTCGGGAGAGAGACTGCTGTCCGAGCCGGTCCCCGAGCCGAGGCGCGGGGCGTCCTTGGTCTCGTAGATGGCGCGCACGGTGGCCGCGCTCGACGTTTCGAAGACGACGAACCGTGCCGTGTTCGACCCCACGTCGATGACCCCGACCGTGGAGGAACCCCGGTTCGCCGGCACCTCCCGTTCGAGGTCCGCGAGCCGGGGCCGGTGCATGTCCCCCGACACCCCCTCGTCTCTAATAGGGCTCGGGTCGGACCCTTCGGAACGGGCGCTCCCTCCGAATGGTTTACGTGGACGACCCGGTGTGCCCCGGGCGGAGGGACCGATGGCCCCGAAGGACGAGCCAAGCCCGGTGCGACCGGAGCGCATCGCGCACCAGATCGCCGGCATCCTCGAAGAGGTGACGAAAGCCGTCGACGCCGTCGTCGCGTCGGCCCAGCCGTCGCCGGGGAGCCTTCACCGACTGCATCGCCAGATGCGCCGGCTGCGCACGGGCCTCGCCCTCTGGGAGGCGCTCCTCCCGACCCCCGAACGCGACCTCCTCCATCCGCTCGACGTTCGGATCAAACGGCTCTCCCGGCTGGTCGGCCGGATCCGCGACCGGGACATCGCGCTCTCGCTGCTCCAGCGGTACGACGGGCGAAGGGCGAAGCACCGCGACATGCTGCGGGTCGCTCGCTACCGGATCCGGGTGCAGGACGATGCCCGTACCGGCCGGGAGCTGTTGCGGGCGTTCCTCCGGTCGGAACGCCAGGCGCACCTCCTCGATGACGTGGGAGAGCGGCTCCGGAGCCTTCCGCGCTCGGGGTCGTTTCGGGATACCCGCCGGGCGGTGGCCCTCGCGCACGCCCGCACCCGCCAGAATCTGGCGAGGGCGCACAAGAAGGCCCGCCGCCGCCCGTCGATGGAGCGACTCCATCGGCTGCGGATCCGCATCCGCCGCGCGCGCCAGTTCTCCGACCTCGCGGTCGCCCTCGACCCCCAGCACGAACGAGGGCTCTCGAGCACTCTCGTGAAGCTCCAGAAGGACCTCGGGGACCTCCACGACCTCGACATGATCCTGGTCGGCCTCGACGACGAGGTCGGGAGGACCGCTTGGGCCGCCGCCCTGCGCGACGAGCGGCGGCGTCGCCGCCGGGAGGTCCTGAAGGCGCTCAAGACGCCGCTCGTCGTCCCGAGCGGGGGCGGGGGACCCCCACCGAAGGGCGCGTGAGCCTCCGTCATTCGGTTATTACCCCGCCCCGTCCTTCGGAGCGTGTGCCGACCTCGGGGGGGAACGACCTTACCGGGGCCGTGCGCGAGCTCCTCGGAGAATCCGGGGCGATCGGCGCCACGGTCCTTCAGATCGCGAGCGCGCTCGACGACCGCCCGGACCGGGTCGCCGAGGCGCTCGACGCGCTGCAGAGCCGGGGCGACGTCCTGCGGATGGGCCGGGGACTCTTCGTCCTGCGAGACTTCGAGCGGCTCGCGGAGCGCGACGATTTCGTCGACCCCCGGGCGTTCGTCGAACGGTTCGAGCGGGAGACCGGCGTCCTCCTCGGACGGTACGCCGGGCCGATCACGTTCCGGTCGAACGAGTCCCAGCCGGTCCATCGATGGTGGCCGTACGTCCAGGGATACTCGGCCGAGTTCGTGGCGGGGGTGGTCGCGGCCGCCGAGCTCCCGCGCGGAGCGACCGTCCTCGACCCGTTCGCGGGAAGCGGGACGACCCTGGTCGAGGCGCGCCGCGCGGGGGCCCGGGCCCTGGGCACCGAGCTCCTCGCTCCGGCCGTGCTCGCGGCGCGGGTGAAGACGTTCTTCGAGCTCGACCCGAACGCGCTCGCACGCGAAGCCGAGCGGGTCCTCCTTCGGGCCCGGCGGCGGAGCGGGGGAACGCTCCCGTTCCTGCGGGAGACCCGACGCCAGTTCGCCCCCCGGGCCTTGCGCGACCTGACCCGTCTTCGGGACGCGTTGCCTCCGGAAGGAACACCGCTCTCCGACGCCCTCCGCCTCGCCTTCGGTCGGATCCTGATCCCCTCGAGCCGGCTCCATCGGTCGCCGTGCCTCGGCTACGGACGACGCACGGAGGACGCACCCACCCCTCCCTTCGAGCGGTTCCAATCGGCGGTCGAGGAGATGGCGGTCGACCTCGTCGGCCTCGCCGGGGAACGCGCGAGCTGGGGCCCGGCCGCGGAGGTCGCGGCCCAGGACGCCCGCACGGGCGGCTGGCCCGCTCGCACGGTCGCGCTCGCCGTCACGAGCCCCCCGTACGTGAACGGCATGGACTATGTGATGAACTACAAGATCGACCTCGCCTGGCTCGGGTACGCCCGGTCCTACGCGGACCTCGTCGCGCTCCGACGCGCCCAGGTGGCGTGCGACAACCTTCCTCGCCGGGAGGCCGCTCCGTACCTTGACACGAGCACCGTGGACGACCCCTGGCTCGCCGAGATCCTTCCCCGGATCCGAGAGAACCTCGCGCGCAAAGGAACGTACCGGCGCGACGATATGCATGCCGTCGTGCATCGGTACTTCGCCGACCTCGCGCCGGTCCTTCGCGGTGTGTTCCGCGCCCTTCTACCGGGAGGTCGGTTCGTGGTCGTGGTCGGGGACTCCCTCCTCGCCGGGGCGTACGTGCCGGGCGACCTCCTGTTGGCCCGCCTCGGTGCGTCCACCGGCTTCCGCATCGTCTCGGTCGAGGCCGCACGGCGCCGACGCAGCGGCCAGCGCCGCAGCTTCGAGCTCCGAGAGTCGATCGTGACCTTCGAGCGCCCGAAGGCGGCCGGCTGAGCGCCGCTAGGTTCTTCGCCCGGGGAGGCGATAACGCCCCCGGATGTACTGTCCCGTCTGCGGCCGGGTCATGAGCGGGCCGACCAGCTCGAACGTTCCGTTCCCGATGTTCGTCTGTGGCCAGGACGGGGTCGTCTTCGACCGGAAGCGCGACGCGTGGCACGGCCTCCCCGAGGGCCGGGAGCGGCTCTGCTGTCCGATCTGCGGCGGCGCCATGGAGGTCGAGCCGAAGGAGCCGCCGCATCGGGTGTTCTTCTGCTTCCAGTGCGGGACGACGTTCGACAAGGAACAGGGCACGTGGTACGGGCTCGCCTACCACCTGTCGCCCTGAGCCGGCCGCCCCCGCTGCCGCTCGAGGCAAACGCTTAACGTATACCGCGGCGCGTTTTCCCGCCAGCCACGGAGGGGAAATGCCGCCCCCAGGGTCCCAGCCAAAATTCTTGGAGCCGTTGCTCGGGATCGTCTTCGACCTCGACGGAACGCTCGTGCTCTCGCACCACGACTTCGGGAGGATGCGGTCCGAGGTGGTCCGACTCGCGGAGCGGTACGGCGTCCCCCCGGGCCATCTCTCGGTCCAAGAGCCGATCCACCGCATCGTCGAGGCGGCGCGCGAGGAGCTCCGCACCGCCGGGGCGGCGGACGGGATCCTCTACCGGTTCGAAGCGGACTACCAGAAGCGCATCGATGCGATCGAGCTCGAGGCGCTTCCCCGGACGATCCCCCGGCCGGGCGCGAAGGAGCTTCTGAAGGCCCTCTCCGAACGCGGTTTCCGCATCGGTCTCCTGACCCGCAGCTCGGAGCTGTTCGCTCGCCAGGCGCTGGTCCGGACCGAGCTCGCTCCGTACTTCGCGTACCTGAGGAGCCGCAGCGCCGCCGGACCGGCGAAGCCATCGCCCGAGGCGCTCCTCCTCCTCCTGCGGGAGATGGGCGCGCCGATCGACCGCGCCCTGTTCGTGGGGGACCATCTCCTCGACGCGGAGTGCGCGACGCGCGCGCGCGTGCGCTTCTACGCGGTGATGCCCGACCCGAGCGAGGCGGCGCACGCGAATTCGACCATGAGCGAGGACCGGTTCCTCGCGGCGGGAGCCTCCGCGATCGCGACCGACCTTTTCCAGCTTGCCCGTCATCTCACCATCGCGACCCCCCCGCCGCTCGCGGGACAGTAGCTCGCTAGAGGTACGACGCCCAGACGTGGACGATGGCCCGCTCGGCGGTCGCCCAGGCCTCGGGGATCTGGTTCCAGCCGTTCCGCTGGTCCCCGATGCAGTAGAGACCGGGGACCGGTTCGCCGGTGGCGTCCGAGATCGCCCGACAGTCCTCGTCCGTGACGACGTAGCCGTCGGGGTCGAACCGGCACCCGAGCGTCCGCGGTATCGTGGCGTGCATCGTATACCATCCGAGGGCGCTGAACCCCCGGTCGTACGTCCGCTGGCTCCCGTCCGCGAACCGGACCCCGAACGCCTTCTCGCGGATCCCGTCGAACCCGACCATCTCGCCCGTCACGACCGGGACTCCGTGGTGTTCAAGGGTCGAGGCCAGGGTCGACCGGTCCGGCTCCGGTACCCCTTCGAGGAACGGATGTCCGTGGGTGAGCAACTCGACGGACTTCGGACGGAAGGCGAGGACGTCGAGGACCGTGCGCGCGGCGAACGCGTCATGGCCGATCACCGCGACCGACCGGTCGACAAGGTCCCAGCCGTCGCACAGGATGCAGAAGTCGACGATCGCCTGGTTGGCCCACGGAAAGATCGGGTCGATCTTTCCTCCCACGACCGGGATCCGATCGACGACCCCCATCGCGAGAATGACGACCCGGCTGCGAACGGCGTGCGTCTGCTTCAACCAATCGAAGGTGACCGTGAAGCCCCCCTCGGCGGACGCGACCGAGGTCACGGTCGCCGGGGTGATGTACCCCACTCGGTCCTCGTGCGAGCGCACCGCGGCGATCTGCTGGTCGAGGAGCCGGTGCCCCGAGATCCCGTTGGGGAAGCCGGGGATGTTGACCATGTGCGGGGCATAGTACGACCGGGAGTACTTCGGTCCCCGGTCGATGAGCGCGACCGAGTAGAGGAGAAGCGCCCCTTTGAGCGCCGCCTGGAGGCCGGCGTGCCCGCCGCCGACCACGACGATGTCGTACTGCTCGTGGAGGCGAGGAAACCCGGGCACGGTGCCCGCCCAGCCGGCGGGGGGATTTGATGCCTCGCCGACGAGGGGCATGTCGTCCACCCTACGTTCGAAATTCGCAGGAGCGGGCGTTGGCGGCTCCGCGGCGCAACGCCGGACGGCCATCACGCTCGCGCGCGACGGCAACGCTTAAGGCCGAACCGTTTTCTCGATAGCTTTCGGGTTGTTCAGGGCCGTGCCGAATCGCCTCGGAGAGGCTCGCCTCCGGGGGACTCTTTTTCTCGAGGACGGGACCCGGGTCGAGGGAGAGGGGTTCGGTGCGCCGTCCCGCAAGGTCGGCGAGGTCGTCTTCACGACCGGGATGGTCGGCTACCCGGAGTCGCTCACCGACCCGTCGTTCCGCGGACAGATCCTCACGTTCACCTACCCGCTCCTCGGCAACTACGGGGTGCCCCGCGCCGGAGGCCGGGACCGCTGGGGCCTTCCCGAGCTCGAGAGCGAGGAGGTCCAGGTCCGGGGCGTGGTCGTCCGGGGCACCACGCAGCCGAACCACTGGTCGAGCCACCGCTCGCTCCATAGCTGGCTCGCGGACGAAGGAGTGCCCGGCCTTCTGGGGGTCGACACGCGGCGTCTCACGGAACACCTCCGGGCGGAAGGCGTCGTGCGCGGCGTGCTCGATGTGGGGCCGGACGACACGCGCCCGAGCGATGACGAGCTGCGCCGGGCGATCGCCCACGCCCCCGGCTACGCCGAGGAGAATTACATGGCGGAGGTGGCCCCGAAGCGCCCGAGCGTCCTCGGGCATTCGAACGGTCCGCTCGTCGCGGTCCTCGATTGCGGCGTGAAGGCGAGCATCTTCCGGGCCCTCCTCGACCGGGGGGTGGACGTCCTCAGGCTCCCGTACGACGCAACGGTCCCGACGAGGTGGGAGGGGCGGCGCGTCTCGGGACTGTTGGTCGGTAACGGTCCCGGCGACCCGGCGGAGCTCTCCGCGACGATCGCCGAGCTTCGACGACCCTCGAACCGGACCCTCCCGACCCTCGGGATCTGTCTCGGCCACCAGTTGCTCGCGCTCGCCCGTGGCGCGACGACGTTCAAGCTCAAGTACGGCCACCGCGGGCAGAACAAGACGATCAACTTCCCCGACGGGCGCACGCTCATCATGAGCGAGAACCACGGCTACGCGGTCGACCCCCGTTCGCTCGACGGCACCGGCCTCGTGCCGTGGGCGACGAACCCGGACGACGGGACGCTCGAGGGGTTCCGCGACCGCTCGGGCCGCGTGCTCGCGCTTCAGGGCCACCCCGAGGGCCACCCGGGCCCCCAGGAGGCGGGGTTCGTCTTCGACCGGTTCCTCGTCAAGGTGAAGCGCGCCGCATGACGCCCAAGTTCCCGTCGAAGGTCGTCCTGCTGGGGAGCGGCGCGCTCAAGATCGGCGAGGCCGGCGAGTTCGACTACTCCGGCAGCCAATGCCTGAAGGCCCTCGAGGAGGACGGCGTCTATGCGGTCGTCGTCAACCCGAACATCGCGACACTGCAGACCGACCCGCCGAGGTCCGGTCGGGTCTATTTCCAACCGCTCACCCCCGAGTTCGTCGCCCCGATCCTCGAGGCCGAACGGCCGGACGGGATCCTCCTCTCCTTCGGCGGGCAGACCGCCCTCAACTGCGGGGTCGCGCTCTCCGACCAGGGAATCCTGCGCCGGACGGTGACGAAGGTCCTCGGCACCCCGCTCGCCGGGATCCGCGCCACCGAGGACCGCGCGAAGTTCGTGCGGACGATGACGAAGGCGCGCGTGCCGACCCTCCCGAGCCGGGCGGTCTACTCCTACGACGAGGCGGCCGAGGCCGCGCAGAGCCTCGGTTTTCCGGTGATGGTCCGGGTCGCGTTCACCCTCGGAGGGAAAGGCGGCGGCGTCGCGCGTACGAAGGAGGAGCTTCGGGAGGTCGTCGCGCGCGGGCTCCGCGCGAGCCCGGTCGGCCAGGTCCTCCTCGAACGGTACGTCGGCGAGTTCAAGCAGCTCGAGTACGAGGTCGTCCGGGACGCGAAGGGCAACACCCTCACCGTGTGCAACATGGAGAACGTCCTCGGCATGCGGGTCCACACCGGGGACAACATCGTCATCGCGCCGAGCCAGACGCTCACCGACTTCGAGTACCAGATGCTCCGACAGGCGGCGCTTCGCGCGGCCGAGGCGTGCGGGATCGTCGGCGAGTGCAACATCCAGTTCTGCCTCGACCCCGGCAGCGAGGAGTACTACGCGATCGAGGTGAACGCGCGTCTCTCGCGCTCGAGCGCGCTCGCGAGCAAGGCGACCGGCTATCCGCTCGCGTACGTCGCCGCGAAGCTCGCGCTGGGCTACACGCTCCCCGAGCTCAAGAACCGCATCACCGGGGTCACCACCGCCGCGTTCGAGCCGTCGCTCGACTACGTCGTCGTGAAGCTCCCGCGCTGGGACCTCGACAAGTTCGAGCGGGCCGACCGGCGGCTCGGCCCGGCGATGAAGTCGGTCGGGGAGGTGATGGGGATCGGGGCGTCGTTCCCCGAGGCGGTCTCAAAGGCGGTCCGGATGGGCGACCCGCGGGCCGACCTCGTCCCCCCGGCCGCGATCCGGGGTCGCAAGGAGATCCTCGCGGACCTCGCCCACCCCACGCCCGAGATCCTCGTCCGGGTCCTCGAGGCGTTGCGCGCCGGAATCTCGCCAGAGGAGGTGAGCCGCGTCGCGTGGATCGACCGATGGTTCGTGGACGCGCTCGGGGAGGTCGAGTCGGTCGACCGCGCGATCTCTGAGGCGGGCGGGGCCGGGCTTTCGAGCCCGCTCCTCCGGCGAGCGAAAGAGCTCGGCCTCTCGGACCGGGCGGTGGGGCGGGTCGCGCGCCTCGACGAGGAGGAGGTGCGGCGGCGCCGGCTCGCGGCCGGCATCCGACCCCGGGTGCGGATGATCGACACCCTGGCCGGAGAGTGGCCCGCGCGGACGAACTACCTCTACTTCACGTACCGCGCGAGCGCGGACGACGTCGCGCCGATGCCGAAGGGCTCGACCCTCGTCATCGGGGCCGGCCCCTACCGGATCGGCTCGAGCGTCGAGTTCGACTGGTCGACGATGAACCTCGTCGACGGCCTCAAGTCGGAAGGGGTCGCGGGGGTCGCGGTCCTCAACTCGAACCCGGAGACGGTCTCGACCGACTACGACCGCTCGGACCGGCTCTACTTCGAGGAGATCACGCTCGAGCGGGTCCGAGACCTCCAGGATTTCGAGTCGTTCGACGGGGTCGTGACGTGCGTCGGGAGCCAGCTCGCCCAGAACCTGACCCCGCTCCTCCACATGTGCGGCATCCCGATCCTCGGCACCGCGTCCGAGTCGATCGATACCGCCGAGGACCGGGCGCGCTTCGCGCGCCTGCTCGAGACGCTGAAGATCCCCCAACCGGCCTGGAGGGCGTTCACGACCGTCGACGAGGCGAGCGTCTTTGCGGACGAGGTCGGCTACCCGGTCCTCGTTCGGCCGTCGTACGTCCTGAGCGGACAGGCGATGCGGGTCATCGACGGCCGCAACGACCTCGCCCGGTTCCTCTCCGAGGCGGCGCGCGTCTCGCCCGAGCACCCCGTGGTGATCACGAAGTTCGTCGAGGGGGCGGACGAGGTCGAGCTCGATGGGGTCTCGGATGGGGACCGGGTGCTCGTCGGGGGGATCCTCGAGCACGTCGAGCGGGCGGGCGTCCACTCCGGGGACGCGATCTTCTGCCTGCCCCCCCGCCACACCCCGACCCAGGTCCAGGAGCAGCTCCTCCGGGCGGCCGGCGAGCTCGCCCGCCGGTTACGGATCCGCGGCCCGTTCAACGTACAGTTCCTCGTGAAGGAGCTCGGCTACCAGATCATCGAGCTCAACCTGCGGGCGAGCCGGTCGCTGCCGTTCCTCACGAAGGCGACCGGCGTTCCCCTGCTTCGCGAGGCCGCCCGGGCGATGCTCGGGAAGCCGCTCTCCCGAGACGGCGTGGCGCCGCTCCCTCCTGGCCGCTGGGGCGTGAAGGTCCCGCAGTTCTCGTTCCTGCAGCTCTCGGGTTCCGACCCGCTCCTCGGGGTCGAGATGCAGTCGACCGGCGAGGTTGCCTGCTTCGGACCGACCTTCTCGGACGCCCTCGTGAAAGCGCTCGTCGCGACCGGGGTGAAGCTCGTTCCCCGGCGCGGGACCGCCTTCCTCTCGGTCGGCGGACCGGCGCTCAAGGAGCAGCTCCTGCCGACCGCGCGGCGCCTGCGCTCCCTCGGGCTCGGGATCGCCGCGACCGAGGACACGCAGGCGTTCCTCACCGCGCGCGGCGTCCGGGGCGTCCGGGTCCTCCACAAGGTCTCGGAGCCCGACCGCCACCCGAACCTGCTCGAGGTGCTCGATGCCGGAGGGATCGACCTCCTCCTCAACGTCCCCCTCTCGCTCACCCAGGAGAAGTTCGAGCGGATGCTCGAGGACGAGTACGTCCTCCGGCGACGGGCGGTCGAGCTCGGGATCCCGCTGTTCACGAGCCTCGAGGCGTTCGCCGCCTACGTCGAGGGGGTCGCCTGGCTCGAGGAGCATCCCCTCACGGTGGACGCGCTCTACGGGAGCCCCGAGCCCGGGTCGTCCTCGGGCGAACGCCCCCGGGGCATCCCGGTCGTGCCCCGCCGCAAGCGCGGACGCGCGCGCCGCGCCCGGCGGGCCGCGTGAGCCCGCTACGAGAGCGGGAACTTCGTGAGGGAGTACTCCGGCACGATCGTGGACGTGTCGAGGACCTCGGGGATCCCCCGGATCCGCTCGGTCACGAAGTCGAGGACCCGGCGCTTGTTCGAGGCGCTCGGCTCGAAGTCGAGCACGACGAGAATATCCCAATCCCCCGTGAGGAAGTGGAGCTCCTTCACCTCGACCAGCCCCTCGAGGATCCGCTTGATCCGGTCGAGGTCGCCGCCGCGGACCTTGAGGTAGGAGAACGCTCGGACGCTCTTGAGGTCGGTCGGCATGATCGCCGCGAGCTCCTCCTCCGTGAACGCTTCGACCCCCTCGAGGCGGCGGCCGAGCGGGGAGATCAGCACGGGAAACTTCTGTACGCCCCGTAGGTGCTCCGCGACGAGGCGCTCGAGCCGCCCGACCCGCTCGATGTCGATGACCCGGACCCGGTAGCCGCGCTGGGTGGCGACCTCCTCCACCAGCGCCTGGCAGCGGGCCTGGTCGTCCGAGAGGAAGAAGACGGAGCTGTCGGCGACGGCATCGCCGGACGGCAACGTGGAGCTCGGGATCGTTCCGGCGGAGGAGATGCTGTCCGGGCTCGTCGGCGCCGGCGTGGCGGGACGGTAGAACGACGTGACGGCTTTCTTCGACTGGACGTAGAGCGTCAGTTCGTGAGACTCGTCGGCCATACGCGTCGGCGCAAGAGTCGATGGGCCTATTTAATCAAATGGCGGAGCCGGCCCCCGCCCTCTCGGGCGGGGGAAAGGGTTCGCTCGGAACCGGGCCGGAGCCGGGCTCTCCTAGTAGCGCTTGTAGGAGTCGGAGCGCTCGCGCCCTCCGCCCCCGCCGCCACCGCCGCCGCCGCCGTACCGGCCGCCGCCGTAGCCGCCGCCACCGCCACCGCGGTCACGGTAGCCGCCGCCGCCGAACGACCGGCGCTCGCTCTCGAACTCTTGCTGGC
>Ga0187769_10001736_pt1 | contig 12503 bp, 8 predicted proteins | sample 0116_SJ02_MP02_1_FD_133140 | JGI IMG/M metagenome (GOLD analysis project Ga0187769, IMG submission 133140) | Tropical peat soil microbial communities from peatlands in Department of Meta, Colombia - 0116_SJ02_MP02_10_MG | ecosystem: Environmental > Terrestrial > Soil > Wetlands > Peat | place... | reverse complement strand
TGATTGCACTGGTTCCTATAAATCTGTTCTTCGTGATTTCGACGACAAGGTCTTCTAATACGTATGCTTTTATGGTTCTTCTGAACATTGCAATCTTTACTCTGGCTGGGTTCTTTGGGCTGACCAATTTTGTTAAGGGCGCCAGAGTGCTATATGGAGAGTCTTTAGAGAACTGGAAGCCCGCGTTCATGCTTGGAAGCTTGATCCTTATTATTGTTGGAACTCAGTTGGCGTGGGTCTTGAGGCCGTACTTTGATTACTATCCGTGGTTCATACGGCCACTGGAGGGTAACTTCTACACTGCAATGGCACAGCTGACTTCACACTACATAGGCTCGGGCGGGGTTTATCTGGTCGCCTCCGTGCTCGTTATCATCATTGTTTTGTTGTTCGCCTTTGTCTTCGGGCCAGTTGGAAACGAGTTGCCCCCGCGCCCGCCAGAAAAGAGTGTAGAACCCTCTAAACAGACTATGGGACGCGAAGAAGCCGACTTGACTAAGTAGCAAACCTGTCAGGGTCTTAATGCGTGAGACTGTGTTTGGCGGAGCGCGTTTGGCCCCTCCCTTTTTTTTCTTTACATCAGATGTAATGTTGCAATGTAATGGTGCTGTGTAAATTTCCATGTTACGTGGCGAGGAGTTGGGGATGTGTTTTGATTTTGAACAGAGTTGGGGTTATCGGAGGGTTTTTTCGATCCATGCCTTTATTTTCAGTTCTGTGTCTGTTGGGTAATGGTAGCCCAGCTTCTGTGCGGTTTCGTTTGCTATTCGCGTGAACAGTGTTATGGATGCGTTCAGCGCTTTTTGGGTGTCTTCTTTGTCATAGTGTGCGAATGATTTTCTGAGTTCGTCGGTCACTCCGGGTTGAGCCCATTCTTCGAGGAAGCGTCCGCGGAACCATGTGTCCTGTTTTCCGTCGCTCTTTGCGAGTGAGTGCCATTCTATCATCGTTTTCATCAAGTTTTGGAGTCGACAGTTTAGGCAGAGCACGGTCCACCATAGTTCGCCTCGGCGAAGATGTTTCGCTGTGAAGACTGCGTGATATAGAAAATCGTTGACGATGCCCTGAAATTCCTGCTCAGTCGGTTTGTTGGGAGCCTGTTTTTCTACTGTGACTGCCGCGGCTTTCAGTTTGCTGATGACTTCGTCTTTGTCGAGAAGTATTCGCGTTCCGCGGCCGAGCACGTTTGACATTTGCCTGATGCCTTTTGGGCTCTCGGCTGCGTGCAGTAATTCTTTAGCTTTTTCTGAGGGGATGATGGCAAAGTCAACGTCCAGCATGTCTTCGAAGAGGACTCGACGCTCTTTTTCATCTGCGGTTGCTGTTGGCTCGATGATAGTTAGCAGAGGTTTGCCGAGGGCGTTTATCCAATCTGTCGTTGATAGGTAAAACTCTGGTTTTCTGGTTACGACTACTAGGTCAAGGTCCGCCCACGCGTCAGCAGGGTGATCAACACGGGCCCTGGATCCGATGACTAACAAGGCCCTGACGTCCTCGCGATCCTTAGCCCATTCGCAGAAGCGCATAATTAGCCGCTCGTAGGATTCTTTCACGCTTAACATGCTCAACTCTCCTCTAAACCCGAATGTCCGAAATGGATCTACATTTTTGTCGGAGTAATAATCCTTCTTCGACCCCATGCTGATGCTTTAGATATTAGTACCTAGTCCCTGGTTTTCCCTCGGGTCTGGGAAAGAGCAGACTATCGTGCAGCTCTGGCGCAGGTTGCACAGATAACAGCAGCAATCCTTGGATTCGTTGCGGCATCTTTCTGTCCTAAGAGCACGTGCGTGCGCCCATAAGTCGAACGCCCATAGCTTGTTCCTCTTCATGGCGCCGCACTTTTCGTCTTTCTCAAAACATCCACAGTAAGAGTGGGATTGTTCGCTCAAAGCTTTCTGGGTATCCGGTTCCGAAGCGCCGCGCCTCAAGTCAACGTTCGCGGTGACAGCAGGCGTATTCACGCTTGTCAAGCCTGAACTGACTGGGGATTGTTTGACGATTTCAGCGTGACTTTTCAAATAAAGTGCCGTACATATCGCCAACAGGGTTGCGCTTGCCAGGCCTAGGATAACGTATGGATACTGCACTGGTGGCAGCGATTGTTGCAGGACACCTCTTGCCGTTGACGCGACCATAATAATAAGAAGAGCGGCTGCAGCGCAGGCGAGGATGAACTTTGAGAAAAAGTGGGATTGTTCGCTCAAAGCTTTCTGGGTATCCGGTTCCGAAGCGCCGCGCCCCACGAGTTCCTGTTTCGTGGTCTTTATTTGAGAAACGAAAGAGAAGAAGACTCTCGTGGTGATGAGCACTAGGCCTGCTGCAAGGACTAGCGTGAAAGGAAAGTTTGGGGCTAACGCTTCGAAGTTGAAGGGTAGACCGAGTATTTTGAACCAGTCTACGTTTGAAAACCAGAGGATTGAAGGTAAAAGAAGAACCCAGAGGAAATCGTAGGTTCCTGAACTGGCTTTTTCGTTCCCGAACATGATTAGAATCAAAAGGCCGGCGAAGAGTAGGACGAGAATTGGCGTTTGATAGCTATTGATGTTCGGAAGGGCAAAGTTCAAGTCCTTTAGTATCGTGCTGTACAATTGGTTGTGTATGAACACTTCAAGCACCAGAGATAGAGCCGCGACAGCTGCTGCCAGTTGTGTCAACCATGTTGCGGCAGGTGATTTGGCCTTCATCTTCTCTTGACTCCCAACATCATCAGGCTTGCGAGAGATTGGCCCTTGGGATCCCAGGACGTTACGAAGACGCCAGCATGTTTCAGGGCTCTTATCGTCGCTTGATTCCTCAAGTCGAGCATGACTGCACCCGCATTTTCGTAGTAGTCCTTTGCGGCGATACTGTAGCCGTTGACGTGGAGGACCAGTACTTGCGGCTCTTTGCCTATGGTCTTGGAATATTTTTTGAGCTCAGTAACACCGTCCAACAGTTCCTGCAGGTTATCTTTCCTGACGTTTGCGATGATTATCGAGAATGGGTTAGTTCCCACCAAGTGGCCACGACACTTCTTCACGGCTTTGACAAGGGGCTCTCTGGTTGTTGAAACATCCAGTCCCAAGGTTGTTTTGTATAATTTGTATTCTTGTCTTCTGCCAGTGTCGGGAAAGAGACACTTGCCCCCGTCGTTGTACACGTACAGGCCTATGTGGCAATTTCGGGCCAGATAGAACTGGGACAGGCCTAGAACGGCTTGCAAAGCGTACTCAAAGATGTTTTCGACGTTTGTCCCTATGTTCATGAACGCTGAACCGTCAAGAAACACCCAGACAATCTTCTTGCCTTCCCGTTCAAACTCGTTTACGAGGGGCATGTTGCGAATAGGATTAGCCGACCTTGCCGTGGCCTTCCAATTTATGTGTCTGTAGGAGTCTCCAGAAGTGTACTCGCGAATTTCCTTGAAGTCCGTCGTCATCATGCCCATCTTGGACGTGGAACCAAGCGGCATGGGAATCCTTGAAACCACCCTCGGGTCTCTGAGTCTTCTTATGCTCAACGGCTTTTGCCTTACGATCAGTTCGGTGCTATCCTCGCTGAGGCTTATCTGTGTCTGTTTGAAGCTTGAGATGTGGCGGCACTCACATTTTGCGGGCCCAATGGTGTAAACGCCCCTTTTCGTGCACTTCACCTTGTAATGTAGTTCTTCAGAGAGTTTTCCGAAGCCTTTCCAGAAGACTCTGAAGTTGTTTCCTTCGACGAGTTCGAAGTGTTCAGGGAGAGTGTCTGCGACGGTTATGATTCCGAAGCCTTTGGTCGCTGTGATTTTCACTGACATGTCGATCGTGCTGTTAACCCACGCTGAAAGCTTGTTCACTTTACGCTCAAGCCTTACGTTGCCTGGTGTGTCAAAGGCAAGCGCAAAAACGGTGACGAGCAGGGGCACAATCGAAAGGTACAGCAGAATGACGTTTCCAAAAAGGATGGCCGCGAGCAAAAGAGTGAAGAAGATGCTGGTGGTCTTAAGAATGAGGGATGTGAGCAATCTCCTTCACCGTCGCATAAAGTTCTTCGGAGCTTCGATTTCAGAGAGAGCCTCTGCAATAATGGTTTCCGCAGACACGTTACTGTCAAACGCATACTCCATTTTTATTATGATTCTATGGCACAGAGCTTCCTTCGCAAAAATCTTCACGTCGTCCGGCGTCACAAAGTCTCTGCCCGCCAAGGCAGCGCTGGCTCTTGAAAGCTTCAGCAGTGCCAACCCGCCTCTGGGGCTTGAACCGACCTCAACGGCCGGATGTTCTCTTGTGCTTCTGACAATCTTGCTTACGTACTCAAGAACCTGGTCGTCGATGTAAATTTCGTTTTCCACATGGTTCTGCATTTCAACGAAGTCACGTGGCTTAATCGCGGGTTCAATACTGTCAACCGGGTCATCTGTCTTCCATTTGATCCTTCTCTTCAGAATCTCACATTCCAGCTCAAGCGTTTTCACGTAGCCCGTGGACATTTTCAACAGGAACCGGTCAACCTGTGCCTCTGGAAGCGGGAAAGTTCCCTCCATTTCAATGGGGTTCTGCGTTGCAATCACAAAGAACGGCGTCTCCAGTTTCTGCGTAGACCCTTCAATCGTGACCTGCCGTTCTTCCATAGCCTCCAGCAAAGCCGACTGCGTCTTCGGAGGAGATCTGTTAATTTCGTCAGCCAGAAGTATGTTCGTAAAAATGGGGCCTTTCTCAAGAACAAACTCCGAGCTGGCCCCTTTCCACACCCGGGTGCCAACTATGTCCGCAGGCATGAGATCGGGTGTGAACTGAATCCGCTTCCATTCGCAGCCTGTGATCTTGGCAAAGATTTTCGCGAGCAAAGTCTTGCCCAACCCAGGATAATCCTCGAAAAGGACGTGGCCGTTGGCCAAGGCCGCGCAGAGCTGCTTTCGAAGCGTCATCTGATCCCCGACGAAAACGCCCCCGACAGCGTTCAACACCGTATTTGATAATTCCTGAAACTTCTCCGTGTTCATGCAGAATCCTCCATCATTTGCAAATCCGACCAGCGAGCGGGTGAAAGGTGAAGACGCAGAACGTTTGTGGTATCCATCAAAGCCTGACGTAAAGCCTCTTTTCGGCGAGTCTTGTTTTCTCTTTCACAGCTTTCCAGTTTTGAAAAAAAGGCCAGTCTTGACCCTAGAATGTCTCGGTAGTTGATAATTCCGCGTAATGCGGCCAGCGTTTCCGAAGGTGAAGCTCGATTCTCAAAAAGTGTTGAGACGAGGTAGACAAGAATCTCATCCTTGCTTCCTTCTTCCACAAACTTCCTGACGATTCTGGAGACATCTTCAACCCTGCCTTTATTTTGCTCGATTTTCTGAACAAGCCTCGTCCACTTTCCCAAGTCCAAGTCTTGCGCCAAAGAATTCGCAACGTATGATCTAGCGTGTCTGTAAATCGCAAAGGAAACCGCAAAAACAGCTCCCCATTCGAAGGGAAGCAGATCGATTGAATAAGAAGCTGCAAGAATCGGCCGCACGTCGAAGGAGTAGAGAAATAAGAACACCGCCAGCACAAGTATCGCTGCCAAAGTGGACAGCTTGCTCAATTCCTTGCCGATGTAAGAAAGGTAAGGATTTTCTGAACCTGAAAGAACACCTATGAGACACAGTGCAGAAGCAGTTGCAAAACTGCAAAGGACCACGATATCAAAGGACGGGGGAAAATTGACGGCAGCTTGGTGCGAAAGGAGAGTTATCATCTGACTCGAAATGTAACCCATTATGATAAGCGCAACGCTCAATGACAGAACCCTCAGAATAGTGACGTGATAAGATTCGAACACTGCGCGACAAATGTAGGCGACCACGATCACGACAACGGCGGCCAAAAGCCAGAAGCCTATTAGCTGGACGTCCATTGGAGATGGAAAAGCCATCACAATCATTGAGAGAAACAACCCGACGGCAAAACCCAATGCTCCCCTCAAAACAGCGATCCAGAGCTCACCTTTTACGAGCACATCTGCCAACGCGACCAGATATACCATTGTTGAAACAACTACCAGGGGCGAAATCGTGAAAGACACGTTGACTCCAAGCACTTGCGTTAGCGCATTGGCGTGGCTTGAGACGAATGCAAGGATGAGGATCAGGACGACAAAGATTACGGTGGGGAGGGTCAAAGCTGTGGATATTCGTTTGTCCATTTTGTTAACCTTCAAGCTTTTTCAGAGCGATGTAAATCCGCTCATATTCGCCTCTGGCGACCGGATGGAGGCTATAGTCTGCAACCTCGAAGATTGAGACAGCGGTCTCCAAAGGTTCCTGCTTAGACGCCTCCATCTGACTGGCAAGCGTGTATTGCAACTCTCTTGGAGTCATCTCATCCTCTACTCCTCGAAATCTGGTCTTTGCCGACTTGAAGAAGGAGTTGAACAGATCGACTATTTCTTCCCTGTAATCCACTATTTTGACTTCAGCCTCAGAGACGACTTCTTCCAAATCATCGCTTCCGACGAATTTAGCCTTCAGCCTGTGTACGCCCTTAACGTCAAAAACACAGCTGGAAAGGAATGTGCTCTCTGAACCATTGAAAGAAACTTCACGCTCATCGTCGATTCGGAGCGAAAAATCTTCTGGAGAAACCGGCTTGTCATAACCTTCGAGGTCAAGCTCGATTGTCAGAGTTTCTTTGACTCCCCACACAATTGGGAAAGGATCTGAAATCTGCGGGAACCTGATACACAGTTGGGCTTTCATTTTTGACGGAAGAGCGGACACCACTACAGGGGGAACCTCTGTGATAACAGGAGCGCTTTGTTCAACGTTGCTGCGAGAAGACTTTTTCTTTTTCAAAATGACGGCTGAAACGACGGTCAACGATGCTGGCACGCTTACCCCGAAGACGACGAGCAGCAGATTGAATGGATTCGACGGTGAGTACACTTTCACGATGCCGTAATAGATGGAGGGCAGATAAGTCGCGTTGCCTGGGAAACTCACGGTGTAAGTCAAATTGCTCGACGTGCCAGAGGGAATCACTATGCCCATGTACGTAGTGTTGCCATCGCTCCCAGTGACCCTCGTCAAAATAGAGCTGTCGTGCTTGTTGAAGACACATTCCAACTTGATGGGCATGCTTTCCATCGGCTGTTGTTGATCATCTTTCAAAGAAACTGTGATGTTGAGAGTGTCGGCTGGCTTCAGCGTCCGCGCGGCGTTACACGTGAGCGAGGTTCTGGCCACAATTGTCACGTTTTGTCTTGCACTTACGTCCGGATAGTTTTCCGCATCGTATTCGATTATCATTGGTCCGAGGGATTGGTTTCCGAAAAAAGAAGAGTTCCAAACTGGAAAAGTGAAATTAAAGTAGCCTAGACTGTCAGTCGGCTCATTCCATACGATTGCTTCATCATCTGCCAACACGGTCAAGGGCTCATTATCGACAGGAAGGTCCCCAGCAAAAACACGTCCGGTTAGAGACACGCTCTCCGATCTGATCAGAGTTGTGTTTGTCGTTGGCAAGATTGTTATTCCGAAGACACTCAAGGCTCCCGAGGCCGAACTGCTCAGGTAAGTTTCTGAACCATTGTAATAGGCCTCTATCGTATAGTTGCCAGGGGTCCAAAAGGTCAAATTCAAACTGAAGGTTCCGAAACTGTCTGTTAACAGAGAATCGGGAGCGAGCGGCACCGCTCCTGTCACGGTTAAGAGTAGGGGTTCATTTGTTACTGACTGGTTGGACAGTTTTTCGTTGAGTGTGCCCCCGACCGTGAATGTTCTGCCCATAATCACTTCGCTTGGGAATAACAAAGAGAGGTTGGTCTCAGCCATTATCGTGATTTCTGGATCGCTCCATGAAGTCCCATACTGAATGTCACCTGGAGTGTTGGCAACGACTTGGTATTCGCCGACCTGAACATCTATGTCGACGTAACAGGTTATGTTGAAATATCCCCCATTGGCAGTCTTGCCTTGTCCGCAGATTGTTCCGATTTCACTCTTGCTCTTTGTTAGATAAATCAGAACATCCAAGTTGTTCAAACCGGTTCCGTTGACGTCAACAACACGTCCTTCAACTGTGAAGTTTGAGCCCTTGATTCCGACTTTGCTGCAATAAGTTATAGTTGTCACTGTACCAATTTGGTTTGTGGATATGGCTTCGAAGAATACGGATGACGACCCAACGATTCCAACAGTGTTCCTGAAAGAAACCTGCAGAGAAACGTTGCCCGTCACATCGGTGACATTGGTGAAAGAAAACGTGCCGGAAGAACTGTTCCAATCATCTAGCAGGAACCTCGAATCGTTCGTAAAAGGTTCCAAGTCGTCCATGTTCGCTCCCGCTATGTTGCCGTCCACAGAGATTAAGGAGTTCGCAACAACAGTTCCGTTTACGGGATACTCGATGTTGACCGTTGGGGCTGCATTGTCGACTGTAAACGTGACTACATAGGACGCGCTGTTGCCTGACCCGTCGGCAGCGCTTACCATCACTGAATAAGTACCGTCTGCAATGAAACTGCTATTGCTGAACGAGAAGACACCATCAGTGCTATTCAATGAGGTAAGGTAGAAGCTCGTGTTGTTTGTAGAAAGTTCCACATCTTTGCCGAAGCCCGAAGCCTGTCCTGCGACGCTGATTTCTTGGCCAGAAACAGTTGAGTTCTGGTTCGGGTAGGCTATGCTTATGTAGGGTTCCAATTTTGAGCCAGTGGCGTCGAAGGTTATCCATCCAAGGTCTTTGAACAGAACCTCGGCGTAGGCATGTCTTTGTGCAGAATAGACTGTCTGGTAATTACTCGAGGGGTCTATTAGAAACCCACCGCAGAGTCTTGCTGGAATTCCTATTGATCTTGCCAGCAGCACGAAGGCCGAGTTAAAGTGGGTGCACACGCCCTGTTTACTGTTGAAGAGAAACCAAATCACAGGGTCTGCACCTGAGGGAGCAGGTGTGTAGTCGAGATTGTAGTAATAGTTTTCTTTCAGAAAATCCTCGATTGCGGTAGCTTGGTCAAATGGAGAAGTGAGGTTCTGGGTGATGTTCAAAGCGAGCGGTCTGAGCATCTGAAGGATGTCCGGTGGGACTTCTAGATAGCTGTTGTCAGGCACGGTTTGCGCTTCACTCAGCGTTGTTTCATCAAACTGGTAAGAAGTGTAGGATAAATTGTAGGAATTTGTGAACGTGTTGTCTGAAAGAAAGATCTGTTGGTCCGGATAATATTGAACAGACGAATTGAGAGAAATCCAGTTTGTTTCCTTGGTCGAAGGTATGAATCCGCCGAAAGCGGATGAAGGTTGAATCTGAAAGGTCACCGCACTGGCCGAAAAATAGTCCGTTACGTTGTAAGTGATCTGGCCGCCCGTGTATTGCACTGATGAAGCGTTTTCAATAGGCAGCCAATTGCCGTCTTCGTATGTTTCACCGACGAGGTTTCTCAGATATGAGGTCTGAGTGACCCCTTTTATGGAGAACAACGGAGGAGAAGAGCCGCCGCCCTCACCTGCTTGGCCGTCGACAACTATCTCGTCTGAGTATGATATGTTGCTGGTTGAGTTAAGCTCTTTCGTCGTGCCGCTGGGAATGTAGAAAACCAGAAAACTAAAAACAACCGAGAGCAATATAATGGACAAAAGGACGGCAGCAAGCAAAAATATGATTTTGAGCCTTTTCCCCAAGAGCCCCATCCTCACAAACCATGTTCCCTCGGGAAAATTTAATCCTTCCGCTTTAATAAACCATCAAAACTGACGTTAAGCCATCCGCCATTCGTTTGACAAGAGACGCACAATTCTGCAAGTCTGCGCGCGTGCGTGCAAAATTCACAGGGCATCTATGCTTATACTTCGAAGAGGGCTATATTGGTAAGCGCGCGCTTTAACTAGTTTTTGCATGCGATAATCTATTTGCATTTTTCGTTTTTGACTTTTTTTTGTTTCTTTCTTTGTTTTTGTGGTATTGGCGTTTTTCCTATTTGTTGGAGTTTGTGAATTCAAACTTTTTAAGCTGATAATCTGATAGTTCCGTTTGGTTGGGAGAACGGGGAATGAAGACAACAAGTTTGAAACAGACGAATGAACGGTTTAAACTGTTCAACCTGAAAGAATTGAAAACCGTTGCGAAAGTTGAAGCTACGTTGCTCAAAAGCGCAAGGCAATGGCTGGAACAGCACGGCTTCACAGAGGTGATCGTGCCGCATGTGGTGAACGCTACGGGTTCATGCGAAATTGTTGATACGCTGTTTAGAGTTCCGTATTTTGGCAAGGATGCTTATTTGACGCAGACGGGGCAGTTGTATTTGGAGGCATTGGTTCCGTTTTTGGATGGTAAGGTGTGGACGTTCGGCAGCAGCTTCCGCGCGGAGCCACGGGCTGATGATAGGCATTTGACCGAGTTTTCGCTTTTGGAGTTGGAGTTTGAAGGCGATTTTAACGCGTTATTGAACACGATTGAAGACATGTTTAGCAGCATGACGGCGGCTGTGCAAGAGCTACCCGAAGTGATGAACTGGATAAGCCTGAAACATCCTTTCAAGCGGATGCGCTACGAAGACGCGATTGCCGAGTTGGGCTTGACTTTTGGCATGGACACGACTTCTGCAGACGAGAAAAGATTGCTGGAAATTAACGGGAACCAGCCTATGTTCATTACGCATTTTCCGAAAGACCTGAAATACTTTAACATGCGACAGAACGACGCTGACTCGCGCATTGTGAACAGTGCAGACTTTCTGTTGCCTTTTGGCGGGGAAAGCGCGGGTGCGGCTGAAAGAGAGTTTAACCCGAACAAGCTGAGACAAAGACTCGTCGAGTCTGGCATGTGGACGCAGTTCATCGCGGACGGCGGGGACAAGCACGCTTTCGACTGGTACTTGGACGCTTATCAAAGATACGATTACAAGCTGCATTCGGGCTTCGGCATGGGTATCAACCGCGTGACCAAGTACGTGTTGCAGTTGGATGACATTAGGGCAACGACAGTTTACCCGACGAACGCGGAAACAATCTATTAACGCCGCTAGCTTGAGGGACGAGCTTTCTTTACAAGTGCCGTCAGATGAATTTTCACAAGGAAAACCATCCGACGACAACTTCACAGAACCCTCGTTGCGATCTTGCGGCTAAGACTAGGCCTCTGCGTCTGTAGGTCGTTTGGTTTCGGGTGCGCGCTTGGTCTAACGTTCCGTGGGCAGTGCGCTTTTATTTTGAAAAAAAATCGCGTGTGTGTAACCTGAATTCATGCGAAGCGTTTTTGTTCCTATCTTGGCTGGTCAAATTCTCTTTTTTTGGAGGGTTGCGATTGTTTCGTAGGCAAAGTTTGTGGTAGCTAGTGCGAGCATCGTGGTGGAAAACAGGTATGCTCTTGTGAATTGAGTTGGTCTGAACAAGACTATTTGAAGCAGGACGGATGTGGTGAAAAATCAGCTTCTTATTCGCATCAAAGCTGTGTTTGTCTTAGGGCAGAGTGAAGGCGCGTTAATGTGTACGAGGATGCCGGCTCAAAGTTCCAGCGCGGGCAATGCAATGTTTTTATTAATTGGCTAGGAGAAATGAGGGTTTGGTTGTTCGAATGTCGGAGAAACCTACGGTTGCGTATGTAATTTCTCTAGGCTTAATAGACGATATTATAATTCTAGGTAGGAAGAGAAATGGGAAAGGAAACTGTTCTGGCTAAGATTCGGGCGAGTCTGGATTTCTCGGAAGAGACCCCTTCTTGGCTTGATAAACTTCCCGAGGACATTTGCTTTCGAAAGGAAGAAGGTTCGGCGTTCTTTTCCAAGCTCGGAGGAGACTGGAAGGAAAGTCTGGTCGGTACAGCGCAGCGTGATTCAGGAGACAGAAGGTAAGGGCGCGTATGAAAGCGAATGGTTGGAAGCTTCTGGGCTTGATACTCATCGTGACATCTGCCTTGTCAACAGTCATCACGGTAGACGCGATCGGAGTGGCGGCCACGGTGCCGGTGGGGATAAACCCCACGGGCGTGGCTTACGACTCTGGAAAAGACGAAATATTCGTAGCCAATTTTTGGGCCAGTTCTTTGTCCGGCAATGTTTCGGTCTTATCGGACAACACGAACACCGTTGTTGCAACTGTGACCCTAGGAAGCGACTACAGTCCTTTAGGAGTGGCCTATGACTCTGTTAAGGGTGAGGTGTTCGTGGCTAGTGAAATGTTCGTTAATGACAAGTACAAGGCCAATCCCGTCTCGGTCATATCGGACAGCACCGACAAAGTGGTTGCAACCGTCAGCGCGGGCACCGGGCCCGGGGCAGACATAGCCTATGATTCTGGCAAGAGCGAAATATTCGTAGCCAACGGAGGCAGCAACACCGTCACTGTAATATCGGACCACAATAATGCCGTGGTCGCAACCGTGACCGTGGGAAACAGTCCGTGGGGCGTTGCTTATGATTCTGGCAAGAGCGAAATATTCGTAGCCAATGGTGACGGCAACACTGTCTCAGTAATATCCGACAGCACCAACACCGTGGTCGCAACCGTCACCGTGGGAAACAGTCCGTGGGGCGTTGCTTATGATTCTGGCAAGAGCGAAATATTCGTAGCC
>Ga0187769_10001735_pt1 | contig 12505 bp, 12 predicted proteins | sample 0116_SJ02_MP02_1_FD_133140 | JGI IMG/M metagenome (GOLD analysis project Ga0187769, IMG submission 133140) | Tropical peat soil microbial communities from peatlands in Department of Meta, Colombia - 0116_SJ02_MP02_10_MG | ecosystem: Environmental > Terrestrial > Soil > Wetlands > Peat | place... | reverse complement strand
GGCCGGCCGGCGCGGAATCCCGCAGCTGGTGGCGCCGGGCGCCGGCGACATGGTGGACCTGCAGGCCTGGGCGCCGCTTCCCGCGCGCTTTGCGGGCCGCGCGTACCACGCGCACAACCGCCTGCTCGGCTCGACCGTGTCGAACGCCGCGGAGCGGCGCGAGCTCGCGCGCTTCATTGCGGCCAAGCTCAACCGCGCCACCGGGCCGACGGCCTTCCTCCTGCCGCGCAGCGGCATTCACGCCTGGGACCGCCCGGGTGAGGCCTTGCACGACCCCGAGGGGCAGGCCGCCTTCATGGACGAATTCCGCCGCGCGCTCAAGCCGCCGGTGGAGCTCGTTGATCTCGACACTCATATCAATGACCCGCGCTTCGTGGCCGAAGCCCTCGCGATCTTCGACCGCTGGGTGGCCGAGGGCCGGATACCGAATCCGTCCAAGCCATGAGCTATCCGCAACCGTGCCTCTTCATTGACGGCGAGTGGCTCGCAGCGACGGGCGAGGGAACTGCTCCGGTGCTCAACCCGGCCGATGGCCGCACGCTCGCCGAGTTGCCGCTGGCGGGTGTGGGCGAGCTGCGCGCGGCGGTGGCGGCGGCAACGCGCGGGTTTGCCGCCTGGTCGGCCGTGCTGCCGCTCGAGCGGCAGCGGCTCATCTCGGCGGCGACGCGGCTGATCCGTGAGCGCTGCGAGCGGATCGCGGAGATCCTCACGCTCGAGCAGGGCAAGCCTCTCGCCGAGGCGCGCCGGGAGGTCACGCTGTCGGCGGACATCATCGACTTCCTGGCAGAGGAAGCGCGGCGCCTCCCGATCCGCGGCGTACCGCCCCGGCTTCCCAACATCATCAGTCAGACCGTGACGCGCGTGCCGGTCGGCCCGGTGGCGGCCTTCACGCCGTGGAATTTTCCGGCGAACCTCCCGGCACGCAAGCTCGGCGGCGCGCTCGCGGCCGGTTGCAGTGTGATCATCAAGCCCGCGGAGGAAACACCCGCGACCTGCATCGAGCTGGTGCGTGCCTTTGCCGACGCGGGGCTTCCGCCCGGCGTGCTGACCCTCCTTGCCGGTCAGCCTGCGCAGATCTCGAATTTCCTCATTGCGGATCCCGGGATTGCCAAGGTCTCCTTCACCGGCTCCGTGGCTGTCGGACGGCAGCTGGGGGAGCTCGCGGCACGGCACCTGAAGCGCTACACGGCGGAGCTCGGCGGTCATGCACCCGTGATCATCGCGCCGGATGTGGACCCGGTGGCGGTGGTCCGCCTCGCGGTACCCGCCAAGTTCCGCAACGCCGGCCAGGTCTGCGCCTCGCCGATACGATTCCTGGTGCAGCGCACGCTGTACGCGCGTTTCCGCGACGCATTCGTCGCCGAGACTCTCAAGCTCAAGGTCGGGTCCGGCCTCGATCCCGGCACCCAGGTGGGCCCGCTGATCCACGAGCGCCGCATCAGGGAGATGCAGCGCTTTGTCGACGACGCGCGCTCCTGCGGCGCACGCGTCCTGTGCGGTGGCGCGCGCCTCGAGCGGCCCGGCTTTTTCTACGCGCCCACGGTTCTCGAGAACGTCCCGGTCAGCGCGCGCGCCCAGCGCGAAGAGCCCTTTGGACCGATTGCACTGCTCGATGCCTATGACACGGTCGAGGAGGCGCTGGAGCGCGCCAATGCGCTGCCCTACGGGCTCGCGGCCTACGCGTTCACCCATGACCTGCAGTTGTCCCATCGCCTCAGCACCGGCCTGGTGGCGGGCATGGTGGGCATCAATCACTTCGGAATTTCGCAACCCGAGACCCCCTTCGGCGGCGTCAGGGACAGCGGCTTCGGCAGCGAAAGCGGCCTGGAGGGGCTCCTCGGCTACACCGACGTGAAGCTCGTGAGCGTGGCTTCATGAGTGCGCCGCGCGGCCTGCTGCTCGATTTCGGCAGCGTGATCAGCGTGTCGCTCTTCGAGCGGCATCGCGAGACGGAAGCGATCCTCGGGCTGCCCCCGCGCTCGCTCAGCTGGCTCGGGCCGATCGCGCCGGAGACGGATTCGCTCTGGCAGGCGATGCAGCGCGATGAGCTCAGCGAGCGCGATTACTGGGCGCAGCGGGCCGCGGAGCTCGGGGCGGCCGTCGGCGAGCCGGGCTGGGACATGCAGACCCTGATACGGCGCGTGCGGCAGACCGACCCGGCTGCGGTGGTGCGCCCCGAGATGCGGCAGCTGATCGCGACAGCGCGTGCGCGCGGGGTGCTGCTCGGGATCCTCTCCAACGAGCTCGAGCTCTTCTACGGCGCGGAATTCCTCGGCCGGATGGGTGTGATCGAGGAGTTCGACGCGGTGATCGATGCGACGCACACCGGGGTTCTCAAGCCCGACTCGCGCGCCTATGCCGAGGCGGCCGCGAGGATGCGCCTCGCCATCGGCGACATCTTGTTCGTCGATGATCAGTTCCGCAACATCGCCGGGGCAGTGAAGGCCGGCATGCAGACACAGCATTTCGAGTTGCGCGATGTCCCGGGCAGCTTCGCCGCGATCAGAGCGCGCCTGCGTCTCGCCGTCCCGTAGAGGCCGATACCATGAAACATCTCAGCATCGATGAGCTCAAGCGCGCCAACGCCCGTCACCTGTGGCATCCGATGGCGAGTCCCCAGGCCTCGCAGCACGCGCCCCCGGACATCATCGTTCGCGGCGAAGGCAGCTGGATCTGGGACGTAGACGGTCACCGCCTGGTCGATGGCGTCGCGGGGCTGTGGTCGGTGAACCTGGGATTTGGACGCCAGGAGATCCGCGATGCGATCGTGGCGCAGCTCGATGAGCTCGCTTACTACAACGTCTTTCGCGGCACGACCCACCCGCGCGCGATTGAGCTTGCCGAGCGCGTGGTGGGGCTGATGGAGCCCGATGGCGTCGCGGCGGTGTTCTTCAGCAACGGCGGCTCCGATGCCGTGGAAGGAGCGCTCAAGCTCGCGCGCCAGTACTGGAAGCTGCAGGGCGAAGCCGACCGGGTGAAGTTCATCGCGCTGCGCCAGGGCTACCACGGCGTGCACTTCGGCGGCATGAGCGTAAACGGCAACAACAAGTTCCGCCGTCCGTACGAGCCGCTGCTGCCGGGGTGCTTTCACATCGATACACCCTGGCTGTACCGCAATCCCTACAGCGACGATCCGGTGCGCCTCGGCGCGATCTGCGCGGAGCTGCTCGAGCGCGAGATTCTCTTCCAGAGCGCGGATACCGTCGCTGCCTTCATCGCCGAGCCGGTGCAGGGCGCAGGCGGAGTGATCGTGCCGCCGCCCAACTACTGGCCGGCCATCCGCCGCGTGTGCGACAAGTACGGGGTGCTGCTGATTGCCGATGAGGTCGTAACCGGCTTCGGGCGCACCGGGCACTTATTCGGCACGCGCCTGTGGGGTGTGCAGGCGGACCTGTGGTGGCTCGCCAAGGGTATCTCCTCGGGCTACATCCCGCTTGGCGCTACGGCCGTTGCCGCGCGCGTGGCGCAGGTCTTTGCCACATCGAGCTCGCCGCTCGCCACGATCACCCACGGCTACACCTACAGCGCTCATCCGGTCGCCGCGGCCGCGGCCCTCGCATCGCTCGAGATTCTCGAGCGCGATCAGGTGGTGGCGAACGCGGCTAGCCAGGGCGCCTACTTCAATGAGCGGCTCGCCGACATCGCGCGCCACTCGCGCCTCATCGGCGATGTGCGCGGCATCGGGCTCATGGCCTGCCTCGAGCTGGTGTCGGATCAGGCGACGCGCGCACCTCTCAAGGGCAGTGCCAGGGAAACCGGGCTCGTGGCCCGGGAAGCCTACAAGCGCGGCGCCATGGTGCGCACCTCCGGGCCCAACATCATTCTCTCACCGGCGCTCACCATCGAGCGCAGTCAGATCGATCTGCTGTGCGATGCGCTCGCGGGAGCCTTCAAGGCGGTCGAAGGCTAGGCATGGCACCGCAACGGCTCGGCCGCTGGCAGCTCTTCTCCGCCTCGATCGGCGTGATCGTGGCCCAGATCGGCATGGTCTCACTCACGCAGGGGATGGGGATCGGCGGGTGGGGTTTTGTGCTCGCGCTGATCGTGGCCTTTGCGATCGCCATGGCGAATGCGCTGGCGTACGCCGAGATGGCGCTGCTCATGCCCGGTGCCGGGAGCCTCGCAAGTTACGCCGAGGCCGCGATCGGCGACTTTCCCGCCATCCTGGTGGTGTTCGCGGGCTACGTGACGCCGGCGATCTTCGGCCTGCCGGCGGAGCTGATTCTTGCCGACCAGATTCTGCGCGCGACGCTGCCGCTGCCCATGCCCGCGTACGGCTGGCCGGTACTGATCGTCGTGGCGTTCGCGATCCTCAACATCCTCGGCACCGATGTGTTCGCGCGCATCCAGACGGCGCTCAGTTTCACCGTGCTCGTGTTTCTCTTCCTGACCGGCCTGGTCGCGATCGGTGGCAGCGGTGCGCTGCTGCATGCGGAAAGCCTGGCACGCGTGGCCGGGCAGTTCAGCACGAATACCGAGGTGCTGGGACTGATCGCGCTCGCCTTCTGGGTATTCGTCGGATCGGAGTTCGTCACCCCGCTCGTGCCGGAGGCCGCCGATCCCAACCGCGACCTTCCCCGGGCCATGATCGGCGGGCTGGCGACGATCTTCATTGCCCAGATGATCTTCGCGATCGGCAGCGCCTGCGTCGTGCCGCGCGAGCAGCTCGTCCACTCGGGCACGCCGCACTGGGACTATGCGATCGCGGTCTACGGGCCTGCGGCACGCATCTGGTTTGCCGGCCTCGCCGTGATCGCAACCGCGAGCCTGATCAACACGGTGCTCGCCGCGGTGCCGCGCATGCTCTGCGGTATGGCGCAGAACGGGCAGGCGTTCCCGGTGCTCGCGGTCAGCTGGCGGCGCACCGGCACGCCGATCGTCGCCATTCTCTTTGTGGCGGCGCTGCCGCTCGCCGGGCTCGTCTGGTCGCGCGGGGACGTCAACGGCATCCTGCCGCTGATGATTGCCGCCGCCACCTCATGGCTGCTCGCCTACATGCTGGCGCAGGTGTCGCTGCTGATCCTGAGGCATCGCTACCCGGCGCGGCACCGGCCGTTTCGCGTGCCGGGACACCCGCTGGTGCCCGCGCTCGCACTCATCGGCATGGCGTACGTGATCTTCAATTCCGCGCCGACACCCGAGATGGCGCCGCAGATCGTGCGCTATGTGGCGATCGTGCTCGCCGTGTTCGCGACCGTCGGCTTGCTCTGGGTCAAGCTCTTCATGAAGAAGGGCCTGTTCGAGCCACGGGCGCTGCCGCCGCAACACACCGCGGCCGATCAGGCGCAGCTCGCGGAGGCTGGATCGTGAGCTCCCGGGCACGCAGAGGTAAAGCGCCGTGGTGAGGCGTGCTGCCAAGGGCAGGGTGAGGCGCGCGGATGCGGCTGCGCGGTTGTTCGCCGCCGAACGGCCGCCGGTGAGCCCCGGGGCGATGCGGGTCCTGCGGGCCGCGATCCGCCTGTTCATCAAGGCGGGCGGGACCGGCTTCACGACACGCGGGGTCGCCAAGGAGGCCGGGCTCAGCCTCGGAGCGGTCCAGCATTTTTTCCGCACCCGGGATCAACTGCTCGCGGCGATGCTCGAGCAGTTCCTCAGCGATTACCGGCAGGCCTATGACCAGCTGGCGGTGGAGCTGCCTTTCAATGGGGAGGCGCGCCTCATGGGAGCGCTCGATTATCTCGTCGCGGATGCCTGGCGGCCGGAGGCGCGGCGGTTCTTCTTCAACCTGTATGCGCTCAGCTGTCACAGTCCCTTCGTGGCGCGCCTGTTCAATCAGGTCTACGCGCACCACCGCCGGCGCATTGCCGGCTTCATCGGCGCCGCACGCCCGAATCTCACTGAGCAGCAATGCTACGACTTCGCCCTCGAGGTGGCGGCGCTGCTCGAGGGGCTGATGATCTACACCGCCCCCGGAGCCGACAGTGTGAGGTCGCGCGAGTATCTGACGGAGCTCGTCAAAGACTCCGTGCAGCGCCTGATTACGCCCGCAGCCGAGTAACCACGAAGCAAGAGGAGATGCTGCCGATGACACGAGCCAATGCCGATTCCGCCGCCGCTGCCGGCGGCGCCCGACGCGGTGCGCAATTCCTGCAGCGCCTGCGCACTGCGCCGCCCACGCTGTGGTACCGGGGAGAGCAGGTGAGCGATGTGACGACGCATCCGGCGCTGCGCGGTGGCGTCGCCACCATCGCCAGGCTCTACGATCTGCAATGGGAGCGCGCGGCCGAGGCGTTGTTCGACTCGCCGTCCTCGGGGCACAAGGTAGCGCGCTCATTCATGCTGCCGAAGACCCGCGAGGAGCTGCACAGCATCACCCTCGCCATGAAGGTGTGGCACGACTACACGCGCGGCATGATGGGCCGCGCCCCTGATTACATCAATCGCGCGTTATCCGGCTACGCGGCCGGTGCCGCCTTCCTCGCCGAGGCGCGCGAGGAATTCGGCCGCAACGCCAGCACCTACCACGAGTACGCGCGGGAGCACGATCTGTGCCTGACACACACGCTGATTCCCCCGCAGGCGAACCGTGCGGTAACCCTCGCGCAGCAGGCTGACCCGTTTCTCGCCGCGCGCGTCAAGGAGGAAACCGACGCCGGCATCGTGATCCGCGGTTGCCGCATGCTGGCAACCCTGCCAGTCTCGGACGAGATCATGGTCTTTCCCTCGACGGTGCTCAAGAACACCGAAGAGGATGCTCCCTACGCCTTCGGCTTCTGTCTGCCGAACAATACGCCCGGCCTGCGCTTCATCTGTCGCGAGAGCGTCGACTATGGCCGCTCGCACTTCGATCACCCGCTCGGGTCGCGCTTTGAGGAGATGGATGCCGTCGTGGTGTTCGATGACGTGTTCGTGCCGTGGGAGCGGGTGTTTCTCTACCGCGACGTGGCGCGCTGCAACCAGGCCTACGGCCGCACAGGTGCGGTCGTGCACATGACCCATCAGGTCATCGTCAAGAACATCGCCAAGAGCGAATTCGTGCTGGGGCTGGCTGCGCTGCTCGTGAACTCGATCGCCGCCGAGGGCTTCCAGCACATCCAGGAGAAGCTCGCCGAGCTGTGGGTGAATCTCGAGGCCATGAAGGCGATGCTGCGGGCAGCGGAAGCGGATGCGGAGCTCGATGAGTGGGGGGTCATGCGGCCCGCCTGGAATCCGCTCGATGCCGCGCGCAATCTCTTTCCGCGCCTCTATCCGCGGATGGTGGAGATCCTGCAGCAGATCGGCGCTTCGGGCCTGGTCGCGATGCCCACGCAGCAGGATGTCTATGGGCCGCTCGCCGAGGACATCAAGCGCTATTACCAGGCGGCACGCGCCGAGGCCTTCGACCGCGTGCCGATGTTCCGCCTCGCGTGGGACACGTGCTTGTCGGCGTTCGGGTCACGGCAGGTGCTGTACGAGCGCTTCTTTTTCGGCGATCCGGTGCGCATGGCGGGAGCACTCGTGGCCGGACACGGCGAGCAGATCCGGGCCTGCGCGGACCGGGTCATGGAGTTCGTCAGGGAAGGACGTGATGAAGCCTACGCCGCCTCAAGCGGGGGCTGAGCATGGATGCGGCGCGACAGTTCCGGGACGTGCTCGGGTGCTTTACGACCGGGGTATGCGTGGCTGCGGTGGATCATGATGCTGGCGTTCATGGCGTCACGATCAACTCCTTCAGCGCGCTTTCGCTCGATCCCATGCAGGTGCTCTTCTGTCCGCGCAAGCCCGGCCGGTTCGCCGGATTTCTCGCGCTCGCCGAGCGCTTCTCCCTCAATGTTCTGCGCGATGAGCAGCGCGCGTTGTCGATATTCTTCGCCGGCGCGTGGAAGGAGGGTGTGTCGCCCCCGTTCCGCTTCGTGCGCGACAGCGGGGCGCCGCGCCTGGAGGGCTCGCTCGCCTCGATCATCTGCCGCAAGTCCGCGGTGCACGATGGCGGTGACCACTGGCTCGTGATCGGGGATGTGATCACGCTGCGCTTGGGTGTCGTGCCGCACGTTCCGCTCGTCGTCTACAAGGGCAAGTATCAGCGGCTGCAGACCGAAGGTACCGCGCCGGCGGTCGAGGACGTGCAGGATGAACCGCCGACGGTCTATTACCACGGGTAAGCGCCGCGCGCACTCGCATCCGCTGGGCAATGCCGCGAGGCTCAGTACGCGGGCGCGGCCGGCGGCACGGTCGCCTGTCCCTTGAAGGCGGCGGCGAGCTCGCGCGCGGCACGCACCAGCAGCGTCGCGTCGATGCCGACGGCGACGAACAGCGCGCCGAGCTCCAGGTACTTGCGCGCGAGCGCGGGCTCAGCGCTCAGCACCCCGGCCGCCTTGCCCGCCTGGCGTACGGTGCGGATGCCGCTCGCGATGGCATCCTGCACCGCGGCGTCGCCGGTCCGCCCGAGCATCCCCATGGAGGCGGCAAGATCCGCCGGCCCGAAGAATACGCCGTCCACGCCCGGTGTGGCCGCGATCGCCGCGAGGTTGCGGAGGCCGGCGACGGATTCCACCTGCAGGAGTACGCACAGCCGCTCCTCGCAGCGCTCGAGGTAGTCCGGCACCTGGCTCCAGCGTGAGGCGCGGGCGAGCGCACTGCCCACGCCGCGGATCCCGCGCGGCGGATAGCGGGTCGCTGCGACGACACGCGCGGCCTGCTCGGCGGATTCCACCATCGGCACCAGCACGCTCTGCGCACCGATGTCGAGATACTGCTTGAGCAGCGCGGGCTCATCCGACACGGTGCGCACCACCGGGTGTGCCGCATAGGGCGCGATCGCCTGCAGCTGGGTAAGCACGCTGCGCACGTCGTTGGGCGCGTGCTCGGCGTCGATCGCCAGCCAGTCGAAACCCGTGCCGGCGAGCAGTTCGCTCACGTACGCAGCGGCGAGCCCGTGCCACAAACCGATCTGCGGCCGGCCCGCGCGCAGTGCGTTCTTGAAGGGATTGACGGGCAGTTCCATGGGCTTGCGTCCTTCAGGTGAAGCGGAAGGTGACGTTCCCGAGCGGACCGAAGTCGGCGTGCAGCACATCGCCCCGGGCGCCGGCGGTCGGGCGCGTGAACGAACCGCTCAGCACGACATCTCCCGCGTTGAGCTGCTCATCGTAGGGTGCGATCCGGTTCGCCAGCCAGGCGATGCCGGTCGCAGGGTGATTCAGCACCGCGGCCGCGAGCCCGGTCTCTTCGATCACGGCATTCTTGTAGAGCAGCGCGCCGGCCCAGCGCAGGTCGAGCGCATCCGGGCGCATCGGCCGGCCGCCGACCACGATGCCGGCGTTGGCGGCGAAATCCGCGATGGTGTCGCAGACCTTGCGCGGTGCCCTGGTGTCGCGATCAAACTGCTCGATGCGCGCATCGATGATCTCGATCGCCGGGGTGACGTAGGCGGTGGCGCGCAGGACGTCGGTCAGGCTGATGCCGGGGCCGCGCAGCGCGCGCTCGAGCACGAAGGCGAGCTCGACTTCGACGCGCGGCACGATGAAGCGCTCCCGCGCAATATCCATGCCGCTCGCGAAGAACATGTCATCCATCAGCGGGGCGTAGTCGGGCTCGGTGATCTGCGAGGACTGCTGCATGGCGCGCGAGGTGAGGCCGATCTTGCGCCCCTTGATGGTGTGGCCGTCCGCCAGCTCCAGTGCCACCCACGCGCGCTGAATCGCGTAGCCATCTTCGATCGACATCTGCGGATGCTCGCGGGAGAAGTGCCGCAGCTGCGTGCGCGTCTTGCGCGCCTCATACAGCCGGCGCGCGAGCGCCACGACGGTCGCCTGTGGCAGCATGCTCAGTCCTTCCTGAACAGCGGGTGGATGCTGCTCGTCTTGGCGTCGAAGACCTCCTGACCCTCATCGACCTGCAGGGTCATGCCGAGGTAACGCCGTGCGAGGAGCGGCTCGCAGTGCGCCTTGGCGGTGGCGAGCAGCGCCTCGCCGGCGCGCTTCTTCACCGCGTCGCTGCGGCCGCGGCCCATGCGCAGGTTGAGGTAGATGAAGGCGTAGTCGCGCTGCCCATCGGCCAGCGCATGATGCGCGGCCGGGTAGGCGAGCACGCGCACGCCGCCGGTTGGGAAGACCTGGCGCGATTGCTCATCGCGCACCGCGAGCAGCGTGTCGGCGAGGCTGCGGCACAGCGCGTCCATATCGGTCTCGGCCTCGAGATTGCGGGTATAGAGGACGACCAGGTGCGGCATCGAAGGCTCCGGGCGGATAGCCCCTTCAGGCGGCGATGTCCATGACGCCGATCGTGCAGCCGACCGCGAAGATCGGGATCGGGGCGTAATGCTGCAGGTGACCGTGGCCGCGGGCGGCGGCGGCGACGCTGATGAAGGTGCGGATCTCGAAGCCTCCCTGTCCGGCATCGCGATAGGTCTCGGCATCCGAGTACGCGAGCAGCGCCGCCTTGTCGTTGCGCACCCAGCGATCGAGGAACTCGCGGTCCCAGGCTTCGTTGATCTTCCCCGAGTCCGGAGTCGCGGGCCAGTGCGAGATACCGCCGGTGCCGACGAGCGCAATGCGCTCGCTGACCGAGTCCGCTGCGCGGCGCAGCGCCTCGCCGAAAGCCCAGGCGCGGGACAGCGGCGCGAGCGGCGGTCCCTGGCAGTTGATGTTGACCGGGACGATCGGCAGAGCGTAGTCGGGGGTGAGGAAGTGCAGCGGCACCATGATGCCGTGATCGAGCTTCCATTCCTCGGCGAATGCGACATCGGCCGTGCGCATGACCTCGCGGATCAGGCGCTGCGAGAGCGCGGCGTTTCCCGGAACGCTGGTGCGCGCGATGCCGAGCCATTCAGGGTCCTCGATCGGGCCGGCGTAGCGGTCCGCCATCCCGATGGCGAAGCTCGGCATGTTGTTCATGAAGAAGTTGGCAAAGTGCTCCGCCGCCACGACCACGAGCGCATCCGGACGCGCCGCGAGCAGCTGCGCGCGCATGCGGCCGAAGGCGGCATAGAGCGGCTCGCGCAGCGCTGCGTCCGCCATCCTGGCCCGGCCGGTGATACCGGGAGCGTGACTGCAGATACCGGCGAATACCAGGCTCATACGCCGGCCACCTTCTCATCCATCGCGGTCGTCATGGTGTAGACGCCGGCGCGCACCTGGCCGTGCCGGGCCACGCCCGCGCGCATCGCCTGGATGTATTGCGGCCAGGACATGCCGAGGAAGGCGGCAAAGTGCATCAGCAGCTGACCGTTCGCGCCGAGCACATAGATCAGGCCGATGTCGCCGCGCGCGAGCGCGTCGCGCTCCTCGGCGGTGAGCTCATAGCGGTCGAGCAGGCGCTGCAGATCGCTGCGGTAGTCCCGCTGCACGGCGGGCTCACGATTGATCTCGTACAGGAACTTCTGCATCTGGTAGAGACTCATGCGGCTCTCCTCAGCCACCCCAGTGAGGGATGGCGTGTCCGCCGAGGCTGACGCACACGTTCTTCGGCTCGAGGAACACCTCGTAGCTCCACATGCCGCCCTCGCGCCCCGTGCCGGAAGCCTTGGTGCCGCCGAAGGGCTGGCGCAGGTCGCGGACATTCTGGCTGTTGACGAAGCACATGCCGGCCTCGATCGCGGCCGCGACGCGATGCGCGCGGCCGAGATTCTCGCTCCAGACGTAGCTGCTCAGCCCGTACGGGATGTCATTAGCCTTGGCGATGGCGTCGGCTTCATCGCGGAAGGCGACGAGGCAGGCGACGGGACCGAAGATCTCCTCCTGCGCGATGCGCATGCGGTTATCGACATCCGCAAACACGGTGGGCCAGACATAGTTGCCGGCGCGCACGGCTGCCGGCAGCTCCGCGGCGTACGGCGGGCGCTCGCTGCCGCCGCAGAGCAGCGTCGCGCCTTCCTGCGCGCCGAGCTCGATGTAGCTGCGCACCTTGGCGAGGTGCTCCTTGCTGATCATCGGACCTACGATCGTGGCCGCCTCGAGCGGGTCACCCACCAGCAGCCGCCGGGTGCGCTCGGTGAAGCGCGCGACAAAATCCGCGTAGATGGATTGCTGCACCAGGATGCGCGAGCCTGCGGTGCAGCGCTCACCATTGTTCGAGAAGACCATGAACAGCGCGGCATCGAGCGCGCGCGGCAGAGCTGCGTCCTCGAAGATGACGCAGGGACTCTTGCCGCCGAGCTCCATGCTGAACTTCTTGAGGCCTGCGTTGCGGACGATCCGGTTGCCGGTCACCGTCGAGCCGGTGAAGGAGATCGCGCGGACGTCCGGGTGCTGACACAGGGGCTCGCCTGCCTCGGCACCAAGCCCATGCACGACGTTGAGCACCCCGGGCGGAACGCCGGCTTCCAGCGCGAGCTCCCCGAGGCGGGCGGCGGTGAGCGGCGAGAGCTCACTCATCTTCAGCACCGCGGTATTGCCGAAGGCAAGCGCGGGCGCCACCTTCCAGGTGGCCGTCATGAACGGCACGTTCCAGGGCGAAATCAGGGCGCAGACGCCGACCGGATGAAACAGGGTGTAGTTCAGGTGCGTGGGCGTCGGATAGGTGTGTCCGTCGACATGCATGCACATCTCGGCGAAATAGTAGAAATTGTCGGCCGCGCGGGGAACGAGCT
>Ga0187769_10001734_pt1 | contig 12505 bp, 10 predicted proteins | sample 0116_SJ02_MP02_1_FD_133140 | JGI IMG/M metagenome (GOLD analysis project Ga0187769, IMG submission 133140) | Tropical peat soil microbial communities from peatlands in Department of Meta, Colombia - 0116_SJ02_MP02_10_MG | ecosystem: Environmental > Terrestrial > Soil > Wetlands > Peat | place... | reverse complement strand
TCAGCCCGATGTGGTGCTCCTCGGGGAGCCAGCCCATGTCAGACGAGAGGGGTCTCGAGCAACCGACGGCGCCTCCCAGTTCTGACGCCAAGCTGCTTATCAGTGAGAGGTCTTCCTTCTTCTTGACCCCTCTTCCCGCTGCCACGATTAGCTTAGCGCCCTTCAGGTCGACCGTCCCTTTGGGCTTTTCCCGTCTCTCAAGGACGCGGGTCTTGGTCTGAACGTCCCCCACCAATCTTTCGGCTGCGTTCGCCGAGGACTTCGGCAGACTCGGGTAAGTCCCGACCTTCACGGTTGCGATGCACGGTAGTGGGGCGGCCACCTCAGCCATGATCTTCGCTGCGAAAGCGTTTCTTCGCCCGCGGAGGCTGCCGTTGACCAGCGAGATCCCGAAGACGTCACTTATGCACGGCCTGCCGAGTTTCACGGCCAGCCTGGCCGCGACCTCCTTTCCGTTCCGGGTCGCGCCCACGAGTATGACTTCGGGGCTGACCTCCTTCGCAGCCCTGGCAATGGCCTCTGCTGAAGCTTCTGGAGACCCCGCCAATGGGCTCCCGGCCTTCAAGATTAGCCTGTCCTCTCCTGCTAGGCGGGGGTCATCGGCATCGAGCCACAAAACTGTGAAGCTACCGCCAGAAGCCCCGGAGAGCTCTTTCGCGGCTGCAGCGACCTCGTTGGCCACCTCTGCTGCCTCAGAGAAGGCCCAGACCTTTGGGCTCACCTTGGAAGAACCCCCTCAGATGCGAGTGCGTCGACGAGCTTCTTCGCCGTCTCGTCGGGCGGACCTTCGAACATGACCTTCTTTCGTGCCATTGCCTGTGCCTTCATGGCTACGGTCGCCGAAGAGGGGGCCTTGCTCACGGGAACGAATGCGTCAGGGCTCAGTTCCTCCAAAGGCTTCTTCGAGGCCTGCATGATCTGGATAAGCGTGGGATACCTCGGCTCGTTGATCTCGCTCACGACAGAAGCCACGAATGGGACCGGCGCTTCCACGACTTCGACGCTGTCCTCGAGCGCGCGCTCCACCTTTGCCGTCTGGCCGCCCACCTCCACTTTCTTGGCGTAACCAACGTAGGGGAGCCCAAGCATCTCCCCGACCATCGGTGGAACCAATCCGCTATACATGTCGGAAGAACCCTCGGAGCATAGTATCACATCAAAGGGGCCCGCCTTCGTGAGAGCCGCGGCCAGCAACTCGGCAGTGCGTGCAGGGTCCATCTTTAGGGGGTCCGCGTTAACGAGCACACCCCTGTCTGCTCCCATGGCCAGGGCCTCCTTCATGGACTTCTTCGCGTCCCCAGTCCCCACCGTGACGATCACCACTTCGCCGGAATGGGCAGCCTTCAGTCGAAGGGCCTCCTCGACAGCGTTCTTGTCGAAGGTGCTCATCTTGCTTGCGGCACCGGCGAACAGCGGGCTTCCAGAGGAATCGACCTTCAGTTCTGCCTCGTCGACGGCGTGCTTTACGCAGACAGCGACCTTCACTGGGACCTCGCCAACTCCCTTCGCGCTATTAGCATGCGGAGCACCTCGGACGTTCCCTCCCCTATTGTCAAAAGCCGGGCGTCCCTCCAGTGCCTGTGGAGCTCGTCCGTGGTATATCCGTACCCTCCGTGAATCTGAATCGCCTCGTCGCAGACTCGAACCGACATCTCAGTTGCGAAGACCTTGGCCTGCGAAGCTTCAGACGAGTAGTCCCCCCCCAGCTCCTTGATTTTGGAGGCGTAAAAGTACATCAAGCGCCCGGCGTTCAAATCTGTCTTCATGTCCGCGATTTTCTCCCTTATCAACTGGAACTCCGATATCGTCTTACCAAAAGCCTTGCGCTGACGAGCGTAGGCAACTGATTTGTCGTAGGCGAGCCTTGCTATCCCCACATTCATCGCCGCTACTATTATCCTCGCCCCGTGAAGAATCTCCTTTGCATAGTCCGCCCCCTTCCCCTCCTCCCCCACGAGGTTCTCCTTGGGGACTCGGCAGTCGGTGAAGATGACCTCTGAAGTCCTCGAGCCTCTCATGCCTAGCTTTCTCAGGTCACTGCCGAACTTCAGCCCAGGGCAAGACGCCTCTACAAGGAAACAGGACGGCCCCTTCCTCGTCTTCGCGAAGACCATGTAGAGGTCAGCCTCTCCTGCGTTAGTGATGAATATCTTTGAACCGTTTATCGAGAACTCGCCCCCCTTCAGCTCGGCCGTGGTGGCCATGGTTCCCGCGTCGGACCCCGAGGCTGGCTCGGTGAGCGTGAACGATGCAAGTGACTCGCCCGAAAGGAGCCGCGGGAGGTACTCCCTCTTCTGGTCAGAGCTGCCGAACCTGTGAAGCCCCTCGGCTACGGCGCTGTGAATCTCCACGCTGAGTGCGATCGAGGCGTCGGCAGTCCCAAGGAGCTCGACGGCGTTGGAATACACAGAGAAGGGGAGTCCCAGGCCGCCGTATTCTTCTGGGAACGCAATCTGGCATATCCCCTGCTTGAAGAGGGCCTTCCTTGGCTTCGCTATCGAAGCCTCCCCCGAGTCAAGCTTAGGAGAGAGCGGCAGTACCTCGTTCTCCAGGAACTCCCCCAGAGAGGAAAGGACGTCAGAGTATCCCTGGTGACCAGACGGGTAGAACATCTCCATTAGCCGCCTGTGCTCGGCGCTGTATATCGCCAAGGTGAGAGACTCGGGAGTCGCCGAATTTGAGGGGGATTTAATCGTTCGCATGATGGGACGAGAATTCCTAAAAGTGGAGGGACGAAGCCGCGGAGCGTGGATTTAGCCGGGAGGCTGGCGCAGTACGTCCTGTCCACGAATTATCAGGGACTGGACGCCGGGACCGTCGGCGAGATGAAGGCGAGAATCGTGGACGCACTGGGTTGCGCCATCGGAGCCTTCTACGAGGAGCCCGTACGGATTGCGAGGAGGACGGCGTCTGCACTTGACCACGACGGGAAGTCGACCGTGCTGGGGACATCAACGAAGACTTCCCCCGAACTCGCCACATTCGTCAACGGGCTGATGGTCCGCTACTTCGATTACAACGACACCTACCTATCGAGGGAGCCGGCGCACCCCAGCGACAACCTGGCCCCCTGTCTAGCAGTGGCACAGGCAGAGGAAGCAGACGGGAAGGGGCTAATCGCGGCCCTGGTGGCAGCTTACGAGGTCCAATGCAGACTATGCGACGCCGCCGACATCAGGCACAGGGGGTGGGACCATGTCAACTACGGTCTCGTGTCATCTGCGTTGGCCGCTGCCAAGCTGATGGGACACAACCTGAAGGAAGCGACCAATTCGGTCAACATGGCACTGAACGGGCACATAGCCATGAGGCAGGTCCGGGCCGGGGAGCTGTCCATGTGGAAGGGCGCGTCCTTTGCCAACGCGGCGAGGAACGCCGTGTTCGCGGCAAGCCTCGCAGGAGAAGGGATGACTGGCCCTGCACCCATCTTCGAGGGCGAGATGGGTTTCTTCAGACAGGTATCTGGGCCGTTCGAACTCGACACCCAGGCTTTCGGAGGCAGGAGGGGGAGGTACAAGGTCAACGAGACCTACATCAAGTATTGGCCTGCGGAGTACCACGCCCAATCGGCCATATGGGCGGCGCTCGAGGTGCGAAGAAAGTTGAAGGAGCTCGGGGAAGTCGATTCCATCCTGGTAGAAACCCATGAAGCGGGATTCACGATTCTGGGCAAAGACAGGGAGAAGTGGACCCCGAAGACGAAGGAGACCGCCGACCACAGCCTCCCGTTCATAGTGAGCGTGGCGCTGCTCAACGGAAAGGTCGACAATTCAAGCTACTTTGACGGGAGCCTCAGGGACCCCAGGATTCTCCGACTCGTCAAGAAGGTCAGGGTCGTGGAAGACAAGGCCCTCACGGCAAAGTATCCGGACAGAGGGATGCCCAACAGGATAACCGTCACGGAGAGAGGAGGACGGAAGGCCAGCGCCCTGGTCGACATCCCCCGAGGGCACCCGTGGAACCCGATGTCAAGGAAAGACATCGAAGAGAAGTTCCTAGGCTTAGCCAGGGGAAAGCTGGGGGAAAGCGAGGCAAAGACGGCGTTGAAGAGGCTTTGGAGACTCGAACAGGTGGGGGACCTGGAGGACGTCCTGGGGCTTCTTGTCGTGAAGCGCACGTCTAAGGCTTAAAGCGAAACGGCTGAGAGGGGACCGCATGAAGCTCGCACTAGGTTTCAACCCGGTGCTGAGCTTGCAGGACGCCTCCCGCCTCGCCAGCAATGCGGAATCGCTGGGGTTCGACTCTGTCTGGATGCACGAGAGCCTTTTCCAGCGAGATGTCGTCACCTACCTTTCCGTGATGGCGTCGTCGACTTCGAAGATACGGCTCGGGTCAGGGGTCATCAACACGTTCACGCGCCACCCCGTGACGACCGCGACGACGTTCGCAACGCTCCAGGAACTCTCAGGGGGGCGGGTCGCCTTGGGCCTGGGCATTGGCAGCTTCCCCACTATTCCTCTGATCGGGCAGCGAATCTTCCCTGTAGAGAAGACGAGACCCCTCCGCCGCCTGAAGGAGTACGTGCAGGTCGTGAAAATGGTATGGCAGGGGGACAGGGTCGATTATGAAGGGGAGTTCTTCCAAGTGCACAACCTGACTCTGGGCTTCAAGACTGGCAGGGTCCCGATATTCATCGCCTCCCTCTCCCCGAAGACCCAGGCGTTCGCCGCTACGATTGCCGATGGAGTAATCCTGTCGCCTGCGGTCAACTCCGCCTGGGGAACGGAGCGCATGGTGGAAAACGTCAGGCGCGGGGAGGCGAGGAGAGGAAAGGCTGTGGAGAGGGCATCGTATATGCTCACATCGCTCGACCCGGATCCGACCAAAGCTGCAAACGCGGTACGAGACTACTACTTCTTCGTCTATCAGCTGGCAGAGGTCGTCCGCCCGGAGGTCCTCGCCCCCTACGGGATCTCGGAAGCGCAGTTGAGTCCAATGAAGGAAGCCTGGAAGAAGGGGGATGTGCCCAAGGCGAAGAAATTGATTCCAGAACAGGCCATCGAGACCCTGACAATCGCCGGGGACGGAGACCACGCCTTCGAGAGGCTGAAGGAGTATGCCAAATCAGGGGTGACCCTGCCCATAGCCATGCCAATCGGGAACGTGGAATACGCCATGAACGAGCTGGCCCGGGCCTAGGGCCACAAGCGATTCACGGGCATGGAAGGCCTAGCCGCACCTCAGAGAGGGAAGGCCAAGGGGATGAATATTGATACCACGAGCGATGCCATGTAGAGGAGCGAGAACCGGAACGCCAGTGCAGCCGTTCTCGGGTCTGCATTGTCAGGGACGACGCCCGCGAACATGCGAACGAGGCCCCGAGCCTCCGGGGCCGTCAGGAACACCAGGAGAGACCAGAGCGGCAAAAGCCTGACCAGGATTCCGGCGACGACGAGCACGTAGGCTGCAGCGAGCAGGCCCGCGTAGACCCTCGCCGCTTTGTTCGCCCCGAGAACGACGGCCAGGGTCCTGTTCCCCACCGACCCATCGTAGCTAACATCCCTGATGTTGTTCGCGAGCAGGACCAGGGCGACCAGCAGCCCGATGGGGAGCGAAGCCAGGACGGGAGACCAGGAGTAGGTCCCAGTCTGAACCAGGAACGACCCCAGAGGAATCAAGAGGCCCCACATCGCGAAGACGGTCGCCTCGCCAAGGGCGTGGGCCTTGAGGACCACAGGGTCGGCTGTGTAAAGGACACTCCCCAGAATGCCCAAGGCCACCACGACCAGGATGGCAAGGCTGCTCATGAAGGCCAAGTAGATCCCGGCGGCCAGGGTGGCCAAGTAAAGGCAGACTGAAAAAGCCAGAATCGTGGAAAGAGGCGTCTGACCGAGGGCGGCGGGATGCACTCTGTACTTGGTCGTCGGGGCCCCCTCCCTGTCTACGCCATGCCTCACGTCGAAGAAATCGTTCAGGACGTTGGTCGCTGCGTGGAAAGCCACCATGCCAGCAAGGGTGAAAGCGTAGAACAACGGGTTGAACCGTCCTGCAATGGCAGCCATCAAGGTCCCCATGGTGACCGAAGAGAAGGTCATAGTAAATGACCAGGGCCTGGTGGAGAGGAACGCGGTCTTGGCGTCCACGGGTCGACGGCGGCTGCAGACCTGGCTTTAACGATGACACCCAGGCCTTCGAAGGCGTGCCCCCGGCATAGGGCTTTAACATGAAGACGACAGACCCGTGGAAGTTGGCCGCAACCCCCAGGTTGATCCCGGGGCTGGCTTTAGTCGTCGCGTCGATGTTGGCCCTCTTCTTAGTCCCGCATGAATACTTCGTCGTCGCAACCTTCGTTTCGACTTCTTGCATGATGGGAGCGGCCTACGGGCTGGGAGGGCTCAGGGTTGCTCGCAGGCCTCGGACCACCTCCTTGGTCATCGGGGTGCTGACCGCCGCTCTCCTCTACCTGATCTTCTACCTTGGCGGTGCCGCCATTGACACGCTTCATCCCTTCGGCATAAGCTCCGCAGCGGAGGAATCCATCTACGCGCTGATAGCGTCCCCGTCGAACCCGCTCTACCTCCAGGTGGGGTTGCTGTTCTTTGATTCGGCCGGCTACGAGTCATTCTTCAGGGGGGTCCTCCAGCACCGGCTTCAGGCGACAATCGGCGTCGCGGCGGCTCCCGCAGTAGCGCTGATTGATGCCGGCCTACACATTGCGACCCTGAACCCGGTCTGGGTCGCAGGCACCTTCTTCACGGATTTGATCTGGGGGCTCACATATCATTATGGTAAGGGGACCCAGGCAAGCTTCACGAGCCACCTGGTCTGGGACCTGATAATTTTCGTGGTTCTACCGGTCAAATAGCGAGGGAGGGGAATCACAGGAAGGCCATGCAGAACGGCCTAGCCGGGGCCTACGCAGAACTTTTCTTATAACCACAGGTTGCCTCGCCGGGCGAGCATGCCAGCCGGGAGGTTACTGTGGGAACCCGACCCAGCCTTTGCGCGGAAGACGAACATCGCGGCTTTCACGAAGTGGCTGGAGAAGAGAGGCCGGTCCTTCAGCGGGTACAACGAGCTCTGGGATTGGTCGGTGGAGGATCTGGAGGGGTTCTGGGGGGCGGTCTGGAAGTACTTCGAAGTGTCCGACGCTGACTATCCAGTCCTCGCTGAGAGGAAGATGCCGGGTGCACGCTGGTTCGAAGGGTCTGAGCTCAACTTCGCGGACGCGGTCTTCAATGAAAGAAGGGAAGGAGTCGCCATCATCGCCAAGAGCGAGAGAAGAGCGGACAAGTCGATGACCTGGCAGGAGCTCGAGAAGAGGACGAATGCGCTGGCAGCCAGTCTGAGGAGGATGGGGGTCCGAACGGGGGACAGAGTCGCGGCCTACCTCCCCAACGCGCCAGAAGCGGTTGTTGCCTTCCTGGCCTGCGCCAGCGTCGGCGCGATCTGGTCGTGCTGTTCTCCAGACTTCGGGGTGCCTGCCGTCGTCGATAGATTCAGTCAAATCGAGCCGAAGGTCCTGATTGCGACAGATGGTTACAGTTATGGCGGAAAATGGTTCGACCGGAGCGAAGCTGTGGGCTCCATCAAGGCGGCTCTTCCTGGCCATGTGCAGACGGTGCACGTAAGAGGAAGGGAGAAGAGTGCCCAACTTCAGAATTCAGTCCCCTGGGAAGACTGCGTGGCCGGAAAGGAGTCCCCGGAGTACGAATCGCTTCCCTTCGACCACCCGCTCTGGATCCTCTATTCCTCTGGCACCACCGGGCTTCCGAAGCCAATCGTTCACGGCCACGGCGGGATCCTGATGGAGCTTCTGAAGCAGCTTTCGTTCCACAACGACATACGGCCCGGCGACCGGCTCTTCTGGTTCACGACCACAGGGTGGATGATGTGGAACTACATAGTCGGGGGGCTCCTCCACGGCGCGGCCATGGTGCTTTACAACGGCAGTCCCTCATTCCCCGACATGGACGCTCTCTGGGATTCGGTGGAGAGGACAGGTACGACCTTCATGGGCGCCAGCGCAGCCTACTTCTCGGCCTGCGTGAAGGCGGGCCTACAGCCTGGTTCCGCGCACACGCTGAAGAAGCTCAGGGGGATTGGTTCGACGGGTTCTCCCCTCTCCGAGGAGTCGTTCGAATGGGTCTACAAGGCGGTCGGGGAGGACATGTGGCTGGCGTCAATAAGCGGAGGGACAGACGTCTGCACCCCCTTCGTGGCTGGATGCCCCACGCTGCCTGTCAACTCGGGGGAGATTCAATGCAGGTGCCTTGGGGCCAAGGTGGAGGCTTTCGATGAGGAGGGGAAGTCTGTTGTAGGACAGGTGGGGGAGCTTGTGGTTACTGAGCCAATGCCCAGCATGCCCCTCTACTTCTGGGGGGACAAAGACGGCAGCAGGTACCGGGAGAGCTACTTCAGCGTCTTCCCAGGGGTCTGGAGACACGGTGACTGGATAGAAATCACAAGGAGGGGGACATGCATCATCACAGGCCGTTCCGATGCCACCATAAAGAGGATGGGGGTGAGGATTGGCACCAGCGAAATCTACAGGGCAGTGGAGTCCCTCCCAGAAGTGGCCGAATCAATGGCTGTTGACCTGGAGGGGAGGCGCGAAGGGGGCGAGATGATCCTCTTCGTGGCCATGGCCGCGGGAAAGGCTCTTGACGCCGAGCTGAACGGCAGGATCAGGTCGAAGATCAGGTCTGACATCTCCCCCAGGTACGTCCCGGATGAAGTCATACAGGTCCCCTCTATCCCGAAGACGCTCAACGGCAAGAAGCTCGAAGTGCCAGTAAAGAGGGTCCTGCTAGGGGGAGACCCTTCGAAGGTTCTGAACAGGGACTCTCTGGCTGACCCGGGGTCGGTCGACTTCTACATAGAACTCGCCAAGAAGTGGGCGCGGAAGCCAGGAGTCACCGAAACCGGACATGACTAGGCAGTTGCGTCTACCCATCAAGTCCCGGGCCCCGTTAGTGGAAGGAAATTAATACCCGCCAAAACGCCGTCGTCGCCGTGGCGGGCCCAAGAAAGGTATACGCCATCTCCGGCGGCGTCACGAAGTTCGCCAAGGCACACTCCGAGATGGACTTCCGGCTGATGGTCAAACGGGCCTACGACTATGCCATGAAGGACGTGCCGAAGCTGAAGCCGGCCGACATTGAAAGCAGTAGGATTTCATACTTCTCAGACCATTTCGCAAGGCAGCTCAAGGCAGCCTCCATGGTGCAAGACTTCCTGGGCTTGAACCCCCGTGATTCGAGGAGAATAGAATGGGGAGGTGCGACGGGAGGTCAGGCGATACAGTCTGGCTGGGAGACGTTGGCCAGCGGGAGAAACGATGTCTGCCTTGTCGCCGGTTTCGAAACCATGTCTAGTGTCGAGACCTGGAAGGGGAACGAATTCATCGCCCTCGCATCGGACACCAACTTCGACTATCCCGTCGGGGGTTTCTACACCGGATATTACGCCCTGATGGTTCAGCGGCACATCTACGAATTCCTGAGGAGGAAGAAGTTCGCCAAAGTGAAGGACGAACTGGAGGCTCAGCACGCGGCGACCGAAGAAGCCAAGCGTATCATGGCGATGATCTCTGTGAAGAACCATGTCAACGCGCTAAGCAATCCTTACGCCCAGTACCCCGAGAAGCTGACAATGAGGGGGGCCCTCGGCCGCGAGGTGATTGCCCACCCTCTCAACAGACCATCGGTTTGCACCATGAGCGACGGTGCGGCAGTAATCATATTGGCGTCAGAGGAAGCGGCGTTCAAGTACACAGACCATCCCGTGCTCATCAAGGGGGTAGGTTGCGGCACAGACACCATGAGACTGGCCGACAGACCTCAGGGGAGTGTCCCGCTCTTTCCCTGGGAGACGAAGGAGTACTACGAGGACCTGAAGTACCCGGGAGTGCACTCCTTCAGAGCGGGCAGGACGGCGGCGCTCGAGGCCTACAAGAATGCAGGGATACGGAAACCTCTTGAAGAGATAAGCTTCGTGGAGCTTCACGACGCGTATGCTAGTTCGGAGATACAGACCTACGAGGACATAGGCCTCTGCAGGTATGGCGAGGGGTACGAATTCGTAGAACAAGGCCACCCCTTCATGAAGGAAATCGAGTACGGGCTCGAGCTCCCTCACAAGGGGACCATCCCGGTGAACCCCTCAGGTGGTCTGATAGCGTGCGGTCATCCTGTCGGCGCGACTGGGATAATGCAGGGGGTGTTTGCCCTTTGGCAGCTGCAGAACTCCATCGGGAAGCACTTCGGAAACGAGAGGCTCCAGGTGAAGGACGCGAAGCGCGGTCTCATCCATTCCCATGCCGGCACCGGCAGCGCTGTCACGGTGACGATTCTGGAGAAGGTCTGAATTGGCGCCCAAGAAGTTCGCGAGGTTCAGGGACGTAATGGAAGAAGTCAAGAAGTCGGGGGCTGCTATCTACCAGAACCCGGTGGGAACCAACGACCTTGTTGTGCTCTCCCCATACAGCATCAAGTACATCCACAGCTACGCCCAGGACTCAGAGTTCTTCCTAGGCCTGGCGAGAGGGGAGCTCCTAGGGAGCGAGTGCAAGAACTGTCACGCAAGGTACGCGACGCCACGTAGTCACTGTATGAGCTGTGGAAGCGAAACGAAGTGGTTCAAGCTTCCCCTAAAGGGGAGGGTCCACTCTTGGACAACCTGCTACTTCGGCAGCGAGGAGTTCCTGAAAGAGACGCCGTTCAACCTGGCGCTGGTCGAGTTCGACGGCGTCGACAGCCTTCTACTGTCGAGACTGGACGGAGTGAAGGAGCAGGAGATATTCATCGGCATGGAGGTCAAGGCCGAATTCAGAAAGCCCCCGCGCTACTTGATCTCTGACGTACACTTCGTGCCGTCAAGCCGAAGGGCCAGCGCCAAGAAGTAGCAGCTGGAAAAGCCGTTCCCCTGCTAAACTGCGTCGACTGAGGGGTCGGGGCGTTTGGAGTTCAGGGCTTGACCGGAGTCAGCCATTTGGAGTAACGCTTCGCCTTTCCGTGGACGGTCTGGTCGTAGAGCTTCGCGATCTTGTCGGTTATCGGAGTCCCATTGTATCCTATTCTTCTTCCGTCGATCTCCCTCACCTTTGCGATACCGGCTGCTGTGCCGCTGAAGAAGACTTCGTCAGAAGTGTAGAGCTCTTCCTTGGTGGCATCGTTTCTGCGGAACATGATCCTGAGGTCGCGGGCGAACTGTATCACCGTGTCGCGTGTAATCCCCCTGAGTATCCCAGAGCTTGCCGGGGGCGTGCTGAGGACTTTGTCCTTCACTCGGAATATGTTCTCGCCGGGCCCCTCGGCGACCATCCCCTGGGGGTTCAGGAGGATCGCTTCGTCGTAGCCCCCTGAAAGAGCTTCCATCTTCGCCAGGGCAGAATTGGCGTAGTTGGCAGCGCACTTCGCCTGCACCGGCATCGTTCGGGAATCGATTCTCACCCAACTCGAAATAGTGGCCCTCACCCCCCTCCCAGTGGAGTCAGCGCCAAGGTAAGCGCCCCACACCCATGATGCTATTGCCACCGAAATCTTGCTCTTCAGAGGATTCAGCCCCATTTCGCCGTAGGAAGTGTAGGCTATGGGGCGTATGTAGCACTCCTTTGCGGGGTTGTTCCTCACCAGCTCGACGCAGGCGTCGGCCAACTCCTTGCCGGAGTATCCGAGGTCCATCCTGTAAATCATCGCGCTGTTGAGGAATCGTTCGATGTGCTCGTCCAGCCTGAAGATGGCCGTCCCTTCTGGGGTTGAGAAAGCTCTGATGCCCTCGAAGACTGCCATACCGTAGTGCAGCCCATGGGTAAGTACGTGTATCTTCGCGTCGTCCCAATCGACAAGCTTCCCGTCCATCCAGATTTTCTTTTGGGCCTCCATCTCATCAGCGGCCCCCTTCCCTCGGTATTTAGGGAGAGCGCTTATCATGGTTCCGACTCGCCTAAAATCGCAAAATGCCAAAGCAAATGGCAATGCAGTCGCCCGTCATACTGTCAGCATGCAGGACACCGATCGGCAAGTTCGGCAAGAGCCTGGTCGGGGTGTCAGCACCAAGCCTGGGGGCACTGGTGATAGAGGAGGCCCTGAGGAGAGGGAAGGTTCAGGCAAGCGAGGTCGAAGAAGTGATAATGGGGAACGTCGTATCGGCCGGCCTAGGTCAGAACCCAGCGAGACAGTCTGCGATTAAGGCAGGAATTCCATTCGCGTCCGGGTCCGTGACAGTGAACAAGGTGTGCGGCTCCGCACTCAAGGCGGTGATGCTTGCAGCCCAATCAATCAAGGCCGGGGACAACGAGATTGTCGTCGCTGGCGGCATGGAGAGCATGAGCAACGCCCCGTACCTCGCAAAGGGGGTAAGGTGGGGGACAAAGTCAGGGGATGCCAGGTTGCTTGATGCCATGATAGCCGACGGGCTCTGGGAAGCATACCACAACTACCATATGGGGATTACAGGGGAGAACATAGCGGAGAGGTTCAGCATTGGCAGAAAGGAGGCAGACGAGTTCGCCTGCGAGAGCCACCTAAAGGCGTCAAAGGCGTCCGCGGACGGAGTGTTCGAT
>Ga0187769_10001733_pt1 | contig 12507 bp, 10 predicted proteins | sample 0116_SJ02_MP02_1_FD_133140 | JGI IMG/M metagenome (GOLD analysis project Ga0187769, IMG submission 133140) | Tropical peat soil microbial communities from peatlands in Department of Meta, Colombia - 0116_SJ02_MP02_10_MG | ecosystem: Environmental > Terrestrial > Soil > Wetlands > Peat | place... | reverse complement strand
TCACGGGCACGCCGTCAATCAGGACCTTGGTGAAATTCGAGTTGCCGCCGTCGAGGAAGAGGGAGGTCGCACCGCCTTCGCGGCCGAGCCGGGCAAAGGAGACGCCGGGCAGGCTTGCGAGCAGCGGCACGAGCGACACTTGCTGCTGATTCTCGATGTCGGCGCGCGTGAGGATGGAAACGGGCGCGCTCGCGGCGACGGTGGCTACGGGCTCCGCCGCGGCCGTGACCACGACGCTGGCCGAGAGCGGCTCGAGCTCAAGCGGGATTCGCAATTCGCGCGTTCGACCGGCGGCGAGTTCGACTTGCGCTTCGCCCGCCGCGAACGTTTCGCGTGTGACTTCGATTTTGTATTTTCCCGCGTCGAGCGGCAGCGTGAAGCGTCCGTCGGCGGACGTGAGCGTATCGCCTGCGGGTTTGTTCTGGCCGGGCTGCGTGGCTGTGACGTGCGCTCCGGAAACACCCGCGCCGCTTGCGTCCACGACCAATCCGGTCAACGTGGCCGGCGATTGCGCGAATCCGGTGATGGCGGGCATGAAGGCGAAACAACCAACTAGGAGAAAGCGGAACAACGAAGACCAGCGGAAGACTCGCATCGAAACTCCTCCTCTCCCGTCTCGCGCGGGAGTTGAAGGTTGGCCGGCAGCCGGGATCGTTTCCGGCTTTCGCGGCTGCTGACTCCGCAGGTTTCCTGACTTGGCGGCAGTACGCGCGGCCTTCCCATCCCGAGATTTCGGGACAGTGGCTCGCGCGCGATACATCTTTCGGTCGCCCCTGGCCGGGGCGAACAGCCCGCCTTACAGTCGCGCGGCGGCGACGGACTTGCACCGTCTTCCCATTCGCGGAGTCCGCGGTTGATGTAATCGGAGCGGCGGCGCGAAATTCCGAGTTTGCGCCGAACATTCCGGGTGAAACAGCCGGCCCAGACGAGCGCCCGCAATGCCGGCGCCCGCCGGGCTACGTCGTGCGGGGCCCCGCTCCGTCGGACCGCGACCGCAAGCTGACTCGCGGCCGGCCGGCCGGGCCCGTTTCCACGTCCAGTGAAGCGCTGAAAACTTGTTCGAGCAATTCGCGCTGATAGACCTCGGCAGCGGTTCCCACGCGGAGGCATTTTCCCGAGTGCAGCAGAACGACCTGATCGGCGAATTCGGCCGCCAGGCCCAACTCGTGCGTCACGACGATCACGGTCTGGCGGTTCTCTTCACTGAGGCGACGCAAGCGCTCCAGCAGGTCCACCTGCGCGCCGATGTCGAGGTGCAGCGTGGGCTCATCCAGCAGAAGCAGCAACGGCTGCTGCGCCAGCGCGCGCGCCAGGATCACGCGCTGCTTTTCGCCGCCGGAGAGCTGGTCCATGCGGCGATCGGCCAGATGTTCAGCGCCTACCTGCGCCAGGGCATTCATGCCGAGCACGATGTCTTCCTCGGTGGCGAGGTGCAGCGCGCGCCCGTAGGCGTGGCGTCCCTGCAAGACGTACTCACCTACGGTCGCGGGAAAGACAAGTTGGCTTTGCTGCTCGACGAACGCGATGCGCTGCGCCCGGGTGCGCGTGCCGAGGCTACGAATCTCGACGCCGTCGAGCAGCACGCGGCCTGAAAGCGGCTTAAGCGCACCGGAAATAATCTGCAACAGCGTGGATTTCCCGCTCGCGTTGGGCCCGAGTATCGCGACGACTTCCCGCTGGCGGGCCTGGAAACTCGTTGCGCTCAAGGTGAACATCGGAGCGGAGCGCCGCTGGTGGGCGTAGGCGTAGCTGGCCTGTTCGACCGAGAGGCGCGGCAGTTCCGCAGCCGGCGCGGCCGCGTCGCGGGAGGCGAGCGCGGATCTTGTGTCGCTCGCGCTCAACGCATCCTCCGCCGCAAAAGATAGATAAAGATCGGAGCCCCGGCGATGGCCGTCACCGCGCCCACCGGCAATTCCGTCGGCGCCACAACCGTGCGGGCCAGTGCATCCGCGGCGACGATTGCGATCGCTCCGCCAAGAGCCGAAGCCGGAATCAGAAGCCGGTAATCCGAACCGAACAGGAAACGCATCGCGTGCGGAATGAGGAGCCCCACGTATCCGATTGCACCGCTAGCGGAGACGGCCAAGGCCGTGAGCAGCGACGCCGCCACGTACACGACCAGTTTGACGCGAGTGACTTCCACTCCGAGGTGCGCGGCTTCGCGCTCCCCCGTCAACAAGAGATTCAGGTCCGCGGCCGTTGTGTAAATCGCGCCGATGGCCACCACCAGCCCCACCAGAAAGAGCCAGCGCACGTCGGAAGTCTGGGGCGTTGACAGGTCGCCCATCAGCCAGAAGGCCATTCCGCGCTGGTCGCGGCTGGAAAGGGTTGTCATGAGAAACATGATGATCGCCGACAAAAACGACGCGCAGATGATTCCCGCCAACAGCAGCGTTGTGCTGTCGAGATTTCCTTCGCGGAGCCCAAGGAAGTAGACGCAGGTGATGGTCGCTACCGCGCCGAGGAACGCGCCGAGCGGCGTGGCCAGCGCGAACTGCGGCGCCACATTGATTGCGATAATCGCGCCTAGCGCGGAACCGCTCGAGACTCCGAGGACGTACGGATCGGCGAGTGGATTCCGGAGCAGCGCTTGGAAGCCCGCGCCCGCAACGGAAAGCGCCGCGCCCACCATCACGCCCAGCAGAATCCGCGGCAGGCGTATATCGAAAACAATCAGCCTGTATTCGGCGGGCAGTTGATCGCTGCGTCCGATCGCCACGCGGCCCAGGCTCATCACAAGATCCGTCACCGAAACGGGCACGGCGCCGAGTTTCAGAGCAACGACGATGATCACTAGCAAGAGTGCGACGAGGGAGCCGCAGGTCCACAGCAAGCGGCGAAGCGTGAGTGGTCTCATCGCGGATTCTCCGGGTAAACCTCCGCGTGCAAATCGCGCGCCAACTCTTCGATCGCGTCCAGGAGTCGAGGGCACGGACGCGCGAGCGCGTCCGAGACGACCACAACGCGCCCGGCACGGACGGCTTCCAAATCTCGCCATCCTGGGCGTGACTGCAAATCGGCGAGCGAGGGAGCGCCCGCCTCTCCATGCGAGCCCGCGAACACGAGATACGCGGGTTGCAACCGCACCATTTCCTCGAGGCTCACCTGAGGCCAGTCCTTATCGGTCTGAACCACCGATTGCGCGTCCGCCCAAGCCAGCGCGTCCGTGATAAATGTGTGGCGCCCGATTGAGATGAGGGGTTCGGTCCACACGACAAAGAGCACGCGACGCGGCGGCACGCCGGACAATTGCCGTTGCAGAGCGTCTAGGCGCCCCCGAAGATTTTCGACCAAAGCCTGGCCTGAGTCTCCCGCGCCGATCAGGTTCGCGAGGCGAGCGGTGGATTCGATGACGTCCTGCACCGTGTGCGGATCGGCCACATAGACAGGCACGCCGAGGCGGTCCAGGGCGGCGACAGTTTCTTGCCTGTTCAGCTGCGTCGCCAGCACCAAATCCGGTTGCAGGGCGATAATGGTTTCGATGCTCGGCGCTTCCACGCTTCCGACTTTGGCCGTCGTCTTTGCCGCGGGGGGATAATCGCAGGCGTCGGTGTCGCCGACCAGCCGGTCGCCCGCGCCCAGCGCAAAGATCGTTTCCGTCATACTCGGCGCCAGCGAAACCATGCGGAGCACGGGCTGGGGCACTTGAATCGTCCGGCCGAACTCATCCGTGACGACCAGGCGCGCGGGGATGTGCCGCGATTCGGACGATGCGCGAAGCGGATAGGCGAACGTCGCGCCGGCGGCGAGCAGTACGAGGGCGGCGGCAGCGGAACGCAACGTCAGCGTCCCACCTCTCCGCCGGTTCCGATTCATGCCTTCCGCGCCGATCAACACAGGTACGCTCCGCGTCAATTCCCGAAAGCCTGCAACAAAAAAGCCCCACGAAAAAGATGGGGCTGAAAGCCACACCCTTTCTCGCGAAGAGTGTCAGCGACTGCAGCGCGAGAGGGTTTCCTGACTTACGGCTGGATAGCCGATCACAGTGGCGGGACCGTGGCCGATTCTCACGGCCTTCCCCGCTTCACGCGCCTGCTGATTGTGAGTTCGCAGTGTAGTGCGCTGCCGAAAGGGTGTCAACTTGGCGTCAACGGGCGCCGGGCGGTGCGCTTTGGCTTGGCGCGCTCGCGAGAGTTTTCAAGTACGTCACGATTTGCCAGCGCTGCGGTTCCGGCAGCTTCGACCACACGGGCATGCCGTGGCGCACGACGCCGTTAGTCAAAATCCAAAACAGCGTGCCCGGCGAAGATTGCTGGACTTCTTCCGCGCGCAAGCTCGGTCCTCGTTTTCCGCCCGTAGCTGCATCGCCATGACATTCCGCGCAGTGATTCTCGAAAAGCTTCTCTCCCGCTACAGGGGCATCTGGATCGTGCTCCAGGGGGTTGGGCCGCGACCGGGCCTTCTCCGGTACCTTTTCGAGTTCGTCGTACACAGGATTGTGACCGGGGCGAACGGACACAATTTGACTCTGTGTGAGAGCCACAGTGACGCACAGAAACAGCGCAAAGACGGCCGCGAGCGTGCTGGCGGCGGGGCTCTGGAGGCCGGCAATTTTCATCGCTTGCCTCCAAACAACCGTCCGAGGGCCCAGCCGAAGCCGGGAAATTCTCGTGACACGCCCCAACGCAAGAGCAGTTGATGGCTATCGGAGTTCAAACCGAACCCGGGTGAGAGGCGAAACGTCCAGCCCGAAGGAAGATTCCAGGCCACCGCGGGCGCCAAATAGTGAGAAGTGTCGTGCAACCCAAAGCTCTGCGTGTCGCCCAGGCCCCCATACATCTCGACTCCGGCGACGAAATTCTCACGGCAGAAGTTGCAGCGGGTGGGGGAGGCCTTCAGCGCCAGCGGGCGACTCGCACCAATTGCATAGCCAAACTCCCAAGGATTGCTCGGCGACAGATTCTTCGTGGCGAGCGGGTTGACGGCGACATTCCAGCCTTTGAACGTTTTCGAAAGCAGGAGTTTGAATTCCAATTCGTGGTCGTGAGTCTGACGCAAGGCGTCATTCGGATCGCTCTGGTCGGACTCGACATCGTGGCCTTCGACTTCCTTGATGATCTTGTCGGCTTCGCTGATTTGTTCGTATTCGACGTAGAGCACGGGATTGATGAAATGTTCGCGCTGCAGTAGACGGAAGCGGTTCTCCCAGCGAAATCCAGTGAAAAGCGAGCTGTCACCGAAAGTCGTCTGCCCGTCGAAATAGAGTTCGGTCGTCCACCACGCTGTGGCCCCGTACTCGAACTCGATCCAGTAGGCGTGGAAATCGTTTCCGGCGCGCTGGGTTCCAAACGTCGAGTAATACTCGACGTCGAGGCTTCCCGGTTCTTCAAGATAGTGGTCGTACGTCACGATGTAGGGGCTCTCTTGCGCGAAAGAACGCGGACACCAAAAGAGCGCGCAGGCAAAGACTACGAAGCCCAAGCCAATGCTTCTGAGGATTCCGGCCGGTTGCGTGAAACTTGCGGATCCGTCGGAAGGGACTCGATTGCAGAAGACAACGAATCGAGGGGCGCGTGCAACCATCACGTCTCCTTGAAAGCCCTGACTGGCGCACCTAAAATACAGGCGACTCGCCAGCCCTCCGGGCTGCCGATCACCGATCCCCACTGTCCTCTGCCGAAGAGTTTACGGTGGGGATCGGTCCATTCTTCCGGCTTATCTTTTAGCTCTCAACCCGTCCGCGGCGCTGCACCAGGGCTGCAGCCGTTTGTTGCGAATCCCTCGCAAGAAAGAAACAGGTGATTCCGCATGCCGGGAGGTATCTTGAACGATGCCGACCAGCGCCCGCCTTTACGCGTCATGCGAATTCCCCGGGCGGCCGATTGCTGCAAGAGCGCCTGGCGTTGAATGCGGGAGCGTCCCGAGGCGTGTCCTAGTTGCGACTCAATCGCAAGAACGAGTTGGCCCATTTCGTTCTTCTCTTTCGACCGTCTTCTAGTTGCAATTGATTTTCAACTGGAAAGGTCATTTTGACCGCCTGGAACTCTCCTGTCAAGCTGGAATGCGCCACGGCCGGGAATTCGCTTGCTCTGCATTCAGGTGAAATACGGTATTCTCTCTGCCATGCACGAACTTCATTTTTTCCGCGAGCATCTTCCGGAATTCGAGCAGATGGCCGCGAATCGCGGAGTGCGTATCGATTTCGAGAGTTTTCGCACGGTCGATCGGGAACGCCGCGAACGGATCACGGCCGTCGAGCGGCTGAAATCCGAGCGCAACAAAGCGAGCGATGAAATCGTCCGCTGCAAGAAAGCGGGAGAAAACGCCGCGTTGCTGCTCGCCGAGATGAAGCGCGTTTCCGAGGAGATCAAGAGGTTCGACGAACAGGTTGCCGCGCTGGACGCCCGCTTGGACGAATTCATGCTGACCGTGCCGAACCTTCCGCACCGCTCGGTTCCGATCGGTCACGGTGCGAGAGAAGATGTCGAGGTGCGCCGATGGGGGGCGCCTCCGAAATTCTCGTTTGCGCCACGGCCGCACTGGGAAATCGGAGAGGGGGCCGGGATTCTCGAGCTGGCGCGCGCGAGCAAGATTGCCGGAGCCCGCTTCGCGTTGTATCGGGGGCTGGGAGCGCGGCTCGAACGCGCGCTGGCCGCGTTCTTTCTCGATACGCACGCAGCGAACGGCTACACCGAGGTTCTGCCGCCGTTCATCGTCAACACGGCGTCGCTCACGGGCGTGGGCCAGTTGCCGAAGTTTGCCGCGGACATGTTTCACCTAGAGGGCACCGATCTATGGCTCACGCCGACATCCGAAGTCGAGATGACGAGCATGTATCGCGATGAGACTCTCGATGCGAACGAGCTTCCCATTAAGGTTTGCGCGTGGACCGCGTGCTTTCGCTCCGAAGCGGGCGCGGCCGGGAAGGATACGCGCGGAATCAAGCGCCAACATCAGTTTCAGAAAGTCGAACTTTTCAAGTTCACCCGTCCGGACCAAAGCTACGCCGAGTTGGAATCGCTGGTGGCGGACGCGGAACGCGTCCTTCAGAAACTCGGCCTGCACTATCGCGTCATGCAACTTTGCACCGGCGACATGGGATTCGCCGCAGCCAAGACGTACGACATCGAGGTCTGGCTGCCGTCGGCGGGCGAGTTCATGGAGATTTCGTCCTGCTCCAATTGCGAGGCGTTCCAGGCGCGGCGATCAGGAATTCGCTTTCGCCCCAAGGGCGGCAAGAGCGAATTCGCGCATACGCTGAACGGTTCAGGGCTGGCAGTCGGGCGCAGCTGGATCGCAGTCGTGGAGAATTACCAGCAGGAGGACGGCTCGGTGGTGGTGCCGGAAGCGCTACGGCCGTATCTCGGGGCCGACGTCATACCCGCTCCGCGGTAAAACCGCAGGCCCATTGCAAGATAAACCCGCAGGACCGCTGCCTGATGAACCTATGGGTACGCGGCAGAGGGTCAGTATCCGCGTGCGCCGTCAACCGTCCCCTATCCACATTTCGCACGGTCGGATAGGCTACAATCCCGACGCTCATGCCCCTAGCTGTCGGAACTCGCCTCGGCCCCTACGAAATTCTCTCCGCTATTGGTGCGGGCGGTATGGGCGAGGTGTATCGCGCCTGCGACACGCGGCTGGATCGCCAACGGCAGCGAGGCAGCGACACCAGGTAATGCTCGGTGGGCTTCGGTGGTTGGCACAAAACTGGGCACAGTGAAGCTGAGTAGCCCGGGCTCCTGTGACCCCGCGGGCCGCGAAGACCGCACCAGAATGCATAAGATTAAGATTCAGACGTGTACCAGGTCCCTGCTGGGAAGGGCGCGGTTGTCTTGATGAAGCAACCGTTCAGGCTCACGTTGCGGGCGGCACCAAGCAGTTTGCGCCGACCATCAAAGTCCTTTTGCGATCCACGAATCCAGGCCCTGCTCTGAACAATAAGTTTGCGTTCCGGCCCTGTGAGTATAGATTGTCCTGGATCAAAGGAGGGACGATGTCGAACCCGTCTTCGGTAGCAGCGAACGCAATCTCGGCCGATGTTGGACAGCAGGCCCCGGGGTGGGAATACAAGCTTTGTCTGAACGGCAGCGATTATGCGGACGCGCCTTCTGGCTTCGCGCAAATTGGCGCATTGCTGACGCCTGCCGAGGCGGCGCGATCTGGCGCACCGCTAAACACCGGATTGAAGATGGCCAATGACACGATCATCCATGTTGCGAGCATGTCGAAGCCGGTCTGCGTCACCGCCTTTGTGGCGATGCTGGACGACTGGAGGGACTTAGCCAACGGAGTGAAAGGGACCGGCCCGCTTGCCGCGACCACTGGCCTAGCGATACGCAGTGCAACCCCGCCGATTCAACCTCTGCCAATCCAGGGCACCCAGGTCCCCCTGTGGCTCGTGCCGGCCCTATTCAGTGCACCCCTAGCCGCGCAGTTGGTGAACGCCGGCCTGTTGACGATCGTCCCTCAGAGCCTCCATAACATGGTGAATGCAGTCGCTTTCAACGGCGCGTTGTGTTCGATGGTTGAACTGGATTCTCCCCGGCGCCCATCTACAGAAGAAACCCCGGCCGCTGGCCTACTCACGGCGGCAAACCCTAGGGCTTCCCGGTTCCCGGCGGAAATTCAGCCGCTACCAGGCTACGCCAGCCTTTTGACACAGGTGATCAAAGGAGTTGCAGTGCCTCAACCGACGGATTATTTCCTTCCGTACATCCAGAGTAGCCTACAAGCCAAGGCAACCGCTCTGGGCGTACCGTACCAGGTTGGACAGGGTATGGCGAGTGTAACGATTGGGCAACTGATCACACACACGTCAGCGATTCCAAACGGATTCACGGATCTGAGCGCCGTGAACCCGAGCCTGGTTACGTTCACTCAACCTGTGCAGCCGACGAACGGCGGCCCAGTGACCTGCGATATCTGGGCGTATCTCCTAGCCTTCGTAAGCCAGCCCGCGAACGGCCAGCCGGGTTACAAGAACGATGACTACAACATCCTCGGCGAGGTTGTCGCGGCGTGCGTCGGCATGCTTTACGACGACTACGTATATGCCCGGTTGTTTTCCGACCCGCAGTTTGGCGCGCTACGGCGTTACGTTACGGATGTCCTAAACTCCTCCGACTACTACACCGGCACCGGCCCGAACTTTTCAGCGGGCAATCCTTTCCCTGATTATCGCGGATTTGGAGCGTGCGGTGGTTTTTACTACACTGCGGATCAAATCACGCAGTGGATGTATACGCTGTATAGTGGCGCAAGCGTGCAGCGCGCAACTGGAACCGGTCCGTCGGGACCGCTCGTCTCTCAGACCGGTCGCAACATGCTTTTTGGCACCACAGCTTATTTTTCGGCGGGCAATTCGCCTACCGCGGGCAATGTGCCCCCTCTGTCCAGTTGGATCACATACCCGCACAACGGCGGCACGACGGTGGGCAACGGATCGTGCAATGGAGAAATGGCGATTGCTGTGGGTCCCAACGGCGACGTTATGACAGCATTTTTCTGCGCGAATGGCAGTCTGAATGCCGACGTGCCATTCAATGATGCGCTGCAAGGTATCCTAACGTCAGCGTACCCGCCGGCTGGCTAGAGAAGTCAGACTTCTTTGGCACGCGCGTACTTTACTGCGGCCAGTTCATCAGGGTCGAACCCCACCCGCGAACCACTGCGGCTCAGGTGACGCCCCTCTGCTCCGTTCATAAACCATTTCCTTGATGAACACGTACGGGTGCGGTGACGTTAACCACCGGGCACCAAACTTGGCACGTACGAAGTCCTCGCTGAGTGGCAAATGACCGGCAAGCCTCGAACGGAGTAATGTCCTCCGAAATCCCGCCATCTGCGTGTATCGAAGTCACTTGAAGTGAGTTCTTCGGATTGTGCCTGGTTTGTCGGCAACTCAGAAACCATCGTCCCGGGGGCGTCTCCTGACCGGAGTGCGGTTGGCTGGCCCTCTGGTCGCAAGCCAGTAATTTAACCACTACCGTGCACGCCACACGATAGATGCTGGGGATTTCGCGCGATTCATGAAAAAAAGAGCCTGAGCGCGTATCGCACGAGGCGATTCGCGCTCAGGCCCGAGAAGGACTGACCGAATTACAGGCCTCCGCTGCTGACAGGTGTGATGGAAGCGACGTGGAGTGATCCATCCTGGTTGATGGTTCCAGTGACGGTCACCTCAACGCCGAGATCCTTGTCGGCATCGATGGCATCCTGGTTTTGAATGGCAAGGACTTTCTTATCCTTGTCATTGACGAAGACCCACGAAGCGCCCTTCGTCTTGACGCACGTGACGGCGCAACTCTTGTGGCCGGCGTTCGCCCCCTTGGCGCCGCACATACTATCGCTGATCCAGCCCGTCCATGACGTAGAGTTGTCCGCGGCGTACAGAACGGCGCTCGCCAGGGCAGCCACGAACACGAACAGGCAGGCAATACTGATCGCTCTCTTCATCTCTGCGTACCTCCGATGGAATCTCCGGCGCGACTCGTTGAGCAGATTGAGCCCGTCGGGGTCTGCAGAGTTTGACCGCACGGACTCTGCCCGGAAATTGGGCAGCTTTGCAGTCAATCCCCCTCAGACAACTACGAACAGCGGCACTGACTGGAAGATGCCGCCGTCAAGATAATGCCCCAATCGAGTTCGGACTTCAACAGCAAGGTACCGGGTGGCCAAACCTACCGTAACAAATTGAATTACAAGGAGTTAGGACTAGCTCCCTGCGCCGACACCCAAATTCCGCCTGTACCAGCCGGGCGGACTGAAGGTTATTTTTCCCTGAATTGTTGACACTGGTTTTAACGCTGCATAAACTTCGCCCAATGCGCGATTCACGGCGCAACGCGGGTGGCATCGGCCATCTGGGCCTCGCAACGGTGCGAGGCGCACGCGGCAGTGCGGCAGATCGAACGCCGCTGGAAAGCGTCGGTCAAAAGTGAAACTTCTGGGCCGGGTGGTGCGGTTTCTAGCGTGGCTGGTTGCGCTGGGTTGGGCCGCGTGGCTCATCCGGAGAGTTTACGCAGCGAGCGAGCGGGAGCGCCGGATGGCGTCAGGCCCGCAGAGTTCGCAGCCGCCGATGCGGTTGTACCGGGATCCCTGGTGCGGGACGCACGTATCGCCGGAGATCTCCTTTCCCCTGGAGCAAGCTGGCCGCCGTGTTCATTTCTGTTCGGCGGAATGCCGCGAGCGCTACGCGCAAGTGGAGCGGCGCGCGGCCGGAGCGTAAGCCAAGGAGAAGCGCTTATGGGCACTGTGGCAAGAGCGGTTCCGCAGCCGGTGATGCCGAGGATGGCGCCGCGCGAGGACCTGAATCCGTTCCGCATCTCGCAGATTCAGTTCGACATGGCGGCGGAATACCTGAAGTTGGATCCCGGGTTGCGGCAAATTCTGCGCACACCGAAGCGGGTGATGGAAGTTTCGATCCCCGTCAAGATGGACAACGGGCAACTGAAGGTCTTCACGGGATACAGGGTGCAGCACAACGTGGCGCGGGGGCCGGCCAAGGGCGGCATCCGCTATCACCCGAACGTGACGCTGGACGAAGTGAAGGCTCTCGCGGCGTGGATGACCTGGAAGACCGCGGCGGTGAACATTCCGTACGGCGGCGGCAAGGGCGGTGTGGTCTGCGATCCGAAGCGAATGTCGCGAGGGGAGCTGGAACGGATGACGCGCCGCTACACGTCGGAAATCCTGCCCATCATCGGGCCCGAACGGGACGTGCCTGCGCCCGACGTCTACACGGACTCGCAGACGATGGCGTGGATTATGGATACGTATTCGATGACGCTGGGCTATTCGTCGCTGGGCGTCGTCACGGGGAAACCGACCTCGCTGGGGGGTTCGGTCGGCCGAACGGAAGCGACGGCGCGCGGCTGTCTGTATGTCGTCGAGGAAGCGTGCAAACTCAAGAAGCTCTCGCTGCGCGGCGCGACGGTGGCGATTCAGGGCTTCGGGAATGCCGGTTCCGTTGCGGCGCGGCTCTTCGCGGAGAAGAAGGCGAAGGTCGTGGCGGTGAGCGATTCGCGCGGCGGCGTATACAATTCGCGGGGCATCGATCCGCTGAAGGCGGTGCGCTACAAGGAGCGCTCGGGCACGGTGGTCGGCATGCCGGGAGCGTCGCGAATCAGCAATGACGATTTGCTGACGCTGAAATGCGACATTCTCATCCCCGCTGCGCTGGAAAACGTCATCACGTTGCACAATGCCGATCAGATCAAAGCCAAGATTGTGGCCGAGGCGGCGAATGGTCCGACGACGCCGCACGCGGACGAAGTCTTGGCGCGCAAGGGGATCTTTGTGCTACCGGACATTGTCACGAATGCCGGCGGCGTGACCGTCAGTTACTTCGAGTGGGCGCAGGATCTGCAGGGCTACTTCTGGCAAGAAGACGAAGTCAACCGCCGGCTCGAATTCGTGATGAAGAAGGCGTTTGGCGATGTCCAGGAGATGATGCGCAAGTATCACGTGCACTCGCGGGCTTCCGCCTACATTCTCGCCGTGGGTCGCGTCGCCGAGGCGACGCTGGTTCGCGGACTTTTCCCCTGAGAATCAGTTCGGCGGCTC
>Ga0187769_10001732_pt1 | contig 12508 bp, 15 predicted proteins | sample 0116_SJ02_MP02_1_FD_133140 | JGI IMG/M metagenome (GOLD analysis project Ga0187769, IMG submission 133140) | Tropical peat soil microbial communities from peatlands in Department of Meta, Colombia - 0116_SJ02_MP02_10_MG | ecosystem: Environmental > Terrestrial > Soil > Wetlands > Peat | place... | reverse complement strand
AGGACTGCTCTAACGGTTGGTTCTACAGGTTCCGGAGCGCCAACCAGATTTGCAAGAAGCGGGCGCACAAAGACCCTGAATGCGAGCATCGCAGAGACGGGGAACCCCGGCAGAGAAACTACGGGCTTTCCTCGCACCACCGCCAGTCCGGTAGGCATAGCCGGCCGCATGGCGACTCCATGAACGAGCATGCCCGGCCTTCCCAAACTGTTGATGCAATTCGGAACCAAGTCTCTCTTGCCGACAGACGAACCTGCGGTTACAAGGACCAAGTCCGTCTCAGACAGCCCTCTCCTTAACGCCGCCTTTATCGCCTTCTTGTCATCTTTCACTATTCCCAAGTCTACGACCTCTGCACCCAGCTGGCGTAGCATCCCTGAGAGAATGGGACGGTTCAAGTCAACAATTTTGGCGGTATTTCTCTTCCTAGTGGAATCGACAAGTTCGTTGCCGGTTGACAAGACCCCGACTCGGACCTTCCTTACGACTCGAGCATTCCCAAGGCCCAACGTTTTCAAAGCTCCAATATCTTCTGGCCGGAGGCGGCTTCCTCTATCAAGAACCATCCTACCCGGCGCGATATCCTCACCCTTCCTCGTTATACCCTCCCATGAACCAACCCTTGTTCGAAATTCGATCTTCTCGCCCATTAGTTTCCTGGTGTGTTCGATCATGACCACAGCGTCAGCCCCCTTCGGTATGGCGCTTCCCGTCGCGACGGCCACCGCCTGTCCTTCTCGAACCCTCAGGCGGCATATCTCGCCGAGTCTGCTCTCACCTACCAATTGCAGAATTCTAGGATTCTTAGACGAGGCATAATGAAGATCAACGGAACGAACTGCATACCCATCCACCACAGCCAGATCGAATGCCGGCAGATACCGTCTGGCAACGACTGACCGCGCTAGCACCCTCCCCATGGCGTCTTGAACCGGAACGACCTCCGAGCGACGCACGCTCGCCGCTCTCGTTGCGCGGAATAGCGAACGCCTTGCAGTCTCGACCCTCATCAGCTGTCGAAAGTGTTCCCTTGGCATAGGCTTCAGGAAGCTACGTGTTCTGAGGGAACATATTATGCTTAGAGTTAGGTAAAGGAACGATGCTTGATCTCGTTGATGCCGACTCTGCCTGAGGTCATAGTCGCTTTAGGGCTGTTAGTGGTTGTACTCGCGGGTTGGATTTGGTGGTCTCGGAGAGTTCGGACCGAGGACGAGGGCTTGCGGTTTGAACTCGAGCGGCTTACGAACTGCATATCCTGCGGGTCACTAATCCCCGAAGGCGCGCGTCGCTGCGCGTTCTGCGGTGCGTGGCAGAGCAACAGCCATCCGGAGGATAAATAAAGAGCCAAAAGGAAATTGCGCGACGCCGCCGAACGAACACACTAGCCGCCGTATACGCAACAAGCGCAGACGACAGCTCAGTGGTGGAGCAGCGGACCCTCAAACACCGAGGGGCTGAAGCTGTTAAACAGGCAGACACCCGTTGGTCGGAGGTTCGAGACCTCCCGGCGGCGCTACTCAACTCGCTGAGCGATTCTCTTCTAAGAAGCACTCTGGACTCGATCTAACCCTCACTTATTTTAATTCAGTATCAGGTCATCGCATTCGTTCGTCTTTGACCTTAAGCAACGAGTACCTCGCAGGCCTTTTCGATTCGGAAGGAAGCATTGCGGCAACACCAACCGGCAGAACTGGATTGACACTCGTCCTCTTGATCTCGAACACATATCTTCCAGTGCTTCATGAAGTACGCGAAACTCTTGGTTATGGGTATATCATCACTCAGAAACCTAGGAGCCCGAATCACAACATATGCTATGAATGGAGGACAAGAAATCATGCGCAAATATTGGATTTTATTGGCCGAGTCGAGGAAAACCTCCGCATCAAACGTGAGGCCGTGGCGAAAGTCGCTAAGGCAATCAATGAGCACAAATACAACCAGAACGCGGGTACATTGAGGGCGTCGATCAGGAATTTCTGCAGGCTTTCCATGAAATAATGCCACTCAGAGAGGTCGGGAGAATGTTGGGAGTGCATCCCAAGTCCGTCTGGAGACAACTACCGCAGGAGTAAAGCCCTCTTGTACCGGCAGACAGCGAAGGCAGTTATTGATGAGCTCGGGACGCGACTAGTGAGAAAAGCATGAGCTCTGCCGGCAGCGCTACTGCATCAAATTTGTGCGATGGCTGTTATGGTTGGCTGAAGAACGCTGCCACCACGCCGCACCAATCGAATGGCAGCGAGTCCACGAACACGTCAGACGTAGTAGCAATCTTCGGCGTGGCTGCGATCTTGTAGTCAGACTCCGCGCCTTCTTTGTTAAATGGAGCGCCGCCAAACAACTTGAATCCACCCGATGGGGAGCCACTCCATTTCCCTGAGTTACTTTCAGACATGAAGTTATTTCCAAGAAAAGCCACTACAAGCTCATTCGAGTTGCTCGTCGTTAGCGTTCCCGATGTAATCGCACAAGTATTTGCACAGTCACGTTGAGCGCCCCCAGTCGTGTCGAGAGCCTTCGATGTGGCGATGTTCGAGAACTCGGCGACCACTGCAAGGGTTCTTAATGAGAAATCGTTTGAGAGTTGAAATGTTACGTTCACCATCTTAGGGTTAGGATCTACGTTCAAAGTGTACCATAACTCCACATCTTCATCCCGTGACGCGCTCATCTTCGCCACAGCTAGATGCCACTTCGCTTTGCCCTCAACTACACCCGTCACCGTCGGCGCGCTTGGTCCGATAGTGGGCAGACTGATCGCTCCAACTAGGGCATCCCCTTCAGTAGGCGGCTTAGGAAGTGTTACGGTTATGGACGTAGAATGAGCTTTTGTTTCGATTGCCGACTGGACAAGTGATATTACGGATGAATCCTGGGCTACGCTAGGCGCGCCGGCATTTCCAGCTAAGGCGCCCTGCACGTTGCCCGCCGCCATGACGACCGCAAGAATCATGAAGAGTAAAGCAACGAGCTTGCTCTCGGTCTCTCTTTTCATCTTAACCTAAGACCTAGGATTCGACTGACCGCCCAGCACATAAATGCGTTGTCCGGGACGACTGATTCTCTACGCAGTATTAGAATTACATCTTCTTAGGGCGGCGAGGCATGCGGGGTAGCTTGTGCTTTTCGAACGGATTCCGGTGCCTTCAGAAATTCAGGTATGTACATAACCTGCCGCCCGCGCCTTGAACGCATAGGATGAGTTGATTGTCTGCGGTGCAGATCCGTGAATTTGAAATGAGCGATTACGATGCGGTCTTGAAGTTATGGAAGGAGGCTGGGCTGGTTCTCAGACCTGGAGACGACTTGGAGGATATCCGTCTGAAGTTGCAGAGAGACCCTGACTTGTTTCTCGTTGCCACACAAGGGACTGAGGTAGTGGGTTGCGTTTTGGGTGGTTGGGATGGGAGACGCGGGTGGATTTACCACCTAGCCGTGAAGCCGTCACGTCAGCGGCAGGGAATAGCCAAGAACCTTGTTGGAGACCTTGAGACGCGGTTAGCTGGGAAGGGTGCGAAGAAAGTCAACGCACAAATTTACCGGTCAAATACAACTTCCCTGAGTTTCTTCAACGCGTCCGGCTATGAGGTCAGCTCAGACCTTGTAATGATAGGTAAGCTCCTCAGACCTTAGGACAAACCTCAGTTAGGTGGCGCGGGTTTCAGGGATTAGGAGGTACTCGCAGATTGGCGACGGCTTCTCTAGGATGCGGTTTATCGTTACCTCGCCAATCATTCTGCAATACTTGGTTACTTGGCCTAAGTTCCAAACCACGATCCTCAGGCCTGCTGCTACTGCCGGATCTTTTACGTGGGCGAGAACCTTCTGAGTCAACTTTCTCTCATCATTCTCGGCACTCTCAACCATCTCAACAGAGCTGTTCGCCAGCGTGATGTCTCCTGTGAGTAGGGCTTTCATGGTCTGTTCGGAGACCCTCACGGTTTGATCGCCAAATTTCGCGATGTCAGTGAGTATCGACTCGCTGTTGATCTCTCGATCCTTCAACGCCAGTATCTCGTTCGCGACATTCTCTGCGGAGTCAGCCATCTCCTCCAGCGTCTTTGCGACGACTCTGTTCCCGGCGATGTGAACTGGTGATTCGATTCCGATCTTGGTTCCCACGCTCCTGTCTCGAATTGCGAGGAGGAGCTGACGCACGATGAGCCAGTATATCCTATCCGACTCTTCTTCCATATGGGCGACTTCTAATGCAAGCTCATGCCTTCCGTCGACCAGGGCTTTTATGGAAACGTCGAGCATCGATGCAATAATGATGTGCAGTCTACGCATTAACCCGTAGATCGGGAAGCGCGTGGGGTCAACGAAACTTTGCAGCGTCACCTGTTTCATGGTTTGTTCGACTATGCTGAGACCGGTCAGGCGTTGCGTGGTGGCACGTATCTCCTCCAGATGGTCTCTCTTCAATTCGTCTTTGGCAACGATCTGAATGGTGTCGTGCCCTAGAATGTAGTTTGCCGTGATAACCCTAGTGAGCAGGTGGGGAGAATCGCAAAGATCGGCGTTTACTATGCAGTTCCGGATTTCGTCTCTTTTGTGCTCCGTGCCGGGTACGAGCTTTAGGGAGCCGTCGTCTTCACGTTTGATTGAAACGATGTCGCCGGCTTTGAGCTTGACGTCTTCTACCCAGTCTCTTGGTAGGGATACTGTGAGGGTTGAATATCCAACCCGTTGGACCTTTCGAGCTTCCAAAATCCTACCCGTTTCAATATAGTTTAGGGACTAGAATATATGCTTCCTTATTCCTTTTCAAAGTCTAAACTAACTTGATTTCGTATAGAGATTTCTTTTCTCTACGATAGAATTTGAAGTAGTAGTATGTATTAGTAGCTTTACCTGGCCACCGAGAATGCGTAGGAGAATACGTATTCGCCTATCCTCTTCATTCCTACATCTATTCGTTCCTCAGGTTCACCGACGAATGTTAACCTGATATGCCCAACACCTTTTTCCCCGAAATAGGATCCCGGTATTGCAACGACTCCCTTACGTTTCAGCAAACGGTCACAAAAGTAGTCGTCCGACCTCTCCATAGCCTCAAGATACTTCCTCACGTCGACGAAGAAGTAGAAGGCTCCATCCGGGGTTACCGTACTCGCATCCGGGAGATACTTCGCAATCGCCTTCTCCATGAAATCCCTACGTCTCTTATATGTAGGGATCACAACCTCCCGGAGATACCTCTCTTTGAGATCTCCGGTCAGAAATCGGACCATGGCACGCTGACTCAGCGTGTTCGGTGCCAGACTGGTGTATTGCTTTATTTTCTCCATGGCGTCAATGGCGTTCTGCGGACCCAATGCATATCCCAACCTTAGACCGGGTACTGACGCTTCCTTCGAGAAACTTCCAATCGAGATCACGCGCTCGTGAGCGCCAGCGAATGAGGTAATTTTCGGCTGAGAAGCACCCGACTCACCATAAACGATGTCCCGGTATGTTGCGTCGTAGATTATCCAGAAATCGTTGTCAACGGCCAAATCTACAAGGCCCTCAACAAACGGTGCGCTGGCTATCCTGCCTGTAGGGTTATCTGGGCTGAGGAGAACGACGGCCTTCGTTCGCTTACTTACTAAGGACTTCAGCACCTCAAGATCCGGCTGGTATTTCTTCTCAACCGAAACTGGGAGTCGTGTTACTCGTGCTCCAGCCAGTTGCGCCGCTTCCAAGTACCCTAGGTAACTAGGGTCCGTTAGGATAACCTCATCATTCTTGTTAATTAACGAAAAGAAAGCGGCGAAGAGTGCTTCTGTCGCTCCATCGGTCATAATCACTTCGCTTTCATGATCATAGGTCTCGCCTTGATGTTTGGCCCAATCATCCGCGATCAGACGCCTAAGTCCCAAGTACCCTTTGGTTCCGGTATAAGCGGAGGTTTGTTGGAGTTCTCCAGACACGTTAGATATGATTTCTTCCGAAACTTCGCTGGGCGGGGGCAAGCTTGGGCCACCGCCTCCAAAAGAAATCAATTCTTTGCGGCTGTTCGCTTCCGCAAGAAGTGCAGCCACGCGGCGAATAGGCGAGATATGCAGCGCAGTAACACGATCTGAGAGCGTTACCATCTCTCGGTGCCTACATTCTACATTCTAAACGCGTCGCTTCGTCGCTGCTGAAGCCGCTCAAGGTATATTAAATTTGATGACGCACCAACTTTGATAACCAAGAGATAATGCGAGTATTACCTTTACACGCGTCATAGTGCCACATAATCATACCGAGATTCAAAGCCTTGTGCCTGAACTTCGTCGAGAATGGTACGTGCCATATCGACGGCAGAAAATGCATTCTGGGGGCTCGAGGCGCGGTTGCTCGGAACGAGAACCGTGAATGCGAACTGCACGGCGAGTTTGACGTGTGGGTAGTAGCCGGCAATTTACTCGTGACCGACTTAGGATTTCCACCGGAAGAACCTGTTCAGTCCGTTGCGCTGGGAGTAAACGAAAACGTCGCGATGACCATCGCCACAGAGAAGTCAGAACAAATGGCAATGCCCCTGACAACGAGTAAGCGAAAATGTATCCAGTGCGGGACACTTTACTGGATGTCTCGACACGTTCGTGACTCTGGCATCATGCAAAATGGCTATACTAATTTCTGCCCCAAGTGTTTTGGCCGCGTTGATTCTCTGCAGACAAAGAAGAGGCTGGACGAACAGCGCTACTGGTGTGGTTAGCCTACTGGGCAGCCCATGCTGGAACGCAATGGAACGGAGCCTTGGCCGACAGTTGCTCGGGCGGATTTGCACGAACGAATTCCCTGCCCCTTGTCAGTCCTAAGTAATTGACCGTTATCAGATCCTCCTTCTTCCCCGACAGTAAGTACTTCAAGGATTCTTTGATCCGGTTCTCATCGATCCTCGGTGAGCACATCTCGATGAATGCACCGAACATCACCGCATTCGCGAACATTTTGGTGTCGGTAACAAGGCCCGGCGGAACTTCCAATCTCAGCCGGTCCGCGATTTCGGTAACCGGAATCCCGAAAGGCTTTACGTCGTCTCGGTCAACTCCGGTCTCAACGAGAGAAGTGTTGTAGATCAATAAGCCGTTTGGCCGAAGATAGTTTAGAAAGTCCATCGATGGCTGGTTCATGATTATTTCAACGTCGGGCTCTTCTACGATTGGGTTGTCGACCTCCTCGTCCGATACAACGACGTAGCACTTGGCCTTGCCGCCCCGTGTCTCGGGCCCGTATGACGGCGTGTAGGCCACATGTTTGCCTTCCAGCATTGCTGTGTAGGCTATGTAGTCGCTTAACAGGAGAACCCCCTGCCCTCCGTGGCCGGCCACAAGAATCTTAGTCTTCATTGTCCTTCAACTCCAAAGACGTCCTTGTACAACCCTAACGGGTACTTCTTTACCACAGTCTCGTTGACAAATCGCTTGGATTCGAGTACGGACATCTTCCAGTTGATCGAGCAGGTGCTTAGAAGCTCAACAAACGCGAAACCGCCGAGGGCTTGAACTTTGAAGGCGTTCTCAACAGATTTCTTTGCGTCGAGCAGGTTCTTGATGGTGTAGACTTTACCTCTCTGACTTGAAATTTCTTGTACGACCAAGCTTGCTCGTTTGACGTAGGCCGCCCCGTCTATGGCGGCGACAAGCTTTGACGCGTCCAGCTCAGTTCCAGTCAGTTGAACGTTCCTACCAAACGGCGTCGTCGTCGTAACCTGCCCTTCCAACGTGGTGGGCGCCATTTGGCCTCCGGTCATTCCGTAGATCGCGTTGTTCACGAGGAAGATTGTGATCGGTGTAGCACGTTTTGCTGCGTACAGGAGTTCTAGGAGCCCGATTGACGCTGCGTCACCGTCACCTTGGACGGTGAACACCATCAACTCGGGGTGCACTCGCTTCAATCCGGCGGCGACAGCCGGGGCCCTGCCGTGAGCTGCAACGATGTGGTCGCAATTGTAGTAGTTGTATGCGAGGACACTGCAACCGACCGAGTCTATAGCCACGGTTTTTTCTCGTATCCCTAACCCATCCATAGCCGCACCGATAATTCTCGTTAGGGTGCCGTGCTCACAACCTGCACAGTAGTGGGTTGGGGTGTCCGTCAGGGATTCAAGTTTCCCAAATTTCACCTTATACTCAAGCTGACTCATACTGCCACAACCTCCAATCGCTTAAGCTTGCTCTCTATCTCAGCCTCAGTGGGAACTACGCCTCCCCATTTGCCGAGAAAGTCAACCGTCACTCCGTCTCCGACCGCGAGTCTAACATCGTCGACCATCTGCCCTGTGTTCAATTCGACGACGAGAAACCGTTTCCCTTTTGACGCGAGTGTCTTGAGCTGGCTCTTGGGAAAAGGCCACAGCGTTATTGGCCTGAATAAGCCAACCTTGACCCCCTTAGGACGCAGTTTGTTGACCACTCCCTTCGCTATTCTGGACGCAATTCCGAAAGCAACTATCACGGTTTCCGCATCTTCCGTGTGATACTCCTCGAACCTAACCTCATTCTCTTGGGCTCGTTGGTATTTCTCGAAGATCTTCCCAATGTGCTTGAAGTGCTTCTGGTAATCTAGTTCCAAGGAGTTGAAGATGTGAGGGGGTCTCCCTTTCGCGCCAGTTGTTGCCCACGATGAAACATCGTAATGTTCTGGCGTGAACTCTGGGAATTCTACGTCTTCCTTAAGCTGTCCAGTATATGAGTCCCCTAGAATCAGAACGGGATTCCTGTACTTGAACGCGAGATCAAATCCGATTCTAGGGAACAAAGCCATCTCTTGAACGGTGGCGGGGGCTAGAACCAGCAGACGGTAATCGCCATGACCTCCTCCTTTCGTGCCTTGAAAGTAATCACTCTGTTCCGGGCCTAGGTTTCCAAGTCCAGGCCCGGCGCGACAGATGTCCACTACAAGCAACGGAAGCTCCATACACGCCGAATACGAAAGGCCTTCTTGTTTCAGGCTGAAACCAGGGCTTGAGGTCGCGGTCATCGCGCGGGCTCCACCTGAAGCAGCGCCCATAACCATGTTAATCGCTTCCAGCTCACTTGCAGCTTGCAGGAAGAACTTGTACTCAGGATACTTCTTGTTCCCAAACTCTTTCGCTAAAGTCTCCGGGATCTCACTTGATGGAGTAATTGGGTAGGCGAAGTACGCGTTCAGGCCTGCCTCCAGCGCTCCGTAGGCGAGTGCCTCATTTCCTTTCAGGTAAACTCTGTTCCCACACATTACGTTCTCACCTTGATCTCACTTATCGCGAAGTCAGGGCAAACCCAGTAACAGATGGCGCACGCAGTGCATTCCCCCTTTGTTCCTTGATAGGTGAACTCTGCTGGATGGAAACCTGCGCGGTTGAGTCGAGTGGACAATTTCAGGTTACCCTGTGGGCATGTGACGACGCAGAGTTCGCAAGCCTTGCATCGTTCTTCCAAAACCGCGACATTGGCACGGGGCTTAAGGGCCGCAATGGTTTGTGTCAAACTGTGACCACCTTCTTATCAACAAAATTTTCCAAGAGGTAACGAAGCGTTTCGTAATGCTGCTCTTCATCAAGCGCAAGCATAGTCAGCAATGTTTTGAGATGGAGATCAGTAACCTGCGCCGAAGCAGATGTGAACAGCCGGAGAGCATTCTCTTCCATATCCATAAGCCGCAGAATCTCCTCGCGGCTCTCGTTGATTGGGGCTAGCGTCTGCCATTGATTGGTGGCTAGGTAACTTATGGCGCAGTTGAGAACATCGCAATGCTGCATTGAGTCACGCATGAGTTTTGCGTAGAGGACTTTGGCTATACTATGTCGGGTTTCACTGACTTTTCTAGCATATTCCTCCGTCTCATGCTCCTCATGTTCGAGTTGGTACCTGAGCATTTCAACGAGTTTTTGGTCTGGCATAGGCTCGACGCGGCAGACTGGCTGGTAATTACCCTTAGAAGTTCTGCTGGTATTCTACATGTTTTATTGACCATACGGTTAGCGCCTTACGGGACATTCTTACGCAGTCCAGGAGAGGAAAATGTGCCAGCATGACGCTGCTGAGCTTCCCTTACTCATTCTGGAGGGGGCACTGAATTGGCGATGGCCATATCGGATAGAGTGTACTTCCGAAGATTGGCAACTTGCGAAAGCGTCAGCATGGCGCAAGCGAACCCCCAATGGAACGAAACCCAGTCTCCTGTCCTAACTCCCTGCACGAAACTCTTGCCCTGCACGTCAGCCACCACCCTCGCTTGAACCGGCTTTGCTAGGGAAAGCACCCCATCTCGACGAACGACAGGTTCGTACTCGACAGTGAGATTTCCTCGCTCATCTGCTTCGAGTACACGCCCCCAAGATATCTTGCATTTGTCCATCAACGCCGCAACCGTTTCGTCCCTCCCCACCCCACTCGCGAACGAGTCGGGCACCGTTCCCATCGTTGAGAAGGCGTTGAAGACATGAAGTGCGTGGTGAGGGAAAGGAGCGAAGGATTGCGTTTCAAAAAGCTTCTTGATATGCTCCTTCGGGAATTTCGACTTGAATCTGGCCGTCAAGTGATCGTAGAAATCGCCGGGAGCAATCTTCTGTAGGTAATCGTTCCCGATCCAATATGCCTCTACAGCCCTGTAATCGAATGGATTTTGGGATCCGAGCGACTCCGCGATGAATCGGAGGTACGGATAGGCGGCACGGAATTCCTGAAGCGCCTTAACCAACTGATCGTTACGCTTGTTACTCAGGCACGCGTCGAATAAAACATCGTTTTCGTCAGGGCCACAGTAGCCCAACCGGTTAGGCATGAAACTGTGGCGGGCTGAGAGTATCGCGCCATCCCTCGCCTTATCGCCCAACTGCAACCAGCTACGTCTCTTCTCCGTCAAGTTCGCGGATAAGCTTCCACGTTTCCAAAGCTTCTGAGGCTTCGCTCTCCGAGAGCAACTTCACGGCAAACCCGCTTTGAACCAGTACGTAGTCGCCCAAGTTAGCCTTAACCAGAGATATGTTGATTTTATTCCTAACCCCGTCCTCACCGTAGTCAACCGATGCGAAATCACCGGTTATCCCGATCACTTTACCTGGGATGGTGAGGCACAAGCGCTACCACTCCATGAACCTCTGTTTTGAGAGCTATATGTTTGTAATGCCGTTCTCAAGGATGGAGCCTACCTTCCGACCTCGAAACGGCCAGATAGCGGAAAATCAGTAAGCACCTTCTTAACCCGTAATCCGCAATGGGGCCAGAGCAGGGAGCGTAGATGTCGAGAGAAGCTGAGGTCATAACCCCGTCTGAGGGTGAGGTTTTCGATGTTGAGTTAGAGGTTGACCTCCTTAGGGAAAATCAGCGAATAGCGAACGAAAACAAGAATCGACTCCATTCGAAAGGGATCCAAGCAATTGATGTAATGGGCTCCGTTGGTTCCGGCAAGACTTCTCTCATAAAGACCATGGTGACAAGACTCAAGAAGACATATCGAATCGCGGTCATCGAAGGAGATGTGACAACCACAATCGACTCAGACTTAATCGCCTCTGAAGGAGTACCAACCGTTCAGGTAAACACAGGAAAAGAATGCCACCTGGACGCTAACTTGATCAGAAAAGCCCTGGACATCATGAACCTCGACAAGCTTGATTTGATTTTCATCGAGAACGTTGGGAACCTGATATGCCCGGCAGAGTTCCCACTCGGATCTGAGAAACGCCTCGTCGTCATCAGCGTAACAGAAGGGCCCTACATGGTCGTGAAGCACCCAATGATGTTCCTTGACGCTCAGACTGTAGCAATCAACAAAATCGACTTGGCAGGCGCGATGGAGGTTGACCCGAACAAGCTCAGAGCAGACGTAACCCGGCTCAACCCGAAGGCCATCACCGTTAACACCAGCTGTAGGAGCGGCGCAGGCATCGACGAGGTAGTTCGCAGCCTAGGCCTGAAACCAGCCTAGGCCGGTTTTGGAAGGTCATCGGCGTGCATGAGTTTGCGATCGCCACATCCCTAGTGGAAGCATTATTCGCAATTGCTAAGAAACAGTCTTCAACCAAAGTCATCGAGGTCCAACTTAAGGTTGGAAAACTCAGAGCGCTCTCCCTAGATCAGTTGAGATTCTCGTACGAAGTGCTCTCTCAAGGCACGCTGCTTCAAGGGTCGCAGTTAATCATAGAGGAGACATCCGGATCTGCGAGGTGCCCAAATTGCAATTATGTCCAAGAGCTTCCTGAAACGGGAGATTTCACGTACCATTTTGGTCTTCCGAGAATGAATTGCCCGAAGTGCGAGACCCCTCTGATCCTAGAGGGCGGAGATGAATGCCTCATAACAAAGGTCCGTATGGTCGTACCCTCCGAGCGGCCCGAACCGGGGGTTCCGGTGGGTCCTGCTGGCGCCATGGATGGTTAATTCATCGGGCAAAGAGCATCCGTTCTCTATATAGAATCTCCACGAAATATATAACAACAGTTGCAGTGGAACCGATCTTCACGGTGCATACGTTCTACCCCGGCACAAACTAGGTGAATAGAGGTGGAGATTAGAAAGGTTCAGCGCGTGGGACACTCAACCTT
>Ga0187769_10001730_pt1 | contig 12512 bp, 6 predicted proteins | sample 0116_SJ02_MP02_1_FD_133140 | JGI IMG/M metagenome (GOLD analysis project Ga0187769, IMG submission 133140) | Tropical peat soil microbial communities from peatlands in Department of Meta, Colombia - 0116_SJ02_MP02_10_MG | ecosystem: Environmental > Terrestrial > Soil > Wetlands > Peat | place... | reverse complement strand
TCGTTCACGGTCTGGACTCTTTCGGCGCGATTCCGCTTGAGAGTAAAGTCGTGCGATTCGCGAACTCCACCGCGACGGAATCCACTGGCGAGGCGGCGGCAGCCAGCAGAGGCGAAGGGGCATGCCGGAGACGATCCGGACCAGCCGTAGCTATGCGCGGCGGCGCTGGCGGAGAATTGGGGGAATTGGCGGATTCCTCGCGATTGTTGCCGTCGCTCCACCGCTGCCAGCCGTAGCGGCCGAACAACCGGCACTGGCGCTGCACGAACTCGTGCTCAGCGCGCACCGCAGTATCGATCAGCACGCGATCGCGTTCATTGCCTTGGTGTTCGGGGTCGCATTATTCGCGGTCGTGACCGCCATCATGCTGGTGCGCGCCCGCGTGCGGGCGACCCGGCTGGAAGCCTGGTCGCGCGACGAGATCGCGCGGCTTCGCGACCGGCTGGCGCGCGCCAACGCGCTTGTTCTGTCCGAGCCGCAGGTCGTGGTGGAGTGGCCGGCCGGCTCCGACGAGCCGTCGATCGACGGCGACCCTGCCACCGTCGGCGCCTCCGCCTCGCACCGCGTGCTGGCGTTCGGCAGCTGGCTCGATGCCGGCAAGGCGAGCGCTATGGAACGGGCGGTCGAAGCCTTGCGCGCGCGGGGCGAAGCCTTTTCGATGACGCTCACCACGCTCGCGGGTCAGCCGATCGAGGCACAAGGCCGCGCCATCGCCGGCCGCGCCGTGCTGCGCTTGAAGGACGCCAGCGGCATCAAACGCGACCTTGTCGACCTTGTCGGCCGGCACGAAAAAGCGTCGACCGAGCTCGCCTCGCTGCGCGGGCTTCTCGAAACGCTGTCGTCGCCGGTCTGGACGCGCGATGGGGATGGAGCGCTGACTTTCGTCAACGCCGCCTATGCACGCGCCGTGGAAGCCAAGGATGCGGCCGATGCGCTTGAGCGTCGCCTGGAACTGCTCGACAGCGCAGCCCGCGCCAATATCGCGCAGGAGCGCGGCAGCAAAGGCGCCTATGGCGGTCGGCTTCGCGCCGTTGTCGCCGGCGCCCGCCGCAGCTTCGATGTCCTCGACTTTCGCACCGCGACCGGAAGCGCCGGCATCGCCATCGACGCCACCGAAGTGGAGACGATGCGCAGCGCGCTCAATCGGCTCGCTGACGCGCATCGGCGCACCCTCGATCAGCTCTCGACCGGCGTCGCCATGTTCGACGCCGAGCACCGGCTGACTTTTTACAACGCCGCCTATCGCGCGCTGTGGAATCTCGATGCCGGCTTTCTCGACCAGCGCCCGACCGATTCGGCGGTGCTCGAAGTCCTGCGCGCGGCGCGCCAATTGCCGGAGGAGCAGGACTTCCGGCAATGGAAGGCGCAGCTCCATGAGGCCTATCGCGCCGTCGAAGCCAAGGAGCATACCTGGCATTTGCCGGACGGCCGTACCTTGCGGGTGGTGACCACGCCGAACCCCGAAGGCGGCGTTACTTATCTGTTCCACGACGTCACCGAACGGCTCGATCTCGAGCGGCGCTTTGAAGAACTGATCCGCGTTCAAGGCGAAACGCTCGACAATCTGGCCGAAGGAGTGGCCGTATTCGGCAGTGACGGCCGGCTGCGGCTGCACAATGCCGCCTTCGCCCGGATGTGGCGGTTGCCGCCGCGCGCGCTCGCTGAGCGGCCGCACATCGAAAAGATCACGGCATTATGCCAGCCGCTCCATGGCGACGCAGCGGCCTGGCAGGCCTTGCGCGACGTCGTCACCGCGATCGAGGCCCGCGAAGCGACGCCGGGCCGCATCGAGCGGCGCGACGGCAGCGTCGTGGATTGCACCACCGTGCCGCTGCCCGATGGCGCCACCCTGGTGACGTTCCAGGACGTCACCGACTCGGTCAATGTCGAACGCGCGTTGCGCGAGCGCAACGAGGCGCTGGAGGACGCCGACAGAATCAAGATCGATTTCGTCCACCATGTGTCCTACGAGCTGCGTTCGCCGCTCACCAATATCATCGGCTTCGTGCATTTGCTCGGCGACCCAGCGACCGGACCGCTGGCGGAAAAGCAGCGCGAATATCTCGATTACATCACGGTATCGACCAATACACTGCTGGCGCTGATCAACAACATTCTCGATCTCGCGACGATCGATGCCGGCCGCATGCAGCTCAATTTGAGTCCGGTCGATATTCTCGAAACCGTGCGGGCTGCGGCCGAAGGCGTGCAGGACCGCCTGGTCGGCGCGGGTTTGACCCTCGACATCGTGGCGCCGGCCGATATCGGCAGCTTTATCGCCGACAAGCTGCGCCTGCGGCAGATCCTGTTCAATCTGTTGGCCAACGCGGTGAGCTTTTCGCCCGGCGGCGCGACCGTCACGCTGCTCGCGGAGCGCACCGCAGACGCGGTCGTGTTCTCGGTCACCGACCGCGGCCCCGGAATTCCGCCCGATGTCCTCGATAAGGTGTTCGATTGGTTCGAAACGCATTCGCTGGGCTCGCAGCATCGCGGCCCCGGGCTCGGCCTTTCGCTAGTCCGCTCGTTCGTCGAGCTGCACGGCGGCACCGTGACGATCGCCTCGACGGTCGGCCTCGGCACCACCGTGACCTGCACCTTCCCGCTGAGCGAGGCCGCCGCGCTGACCGCGGCCGAATAGCGCGATCCGCAACAGCGGAAACCGGCTCGCGGCGCAGATCGTGCTACACATAAAATTCCTTGGCGGAGCGGCGCGATGCTTCTGACCACCCCCGGTGGTGCAAGCTTTACGGTGACGCTGGTGAACGAGCAGGCGACGCAGCGGCTGGCGATGGACGTCGCGGCGGCGCTCGAGCCCGGCGACCTCGTCACGCTGTCGGGCGATCTCGGCGCCGGCAAGACCACGTTTGCCCGCGCGCTGATCCGTCGCCTTGCCGGCGATCCCGCAATTGAAGTGCCGAGCCCGACATTTACGCTGCTGCAGACCTACGAGCTGCCGCGGTTCCCCCTCATTCATGGCGATTTTTACCGGCTGTCCGGCGCAGCCGAACTTGCCGAACTCGGCTTCGACGACCTGTCCGACAACGCGGTCGTGCTGGTGGAATGGCCCGACCGCGCCGCCGGATTACTAGCCCCCGACCGCCTCGATATCGCGTTTACGCTCGTTCCGGCGCTCGGCGCCGAGGTCCGCAATGCGCGCTGTACCGGCTATGGCAGTTTTGCCCCGCGCGCGCAGCGGATCGCGCGCATCCGCGCCTTCCTCGAGGATTCCGGCTTCGGCGAAGCCCGGCGCGAGCGGATGCAGGGCGACGCCTCGACGCGCATTTTCGAGCGCCTGACGCAAGACGGCCGGACCACGGTGTTGATGAACGCACCGCGTCGCCCCGATGGCCCTCCGGTGCGCGACGGCAAGCCGTACAGCGCCATCGCCCACCTCGCCGAGGATATCGTGCCCTATGTCGCGTTGGCGGCCGCCTTGCGCGATCGCGGCCTTTCGGCGCCGGAAATCCTGTCTGTCGATCTCGATCGCGGCCTTCTCATCATGGAGGATTTGGGCAACGCGCGCATTGTCAGCGGCGACCCGCCGGCGCCGATCGAAGCGCGTTATGCCGCCGCGGTCGATCTGTTGTCCGCATTGCACGGTCGCGACCTGCCGAGGAGCGTTGCGGTGACGCCGGGTCTCCAATATCGCCTGCCGTCCTACGACATGGAGGCACTCTCGATCGAAACTGAACTGTTGCTCGATTGGTACCTGGTTTGCCGCCAAGCGCCCGCGACGGCGGCCGCGCGCCAAGACTTCGCCGCCTTGTGGCGCGAGGCGCTTGTCCCGGCGATCGCGGCGCCGCGGACCTGGGTGCTGCGCGACTATCACTCGCCCAATCTGTTGTGGCTCGAAGAGCGCGCCGACATTGCGCGAATCGGCATCCTCGATTTTCAGGACGCACTGATCGGGCCGGCCGCCTATGACGTGGCGTCGCTTCTGCAGGATGCGCGCGTCGACATTCCGGAAGCGATGGAGATAGTTTTGCTGGGCCGCTATGTGCGTGGCCGCTTGAGCAAGGACGGCGCGTTCGACGCCGCGGCCTTCACGCGGCTCTATGCGACGCTCGCGGCGCAACGCGCGACCAAAATTCTCGGCATTTTTGCTCGGCTCGACCGGCGCGACGGCAAGCCGCAATATCTCGCCCACATGCCCCGCCTTTGGAATTATTTGCAGCGTTCGCTGGCGCATCCGGCGTTGGCTCCGCTTAAGGCCTGGTACGCCGCCAATGTGCCCGCTCCCGATCGGCTATGATAATGCAGTTGCGATTCGTAGGGCCGGGTGGGCGAAGCGATGGTGCCGAAAAGCGCGATAGTGTTGGCTGCGGGGCTCGGCACGCGCATGCGGCCGTATAACGGCCAAATTCCTAAGCCGCTGGTCGAGGTCGGCGGTAAAGCCCTGATCGATTACGGACTCGACCGCCTTGCCGACGCCGGGGTGGAGCGCGCGGTGGTCAACGTCCATCACCTCGCCGACGCCGTGGAGCGGCATCTGGCCGCGCGCCGCAAGCCCCGCATTGTCATTTCCGATGAGCGTGGCGCCTTGCTCGGTACCGGCGGCGGCATTGCCAAGGCGCTGCCGCAATTGGGCGACGCGCCGTTCTTTCTGGTCAATTCCGACACAATGTGGCGCGATGGCGGCAAACCCAATTTCACGCGGCTCGCCGAAGACTTCGACGCCGCGGCCATGGACGCGCTGCTGCTGTTGGCGCCGACTGACGGCAGCATCGGCTACCAAGGCCGCGGCGATTACGCGATGCTGCCCGACGGCCGGTTGCGGCGGCGCGCCGGATCGGAGGCGGTGCCGTTCATCTATGCCGGCGCGGCGATCCTGTCGCCCGCGCTGTTTGTCGGCGCGCCGGCGGGCGCCTTTGCGCTGACCGTCTTGTTCGATCGCGCCGCCGCAAGCGGTCGGCTATTCGGACTGCGCCTCGAAGGGTTGTGGATGCATGTCGGCACGCCGGAGGCCGTCGCCGCCGCCGAGGCGGCGCTCGCCGCCATGACGTAGAATCTGATACCGAGCGGGCGGGCCTCGCCGCGACAGCGGAGAGCCATAATTCACAGCTAGGGCACTCCAGCCTCGATAACGGTCCGATTCCCGACCGGCGCGGGAATTCCGAAAGGTTGCACATCCGTCATCGCCATGAGCTCACGCGTTTTTAACATCCCGGCGTCGGCGCCGTTTTTGCCGACGCTGATTGCGGCCTTGCGCAACGGCAAACTCGGCTTTGCCGGCGCCGCAGACCCGCTGGCGCTTGCCGGCACGACGATTTATCTGCCGACGCGCCGCGCCTGCCGGCTGCTGCGCGACAGTTTCCTCGATGCGCTGAAGGGCGACGCCGCGATTTTGCCGCGCATCGTCGCCGTCGGCGATATCGACGACGACGAGTTTGCGTTCGCCGAAGCCGCGTCTGGCGATATCGCCGCCGCGGCGCTCGACCTGCCCGAGGCGATCGACGGCCTCGAACGCCGGCTTCTGCTCACGCATTTGGTCCGCCAATGGGCCGCCGCGCCCGAGCTTCACGGAGCGAGCGGTGCGCCGCTGGTCGCCCAGACGCCGGCGGCCGCTTGCGCGCTGGCCGACGACCTGGCGCGGCTCATCGACGACATGACGATGCGCGATGTCGCCTGGGAGCGGCTCGACGAGCTGGTGCCGGAAACTTTCGACGAATATTGGCAGCTCACGCTCCGGTTCCTGCACATTGCGCGGCAGCGCTGGCCGGAAATACTCAAAGAACGCAATCGCAAGGAGGCGGTGCAGCGGCGCGACGCGCTGATCAAGGCCGAGGCGGCGCGGCTTGCGGCCAAACCCGAGGACCCGGTGGTCATCGCCGGCTCGACCGGGTCGATTCCGTCGACGGCGGAGCTGATCGCCGCCGTCGCGCGTCTCCCCCACGGCGCGGTGGTGCTGCCCGGCCTCGACACCGAACTCGACGAAGAATCGTGGCGGCTGATCGCGGGAGACGACAAGAGGAATATCGCGCCAGCGCCGGGACATCCGCAATTCGCCATGCAGGCCTTGCTGGCGCGCATCGGCATCGGCCGCGACGCCGTAGTGCGCTTGGCGGAAGCGAGCGGACGCGAGCGGCTCGTCTCCGAAGCGCTGCGCCCCGCCGCGGCGACCGATCGCTGGCAACAACAAGCCGCCGATGCGGCGTTCGAAGCGCATGCCGACGCCGCGCTGCAAAGCTTGGCCGTGATCGAAGCCGCCAATCCCGAAGACGAGGCGCTGGCCATCGCGGTAGCGCTGCGCGAGGCGGTCCATGACGGCAAGACCGCGGCGCTGATCACGCCCGACCGCGCGCTCGGACGCCGCGTGCGCGCCGCGCTCCAACGCTGGAACATTACGGCGGAGGATACCGGCGGCGAGGCGCTGACCGCTACGCCGGCCGGAGTATTTGCCCGGCTCGCCGCCGCCGCGGCGCTCGACGCCACGCCGCCGGTGACGCTGCTCGCCTTGCTCAAACATCCGCTGTTGCGGCTTGGCGAAGCCAGCGCCGTCGCCGCGCTCGAGCGCGCAGTGCTGCGCGGGCCGCGTCCGCGCAGCGGCACCGGCGGGCTCCGCCACGCGCTGACGAGTTTTCGCGCCCAGCTCGGCAAATTCCGCCGCGGCGAGCCGGTCGATCTCCATCCATCCGATCCACGAGCCGACCTTAGCGATGCGGAGCTCGACGCTGCCGCGCAGCTTGTCAGACGGCTTGCCGCCGCACTCGCGCCGCTCGAAAGCCTGGCCGCCGGACCGCATCGCTTCAGCGAACTGGCCGGGCGCCATCGCGAGGTCGTGGCGGCACTGTCGCGGCCGGACGGCGAGACGGCGGTTGCGGCGGGGTTCGCCGGCGCCGACGGGCAAAAGCTCGCCGACGCGCTCGACGAACTCTCGGTCAGCGCAGCCGCAGCCCGCCTCGCCGTCGAGACCCGCGATTATGTCGAACTGTTTGCCGCCGTGCTCGCCGGTCGGACCGTGCGCCAAGCGCCGCGGCGCGGCTCGCGGGTGCGCATTCTCGGGCTTCTGGAGTCGCGCCTTATCGACCACGACCGTGTCGTGCTTGGCGGCCTGGTCGAAGGCAGCTGGCCGCCGGAAAGCAATAACGACGCCTGGCTCAGCCGACCGATGCGGCTTGCGCTCGGGCTCGATCTGCCGGAGCGCCGCATCGGACTCTCGGCCCATGATTTCGCCCAACTCATGGGCGCCCGCGAAGTGGTCTTGAGCCATGCCGCCAAGATCGCCGGCGCGCCCACGGTGCCATCGCGCTTTATTCAGCGCCTGGCCGCGGTTGCCGGCGACAAGCGATGGCAGGCTGCGGTGGCGCGCGGCGACGATTATCTCGCCTGGGCGCGCGAACTCGACCGGCCGGAGCACGTGACGCCTGAGCCGCAGCCGGCGCCGACGCCGCCGCGCGCGGCCCGACCGCAAAGCCTTTCGGTTACCGAAATCGAAGACTGGTTGCGCGACCCCTATACCATCTACGCCAAGCATATTTTGCGCTTGAAACCGCTCGATGCGGTCGACACCGAGCCCGGCGCCGCCGAACGCGGCACTATCATCCACGCCGCAATCGGCGAATTCACCAGGGCTTTTGCCGCCGAACCGCCGGCCGACCCGGCACGCGAATTGATTACGTTCGGCGAACCGCATTTCGCGGCGCTCGAGGATTTCCCGGAGGTGCGTGCTTTTTGGTGGCCGCGGTTCCTGCGCATCGCGCACTGGCTGGGGCACTGGGACCTGGCGCGGCGCGGCGCCATCGCCGCGATTGCCGCCGAAATCCACGGCGAGATCGATCTGCCGCTCGGCGAAACCTCGTTCAAGCTGCGCGGCATCGCCGACCGCATCGAACGCAGCCGCGACGGACGCTATGTCATCCTCGATTACAAGACCGGAAGCGCCCGGAGCGAAAAACAGGTGCGTACCGGGCTGGCGCCGCAGCTTACGCTCGAGGCCGCAATGCTGCGGCGGGGCGGCTTCAAAACTATCCCGCCCGGCGGCTCGGTCGCCGAACTCGCCTACGTGCTCCTCAAAGGCGGCGAGCCGGCCGGCGAATGCAAATCGATCGCGTTCAAGGAGGGCACCCCGGACAGCCAAGCCGAACATGCACTGGCAAAATTGCACGACCTCGCCAGGCGCTTCGCCGACGACACTACGTCCTATCGCTCGCTCGTCCATCCGATGTGGGCGACACATTACGGCGTGTACGATCATCTCGCCCGGGTCAAGGAATGGTCGAGCACCGGCGGCGCGACCGATGACGGGAGCGGCGAATGAGAACTCCCGCCGATATCCCGAGCGCGGTGCGAGAGCTTCAGGGCGCCGTCTCCAATCCGGACGTTTCGGCCTGGGTGGCCGCCAATGCCGGCTCCGGCAAGACCCATGTGCTGGCGCAACGCGTCATCAATCTTCTGCTCAAGGGCGTGGAGCCGGAAAAAATCCTGTGCATCACCTTCACCAAGGCAGCCGCCGCCAATATGGCCAAGCGCGTGTTCGACACGCTGGCGGCATGGACCACGCTGGACGATGCCGCGCTCGGCGCGGAAATCCTGGAACGCGCCCCGATGCCGCCCGACGCCGAACGGCGCGCGCTGGCGCGGCGGCTGTTCGCCCGCGCGCTGGAGACGCCCGGCGGCCTTAAGGTGCAGACCATCCACGCTTTCTGCACGCAGCTCCTCCACCAGTTTCCGTTCGAGGCGAACGTCACTGCCCGCTTCGCCGTGCTCGATGAGGCCGAGCAAACCCAGCTGCTGGAACGGCTGACGCTTGCGGTGCTGCTCGACGGTGCCCGGGCTCCCGACGGCCCGCTCGGCCGCGCCCTTGCCGCGGCCATGACCGCGGCCGCCGATCAGACCTTTCGCGAGGCGGTGCGCGAGGCGATCGGCCGGCGCGATGCCGTCGTCCGTTGGGTCACGCGTGCCGGCGACGTTTCAGCCGCCACCGCCGATCTGTCGCACAGCCTCGGCGTCGCCCCCACGGCGAGCCACGCCACTATCGACGAGGAGTTCTTCGCCGGTTCGCCGATCGCGCCGGATGAATGGCCGAAACTTGCGGCCGCGCTGGCGCGGGGAAACAAGACCGATGCCGAGCAGGCCCGCCGATTCCAGCTGTTGGCGTCGCTGTCGGGCTCCGAACGCGTCGAGGCTTATCTCGATATTTTTTGCACCGGCGAGGAGCGTTCACCGCGCAAATCCATCGTCACCAAGGCGATCACCGACGCGAGCGTAATCGAGCGGCTGGTCGCCGAGCAAAAGCGCGTCTGCGACCTGTTGCAGCGCCGGCGCGCGGTCAATTGCCGCGACCGCTCCGCGGCGCTGCTCACCGTCGCCCATGAGGTGCTGACGCGTTATCACGACGAAAAGCAGCGCCGCGGCCTTCTCGATTATGACGACCTCATCGATAAGACATTGTCGCTTCTCAACAATGTCGAGGCCGCCTGGGTCCACTACAAGCTCGATCTCGGCATCGATCATCTGTTGATCGACGAAGCGCAGGACACCAGCAGCAAGCAGTGGCAAATCGTCCGCCAGCTGGTCGCCGAATTCACCGCCGGCGCCGGTGCCAGTTCCGTGCCGCGCACCATCTTCGCGGTCGGCGATGAAAAGCAATCGATCTATTCGTTCCAGAATGCCGCGCCCAAGGAATTTGCCGAGATGCGCCGTTATTTCCAGGGCGCCCATGCCGACAGCGGGCTCAAGTTCGTGTTCCGCGAATTCACGCATTCGTTTCGCTCCGGTGACAGCGTGCTCGGTGCCGTGGATGAAGTGTTCAGGGGCAAGGAGGTCGCGGCGAGCGTCACCTCGGACCGCGGCGGCTTTCCGCCCCACATTGCCCTGCCGGATGCTCCGCCGAGCGAGGTCGAAATCTGGGAGCCCACCGAGCCCGACGAACGCCGCGAAATCGAAGGCTGGGATGCCCCGTTCGATCGCGTCAGCGAAACGAGCCCGCGCGTAAAGCTCGCCCGGCGCATCGCGCGTCGCGTGCGCCGGCTGGTCGACGGCCAGGAGCCGGTCGGCATCGAGCGCCGCGGCGCCCGCTATGGCGACGTCCTGATCCTGGTCCGGCAACGCGGCGAACTGTTCGAGGCGATCATCCGCGCGCTCAAGAATGAACATGTCGAGGTCGCGGGCGCGGACCGCCTTATGCTGACCGAACATATTGCCATCATGGACCTGATCGCGCTCGCCGATGCGCTGCTGCTGCCGGAAGACGACCTTGCCCTCGCGACCGTGCTGCGCAGCCCGCTCTTCGGTTTCACCGACGACGATTTATTCGCGCTGGCCTGGCAGCGCGCGCCGCTGCGGCTTCGCGCGGCGCTGCGGTCGAAGGCCGGACAAACGGAAATATTCGCAGCGGCCGATGCGCTGCTCGATCGCTTGGCACAGGCAGCCTGGAGCAAGCCGCCGTTCGCGTTCTACGCGGACCTGCTTGGCGCCGGCGGTGCGCGACGGCGTTTCCAGGCGCGGCTCGGCCATGAGGCGAACGACGCATTGGATGAATTTCTCAATCTCGCTTTGGACTATGAGCGGCGTGAAACGCCGTCGCTGCAGGGATTCCTCGCTTGGCTGCGGCAAGCCCGCGCCGAAGTAAAGCGCGACATGGAGATCGCGCGCAACGAAGTGCGCGTAATGACGGTGCACGGCGCCAAAGGCCTTGAAGCGCCGATCGTGATTCTTGCCGACACCATGACCCCGCCCGCCGGGCCGCGACCGCCCCGGCTCTTCAATATTGCCGGCGGCGCCCTGGTTTGGGCGGGTCGTAAGAGCGACGACGCGCCGGCGGCGGCCGCGGCGCGCGAAACCGCGCGCCTAGCGGCGGGCGACGAATATCGTCGTCTGCTCTATGTTGCGATGACCCGCGCCGCGGACCGGTTGATCATCTGCGGCGCGGCGGGCAGAACCAAGCGGCCGGACGGCTGCTGGTATGACCTGGTGCGCCAGGCGCTCGGCCCGTTTCTCATCGAGGACAAAGACGGCGACGATAAAATCCTGCGTTATCGCAAGACGGAGCCGGGCGCGGCTGCACCGAGCGTTCCTGCCGTGCAGCCGGTAAAATCCGAGCGACGCGAACTGCCGATCTGGCTGCGTGAGCCTGCGCCTGCCGAGGCCGAACCGGCGCCGCCGCTGTCGCCGTCCTCGATCTTTGACGAAGCCATCGGTCGCGTCGCCGCAGGCGTCAGCGCCGCCGATCGTCAACGCGCGCTCGATCGCGGGCGGATCGTGCACCGCCTGCTGCAATCCTTGCCGGATATCCGCCCCGAACGGCGTCAAGACGCGGCCGAGCGCTATCTCGCCGGCGCGGCCAAGGACTTCGCTGCGGCCGAGCAGGCCGGGATCGTCCGGCAAATCCTCGCCATTCTCGATGACGAGAACTTTGCCGAGCTTTTCGCAGCCGGCAGTCGTGCCGAAGTGCCGATCGTCGGACGCCTGCCTTGTCCGGACGGCACCGCCGCAGCCGTGTCCGGCCAAGTGGATCGATTGATCGTGACGAGCGATGCCGTGCTGATCGCCGACTACAAGTCCGACGCGCTCGTGCCGCACCGACTCGACGAGGTGCCGGCCTATATCGCTCAGCTCGCGCTTTACCGCGCCGTGTTGGGGCGGCTCTATCCGGGCAAAACCGTGCGCGCGGCCCTCCTCTTCACCAGCGGCCCCCTGTTGCTCGAGGTGCCGGCGGCAGCGATGGACGGAGCGCTCGGCAAAGTCCCGGCCTGTCACGCTCCGGTGAGGGCGCCTTGACGCCCTTACCAGCGGTTCATAGGTTCAGCGCCCCGCCCCTGGGCTTGCTGATTCCGCGAATTAACGAGGTGTTTCATGGTCGACAAAGTGACGGATGCGACGTTCGACAATGACGTGCTCAAAGCGAGCGGGCCGGTGGTCGTCGATTTCTGGGCGGAGTGGTGCGGCCCGTGCCGCATGATCGCGCCGGCGCTCGAGGAGATTTCCAATTCGCTCAACGGCAAGGTCAAGATCGTCAAGCTCAATGTCGACGAAAATCCAGGCACGGCGGCGAAATACGGCATCATGTCGATTCCGACATTGATGCTGTTCAAGAACGGCGAGCTCGCGTCCCGACAGGTCGGCGCGCAACCGAAGCAGAAGCTGGAGCAGTGGATTACCGCCTCGGTGTAGCCGCGCTTAAGCCTTATTCCGCGCCGGGAATAACGGCCTTCAGACGTCCTTACGCTCGACAATCAGCTGGCGCGGCGCGCCGGCCGGCCGGACATCCACATTTTTTCGAGATTGTAGAAATCCCGCACTTCGGGACGAAACACGTGGACGATGACGTCGCCGGCGTCGATCAGCACCCAGTCGCAATGGGGTGTGCCCTCGACGAAGGCGCGGACACCGGCCTTGTCCAGATCCTCGACGACCCTGTCGGCCACCGATCCGACATGGCGATGCGACCGGCCGGAGGACACGACCATATAGTCGCCGATTGAAGATTTATCCCGAAGATCGATGGTGAGGGTGTCCTCGGCCTTCATGTCGTCGAGGCGGGCGAGGACCAAGCGGAGGATCTCCTCGGCGTC
>Ga0187769_10001729_pt1 | contig 12521 bp, 9 predicted proteins | sample 0116_SJ02_MP02_1_FD_133140 | JGI IMG/M metagenome (GOLD analysis project Ga0187769, IMG submission 133140) | Tropical peat soil microbial communities from peatlands in Department of Meta, Colombia - 0116_SJ02_MP02_10_MG | ecosystem: Environmental > Terrestrial > Soil > Wetlands > Peat | place... | reverse complement strand
CTCCATGCTGTTGGGCTTGCAGTATCTGGCAGCCAATTGGGCTGGCGATCACGCGCTTGCGGACGCTCTGAGAAAGCTGCCTGCGCAGGCCGGTGCTTCTCTGAAGACCCTGCGCGCGCCCATCCAGGAATTTGTCACAGCCAGAGATTTTGCGGACTACGTCTGTTTGGGACAAGGTCCTTTCTACGGCTTGGCCTGCGAAACCGCTCTAAAGATCACCGAGATGTCAACTTCTTACGCTCAGAGCTTTCACACCCTGGAATTCCGCCATGGACCGAAGTCGATTGTGGGCCCCGAGACCCTGGTCGTGTTTCTATTGTCCGAACAGGGCTATGACGCGGAATGCGATGTCTTGGAAGAGGTCAAGACCTTGGGCGGGACCACAATCGCCGTCACCAACCATGCTGATCGGCGCACACGATCTTCGTCGGATCTGCTGGTGGAGTTTGGTTTCGACCTGCCCGAAACGGCGCGGCTGGCGCCCTACGTTTTTGCCGGACAACTGATAGGCCTGCACACCGGACTTAAGAAGGGTCTTGATCCCGACAATCCACGGCATCTCAGTCGCGTCGTCATCCTCAACGAATAGGCCCTGAGCCATCCTTTTCATCTGGGCCCTCCTCGTAACTCCGCCGTACCCCTGAACTGGCCCAACACGCGCTCCGCATTCAGATGATAGATTTTCTCCAGCACCGGGTCGGGCAGCTCCATGCCGTATATTTTCCAGCGGCCTTGCCCGGGATAGCCCCAGTAGTCAAAATATTCGTCTGCCGTTTCCAGCCAGCGAAAGTGGTTGCGGTACATTTCTTCATCCATGCCATTGTCGGTCCCGAACATGATCCGGTCCTGATACTTCAGAAAAAACTGGCGCGCTCGCCGCGGCTGCCTTCCTAATTCCGCCTCCCGCGCCCCAAATTCCACCATCATGTTCGGATATCGGTCCAGTTCGCCTGAAACGTAGTCAAGATTCTCCGGCCAGTTCGCCAGGTGCAGTGCAATAAAGGTTGTGTGCGGGTGGCGCGCGATAATGCGGTCCCGCGCCTCCAGGATCGACAACTTGCTGGGAAACTGCGGGCCATAGAAACTCCAGTCGGGATGCTCGATCAATTCCTCGTAGCGCTCGTTCGTGTTGTCGATGGGGTGAAAAAATGCTTCCGGATCGGTCACGTGCAGCGAAACCGGAATGCCGAGCCGGCCGCACTCCTCCCAAACCGGATCCAGGCGCGGATCGTCCACGGCAATCAACTTTCCGGTTTTGTCCTTCACGCCAAGGCCAAAATCCTTCAGGATCTTCAACCCCCGCGCCCCTCGCGCCACGGCATCGTCGAGCTGCGCCACCATTTCCTGGCTGAAGTTGGGATCGTCGATCTTGGACCAGTCGATCTGCGTGAAAACGATAAATCGGCCCGGATAAGGCTTGACCATGGTGTCGAGAACGCGCTGCAGCTTCTCGCCCCACATCCCGGTGAGAATCACCACCGTTCTAACGTTGGTCCTGTCCATTACCTCGATCACGCGTTGTGGCGGCATGGGCTCTTCAATGCCCGCCGCGTCGTTGACGTGATTGTGCACGTCAATTACGTAGTACTTTGCCCGGTCTATTTTGTGGGCGGGAGCGTGCAGCATCGAAGTTGGATTAAAGTCCTTCAGCAGCAGCGTCTTTTTCTGTTCGGCATCGGCGGCGGACTTGTAACCGATTTCCCCAGACGCCGCAGCGGGGGACTGATTGGCAGCTTGCGCGCCTGATAATTGCAGCCCAACCGCGAGCATGGCCGTGCTTAACATGACCTTGGCGGCGGCTCGAAATAGAATTTCGAAGCAAACTGACCCAGTAGCCCGTAGTTTCATGCCATACCCCTTTTCGCCTGCCCGATGGAAATGAAGATGGAAAGTGCAGTCTGAGGCCGGATTTCGCATTGTTTCGAACTATTACTATTAGTTGCGGACCGGACTGGAAGTCAAGTCAAATCGGGGGCCTGCGGCCGAATTAGGAATTTCAATACGAAAGAAAACAAAACTATTGACAAGTATTCGTAAGCAAGCTATGCTCCGTCTTGTTTCAGACTGCGCCGCCTCCTCGAAGGAGATTGCCATGCCCTCCCCCGCTGCTTTCACCTCTACCCGCATATCGTCGCGCTGGGCGCTCTGTCTGGTCCTGATCCTGCTCACTTCGGCCTCGCTTCTCGCACAAGCTGGAGCCACTTTCTATGTGTCCACGAGCGGGAGTAACAGCAACCCCGGCACTTATAGCCAGCCCTGGCTCACCATTCAGCACGCCGCGAATTCCGTTGCGGCCGGCGCCACGGTTTACGTGTTCGGAGGCGTCTACCACGAATCGGTTTTGATTCCGGTGTCGGGAACGGCTTCGAATTACATCACTTTTCAGAGTTATCCGGGGCAGACTGCGGTGATCGATGGCACCGGGGTGAGTTGCTGCTCATCCAATCCGCCCTCCAGCGGGAACCAGACGCAGGGCCTGATCAACCTCGTCAGCCAGAGCTATGTCACCGTGAGTGGTTTCGAAATCCGCAATTACACAACCGGCAACGCCAGCCTCACGCCCGCCGGGATCTGGGTCACGGGCTCCGGTACGGGAGTGCAGTTGCTGAACAATCTGGTGCACAATATCACCACCACGTCGGAAAAAAATGGCAACGCCTTCGGCATTGCCGTGTACGGCACCGAGACCACTCCTATCAGCTATCTCACCATCGGCGGCAACCAGGTTTACGACCTAAAGACCGGGAACAGCGAATCGGTGAACGTGGATGGGAATGTGACCTACTTCTCCATCACCAACAACGTGGTCCACGACAATGACAATATCGGCATCGACGCCATCGGATTCGAGGGCGTGGGGCCCACCGGCCACGATCAGGCTATGTACGGAGAAGTCAGCGGAAATACCGTCTACAACATCAGTGCGATTCACAATCCCGGCGAGGGCAACTCCTACGACGCGGACGGGCTTTATTGTGACGGTTGCGCCTACACTACCTTCGAACTGAACGACGTCTACGCCTGCGACATCGCCATGGAAGCCGCCAGCGAACACAAGGGCCACGACAGCAGCTACGTCACCATCCGCAATAATCTGTTCTACGATTCCAATACGGTCGGCGTTACCATCGGAGGCTATTCCAACACGGTTGGCGGCAGCGATCACGTCGTGATCCTCAACAACACGCTGTACAACAACAACGTCAAGAACCAGGGCGCCGAGTTTCAGATCCAGTACCACTCCGGCGACACTTCGGGAAACATTTTTGAAAATAACATCGTGTACGCCGGAACCCAGAATGTCTGGATCTACAGCTTCGTCAAATCCACCAGCGGGTACCCCGCTCCCCCGGCCACGCTGAATTGGAATCTTTACTATTCCACCGCCGGTTACGTGAAAGGAACTTCCATCACCTGGGCCGGGGTGTCGAGCTATAAGAGTTATGCGGCCTATCAAACGGCCACTGGAGAGGATGCCGATTCACCGAATGCAAATCCTCTCTTCGTCAATCTCGAGTCCACGCCTCCCGACCTCGACATTGAATCCAATTCGCCAGCCGTCGATGCCGGCGGCACAAGTCTGACCTGCAACGTAGGTTGGTGCAACGGCTCCTCCATCTATGGCAGTACCGATTATGCCGGCAATCCGCGCATGAACGGGTCGGAGATCAACATCGGCGCCTATTGATTCGGCCACTATTCAACTTTGGGCAACTTCGCGCGGCTCGTGCAGATTCTCCCTGAAGGGATACCCGGTTAGCGATGGGCCAGGTCAAAGGTCACGGCTACGGCTGAGCCGCCGATGTTCACCATCGCTACCGCCCGCTCCAGTTTGTGGTGCCCGGTCTTGTGGAAGAAGTAGCTCAGCCCCACCATGCCTGCTGTTTCGCCCGCGAAATTCGTCACCAGACCCGCGGTGCTGCCGCTGAACACACGGGTTACAGGGTTCAATTCCTGGCCGCCATTGCGCAGATTATCCCGAGTCGCGACGAAATCGGCCGCGCTCAACGCGGCGCTTGCCGCAAACAGAACGCTGTTCTGGCGATCCCAAAACCGGTGATCGGTGGGCGCTTCCGGGAGTGTAGCCGGTTGAACGGACGTTACTGCTGGGACCGCCTCCACGGCGCTCGGCTGAGGCGGTGCTCCAAATTGAAGCAGTGTATAGGAAACCTGTTGCGCCAAACCTGGCTGGCAAAAACTCAGAACGGCCAGAATAATAGCCGCTCTCGGTTTCAGCGTCCAGCGAAGCCAGGTTGAGCGAAGCCAGGTCGAGCGCATAACTCTTGGTGAGCCTCCAATACTGCCTGTCTGCACCCCCTGCTAACGCATTCGCCCAGCCAGGATGGACGGCCCTTCTGTGCAACTAAATTGTTTAGAATCAATACCATGGAAGAGGCGGGAGTCACTGAAGTAACTTCAGCGTGCGCAACCGCTTGCACACCCATGAACCAACCCAAGTCACCCGCTTGACGCGCCCCGCGCTTGACCGGAGATGTTCTGCAGCCTTTGCATCGCACCTCGATCCATCATCGCGCCATCGGCCATCAATCCGGGCTAAAGCTTCGGTCTAATTTGCTCCGGCGTGGCAGAGGACCTTGGATGTAAGCGAACCTCGGCAACAGGGTTCGCATCCAGGGTTTGTTCGGATTTCGTAACAAAAATCACTTTTTGGTTCCGTCACCGGAATTTGGTGAAACACTCAGGGGCAATCGAGGGGGACGAGTGAATCCGAAGGACTGCCCGCGCTGCGGCGGTACCGGATACGTTGCCAGGCCTGTGGACATCAGAGGCAAGTCTGAAGGCGTCGCATTTATCCGCGTGAAGTGTCCGGCGTGCGCAGGCAGTGGACGGAGAAACTCCATTCCACCTTCTACCGCGGGCTGACCGCACGGCCTGTGGTGCTTGCGAAAACGTACCAGCCCGGGCGTCATGTTTCCCGCCCTGAAGTGACCGCCCGGGCCGGACGTTCCAAAGTCTCCTGATTCGGCGACCGAATCGTCTCGCCCGGGAACCCATTCCACGTTGCAGGTTGCACTGGCAGGCTCTCAGCCTTCTATGCGATGACGGCTGCCTTGCCGCGCGCGCGACGCCGCGCCGAGGAAGCGGTTTCAACCCGATTCCGTCCCGCGGACTTGGCCCGGTACAACGCCTTGTCGGCCGCCCGGACCACTTCCTCCGCTGAATTCTGTTGGCTGGCAGTGGCCACGCCGATGCTCGCCGTAACCGAGATCTCGGCCGGCGCCGTCGCCCGTGAAGACTGCCGCGTTGCCAGTTGCCGAATGATGTGGCCGGTTTGAGGGTGAACCCGCGCCCGCGCGTTGCGGCGGTCCGGGCCGCGCGGCTCGTGCCTCCTGTCTTGGCCTCGAAAACGGAAACTGCTGGCTTCAATCGCAGCCCGCAGTTGTTCCAGATCGTCCAACACATCCTTGCTCGTCTTGCCGGGGAAGACGACGGCAAATTCTTCTCCTCCACAACGGTATGCTTGTCCGCCGCCCGTCACCCGCGCCAGCCGCGATGCCACCAGCCGCAACACTTCATCTCCCACGTCATGCCCGTAGGTATCGTTGCAGCGCTTGAAGTGGTCGATCTCAACCATGGCGATGGAATAGGGGGGCTCGAGGCGAAGCAGCGCATCGTGAAAGGCGCGGCGCGAGGGCAGCGTGGTCAGTTCATCGTGATAGGCGAGCAGGTACGAAGTCTCCACCATCGAGACCGCCAGGATAAAAGCTGCCGTCGCGAAATAAGCGGTGGGAATGCGTCCCACGCCGCCCAAGCGCAGTGCTAGGAATGACGCCGCCAATGCCCACAGGAGCCCGCTTTCGACGGGCTTGCGAAAAAGCTCAAAGCGTATCAGCAGCACCACGGCAGCCGCGCCGAAGGCCACCAGCGTGGCAAACGGCACGGGCGGTGGAAGAAGCGCATGATGCACTGTCCGCGGAGCAAGTGACGCGGGCCGGCATAGCACCGCGACGATCACCGATTCCACGAAGAGCAACAAGGCTGGAGGCGCGATGCTCGCAAAAGCGAATCCCTTCTCTCTCGCGAGCGACAAAAGAACAAAGTTGAGGGGCACCAGCACTCCCACTGCGGCAAGCGCGGTGCTCGCGGATGCGCTGGTTGCATGTCCCGCTGCCGGGGAAGGGGAGAAATAAGCGATCGCACGTTGCGCCAGGAACAGAACCAACAATGCAAAAAAGATTCGGCTGGAGTGAAATCGCCACGCGATGAGCAGGCCCGCCACCAACGCTGCGTAAAAAGCAAAAGTGATGAGCGCCACACTGGGTACGACCAGTCCGCTGTGCAGCAAAACCGCTACGGCGACGAGCCAGATGGCTGGTGCCAGCAGCGGCTTCATCTGAGTTCGACCCGGGGTTTGGCCCAAGCGTCCATGGCGAAGGTTCCTGTGCGCAGAATCCTCTGCCGATTATGGATGGAACCAGCGCCCGAGCGGAATTGACCGTCAAGGTTCGGTGCTTAGAGAAGCATTCTGTTGACCTGCTCCCTGCTTTCCGAAGAAGTTCGAGTATGATTTCGGACGAAAGACGAGATTTTGCGATTTTCTCGCTGATCAGGTTTTGGAGGATAATTCCTACGTAGCCATTTCATCGCCGACCGTTCATAGCGTTGACCCGATGCGGAAATCGCCATTCGCCACTCTCACGGTCTGCCTGATGTTCTGCGCATCATTTGTATTGGTAGGTGCAAGCTATCGTGCATTGCCGCCAGAGATTCCTGTGCTTCGCATCGCCCGTGCTGGTTGGGTGATTTGGGCGCAGAAATCGCCGTTCATAGTTTTTCGCGTTCCCCTGATGAACCTGATTCACGGCGTAATGGCTGCCGTCATGCTGTCTCGCGCACAGGTCTTCCAAAACCTGGAACGGCGTAGAGCCTACTCGAATCTGTTTTTCACATTAATGTTCACGGTGGCGCTTAAGTCGGATTTCGAAGCTCTGGAGTTCTTGGTTTCTTCTTCGCGGGCTCTGCTGCGGTATGAGGGATGGGCTGCGTTCGGAGCGCTGGCTTCCGTGGTGGTTGGCCTTTGCGTTGCATTTATATGTAGCAGAGGTGTGCAGCTTCCCTGGCCGGAGTTAAGGTTGCCGATCCGAGACTGGATCATCCTCGCTGGGTTGTTCGCCACTTATTTGGCGATTGTGATCGGGTCTTTGGCTGAGGGACACCGAGCATGAAGCTTGCGAGGTTTATCAACCCGATAGTTCTCGCAGATGCAACCTCGGGCGTTCTTGATGGTTGGCGTAATATCCCGATTGTATTCACCAACTGCCAGCTAGTTCGGCCTGTTCGTCAGCAAGCTCAGTGCGCTCTCCCAGATTTGACCGCCGCTGTAGGGGCCGTCACCGTCAGCATCGAACTGCGGTTCGTCGAACCACACCCAGTAAACGGTGTGCGTCCCCAGTGCACTCTTTTCCTGCCGGGTAAGGCCACCGTCCCATGCACCAGACAAGTTTCTGACGGCATCTGGCGGCGCTGAAATTGTCCCTGTGGCCCCCTTTTGCCCAGAAGAAGTCATCCGAGACACGCACCCGGTCCCCGCCAGAAAACAATCCTCCTGCCATAGCACCGGGAGTTTAGCAGGTCAATTGGCGAAAATCGCGATAGCAGCTTAGACTCACCCCGCACCGCTGGTTCCCGACCCATGGTTTTATGAGACGATAAAAAGAGCATGATTCAGCTCTCCGGCGCCGGAAAACGTTTTGGCCACAAACTTTTATTCGAAAACACCGACTGGCTCATCACGCCCCGCGACCGCATCGGCCTGGTCGGTGCCAACGGCACCGGCAAATCCACGCTGATGAAGATTCTTGCCGGCCTAGACACGTTCGATTACGGCTCGCTCATCGTCGCCAAAGGCACCACGGCTGGATATCTGCCGCAGGACGGTCTGTCGCTATCCGGACGAACGGTGTTTGCCGAATGCATGGCGGTGTTTTCTGACCTGCGCGCGATGGAGCAGGAGATGGAAACTCTACTACATAGGTTCTCCGAACTCGATCACGCCAGCCCGGAATATGCCGCCGTGGCCGATCGCTATCACAGCCTGGAGCACGAATTCCGCACCCGCGACGGCTACGCGATTGAGGCCGAAGTGGGCCGCGTGTTGATGGGCCTGGGTTTTGGCAAAGAGGACTGGGAGCGGCAGACCGATGAATTCTCCGGCGGCTGGCAGATGCGCATCGCACTGGCAAAACTTCTACTGCAAAAGCCCAACCTGCTGTTGCTGGACGAGCCCACCAACCACCTCGACCTGGAAGCCCGTAACTGGCTGGAAGAATATCTGCACGATTATCCACACGCCCTGGTGCTCATCTCGCACGACCGTTACTTTCTCGATGTGACGGTCAACAAGATCGCGGAGATCTGGAACAAGCGCTTCTGGTTCTACACCGGCAACTACGACAAATTTCTCACGCAGAAGACTCAGCGCAATGAGCAGTTGCAAGCGGCGTACAAAAACCAGCGCGACCGCATCGAGCAACTGGAAGTGTTCATCAACCGCTTTCGCTACCAGGCCACCAAGGCGAAGCAGGTACAGAGCCGAATTAAAGAACTGGAAAAGATCGAACGGATCGAGATCCCACCAGAAGAAAAAACAATTCACTTTTCTTTCCCGCAGCCGAAACCGAGCGGGCGCATCGTAGCCGAGTTCGTCGGAGTGGCGAAGACCTATCCTGCCAAAAACGACGGTCGGAGCGGCGTTCAAAAAGAAGTTTTCCGCAACGTTAGCTTTCTCATCGAGCGCGGCGACCGGATCGCGCTGGTGGGCGTGAACGGGGCGGGAAAATCCACTCTGATCAAGCTGTTGGCGGGGGCGGAGAGGACGACAGCAGGCGAATTCCGCCTCGGCCATAACGTCCAGGCCGACTACTTTGCGCAGGATCAGTACAAAGAACTCGATCCGGAGGCGCGCATGATTGACGACCTAGGTGACGCGTCGCCGCGCTCCACGCAGACCGAACTGCGCAGCCTGCTCGGCTGCTTTCTGTTTTCCGAAGACGACGTTTTCAAAAAAATCGGCGTGCTCTCCGGCGGCGAACGCGGGCGCTATGCCCTGCTGCGCCTGCTGCTGCATCCGGCGAACTTTCTGCTGCTCGATGAGCCCACCAACCACCTCGACCTCCGTGCCAAAGATGTCCTGCTGGATGCGCTCATGGAATACACCGGCACGGTGGTCTTCGTCTCGCACGACCGCTATTTCATCGACAAGCTGGCAACGCGTGTTTTCGAAATCGGAGACGGGAAAGTCGAGGTCTATCCCGGCAACTACGAAGACTATCTCTGGCGTAAGCAGGGTGGAAGCGCGAAGCAGAACGAGGCCATCCGCCAACAGTTAAGAGAAGTTAAGCCTGAACTGGAAACGCCCGCCAATGGTGATCAGTCCTCGGCGGACGCTACGCCCAGTGGCTCCCGAGGAAAGCGCCTGAACCCCATAAAACGCAAGAAGATGGAAGATCGCGTCCGCGAACTGGAAGGTGAAATTGGCCGCGCTGAGGCGGCAATCGCGCAGTGTGAAACGGCGTTGCAGAATTTCGTGAGCAGCGAGGAAAGCCAGCGCCAGTCAGAGGAACTCGACCGCCAAAAGACCGCACATGCGGCCTTCATCGAGGAATGGGAAGGTCTCAGCCAGTCATTGCAGGAATCCGACTAAAGGCCAAGTCTCTGCCGTAACCGTACACACTCTTTCGTAATCTCAGAGATTACTTACCTTTGTGCGATAGTCGGATTGGCCAATGGGTGCGAATTAACCGGCGGCCTAAACTACAGACCACCTGCATCGAGCGGCGCCCGCCAGAGATGCCCGGCTTGGCGAATGGACGCGTCGCTCTCAGGAACTAAGGAAGGTCGCATGCTGCAGCCCTCAGAGTATACGTATAACGGAAAGTCGACTCCGCCAGCTTCAACCCCAAACTCTTTCAGCCCAGTTAAAACTGTCAGCGCGCCCATCGAGCAGGCCACCATTGGCCGGTCGCTTGTAATCAAGGGCGAAATCACCGGTTCGGAGGCGCTTTATATCGATGGCCGCATCGAAGGTAAAGTCACGCTAACGGATAGCCGCGTCACCATTGGCCGCAACGGTATCGTGCAAGCCGACATCACCGCCCGCGAAGTTGTGGTGATGGGCAAGGTAACCGGCAACCTCGAGTGCAGCGACCGCGTGGATATCCGTAGTGAAGGCGTGGTACACGGCAACGTGACCACGGTCAGAATCAGCGTAGAAGATGGCGCCGTACTCAAGGGCGGCATCCAGGTGAAGAGCGGGGAGCAGAAGCACCAGAATCAGCCGCAGACTCAGGCGAAAACAGAAGGGCTGAAGCCAGCCGCCGAGCCGCCAAAAGCTCTGGCCGCGACCGCCGGCGCATAGTGGGCAGAACACGCAAGCTTGAAAGCGGGCAGATAAAAATATAACTGCTACTTCTTTTCCTTGGGCTTGAAGTCGAGCGCGGCGGAGTTCATGCAATAACGCAACCCGGTCGGCGCGGGACCGTCTTCGAACACATGTCCCAGGTGAGCGCCGCAGGTCGAACATCGGGCTTCGGTGCGGACCATCCCATAGCTGGAATCCTTGTGTTCCTCAACTTTGCTCTCGTCGGCCGCCTGGTAGAAACTCGGCCAGCCGGTTCCTGAGTTGAATTTGGTTGAAGAGTCGAACAACGGCTCACCACAGCAGACACAGTGATAGGTTCCCGCGTCCTTGGTATTCCAGTACTTGCCGGTGAAAGCCGGCTCGGTTCCCGCCTCGCGCGTCACATGATACTGCTCGGGCGTAAGCTTTTGCTTCCACTCCGACTCGCTCCTGGTGGTCTTTGCCATTTTTTCCGCCATAAATGCATTGCCCCCGTCGAAAAATTGATCTACTGGCTACCATTGTGACATCCGTCACAATGGTTTGGTGACACTTAACCTTGTCTTGCACAGGACTGGCAGCCAACTATGGTTGAAACGTCTGCGAGTCCCTCCGGCCCGGTACCCCCCTCAAGAGGCGCCGGGCCTTTTTCACGGCCCGTTCGCAATTTTCTTTCCAATATGGCGATACTTGCCCTGAAAAAACAACAACGGTTCGCCCTGCCGTACCACTACATCTTCCACTTCTGCAATAAAGATAGTGTGGTCGCCGGCCTCTTGCGCGGAGCGCAACCTGCATTCCAGATAGGCCAGGGACCCGTGCAAGATCGGGGTTCTGTGAGCGGTGCGCTCGAAGCGCGCCCCGGCTTCCTGTTCCGCGCGGTCGTAAACGTGCACTGGCTGCGCGTAGTATTCGGAGATCGCCCGTTGGCCCTCCGTCAGAATATTGATCCCGAAGCGCTTCCTGGCATGCAGGTGGGCATGGGTGCGGGCGCTGTGGTCTACACACACCAGCACCAGCAACGGATCAAGCGACACGGACGCGACCGCATTGGCCGTCATGCCATGGACCTCGCCATCCAGGTCGACCGTGATGATGGTCACTCCCGTGGCAAAGCATCCCATCGCCTTGCGAAATTCCGCCGGACTCAAAGTCATGGCGCACCTGGAGTTTTTCTGTCGCGCCTGCCTACATTACCACGCTCCCCGCATGCCGGCCTGGTCCAAGCCCATGCGAGCAATGCGCGACCAGTGATGTATGATTCGATGCATCAGCACCACTATGGGGTCGAACCCGTGACTGCAACTGCCACCAGGACGGCTGCCCGAGAGCTTGGTTGGAGTGCGGCAGAACTGGCCAACTTTGGGCCAGGATCGCCCATCTCGCGCGATCTAGCGATGCGCCTGATCCGCTGCTCTGAGGACGATCTTCCCTTGCTGCTAGCCTGCGCCCGCGCCGCCAAGGAAAACTTCAAGCCCGGCGTCATCACCCACTCGCGGAAAGTGTTCCTGCCTCTGACCAATCTCTGCCGCGACTATTGCGGCTACTGCACTTTCCGCCGCGACCCCGGAGAACCCGGCGCGCACACCATGACCCCGGAAGAAGTGCTTGCCGTGGCCCGCGCCGGCGAAAAGCTGGGATGCACGGAAGCGCTGTTCAGCCTGGGAGACAAGCCGGAACTCCTGTTTCCCGAAATGCGCGACACACTACGGCAGCTCGGTTATAAATCCACGCTCCACTATCTCGAAGCCATGTGTGAGCTTGTGCTGCGCGAGACCAGTTTGCTGCCGCACCCCAATCCGGGCCTGATCAGCGCGGAATGGATCGCCCGCCTGGCCGCGGTTTCGCCCAGCATGGGCCTCATGCTTGAAACCACCAACAACTCCCTGCTAGACCCGGGCGCGGCCCACGACAACGCTCCCGACAAAGTCCCGGCCAAGCGCCTGCGTACCATTGAGGAGGCCGGAAAGCAACGCGTTCCCTTCACTACGGGCCTGCTGATCGGCATCGGCGAAACGCCCGAAGACCGCGTGGAGACGCTGCTCGCCATTCGGGAATTGCAGCATCGCTATGGCCACATTCAAGAAGTGATTGTGCAGAACTTCCGCGCCAAGCCGACCATCGCGATGGCTCACGTCCCTGAACCCGGCCGGGGCGAGAT
>Ga0187769_10001728_pt1 | contig 12531 bp, 11 predicted proteins | sample 0116_SJ02_MP02_1_FD_133140 | JGI IMG/M metagenome (GOLD analysis project Ga0187769, IMG submission 133140) | Tropical peat soil microbial communities from peatlands in Department of Meta, Colombia - 0116_SJ02_MP02_10_MG | ecosystem: Environmental > Terrestrial > Soil > Wetlands > Peat | place... | reverse complement strand
GTAACCTGATGCCGCGCTCAATGCGCCAGCGGGTCGGGCCGGACCTGGATGTGCACGGCCATCGGCGTCATGCCTTTGCCGCCCTCCTTGAGCCACGGCGTGCGGTCGCCTTGCGAACCCCACAGCCCCCTGCCCTTCCAACCGGCTTTGGGATCGTCGATGCGGGCATCGAGACCCTTGGTGTAGTAGCTCAGCGGATAAGGCACGCGCAGCATGACCATTTTGCCGTCAACTAGAGCCGCGTAACCGTCATTCTCGTCCGCGGTCGAGATCGGTACGTCGTTGCCGAGCCCGACGGCGTTATGCTGATCGACCCAGGTGTAATAGCTCGCCTCGGCGCTGTTGTCGCCGAGACCCTGGAAGCCGGGACCCGGATATTTGTAGAAGGTCCAGCCCTCGGGGCAATGATCGCCGGTCGCGGTCGGGCCGTTAAGCGGAGCCTTACACTTCGACCGGTCAAAACTGCCGAGGTGGCCGCTTGCCAGCGACACCCAGACCACGCCCTTTGAGTCGATGTCGCCGCCGCGCGGACCGAAGCCCGGCATCGGCACGTAATACACTTCCGACAACTTGGTCTTCGGGTCGAAACGGATGACGCCGCTGCGGCCGGCGAAGATGTTCCAGCTGTACCAGATCGAGCCGTCGGCCGGGTTGGGCATCACGGCATAGGTGCCCGAACCGGCGACCCGCATATCCTTGTTCGGATCCGCCGGCTGGCCGGGCTCGGTATAGTCGTCGAGCTTGCCGTTGCCGTTGGTGTCGAGCACGAACGGCGCCCAGCCTTGCGCCTTTTCGGCGCTGCCGGTCTGGTCGAAGACTTTGGTATCGACCCAGCCCGCCACGCCTGCGCCGCTTGTCCACAAAGTGCTGTCCTTGTCGAAGCCAAACTGCAGATGATGGGTGTTGAAGCAGGTGTCGACAAAGGTGAACGCTTTCGTCTTCGGATCGTACACCGCCAGCTGGCGCTCGTTACTGTCGAGCGGAAACGCCTTGGCATAGGGATTGTCCGAGCCTTTTCTGCAGAACGCCGGCGTACCGGGCGCGTGGTTGGTTGCCGTCATCCACACCCGGCCCTGCGAATCGAACATGTCGTTGTGATTGTCGAACTTGGTATCCCAGAGCTTTTCCATGCCCCAATAGGCGGACGCCGCCAGCGGCTTCTCGATTGCCGCATGTCCCGGACCTAAGGCTTCCGGTACGTCGCCTCCCTCCGGCGGCGTGAGGTAGGCGACCTTGTTGGTCTTCGGATCGAGCACCGGTAGATGGTCGGTGGCGTATTCGGGGGAACCGTACAGCGGACCATGGGCGTTGACGGTCGGATTGCGCTTATCGGACGAGATCAGATCATGCAGATACTGCTTGTCGTTGCCCCAATCCCATTCGGTGATCACGATATTGCGCTCGACGCCCTGCGGCCGCGGCGGCTTGGCAAAGGGCAGTTCGCCGGCCGCGATGCGGTCGGTCCAGTCGCCGAGATACTTGAACGGCGCGCCGGCGAATTTGCCGGCCAGCACGTTCACCATCAGCGGCGATGCCTGACCGGCTTGGACGCGCCGGATCCAGGCATCGGCGCCGGTTTTGAATTCGCCGAATCCGGCCGGAACGGTACGCGTTGAGAGTTGCCCGAGCTGATGGCAGCCCACGCAAGCCTGGTTCTTCAGCGCGGTGAGCCAATCGACTTGGGTCATTCCTTTTGGAAAGTCGCCCTTGCCGTCGAACTCGCTCTTGTCCGGGATCTTCAGCATCGCGAACCAATAGATCGCCGGGTAATAGTTTGCCGCCGCCGCATCGTTGGGCGCCGCCACCGCAGTGAGATTGAGATGCTGGCCCGGCGCCGCGTCGACCTTGGCCGAGTCGATTAGTCCGTAGCCGCGGACCCAAACCTGGTATTTGGCCTTGGGCAGATCGGGCACGACGTAACGGCCCTGATCGTCGGTCACCACGATCTTGGCGTAACGGGTGGGGAAGTCGTGGGTTTCCGCGATGACCCAGACGCCGGCTTCGGGACCGTGCGGGCCGCTGACCGCCCCGCCGATGTCGGTACTGCCGATGGCCACGGCGCTCTGCGCCAAAAGCCTTGCCGGCGTAGCGGCCAGGAATGCGGCCATGGCGATTGCGGCGACGCAATGAGCGCGCTTCATGAAGTCCTCCCGTTGGCTGCGAGCCCGGCACTACGGGCCGGTCCGATAATCTTGTTAGTCGGGAATTTGCCTCAGGGCCCGGCCGCCAGCAAGTGGACACTTAAGCGGTCGGAGCCCTGCCCTGCGGCAAATTCATGCGCCCCGGACGAAACGCTGAGGGCCGGTTCCAAGGTCGTCGTGGCGCTCGAAAACAAAACAATGTGGGCAGGCGGCAGTTGCGGTTCGGTCGCCTTCCGCGATATGTCGGCAAAGCAACGTGGCGGCATTCGAGAGCGGAGGACGCCTGGCATGATCGACGTACGGCACGCCGCATTGACGCTCTGCGCCGCATTCGCGATCGGGCTAGCGTCTCCCGATCATCGCACCGCTTTAGCCGAACAGCCGGCGCCGGTTGCGGCAAAGCCGGACGCTTGCCTGCGCGCCAAATTCCGCGTCGTCGTCGACGTCGGCCACACCGCCGACCTGCCCGGCGCGATGAGCGCCCGCGGCGTGCCGGAATACGCATTCAATCTCCAGCTCGGCGAAGACGTCAGGCAGGCGCTGACCGACGCCGGCTTCGCGCAAACCGTGCTCCTGGTCACCGCCACGACGCCGTGGCGCGGCCTTGTCGAACGCACGGCACGCGCCAACGCGATTCATGCCGATCTGTTCATTTCCATCCATCACGATTCGGTTCCGGATGGATTGCTGCAGACTTGGCAGTACGAAGACCAGGACCACCAATTCAACGACGACTATCCCGGTTACGCCCTTTTCATCTCCAACGATAATGCCGACCCCGCCGGCAGCCTGCGGTTCGGCGGTTTCTTGGGCAAGCAACTGCAAGCGCGCGGCCTGCATTACACGCCGCATTATACGCTGGCGCTGATGGGGCATCGCCGCCGCCAATTGGTCGACGCCGTGGCCGGAGTCTATCGCTACGACCAACTGATCGTACTGCGCGACACGCGCATGGCGGCGCTGCTGCTCGAGGCCGGCTCGATCGTCAACCGCGCCGAGGAATTGGAACTGGGCACGGCGGAGCGCCGCGCGCTCACCAGCGCGGCAGTCGTCGCCGCTGTCGATGAATTTTGCGCAAGTCGCGCGCACCCCGTCGCGGCGCAGACGGCGCGCTCGACGCGCTAGAGTTTTTGCTGGAGCATGATCTTTTCGGACCTTGTGTCGCCCCGCCGAAGCGGCACGCAAAGTGGGAGCGACCGGAATTGGCGGGCTTCGCGAAGGCGGGAAACCGGTTCCCGCTTTTCCGGATCATGTTCTAAGCCGGCGCGGTCTGGCTTCGCCGCAGCGACAATGCGCTGATGATGAGAAAATTGACGCCATTGATGCCGAGGCCGGTGGCGAAGGCCGGGGCGTAGAAGCCGAAATGGTCGTAAATGACCCCGGCGATCCAGCCGCCGCTGGCCATGCCGAAGCCGCTGCACAGCAACAGCGTCGGCATGCGCCAATACGCCTCGCCGACCGGAAACAGTTCGCGCGAGGCGAGCACATTGGCGGGAACCAGGCCGGAAAAGCCCATGCCGAACAGCGCCGCCACGGTGAATAACCCGACTTCATTCTGGGTCAGTAGAAACGCCAGCATGCCGAGCCCCTGGCACGCCGACCCGGCGAGCATGGTGTAGAGACCGCCGATCCGGTCGGAAATCGCACCCCAGACCTGGCGGCTGAAAAACGCGGCACCCAACAGCACGGAAACCATCGCCGCGCCGTGCGCGGCGCTGATGCCGTGATCGGTGCACAGCGCCACCAGATGCGCCTGCGGCATCGACATCGGCATGCAGCAGGTAAAGATCGCGCACATTTGCAGCGCGAAGACGAGATTGGGCGGCCAGCCCAGCACCGACTTCGGCTTGGGCGCGGCGGCGGTTTGCGTCGGGTGATGCGGCGTATCGGGCGGCGGCGCCAAGAGCCAGGCCGCGGCGGGCACGATGAGCAACAGCTCGAACGCCGCGTAATACAGCATGGTGTGCCGCCAACCGGCATAGGCAATGAGGCGGGCGAAGACCGGCGGCCAGATCGCGCCGGCGAGATAGGCACCGCTCGAAATCAAGGCCAGCGCCGAGCCGCGGCGGCGGTCGAACCAGCGGCTGATATAGACGTAGCTCGGCGCATTGATGCCGCCGATGCCGATCAGGCCGATGAACAGGCCGTGGCCGACATAGAGCGGCCAGGACGGACCCCAACTCGACAGCGCGAGCCCGACCGCGATCATCGCCGCGCCGAAAATCACCGTCCAGCGCACGCCGACCCGCTCGGCGATGCGGCCCATGACAATGCCGCCCACCCCGGAGCCGATCCACATCAGCGCGCTGGCGAAGGCCGGAATCGCGCGTTCGCCGTCAACCTCGGCGGCGATCTCCTTGAGCGCGACCACGGTGATCCACGGCGCGCCAAACGCGATCGCCATGACCACGAGGATCATGCCGGCGACGGTCCACGAGGTCCGCGTTTCGACCGATGGCAATGTTGATTGCAGCATGATTTCGCGGTGCTGACGCGCCCGGCGGGGCTGATTGGCGTGACCCACCCTATAGCAGCGGCAGCGACGGCTCGCCCATTAATTTTCTGCAGAGCCGGGAATAAACCGCGGCATTGCCCAATCTCATCTGTGAAAGCCGTTAGAGGAGACAGGCGATGAGCGAATTCAACCGCGACGACGGCGTCAGCCGCCGCAAAGTGCTGGAATGCATGACCTGGGTCGGGACCGGCGTGCTATGGACGGTTGCCGGCGGCGTGCCGCACTCGCTGGGTATCATGGGCGAAGCGGCCGCGCAGGAAGCACGCGGGCTGACCTTCCTTCAGCTTAGCGACAGCCACGTCGGCTTCGACAAACCGGCCAATCCGAACGCACTCGGCACGCTGGAAGAGGCCATCGCCAAGGTCAATGCGCTGCCGAAAAAACCGGCCTTCATGATCCATACCGGCGATATCAGCCATTTGTCGCTGGAATCGCAATTCGATGATGCCGACCGCATCATCTCGCAGTCGCGCCTGGACGTGCACTACGTTCCCGGCGAGCACGACTTCCTCGATCCCGAGCAGAAATTCTATCGCGACCGCTACGGCCGCGGCGCCAAGGGCGCCGGCTGGTATTCGTTCGACGCCGATGGCGTGCACTTCATCGGGCTGGTCAACGTCGTCAATCTCAAGGCCGGCGGGCTCGGCGATCTCGGCGCCGAGCAGCTCGAATGGTTGGAAGCCGATTTGAAGGGGCGTTCGGCTTCGACGCCGATCGTAGTCTTCGCCCACATTCCGCTGTGGACCGTCTATCCGGATTGGGGCTGGGGCACCGACGATGCCGCGCAGGCGCTCGCCTATCTCAAGCGTTTCGGTTCGGTGACGGTGCTCAACGGCCACATCCATCAAGTGATGCAGAAGGTGGAAGGCAACGTCGCCTTTCACACCGCGCGCTCGACGGCGTTTCCGCAGCCGGCACCGGGCGCCGCACCTTCGCCCGGGCCGATGAAGGTCCCCGACGAGCAGCTGCGCAGCATGCTCGGTATCGCCACCGTCACGTTCAAACAGAACGAGCAGCACCTCGCCATCATCGACACGCCGCTCAAGAGCTGAGGGAACGCGCCATGCCGATCTCAAACGATATGCGAGGCGCCGCCGTCGCGGCGGCGCTGGGGGCGGCAACCGCCGTCTTTCTAGCGGCAGCCGTCCTTCCCGGCTGGGCGCAAAACGCAAGCCCCGCCGCCGCGGTCGAAATCGACAATTTCACCTTCGCGCCGCAGACCGTGACGGTCAAAGCCGGAACCACGGTGATCTGGACCAACAAGGACGATATTCCGCACGGCATCGCGTCGGCGAACAACGCGTTCCCCAAGTCGAAGGCCATGGACACCGACGAGCGTTTTTCGTTCACGTTTACCACGCCCGGCACCTACCGATACTTCTGCTACGTTCACCCGCATATGACCGGGACGATCGTGGTAGAAGCGGCGGCCGGCAACACCGCGACGCAGTGATGCCCGGTATTTTGGACGGCCGGGCGCGAGGCGATGACAGGCGACGGCAATGCCGAACAGGACAAAGCGCGGCGTTTTCGTGACGCCGCTCTGCCGTATCTCGACGACGTGTTCGCGCTGGCGCGCTATCTCATGCGCAACGCCCCCGACGCCGAGGATGCGGTGCAGGAATGTTACCTACGGGCGCTGCGTCACTTCGACAGCTATCGCGGACCAGCGATGAAGCCGTGGCTCTTGGCGATCTTGCGCAATGTCTGCAACGCCGAATTCGCGCGGCGCGGCAGGCTGGACGTCGGCGCTGACGACGCGGAAACGGAGCAAACGGCGGAGCAACAGCCGATGTGGCAGGAAGCACAAGCCTCGCCCGAAGCCGGTTTGCTGCGTCGGCACGACGACGAAACCATCCGCCGGCTGATCGCCGCGCTGCCGCAGCCGTTCCGCGAGACAATCGTGCTGCGCGAGGTTAACGATCTGTCGTACCAGGAAATCGCCGCGGTCGCCGGCGTGCCAGTGGGCACGGTGATGTCGCGGCTGGCACGCGCGCGGGCGATGCTGCGTTCGGCCTGGAACGCCGCCGAGGGATCGACAGCGGGAGCGACGCCGTGAACTGCGCCGAGTGCGAAATCCTCCTGCATGCGCTGCTCGACGGCGAGCTCGACGCCGGCCATGCCCGTGACGTCGAGTCGCATGCGGCGGCCTGCGCCGCCTGCGCCGAAAAACTGAAATCGCTGCGCGCCATGCGCCAGGCGATGACCGGGGCCGATCTGAAAGGAGTTGCGCCGGCGGAGCTGCGCCGCCGCATCGAAGCGGCGCTGCCGCCGGCTTTACCGCGCAGCGCTCCGCCGCGCCGGCAGTTGCAGCCGTCGCGGCGCGCCTTCTTCGGCGGCGTCGCCGTCGGCGGCGCGCTTTCCGCGGCGCTGGCGGCGAGCATCGTTCTCACCGTGTTCCGCGGCGATCAGGAAGCAACCGTCGCCGACGAGGTGGTGTCGGCGCATCTGCGTTCGCTGCAGGCCGGGCACTTGATGGACGTGGAAACGAGCGACCAGCACACCGTCAAGCCGTGGTTCAACGGCAAAGTCGACGTCGCGCCGCCGGTTATCGACCTCACCGCGCAGAGTTTCACGCTGCTCGGCGGCCGTCTCGACTACATCGACGGCGAGCCGGTAGCCGCGGTCGTTTACCAACGTCGCAAACACGTGATCAATCTGTTCGTCGCCCAGCGTCTGGGCGCCGCGGGGGCCGCGGTCACGGCACGGACTATCAAAGGCTACAACGTTCGCCATTGGTCGGAGCAAGGCCTCGATTTCTGGGCGGTGAGCGATCTTGCTGCCGACGAACTCGACGAGTTCGTCGGGAAAGTCTCGGCTGCCCTGCGTCCCGCCGGGTCATCCTGACTGGCTTGGACCGCCATTACCGGGTAAAGACAGGCCGAAGCACCGGCGGGCAACGCCCGCCACACCGGCAACCCATTGGTCTGCCGAACGTTTAAACCTCGACTCATGGACCAACGCGTCGACAGCGAGCGCCGGACCGATTTTGCCCCCGGCCAGGAAGCGAGACCTGCTCGCGGCGGAGCGCGCAAACCGCGCGCCTTGCTCGGCGCGCTGCGCGAACGACGGGCGCTGTCGATCACAGCCATGGTCGGCGGCGTGGTCGTGGTGCTCGCGGTCCTGCTCTGGTGGCTGCATGCCCGCAATTACGAAACGACCGACGACGCCTTCATCGACACCCGCACGGTACAGATCAGCGCCCAGGTCGCCGCGGCCATCGTCGGCGTGCCGGTGACCGACAACCAGCTGGTCGACGCCGGCGCCGAGCTGATCCGGCTCGACGATCGCGATTACATCGCACAGCGCGACGCGGCGAAGGCGACCGCCGACAATCTCAAGGCGCAGATCGACGCGCAGCAGGCGAAAATCGTGCAAGCCGAGAAGCTGGCGGCACAGGCGCAGGCCGCGCTCATTTTCGCGCAGCAGGAGGCGGAACGCTACGAACAGCTCGCCAAGCAAGGCACCGCCACCGTCGAGCAGGCGCAGCAATACTCCTCGAACATGCTGCAAGCGGAGGCAAGCCTGGCCGCCGCGCAAGCCAACGCCATTGCCACCAAGGCGCAGGACCCCGTGCTGCGGGCGCAACTGGAGAACGCCCAGGCGCAGCTGGAGCAGGCGGAGGCGAACCTGTCGCGCACCATTATTACTGCGCCGGTCGCCGGCCGCGTCACCCGGCTTACCGCGGCGAAAGGCGGCTATGCCGGCGTCGGCCAGGCACTAATCATCTTCGTGCCGCGCGACGTCTGGGTCACGGCCAACTTCAAGGAGACCCAGCTCGACCTGATGCGGCCTGGACAACCGGTCAAAATCGAGATCGACGCCTATCCGGACCAGACGTTCGAGGGCCATGTCGACAGCATCCAGTCCGGCAGCGGCACCGCCTTCAGTTTGCTGCCGGCCGAGAACGCCACCGGCAATTACGTCAAGATCGTGCAGCGCGTGCCGGTCAAGATCGTGTTCAACACGCCGCCCGGCGTGCTGCTCGGCCCCGGCATGTCGGTCGTGCCGACGGTGAAAGTGCGATGAGCGACGCCGCGCTGCCGGCGGCAGGCTGGGATGCCAGCCGTTCCGCCGCCGGCGAGCACAATCCCTGGCTGGTCGCCGTCGTCGTTTCGATCGCGACCTTCATGGTCGTGCTCGACACGGCAATCGCCAACGTCTCGCTGCGCTATATCGCCGGCAGCCTCGCCGCCAGCGTCGACGAAAGCACCTGGGTGGTCACGACCTATCTGATCGCCAATGCGGTGGTGCTGCCAGCGAGCGGCTGGCTGTCCAACGTCCTCGGCCGCAAGCGCTTCTATATGATCTGCGTGGCGCTGTTCACGATCAGCTCGCTATTGTGCGGGCTCGCGTCCAGTCTCGGCGCGCTGATTTTCTTCCGTATTCTGCAAGGGCTCGGCGGCGGCGGCATGCCGACCAGCGAGCAGGCCATACTGGCCGACACCTTTCCGCCGGCCCAGCGCGGCCAGGCGTTCGCGCTGTACGGCATCGCGGTGATCGTCGCGCCGACGGTGGGGCCGACCATCGGCGGCTGGATCACCGACAATTTTTCCTGGCACTGGATTTTTTTCATCAATGTGCCGGTCGGTCTCGCCTCGCTCGCGCTCGTCCACTTCTTCGTCGATGAGCCCGAAGTGCTCGAACGCGAGCGCGCCGAACGGCTGGCCGGCGGATTGAAGGTCGACTGGGTGGGCTTCGTTCTGATCGCGATGACGCTCGGCTGCCTTGAGGTCGTGCTCGACCGCGGTCAGATCGAGGATTGGTTCAGGTCCGACACCATCGTCGCGTTTTCGCTGCTTGCCGCCGGCGCGTTCGTGGCCTTCATTCCCTGGGAAATCAACCAGGAGGAACCGATCGTCGAAATCCGTCTCCTGTTCCGCCGTCAATTCGGCATGGCGTTCTTCGTCATGCTAATGATCGGCGCGATCCTGTTCGGCTCAAATCAGATCATGCCGCAGCTTCTACAGACGTCGTTTCCGTACACCGCAATGCTGTCCGGCCTCGCCATGATGCCGGGCGGTCTGGCCATGCTGTTCATGATGCCGATTACCGGTGCGGTTTCGGGGCGCTTTCAGCCCAAATATCTCATAGTGATCGGATTGTCGGGGATTGCGCTGTCGATGTGGTACTCGACGTCGCTGACGCCCGATGCGAGCTTCGATTACTTCGCCTGGGTGCGCGTCTACCAGACCGTCGCGCTGCCGTTTCTGTTCATTCCGATCAACATGGTGGCCTATGACGGCCTGCCGGCCAACAAAACCAACCAAGGCTCCGCGCTGATGAACGTCGCCCGCAATCTGGGGGGCAGCATCGGCATTTCGCTCGCCAATGTGGTGCTGGTCCAGCGCTCCCAGTTTCATCAGGCGCGTCTCGTCGAGAACACCGTGCCGTCGTCTCAGGCATTTCACTCCACGATGCAGCGCCTGACCGACTATTTCATGTTGCACGGCGCTTCGGCCGCCGAAGCGAACAATCAAGCCGTGGGACTGATCGGCCAGCTTATCCGGACGCAAGCGACGATTCTGGCCTATATCGACGTGTTCCATGTCTGCTCCATCGTTGCCGCACTGATGATTCCGCTGGTTCTCATCCTGGTGCGGCGGGTGCAGATTCAAAGGGGCGCGGCGGCGGTGGGACATTGACGAAATCCGCATAATGGCTAAATCGCAAGCACCGCCGCTTCCGGGAGGATGGCAGTGATCCACACCATCGGCAAATCTTGTGCGCTGATTTGTGCGCTCATGCTGTTCGCACTCTGTCTTGGCGGTGCCGCGCCAGAGCTGGTTGCGATGAACGTGACGATGATCGATTACAAGTTCGTGCCCAATCATCTGACGTTCCAGCACGACGTGCGCTATCGGCTGCATCTGGAAAATCACGGTAAGGAAACGCACGAGTTCACCGCGCCGACATTCTTTGCCGCCGCCAAAATCGACAATCCCAGCCTGCTCAATCGCGAACGCAGCGAGATCGTGGTGCAGCCGGGCGAGGCCAAAGATATTTTTCTAACCCCCGGAAAGCCGGGCACTTACGATCTGCGCTGCTCCGATCATGACTGGAACGGCATGGTAGGCGGCATCACCGTGCAATGACGATACTGTGTGGGGCCGACACCGCCCCACCACCCTCCGGCCGCTAAACCGCCTCCATCTCGTGCAAGCTGCCAAAACAATGTGCCGGCCTGCGGCGGACTAGCCATGGCGGCCCGTGCGGCGATCGCTTTCGTGAGGCAGAAGCGGCGGAGCGCGGGCCGGCCGCCGCACCGTGATCACATCGCCATTTCCGGCATTGAGCCGGGGCAGTGGCGGCCAATGTGGATTTTTCGGTCCGCGCTTGCCGCGGGACGGCACCAATCTTGCTTGAACTCGTTGTCGAGGGGGTTGTGGGGCTGATTACGCAAGATCTGGGAAGAAAGGAGTCGCCAATGTGTGACTTTAGCCTCCAAAGCGTGCGGTCGAGGCCGGCCAAGGTCGGCGATAAGCTCGTGACACGTGACTTCGGGACGGGAACTCGCGGGTTCGCCGCCTCGGATGACCCCGGACTGGCAGTCTGCATTTTGCCCGGCACCGAACTCGCTTTCGCCGGCGACGTGGCCTGCCTGCCCGCGGGTCTACTCGGCTGGAAGACCAAGACGATCAACAGCCAAACCGCCATTTTCCGGCAAGTGAACAAGGACAAGCTCGCCGCGCATCACGACGCGCTCGAGTTTCCGGACGGGCGGATCGTGCTCTTGACCTTGTTGTGCGAAGGTCAGGCCGCGACGGTGCTGCAATTGCCGGCGCAGCCGAAGAGCGAAGAAGAGGCTCGCGAACAGGAACGCGTCAGCTTCGTCGGCTGATAGACCGCAATTTCCTGCGACAAAGCCGGCCGCCCTCGGGCGGCCGGTGCTTTTTTCGCCATGTCCAAAGAACGGTCCGAAGAGCTGCCGCGACAGCAGGCACGGGATTTCGTGGTGACTTGAAGCCGCAACAGGTGGACAATCCCGCCCGCTTGCGCGGCCGCATCCATGGGGGCGGGTCCGGTCGCGCGTTTTGCATACCCGTAGTCGCCAAACGTCCGCTAAAAATCGTGCAATGAACGAATCTCTGGACCAACCGGCGGCGGCAGAGCGCGCCATTGTCGAGCCGACGGCCGCAGCACCGGCCCAAGGAGAAGCCGCGCCGCCGCCCACGGAACCGTCGAGCGCATCGCAGTTTCTCGCCGTCTTCCCGCCGATCATGCTGCCGATGTTTCTTGCGGTCGCCGATCAGACGATCGTCGCCACCGCGTTGCCGGCCATCGTATCGAGCCTTGGCGAGATCGAGCGCGCCTCCTGGGTGGTGGTCTCTTACCTGATCGCCAATACCATCGCCGCACCGGTCTACGGCCGCCTCGGCGATACATTCGGCCGCCGCGCCATGATGTTCGTGGCGCTCGGAATTTTCATGCTCGGCTCGCTGCTTTGCGCCGTTGCACCTACGATCGAGTTCCTCACCGCGTTCCGCGTGCTGCAAGGCTTAGGCGGCGGCGGGCTGATGACGCTGTCGCAGGCCCTGATCGGCGAGGCGATCCCGCCGCGCGAGCGCGGCCGCTACCAGGGTTACCTGGCCGGCGTGGCGGTCAGTTCCAATACCTTCGGTCCGGTCGCCGGCGGCTACCTGACGCAGGCGTTCGGCTGGCAATCGATTTTCCTTATCAACATTCCGCTCGGTCTCCTCGCCGTTGTGTTCGTGTTTCGCATTCCGCCGCGCCAAGGCGACCGCCGACGCACCACTTTCGATGCCCCGGGCCTGATCCTGTTCATCCTGTTCGTCGGCCCGGTCATCCTCGCGCTCGAACAGGTGCAGCGCATGCAACTGAATATCTTGCCGATGGCGCTGGGGCTGCTCGGTT
>Ga0187769_10001727_pt1 | contig 12532 bp, 11 predicted proteins | sample 0116_SJ02_MP02_1_FD_133140 | JGI IMG/M metagenome (GOLD analysis project Ga0187769, IMG submission 133140) | Tropical peat soil microbial communities from peatlands in Department of Meta, Colombia - 0116_SJ02_MP02_10_MG | ecosystem: Environmental > Terrestrial > Soil > Wetlands > Peat | place... | reverse complement strand
TTACCGAATCGACGCGCAGCGGCCAACTGCTCGCTTTGCTCAGAGCTGAGCACGGGACACTGCGGGCAGACCTCGCCAAAAACCCTTAGCGGTTGTTCGCGGCGCCCCCATTCCTCGAACATTTGTGAGGGGGCCTCGACAAAATCCAGTCGTACGGAAGTACCGGACTGGTCGGCATATCGGGTCTTGGAGAGCACGCCGTGTAACGCGTGACCGAATTCATGCAGCAGTGTTTCGAGCTCTCTTTGAGTCAGACCCTTGCGATCCAGATTGCACAGCAATGCCTTGATGGGCCGCTGTCCGGTAAGGAGCGAACCCGCTCGTACCCCAAAGGCGGCCGCGTGGCTGAATTTTCCCTCGCGCGCAAAAAGATCCAGGTAAACGCCGCCGATGCGTTCAGCCGCACCGCCTTTTGCACTTTGTTCCTGCACCTCGTAGTAGCGCACTTCCGGGTGCCAAACGGGGACGTCGCGAGGCACAAAGCGTATGCCATAGAGTTTTTCGGCGGTCCGCAAGACGAACTGAACCGAAGCCTCGGTAGGAAAGTACGCGCGTAGCGCTTCCTGATCCACGTTGTAGCGGCTGCGCTTTAACCGCGCCTCAAGAAAACCGATGTCCCAGCGCTCCAGGCGTACGCTTTGGGCGGGAACGCCCTCGAGCGCGGCCTTTTCCTGGCGCAGCTCCTCGAGTTCTCGTTGCTCGATCTCGTCGACACCCGACTTCACCGAAAGCAAAAAATCGGAAACCGCCTGGGGTGAGCCCGCCATCTTGCGACGCAAGGAAAAACTCGCGTAATCCGCGAACCCATAGAACCGTGCCAACTCGCTGCGCAGCGCAAGCGCACGATCGAGTAGCTCCAGGTTTGGCTGACCGGCGCGATTTTGAAATGCCATCCAGACACGCCGGCGCGCGTCGGCGTTTTGCGCGGTCTCCATGAACGGCATGTAGCTCGGATAATCCAGACTCGCAAGGTAATTGCCCTCGGCGTCGCGCTCTCGCGCATCGCGCCAGGCTTGCGGAGCACCTTCGACCTCCCGCGCAGTCAACGCAACAACCGTTTTCACGTTGTTCAAATTTTCCCGAAACCGCAGCGCTAGGGTGCTCAGTTCGTCCTCGATTGCTTTGACCCGCCCGCGGCTATCCTCCGGCAAGGCTGCGCCGCTATCTTCAAAGTTCTCTAACAACAGCTGCCGATAGGATTGATCTTGCGGATCAGTCGTCTTCAGAGCCAGCACCCGTGCATACAGATGCGTGCTCTGATAGAGCTCCGTGGCGAAGGGCACGATCTTTTCCAAGCAGCTTTGGGCCGCCAGGCGCGTCTCCTTGTCCGGCGCCGCGTTTTGCAGCACGGCCAGCGGGTCATCAAAGCCGCCGGCGCGCAGAGCCAGGGCGTTAAATTCCTCCAGAATTTTCCCGGCACCAACTCGACGCTCCATGCTCGCCATCATCTTGCGGCGCTGCTCGAGTTCCTCGTCGCAACGCACCGCAATCTGGTGCGCGCCGATCACGGAAAACCCGGGGGGCAGCGCGACCGCGGGCGTCTGGCTCCAGCCTGATACCGGATTGCTGGCCGCCGTGGCCAGCAGCGCGAGCCTTGATGCATTTTTCACGGCCCCGAGCAATTTCTGCATTGCATTAGCCACGCGATCGCTCGCTGTGCCATTGTGGTTCACTTCCTCCCTCGTTGCGGTTGAGCGTGCGCGCCAGCACGAACAGCAGATCGGACAAGCGGTTGCAGTATTGGCGCGCGATCTCACCCACCGGCTCGGCAGCGTCCAGCGCAATCAAAGAACGTTCCGCACGCCGACAGACGGTGCGGCAAACGTGCGCCTGCGCAGCCGAGCGAGTTCCTCCAGGCAAAATGAACTCGGCCAGACGCGGCAAACTTGCGTTGTAATGTGCTAAGCGCTCATCAAGATGCGCAACGCGCTGCGCGGCCAGCCGCGTCTGGCCCGGCACGCAAAGCTCGGCGCCAAGGTCAAAGAGGTCGTGCTGGATGTCCACCAGGTCCTGGCGGATGTAAGGCGCGGATACTTCAGCCAGTAAAAGGCCGATATGCGAATTTAATTCATCGACCTCGCCGATCGTTGCGATCCGCAAACTGTGCTTGCTCACGCGCGTGCCGTCGCCCAGGCCAGTGGTACCGTCGTCGCCAGTGCGAGTGACGATTGTGGAAAGACGATTTGCCAAGGTCCCTCGCTAATTTGCGTCCCGTATCTGCTAAGCCTACTGCGGTCCACGTTGCAGCCAAAACCTGTGCAACCGCAAACCGACCTTCTACGGTCTAACGCTAAGCCCACCGAAAAACCACAAGCATAGCTGGGCTGACCGTCCGCCCGCTCGAAGCGTTAGGCTATTTGGATGAGGCAACCCGCCAGGCAAGAAGGTAGCATCGCGGATCCGAATTTGCGGGAGTTCGCGTGAGATTGCAGCGTTGCTTGGTGCCGACACTGGCGCTGTGTTTAACCGCGGGGCTTCCGGCGGCTTGGGCCGTCGATGTCGGTGTTTCGGTACAGTTTGCGCAGCCCGGCGTTTATGGTCGCGTTGACATTGGCCGATACCCACAACCGCAGGTCATCGTATCGACGCCTGTCATTGCCGAACCCCCACCTGTGCCCCCGCCGGTGCCCGAAGAGCCGATCTATCTGTGGGTGCCGCCCGAGCATCAGGCCCACTGGCGAGAGCATTGTCGCGAGTACCGCGCCTGTGGTCATCCGGTGTATTTCGTTCACCACGACTGGTACCGCCAGCACGTAATGCAGGAGCGGCACCGGGAAGAGCGCGAGCACCGTGAATACGAACGCGAGCGCGGAAGGGACTAGGCGCTGTCGCGCAAGAGTTGATCGGCAAATTCATCTGAATTGGTGCGAGAAACCATGCAAGAACAAGGTTGGCTCTGGATCGGTAAGTACGTCATCGTGATCATCGCTGCGCTGGCCCTCGGCGCCGTGCTCGGCAGCCTGGAGGTGTTCCATAACACGATGATCGGCAACGCGCGCATCAGCGCCGGAGCGCTGGTGCAATTTATTGCGCACAGCGGTGCGCTGGGGCTGTTGTGGGCCTTAGGCTATCGCCACGCCGGGCAGCTTCGGCGCGGATCAGGCAGTAGTGCGCATCTAGCCACATCCGTACTGGCGTTAGTTAGCCTGATCGTTGCCGCCAGCTATTACGAGGTGCTACTTCGGTTCCTGTCGCCCCTGCTCTCCCCGGAAGTGAAATCGTATTTTGACTGGACCTTTATTGTCGTCATCTTGTCCACGGCCGGCTGGCTGCTGTGGTCGCTATTCGTACACTCCGAGGCGGTAATCGGCGCCATCAGCAAGGCAGCCAACCGACGCAGCAGCCCGGGCGGACTGTAACCGATCGGCCCTACAGCGCCGCAGGGCATTGGCGCGCGCGTAGACGGCGCTGGGCCCGCGTGGTCCAATGCCGAAATGATTCTTCCCAGCGCTTTTACCGCCGGTCTGGTCGAGCGTTTCGGTGAGCGTTTTACAACGGGCGCGGCCATTCGCGATCACCATGGTCGCGACGAGTCTGCCTTTCCCCCGATGCCGCCCGACGCCGTGGTGTTCGTCGAATCCACGCAAGAAGTCGCGGCGCTCGTGCAGGCATGCGCTGCGCACCGCGTACCGCTAATCGCGTTTGGCGCGGGTTCCTCCTTGGAGGGTCAGGTGCTAGCGCCCCACGGCGGTGTGTGCGTGGATCTGTCGCGAATGCAGCGGATCTTAGCCATCGACGATGCGGATCTGACGGCAAGCGTCGAGGCGGGTGTCACCCGTCTGCAATTAAATGCCGAACTAAAGGACAAAGGGCTGTTTTTCCCCGTTGACCCTGGTGCCAACGCAACACTCGGCGGAATGGTGGCAACGCGCGCCTCGGGCACCAATGCCTTGCGTTACGGCACGATGCGGGAAAACGTTTTGGCATTGACGGTGGTCGATGCCCGTGGTCAGGTGCTGCGCACGGCGCGGCGGGCCAAGAAATCGGCGGCGGGCTACGATCTGACGCGCCTGTTCGTTGGTAGCGAAGGCACGCTGGGGGTCGTCACCGAGGTGACCGTGAAGCTGGCGACGCAGCCTGAAGCCATCGCCGCGGCGATTTGCAACTTCCCCAGCGTCGACGCAGCAGTTCGTACGACGATCGCGACGATACAAGTCGGTGTGCCGGTGGCGCGGTGCGAACTGCTGGATGCCAACGCAGTGCGGGCGGTCAACGCGTACAGCAAGCTGGCGTTACGCGACAGTCCGCTGCTGCTCTTTGAGTTTCACGGTTCCGAGGCAGCCTTGGCCGAACATGCGGCGGTCGTACAGCAGATCGCCCACGAATATGATGGTGTGGACTTCGTTTGGGCACGCACTCCCGAGGAGCGCAGTCGCCTCTGGGCGGCCCGCCATAATGCATATTTTGCGGGCTTGCAGTTGCGGCCGGGCTGCCGCTCGATCACGACCGACGTTTGCGTACCGATTTCGCGGCTTGCCGAGTGTATCGAGAGCACACGTGCCGACCTCGCGCTGGCGACGTTCCCCTCCATGGTGATCGGCCACGTCGGAGACGGGAACTTTCACGTGCAGATGCTCATCGATCGCGACGCCCAAACCGAGCGCGATGAGGCGGAGGCCTGCAACGCGCGGCTCGTGCATCGTGCACTAGCCATGGACGGCACTTGCAGCGGTGAACATGGCGTGGGTCTTCATAAGATCGATTTTCTAATGGCCGAACACGGTCGCGAGGCCATCGAATTGATGAAGCGCATCAAGCAGGCCTTGGACCCGCTGGGGATCCTCAACCCGGGCAAAATGCTGCGCTAGCGCATGGGCGCAGGGCCTGGCTCAGCCGTGAATGAGCCTGCCGCTGCCGTGCACAGAACTCGTCAGCGCCGGTTGACCACGGTAGTACACATTGCCCGAGCCACTGATCTCCACTGTGAGCGATTGCGTCACCCAGATCCGGGCGTTGCCGCTGCCGTTTGCACGCACCGCCACCTCGCGGCCAACCAGCTCATCGGCGTCAAGCTCGCCGGAACCATCGATAACATAGCTCTGCCTGGCCGAATTGCCGGACAAGCGCACGGCGCCGCTTCCTTGCAGCAGCACCGTGGTCGCGGCGCTGTGCAGCGTGTCAATGCGCACCTCGCCCGACCCGGCCGCGGTGACCTCCAGCGAATCGACATCCAAACCGTCGCAGGTGACCTCGCTGGGACCCGTTACTGCGAGCGAACTCAGGACTTTGACCTGCACCGTGGCCCCGATCGCATGTCGCGTGCGAAAGCTTGCTCCCGGACGCACCCCAACGCGCAGCACGCCGTCTTTAACGGTCGTCTCGATCAGACCCGCAATATTGTCGTCGGTATGCAGCGTAAGTTCTTCGACCGCGCCCTGCTTTATTACCAGGCCAATGGGCCCGCGCAGTTCGATACGGTGGACGTCGAAGATAAGGCGCCCTTGATGCACGAGTTTGTCCGAGCCAATGACGCGATCAGATTCACCGTTTCCGTAGGAAACGCCCCCAAAAGACAGCCCGAACAGATCGTCGATCCATGACCATAAGGACCACCATGAGCTCGTACGCGCCTGCGCAGGTTCATCGGCACGCGCGCCAGGCGCCAGCACTTGGCATAGCAAAGCCAGCGCGACGATTAGTGACCTTGCTTGCTTCATATTGTTTTCGATAGTCGGCTTGCGGGTCAGATTTTGCGTGTGCTGCACGCTTGGACACAAGCCACGCGAGCAGCAAAAGGCCCCGGATTTGCGCCATGTGAAGCGCGCTGCTGCACCAAAGTGCTGCGATGCGGCTAGAGCAGCGAGCGCTGTAGCAAAACCAGCGTAAAGGCACTCAAGACGATTTCGACTACCACTTCGCTGATGAGCGATGACACGATCTCGGGCACACTGGCCGGGTCGAAGGAGTCCAGGCCGATCGCAATGGGGATCAGCAAGAGCGTAATGACCAACGCCCAACGCCAATTGGCGATCCACGCAAGCAAGTTGGCCGAAAGTGTGCGCGTTGCGGACCACGAATACAGGACGCAAAGCGGCTGAATGAAAATCAGTGGCATGCCAACCACGTTGAAAACCACCACGAACTCTAGCTGCTGACGTGCCGGCAGCACCGGCTCGGGCGCTCGCCCGTTTAACAGCGTGTCGAGCTGCGCGCCGCCAATATCGATCCACCATACCAGCAAAACCGCAAATAAGGGCACCAGGCCGCTGATCACCAACAATACGAGCTTATCGGCCGGCAGGCGCCAGGACTGAGCCATGTCCATGATCGTTGGGCGTCGACCTTGACGCATCGATTCAAGCGCGACATAAAAACCCGCAAAACCGATCGAAGCAAGAGCTGCGCGCAGCGCCATGCCGATATATGGCACATTGGGCAGTACCTGAATTGGCACGAAAACAAGCAAGAACAAAGCGGCGAAACGGGCAGGGGCAGTCCAAAGCAGCGCCGCGCTCTCGCGCATCAACTCGGGGAACTGCTCCAGGCCTACCGACCGCGGGGCAAACCGCCGCGTGGTACTCCACGGTGCAGGAGGCAGCGCGCTCACTCGACGGCCTTCACCATATCCTCGACCACCTTCTTGGCGTCGCCAAATACCATCAGGGTCTTATCCATATAAAAAAGTTCGTTGTCCAGACCTGCGTAGCCCGCGGCCATCGAACGCTTATTGACGATGATTTGGCGCGCCTTATATGCCTCAAGTATCGGCATTCCCGCGATCGGAGACTTGGGGTCCTTGGCGACAGGATTGACGACGTCGTTGGCGCCCAAGACCAGCACCACGTCGGTGTCGCCAAACTCCGAGTTAATGTCGTCCATCTCGTATACCAGATCGTACGGCACCTCGGCTTCAGCGAGCAGCACATTCATGTGGCCGGGCATGCGTCCAGCAACGGGGTGAATCGCATAGCGAACCTGAACCCCTTTCTTGATGAGCTTATCGGCGAGTTCCTTTAGTGGGTGCTGCGCGCGTGCCACGGCCAACCCATAACCAGGAACGATGATGACGGTTTCGGCGTTGCCGAGCAGAAATGCCGCGTCGTCCGGCGATCCGGACTTCACTGGCCGCTGTGGCTGCCCTGAGGTTGCGCCCGAGGCAGCCGAGTCGCTCCCAAATCCGCCCAAGATGACGTTGAAAAAAGAGCGGTTCATCGCGCGACACATGATGTAAGACAGAATTGCACCGCTCGAGCCCACGAGACTGCCAGCGATGATCAGCATCGGGTTATTGAGCGAAAAACCGATGCCAGCTGCCGCCCAACCCGAGTAGCTGTTGAGCATCGATACAACGACCGGCATGTCAGCCCCGCCGATGGGGATGATGATCAGCACGCCCAAGGCAAAGGCGATAGCCAGCATGATCAGGAACGGCACCCAGTCCTGGTTGACCACGAAGACCACGCCTGCGGCGATCATCGCGATGGCCAGCGCCAAATTCAGCGTGTGCTGTCCCTGGAAGACCACGGGAGCGCCCCGAAAGACTCGCAACTTATAGCGGCCCGCGAGCTTGCCAAAGGCGATCACGCTGCCAGAAAACGTGATCGCGCCGACAAAGGCTCCGATGAACAGCTCGACGCGATTGCCCGTTGGAATCGGATCGCCGCGCGCCACGATATTAAAGGCGGCCGGCTCCGCCACCGCGGCAATCGCGATGAAAACAGCTGCCAGCCCGATCATCGAGTGCATGAAGGCGACCATCTCCGGCATCTTGGTCATCTGTACGGTGCGCGCGATGGTCGTGCCAACCGCGCCGCCGACCACCACTCCCGCCACTACCCAGGCCAGGCCGCCGCCGATATCTTCGGAGCGCAATTTGAAGATCAGCGCCACCGTAGTGATCGTGGCAATGGCCATGCCAAACATGCCGAACGTGTTTCCGGTGCGCGAGCTCGAAGGGTGCGAAAGCCCCTTGAGCGCCTGAATGAAACAAACCGACGCGACCAGGTAAAGCAGGACAACCGTATTCAGACTGATGCTCATCGCCGGCTCCGTCTCACGTTTTTTCGCCGGAAGTCGCAGGGGCCTTGGGCTCCTTTTTGCGGAACATCTCGAGCATTCGGCGCGTAACAAGGAACCCACCAAATACGTTAACTGCCGCAAGTGCCACTGCAGCCACACCCATCGCGCGTCCAAGCGCCGTTTCGGTGAGCGCGGCGGCGAGCATCGCCCCGACGATGATGATTGCCGAAATCGCGTTGGTCACCGACATCAGCGGCGTATGCAAGGCCGGTGTGACGTTCCAAACCACGTGATAACCGACGTAGATTGCCAGCACGAAGATGATGAGATTGATCACGGTGTGATTGACCAGTTCCATGTTCCAGTTCCCCCGATGCCTTGCATTGTTCTTGGACGGCGCGCTTTCGAACGGCCCGCGTTCTCGCGGCCGCCGGGCGCTCGACAGCTATTGCTTGCGCAAGATTTCTCCTGCGTGACACACCAGGCAGGCGCTTACGATGTCGTCTTCCTTGTTGATCGCGAACTTGCCTTCCTTGTCGAGCACCAGCTTGAGAAAATCGAGCAAGTTGCGCGCGTACAAGGCCGAACTGTCGGCTGCCACCATAGCCGGCAGGTTGGCCATACCAATGATTTGCACGTTATTGTGTACGGCAGTCGTGCCCGGCTGCGTGAGCGCACAATTGCCGCCCTGTTCGGCGGCCATGTCCACAATGACCGAGCCGGCCTTCATCGAACGAACCATTTCCTCGGTAACCAGCACTGGGGCCTTGCGTCCGGGAATAAGCGCGGTAGTAATGACGATGTCGGCCTGGGCAACGCGCTTGGCAACTTCGGCCTTTTGTCGGTCGAGCCAGCTCTGCGGCATGGGCCGGGCGTATCCGCCGATTCCCTTGGCGATCTCGCGCTCTTCATCCGTTTGAAAAGGCACGTCGATAAACTTGGCGCCGAGCGATTCGATCTGTTCCTTGACCGCGGGGCGCACATCCGAGGCCTCAATAACCGCGCCCAAGCGCTTGGCCGTGGCAATCGCCTGCAAGCCCGCTACGCCAGCGCCCAGGACGACGACCCGCGCCGCCTTGATCGTGCCAGCCGCCGTCATCATCATCGGCATGAGCCGCTGGTACGAATTGGCAGCCATCATCACCGCCTTGTAACCAGCAATATTTGCCTGCGAAGAGAGCACGTCCATGCTTTGGGCGCGCGTTGTGCGCGGCGCGGCCTCGAGCGAAAACGCGGTCAGCTGCGCGCTGTTCATTGCGGCGATGCCGGCCGCATTAAAAGGCTCAAGCATGCCGACAACAACGCTGCCGGGCATTATTTGCGAGAGCTCCTGTGCGGTCGGCAACCGCACCTTGAGCACCAGCTCGGCACCAAGCGCATCAGCAGCCGGTCCGATGACGGCACCGGCGGCGACATACGCCTCATCGGTCTGGCTCGCTGCCAAGCCCGCGCTCGCCTGCACGATGACTTGATGTTTCTGGGCTGAGAGCTTCTTGACGGTTTCCGCCGTGGCGGCAACACGCGTCTCGCCCGGCCGTGTCTCGGCCGGAACTCCAATGCGCATGGGATCTACTCCTGGCGTCGTTATTGGCTCCGGTAATGGCGAGCCGGGCGTATTGAACAGTAGAATTTACTTCATTCTCATTCATATGGCCAACTTGCCAATGTCGCTTGTCTGGAGGCCCAGTGTCACGGTTGCTGCAATCATCGAGCGCGATGCACGCTTCTTGCTCGTGGAAGAGACCACGCCACAGGGGCTGCGCATCAATCAACCGGCGGGACATCTGGAGTTTGGCGAATCGCTGCTGCAAGCTGTGATCCGTGAGACCCTGGAGGAAACCGCACACGACTTTCGGCCTACGGCGCTGCTGGGCCTGTACCTGCTGCCGACGGGTCCGACGACTGCCGATACCACGTACCTGCGTGTCGCATTTGTCGGTGAGCTGGGGCCCGAGCATCCGCAGCGCGTCCTGGATGCTGGAATCATTCGTACGCTGTGGCTAACGCGCGCACAAATTGCCGAACGAGGCGACGCAACGCGCAGCCCGCTGGTGCTTCGTTGTGTCGACGATTACCTCGCTGGGCAGCGGGCAAGCTTGGATACGCTCTATTGGCACAGCGCGGGGACAATGCGCGGGCCGCTCGCAAAGCGCTCAAAAGCAGGACGCTAAAGTATGTCTCGTGAACCCATTGTTGTAGGCCTTTCGGGCGGGGTCGACTCTTCGGTCGCGGCCTACCTGCTAAAGAGCCAAGGCTACGCGGTGACGGGCATTTTTATGAAGAATTGGGAGGACGACGATACCGATGCGTATTGCTCCTCCCGCCAGGACTGGCTCGATGCAGCTGCGGCCTCCGATGTGCTGGGAATTGAGCTAGAAGCCGTAAATTTCTCGGCCGAATATAAGCAACGCGTCTTCGCCCAATTTCTTCACGAATACGCTGCCGGACGCACGCCCAACCCCGATGTGCTATGCAATGCGGAAATCAAGTTCCGCGCCTTTCTCGATCACGCACATTCGCTGGGTGCACATCGCATTGCGACCGGCCACTACGCACGCGTACGCGCCCGCGACGGACACTGCCAGCTGCTGCGTGGCGTGGACCCTGGCAAGGACCAAAGCTACTTTCTTCATCGCCTCAGTCAGTCGCAACTGTCGCGAACCGTGTTTCCGGTGGGCGATTTACTCAAAAGCGAAGTGCGCGCAATTGCGCGCAATATCGGGCTGCCCAACGCTTCCAAGCGTGACTCAACGGGAATCTGCTTTATCGGCGAGCGACCCTTTCGCGAGTTTCTTAACCGATACCTGCCGAACCAGCCCGGGCCGATTCGCGCTTTCGACGGACGGGTGGTCGGGGAGCACGTGGGTCTGAGCTTTTACACGCTCGGCCAGCGCAAAGGCATCGGTGTGGGCGGTCAGCGTCATGGCACCGGGGAGGCGTGGTTCGTTGCGCGTAAGGATCTAGCCAGCAATACGTTGTGGGTTGTCCAAGGCCATGATCATCCCTGGTTGCAAAGCCGCAGCGTGCGCGCCATCGATGCGAGCTGGGTCGCGGGCGCGGCTCCGGAGGCCTCTGGAGCACGCACTGGCTTAAGCGCCAAGACGCGCTACCGCCAACTCGATGCACCATGCCGCCTGCGTAATGCCATTGCGGAAAAGAGCGGCCAGACATTCGTGCTTGACTTCGAGACACCGCAGTGGGCTGCAACACCCGGGCAATCGGCAGTGCTCTATGACGGGGAACTGTGCCTGGGCGGAGGCATTATCGACTGCGTCCAGGGGCTATCGGATGCACCGCTTGGGCCCGAAGCAAGCTCGACGGATCTCCTCGTAACGGTTAGGCAAGGCGCAAGGGAAGTGAACGAAGGCGCGCTCCCGTAAGCGCAAACAGTGCATTGGCTACCGCGGGCGCCAACGGCGGGGTCGCCGGCTCGCCTACGCCGGTGGGCTCGGCATCGCTTGGAACGATCCAGGTTTCAACGCTTGGGGCTTCTCGCATGCGCACCATTTCGTATTGGGGAAAGCTGCTTTGCTGGACACGCCCGTCGCGAATGCTGATCTGTCCGTACAGGCAGGCGCTGAGCGCGAAAATCACGGAACCCTCGACCTGTTGCGCCACGATGTCGGGATGGATCACAGTGCCGCAGTCAAGTGCACATACGACACGGTGCACGCGCGGGCGGCCGCGATCGATGGAAACCTCTGCCACCTGCGCAACGATCGTCTCGAAGGACTCGTGTAGCGCGATGCCCAGGGCGTGACCCGGCGCAAGCGGCTGCCCCCAACCGGCCTTTTGGGCGGCAAGTTCAAGTACCGCTCGGTGGCGCGGATGCTTAGCGAGCAGCCCCTGACGGTAGGTCAGCGGATCGGCGCCCGCCGCGTGGGCCAGCTCGTCGATGAATGACTCAGCAAAAAAAGCCATGTGCGAGTGGCCCACAGAGCGCCAGTTGCCAATGGGCACGGGAGTTTCATAGGTGACGTGCACACAGCGACGGTTGGGTATCTCGTAGGGCTGGTCCCAGATCCCCTCGGCTTGGGTGCGGTCGGGCAAATATTTGACGGCCGCCGCCATCAGCGAAAAATTGCGCGCTAAAAACTGCGGAGTAATCGCATCGGAGACGCTACGCGTCACCCAGGCAACGATCTGACCCTGCGCATCCAGAGCGGCCTTTAAACGGCAAACCGCAGCTGGCCGATAAAAATCGTGCGTCATGTCCTCTTCGCGCGACCATTGCACTTGTAGCGGCGTGCCCGCAGCGGCACGCGCAAGCGCGATTGCCGGAACGAGGAAGTCGGTCTCCAGGCGTCGGCCAAAACCTCCTCCCAGTTGCGTAACGACAAGGTCGATTCGCTCACGCGCAAGACCCGTCAGACGCATTGCCGTCTCGAGCGCAAAGCTCGGCGCCTGTGTCGGTACCCAAAGCTTTAGGCGAGCACCGGTGTCATCCGAGAGCCATTGCGCGGTGCAGTTCATCGGCTCCATGGTTGCATGCGCGAGCCACGGGGCCGAGTAATCGGCCTGCACCAGACGCGCCGCAGACTCGAGCGCTGCTGCCCCTTGGCCGCGCTCGTGA
>Ga0187769_10001726_pt1 | contig 12535 bp, 10 predicted proteins | sample 0116_SJ02_MP02_1_FD_133140 | JGI IMG/M metagenome (GOLD analysis project Ga0187769, IMG submission 133140) | Tropical peat soil microbial communities from peatlands in Department of Meta, Colombia - 0116_SJ02_MP02_10_MG | ecosystem: Environmental > Terrestrial > Soil > Wetlands > Peat | place... | reverse complement strand
TTGAGGAAGTTGTCGGCCTTGCGCGCCAGCAGCTCCAGTGGATAAGCACCAGCTTCGGTGGCGTGGCGCGATTCAGTTGGCGGGACGAACGTCAACACCGGATCCAATCCCTCGGCCAACAGCGATTCGCTGTAGAACTCTGCTTTGCCAGACGGGGTGGGAAAGCCGCCCTGGGCAAATGGAAGAAACGGAACTTCTTCCGCTGAGTCAGCGAGGCTCGGGGAACTTGATTTGTCTTCTCCCCTCTGTGTCTCGGTGTCTCCGTGGTGGAAGTTCAGACGGACATGCCCTTCGCGTTCGAGCCGCGCGCGGTCAATACCCGCCAGCCAGGGGTGGCCACGGTCGAGGACGGAATCGATAGCCTCGTCGACCGTTGCCCGGAAGCAGTCTTCGGTAAAGCCCATCCGCTGCGCCAGGTCGGAGAAAAGCTGGAAGTTGGAGCGGCATTCGCCCAGCGGCTCAATCGCCTGTTGGGAGACCTGCAGATAGTAATGGCCATAGGCCGTCTGCAGCTCTTTGTGTTCAAAGAAAGTCGTGGCTGGCAGGACAATATCGGCGTAGTCGGTGGTGTCGGTGAAAAACTGCTCGTGCACCACGGTAAACAGGTCGGCGCGCGCAAAACCTTCGACCACACGATTGTGATCGGGAGCGACGGCCACTGGGTTCGAGTTGTAGACGAACACCGCCTTAACCGGCGGATCGGCAAGCGCCGTGAGCGCCTGTCCAATCTCCACCATGTTGATGGTGCGGGCCGGCCGGCCAAGCGCAACCTGCATCAGTTCCGGATGCTCAATCCGCTCGCGCCGTAGCGGATAAGCGCCGCTGGTGGAGAGCTGCAATCCGCCGCCAACTTCCTTCCAGGAGCCGACCAGGCAGGGCAGCATGGCGATGGCGCGCACCGCCATCCCGCCATTTTCCGAGCGCTGCACGCCATAGTTCATGCGAATGGCCGCTGGGCGCGTGGTGGCATATTCCCGCGCCAGCCGCAGGACGTCTTCGCTTGAGATGCCGGTGATCGCGGCCACCCGATCGGGCGGATACTGGGTGGCCCGATGCCGGAGCTGGTCAAAGCCCAGCGTGCAGCTCGCAACATAGTCGGCATCGTAAAGCTTCTCGCCGATGATGACGTGCATCAGACCCAGCGCCAGGGCCACGTCGGTGCCCGGACGGATAGGCAGATACCAATCGGCGCAACGGGCGGTGCGCGTTTTGTAAGGGTCGATTACCACCAGCTTCGCGCCCCGGTGGCGCGCTTCCTCGATGAACGGCCACAGGTGAACATTATTGCCGTGGATGTTCGCTCCCCAGGCGATGATGTAACGCGAGTGTGCAAACTGCTCCGGCTCCGTGCCCAGCTTGCGTCCCAAGACCGAGATCAGAGCGACCTCACCCGTTTTCGAGCAGATGTTGCGGGCAAGCTGCGAGGCGCCAAGCCGGTGGAAGAACGAGCGATCCATGCTGGCGCCGTTCAGCACCCCAAGTGTCCCGCCGTAGGAATACGGCAGGATGGCCTCGCTGCCAAACTCGCGGCTGATCCGGCGAAAACGCTCGCAGATCTCATCCAGGGCGGCATCCCAGGAAATGCGCTCCCAGCGCGTGCCTTTGCCCTTGTCGCCCACGCGGCGGGCAGGATAGAGCACGCGTTCGGGCGAGTACACGCGGTCGAGGTACTTAGCGACTTTGGCGCACAGGAAGCCGCGGGTTACGGGATGCGAAGGATCGCCTTGGATCTTGGTCGCGCGCCCATCCTCCACGGTGATGAGCACCCCACAAGCGTCCGGGCAATCGTGGGGACAAGCGGCATGGACCACTTTTTTCATCGACGAACCTGATTATATCCGCAAAGAAGTAGCGAGTACCTAGTACCGAGTACCGAGAAGTGGGTCCTGCGCCCAAGGTCATACTAAGATCCACTCGGTACTCGCAACTCGGTACTCGGTACCAGGTATCAAGTTATGGACTCCGAGGCCCTCGACCGCGGGAGTATCATCGCGCCATGGGTTGAGTCAGGGGCGTGAGCATGGCTACGACGCAGGTTATTCTCTATTTCGAGACTCCCGCAGACGCACTGCGCTTCACCCTTGCCGCCAGCTCCGCGCTCGCGGGCGACAGCAAGAAATCCAACAACCATCCCGACCTCACCCGCGAGATCAAGCGCGCCACCCGCATCCGCGCCGACGATGTCGCGGTCGCAACCTCCAAGTAGCTGAGCCTTCGCGCTGCGACGTAGACCACAAGCCCGTTCTGTGCCCGCTGGGCTACAATACAGCTTCCCCCTCAAGGCGCGGCATGAAGGATTTCTACATCGCGAACGCAGCCGAGCAAGAGAACAAGGTCATAACTTCTTCCTTCGTGGTGGCCGCCAAGCAGGTGAAAGCCAAGAAAACCGGCGAGCCCTATCTGGCACTCATTCTTTGCGACCGCACCGGGCAGCTCGAAGCCAAGATGTGGGACAACGTCGAAAGCGTGCTCGCGGCCTTCGACCAGGACGACTTCATCAAGGTCAAGGGACTGCTCAACAAGTACAACGGGCGGTTTCAGCTTACTGTCCACAAGTTGCGCCGGCTGGAAGAGCACGAAGTCGATCCCAGCGATTACCTGCCCAAGTGCCCGCGCGACCTGGAGGAGTTATGGCGCGACCTAGGCGGGTTCGTCGCCACATTCCAGAATCCACATCTTAAGGCGCTGGTCGAAGCCTTTATGACCGACCCCGAGATCGCGGCGGCCTACAAGATCGCCCCCGCAGCGAAGACACTGCACCACGCCTACATTGGCGGGCTGCTCGACCACGCGGTGTCGCTGTTCCGCCTGTGCGACCTGGCGGCGCGCAACTATCCGCAGATCGACCGCGACCTGCTGCTCACGGGCGCCTTCCTGCACGATATCGGCAAGGTCCACGAGCTCTCCTATGGGCGCTCGTTCGCTTACACTACCCGCGGGCAGTTGCTGGGACACATGGTGATCGAGCTGGAGATGCTGCATGCCAAGATCGCCCAAGTCCCCGGGTTCCCCGGCGAGCTGAAGACTCTGCTTGAGCACCTCATCATCAGCCACCACGGACACTACGAATTCGGCTCGCCCAAGCTGCCCATGTTCCCGGAAGCGCTCATGTTGCATTACCTCGACGATCTCGATTCCAAAATGGAGAGCATGCGCGCTCACCTGGAGCGCGAGTCGGGCTATGACGACGATTGGACGGGCTACAACGCGTCGCTGGGACGTCCACTGTTGAACACCCGCAAGTTTCTCTCTCCCAAACCGCCAGCCCCCGCACCTGCCACGGGGCCGGACAATAGCGATTCCGCGTCGCAGTCTACGGCGGCTGCGGCAAGCACGACGGCGAGCGCCTCCGATGGGGACTCGGCGCAACAGCCCCTGCGCGGCCTCGAAGAACTTAAGGCGAAGTGGCAGAAGACTACGTGAGCAGCAGCAATCGGCTGGCGGAACTGGAACTGGAGTGCATGAAAGTGCTGTGGAGGTATCCCGGCGCCTCGGTGGCGCAGGTGCGTGCGGGTCTGTCCCGCCCGCTGGCTTACACCACGGTCATGACCGTTCTCGACCGCATGAGCGCCAAAGGACTCGTGGCCCGGCGCAAGAACGGCCGCGCGTATCTCTACACCGCAGCTCTGGATCTGGAAACGGCAAGGCACGGCGCCGTCCGCCGCCTGGCAGCTCGCTTTTTCGACAACGACCCCGCGGCCCTGGCGCGCTATACCTCGCGGCTACGCATGGGCGGCGAGAGCGCCGCATCCACAGCAGTTCCGCCCCGCAGGCGCAGGCAGGAGGTAGCTCGCAAGCCCGCAGTCTTCCCCTCGCACATCGACGATTCGCTGCTCTGATACCAGCCTTACTCGCTATCCTCTCTCAAATGCGTGCTTTTTCTCGAGAGCGCCCAGCGCGGCCCGCATTTCGGCTTCGATCTCGGGTCCCGCGGCCAGCAACTCGGGAGTGGCAGCGGCATACTCGCCCTCCAGGCGCAACCAGTTCCCCAGGCGCGACGCTGCCTCCACCAGTCGCACCGCCGGGCTGCCGACGTACTGGGCGTCAACAGGGTCGGCAACCCACACCCGCGCCGTTCCCAGCTTGCTGTTCCAGTACACCTTGCGCCGCACGAGTTCCGCCACCTGCGCATCGCTGGCCTGAACGAAATCCCATTGCTGACGCTTGAAGCTGTACTGCCGTGCGGAAAACGGCGCCGGCACGCGCTTGGGCGACTTCACCAACTCGAGCTGTTTGCGGTCGATCAGCTTGCGCAGAGTATTAATCACCGGCGCTTCCACGTCGGCGGGCTCGAGCGAGGGCAGTACTTCTTTCACTGTCAGCGTCATCTGTACCGCCACCAGGCAGTGCAGCCCTTCGCCTGATTCCAGGCGCACGTCTCCGTGCAGGACGTAGAAGTCCGCGCCGGAGACGGAGCGCCGCAATGGCCACTCCAGCTCGACCCGCAGCGGCAGCCCCGTGAGCGTCACGTAGACTGCCGGCCGTAAGCTGCTTGCGCCAGGGTCTGGGCTAGTCTCCATGCTTCCTTCCCCGACAAAAACGCGAAATATTCTACCCGAGCGCCCGGTGATGCAACCTTGGGCCAGCGCGTCGCCGCGAGCGTTGAGTGTCGCGGCGCAGCGGTGTCGAGTAGAATAGGCCGTCCGCTGCGCACCTCATGTTCAAGAAGATCCTCATCGCCAACCGGGGGGAGATCGCGGTGCGGGTGATCCGCGCCTGCCGCGAGATGGGTATCTCGCCCGTCGCCGTGTATTCCGACGTGGACCGCGCAGCCCTGCACGTGCGCAAAGCCGACGAGGCCTACCATATTGGTCCAGCGACTGCCAGCGAATCGTATCTGAACATCCCCAAGCTGATTGAGGTCGCACACAAGTCCGGGGCGCAAGCTGTGCACCCTGGATACGGATTTCTGTCTGAGAATCCCGTCTTCAACCGTGCCTGCCGCGAGGCCGGGATCAAGTTCATCGGCCCGACTCCAGAAGCCATGGAGCTGATGGGCTCAAAGACCCGCGCCCGGCAAACCATGGAGAAGGCCGGAGTCCCATTCGTCCCGGGCACGACCAAGGGCCTGGACTCGCTGGCGCACGCGCGGGAAGTTGCCGCCAGCATCGGCTACCCGGTGATGTTGAAGGCGGCGGGCGGCGGAGGCGGCAAGGGTATGCGCGCGGTCCGCACTGCGGAGGAACTAGCATCAGCTTTGGAACAGGCCAAGAGCGAGGCCATGCGCGCGTTCAAGGACGACGAGGTCTATATCGAGAAGCTGATCGTGAATCCGCGTCACATCGAGGTGCAGATCCTCGGCGACGAGCACGGCAACCTCGTCTACCTGGGTGAGCGCGAGTGTTCGGTGCAGCGGCGCCATCAGAAGGTGCTGGAGGAGTCACCGTCGGCGTTCGTCGATCCCGAGATGCGTCGCCGCATGGGCGAGACCGCGGTGCGCGTAGGCAAGGCCGCCGCATATTCCAACGCCGGTACCGTCGAATTTTTGGTGGATGAGCAGAAGAACTTTTACTTCCTGGAGGTCAACGCGCGCTTGCAGGTGGAACATCCGGTGACCGAGTTCGTCACCGGGCTGGATCTGGCGCACCTGCAGATCCGGATTGCGGCGGGCGAGAAGCTGCCGATCCGGCAGGAAGACATCACGCTGCGCGGCCATGCCATCGAGTGCCGCGTCTACGCCGAGGACCCGGACAACAACTACATGCCCAGCCCGGGCACCATCACCCGCCTGCTGCAGCCTTCGGGCCCGGGCATCCGGCGCGACAGCGGCGTGTACGAAGGCTGGACGGTGCCCATCGATTACGATCCGCTGCTGGCCAAGGTGATCGGCTACGCTCCCACGCGCCAGGAGGCCATCGCGCGCCTCGATCGCGCGATGTACGAGTATTTCGTCGGCGGCATTAAGACGAATATTTCGCTCTTCCGGCGGATCCTGCACGACCCGGACTTCATCGCGGCCAAGGTCAACACTGGCTACCTCGACCGCCTGTTGGAGCGCAGCAAGAACGAGCACGAGGCGCGCGACGGAGACCGCAAAATCGCCGCGCTCGCCGCAGTCTTGTTCACGCAAATGGAGAACGGAGCCGGGTCCTTGGGAGCGACTGCGCCGCCGGCGACCGGGGTAAGCCTTGACGGCACGGCGGCGACGAATTGGAAGCGCGCGGCGCGTATAGATTCCTTGCGGAGTGATTAGAAGTGAAGGCGGTACGCCTTCAGGCGTGCCGCACGTTAACGGCATGAAATGACCTACGACGTCACCATCGACGGCAAGGCGCACCGCGTCGAGATTACGCGCGGCCCGGAAGCAAGGATGCAGTGCCGCTTGGATGGCCTCGAGTTGAACCTGGACGCCGTCGAAGCCGGGCGAGACGTGCTTTCGATCGTGATCGACGGCCGGGCCTGGGAGGTCAAGCGCGAGCGCGTGGGCGGCGAGATGCACCTGATGATTGCCGGCGAGCGCTATTCTGCCGAGGTCCGCGATCCACGCTCCCTGCGGGCGCGCAAAGGGGCTGGCGGCGGGATGGAAGGCCCCAAGAAGCTGGTCTCGCCGATGCCGGGCAAGGTGGTACGGGTGCTGGCCGCAGCCGGGGCGGAGGTCGAGGCCGGCCAGGGCGTCATCGTGGTCGAAGCCATGAAGATGCAGAACGAAATCAAGTCCCCCAAGAAGGGCACTGTCAGCAAGATCCTGGCCGCCGAAGGGGCCACGGTCAACGCCGGCGAAGCGCTGGCCATCGTGGAATAGGCAATTCCTTCCCCGTGCTAATACGTCGGGCGCACTGCACCCTGCCGACCACATTCATTTCGCGGCGTTCTTCAGGATCTGCTCCGCGTAGTAATTTTCCACCTTGGCTTCGCTGCGGACCACCTCGTAATAGGCGGATTTGAGCAACTGCTCGCGACGGCCGCGGAGCTGCTCGCGGATGGTCTGCTGCACCCGCGGGTCGCTGAGTTCGCGCTGCCCAGCGGGTTCGCGGGCCAGGAGCTTTATCACCCGGAAGCCCACCACCTGGCGAGAGGCGGGGTCCACGACAGGGATCACCGAGCTGTTTTGCCCAGCCTTCAGCTTGGAAATGATCTCGCGCGCGGTGGGGTCGCTCTTGATGGCCGACTCGGGGATGAAGCCCATGTCGCCGCCGTTGCCCGCGGTGGAGGGGTCTTCGGAATAGTTCATGGCCACAGTGGCAAAGTCCTCGCCAGAATCCAGGCGGTTTTCGATCATCTGGATCTTCTTGCGCGCGTCGGCCTCGGTCAGCGCCTTGTTCTTCACGTTGCCGGATTCGGGATTGGGAGAGGTGGTCACTACGATCTGCGCCAGGTGGTAGCGTGGTTCGACCAGGTTGAACTCCGCTTTATGAGCGTTGTAGTAGGCGGAGATGTCGGCGTCGGAGATGGTGATCTTCGAGGTGATCTCCTTGTTGATCACCTTCTCGATGGTGATGTTGCGACGGAACTCGCGCTTGAGGTCGTCCTCGGTGAGACTGCGCTCCTTCAGCCGCTGCTGGAATTGCTCCTGCGTGTAGGGCGCTTTGACTTCGTTAAGCTTGCTGTTCACCTCCTCCTCGGTGGCCAGCAGGCCGTCCTTTTCCGCGCGCTGCAACATGATTTCGTCGTCGATGAGCTGCTTCAGAATAGCCAGACGCAGGCTGGCGGCCTCCTCGGCGCTGGGCTGCTGCGGCGCCTGTGCCGTCTGATTGCGGTAGTACTTCTCGACGTCGGCGCGCAGGATTTTCTTGCCGTTGACTGTGGCCATGGTGTCGGTGGAGTTCTCGTGCGAACGGCAGCCAGTCAGGGCCACAACTACCAGCAACACCGCCCAGCAGAAGTTTCGCACGTGCCCCCGGCGCGCCCGGGGGTCTTGGTGCGATGGGGTGGTGGGATGATTAGGATTCCGCAACAACCCTCCCTTAAAGCCAGCAGAAACGTCGGAAGGGATTGTATCGGAGGGCGCCGGGTGCATGCATCATTTAGGGGGCGGGGGCGGGGGCGTGGCCGCGGGAAGCGCGCCGGCGGCAATGGCTGGGGCTTCAGCGTTCCGCAGGGCAGCCTGGATCTCCTGCCGCAACTCGGCCTCGGTCAAGGCGCCCGATATTTTATTGCCGTTGATGAACAGAGTGGGAGTGGAGCTGACGCCTAGAGTGTCCGCCTCCTTCACCGAGGCGTTGAGCATTGCATCCGGCTGGGCTTTCAGACAGGACTGCAGGATATTGCCATCCACCTGGTGCTTCCTTGCGGCGTCCAACGCGGCGTTGTCCAGCCGCGTTAAGGATGCGTTTACGTCTCGGGCGGGGCCGTTGATCTCCTTCTGGTTGGCGTGGACAAAATCGGAGAAATCCCAATAGGCTTCGTTGCTCTGCTCCGCCAGGCAGTTGGAGTCGATGGCAGCACGCTTGGCCCAGGGATGGATCTCGAACAGGGGAAAGTCCTTAAGAACAATGCGTACCCGGTCGGAATATTCCTTCAGGCTGTTGGCAAACAGCGTCTTGTACAGCGTGGCGCAATAAGGACACTGGAAATCGTCATAGACGATGATGGTGACCTTGGGCGAAGCCGCGCCGCGCCAAGGCCGGCCGGTAACGTTGATCCTCTTCATCAGCTCGGTCTGCTCGTGTTTGGTCTCGGCGTTATGGGCCAGGGTCTTGGCGTAGGCCTCGGGAGTGATGTCGATGTTCGTCAGACGCAGCAGCTTCTTGCCGTCCTTGGAGAGCAAAAATTCATATGTGTTCTTCTGCTCCGGGCCCTCGAAGGTTACGGGCAGGGTGTCATAGCCGGAGAACTCGCTGGGCTTAAGCGTGCCCAGGGTGACGGTGACGGCGTCGGGTACCTTGAAATGCGCCCGTATCTGGCGCTCGATGCGCTGACTGGCTTCCGGAGAAAGCGACTGGGCCGAACATCCCAGACAGAACAGAACCGTCAGCCATAGCGGCCGTTTCAAAAAACTCACGAAGACACCCGAAGGGTAATCGACTTGCCATTATCTCACAGGGGAGCGGCAGCGGAATTGAGCCAAGGGGTCATGGACCCAATGGGTCATTGGTGCGCAGGGAAGACAGCGCTAGCACGGCGTTCATCGAGCCGGAACGGTAGCCCTCGAGATCGAGAGTGACGTACTTGAAGCCGAGCGTCTTGAAGGTGCGGGCGAACTCGGCAGCCATAGCCGGGGTCAAGGCGCGCGGCATTTCTTCGGGCGCGATCTCCAGTCGAACGATCTCGCCGTGGTGGCGGACACGAAACTGGCGGAATCCCAGCTCGCGCAGCGCGTCCTCGCCGCGCTCGACTACCGAAAGCACTTCAGGAGTCACCGCTCGCCCATACTCGACGCGCGATGACAGGCAAGCCGACGCCGGCTTGTCCCACACCCGCAAACCTGCCATGCGCGCCAGCTCGCGGATCTCCGCCTTGCTCAGCCCCGCTTCCAGCAGCGGCGCTGCGACTCCGTGCCCGCGGGCCGCCTCCTGCCCGGGACGGAAGTCGCCTTGGTCGTCGAGATTTACGCCATACGCCACTGTGTCAAAGCCGCGGGCCCCGCGCAGCTTCTCCATTACCGTGAACAGCTCGTCCTTGCAGTGGAAGCAGCGGGCGGCATCGTTGCGCACGTACTCCGGGCGATCGAATTCGGCAGTGTGGATGATTTCCAGCGGGATCTGCTGCTCGTGCGCGAACGCCACCGCGTCATTGAATTGGCTGCGCGCCAAAGAAGGAGAATCCGCCAGCACTGCCAGCATTCCGCCATCCAGCGCCTGGTGCGCCGTCCAAGCGAGAAAACCGGAGTCGACTCCGCCTGAATAAGCCACCAGCAGGCGCCCCAGCGAGCGCAACCGGCGATCTAGGACAGTGCGTTTCGCGGACAAGTCCACGCGTGAATATTAGCACTTAGCGTACGGTTCGGAATTGGGTCATTGATCCATTGACTCATTGATTCATTGCATCATTTCTCTTCAATGACCCAATGAATCAATGGGTCAATGGATCAATCAGTAAATCCGTTCCTGACGCTTCAAATTGCCGAAGGTGGCGATGTTGGCCAAGGTGAGCGCAAAGCGGTACTGGTTCTCATTGCGCACCGAACCCAGGGAATAGTGCCGGTATTCGAAGCTCAACCCGCAGCAGTCCCAGTTGTAGGTGGTCTGCACCGCGGAATATTGCAAAAAGCTGAGATTGGAGTCGAAGCCAATGGTAGTGGCGGCGTTGAGGCCGTGCTTGCTCAGATTGCCGTAGCCGAGCGTCACGCGAAACTGGTTGAAGCGAGCGGGGCTCGAAACCTGGCTGGAGAGCGGGGATACGAAGATTTCGCCGGGAGTGAGGAAGTAGGTGTGCGTGCCCCCTAGGAAAAAGTCTCCCATGCGGTAATTGGCGTAGACCGTGCTGGCGTTGATGCGGGTCGCCAAAGTGTCGTAGTCAAGTTGCCAGCCGAATTCAGTCTGATTGCCGGGATGAACCAGCAGGCGGGATACGATTGGTGTGAAACGACGTGGAGAAGTGAGAAAGGCGATGCCCGTGAAGTCATCGGTAGTGGTGAAAACGTTGCGAACGCCGTTCAGTAGCGCGCCGCCAAAGGTGGGGTCGAAAAAGTACTTCTGCTTTAGCTCCCAGGAAACCAGCTCGCGTGCTCCCGCGGCCGGACACGGACTGGCTGCGTTTCTGTCCGTTGCGGGGCCGGATGTGCTTGCGCTCGAGGGTTCGCTCGACTGGCGTTCCTGGCAGTGAGCTTCGCCCGCAGGCTTGCTGTAGAGGCGCTGGACAACCGCATATTCCAGCTCGCTGGTGTTGGTGAGGATGTCTCGGTAATCAAAACGGATGATGCCCGCAAAATTATCCACGCCGGTGACATACCGATAAACGAGCCGCGGTTCGATTACCTGCTTCAGCTTGTACCCGCGCAGCGGGCGCTCGAAGATGCGAACCAGCGAAGGCGGACGTATCTCGACCGACGCTTCCACGGCGTTGCGGTTGACGCTGTGCGCGACGGGAACAAAAGGCAGTACGCGATCGGTGCTGGGCACCTGTCGCTCCGTGTAGTAGGTTTCGCGAAGCCCGAGATCCGGACGCAGCATCCACCCGCCGAGCAGCAACGGCAGCGAAGCGCGTGGGTTTACGTCGAAGCGCCCGGCCGTGTCGGTATCGAAGGGCGCCAGCACTGGCGAGCCATTCATCAGCAGGCAGGTGGAAGGCGAGGTGCCCTGTGCGCAGTCCGGCTCGCTGCGGGAAACGCCCTCGACCGCACCGTCAAATGACCAGTACACCGGCGTGCCGCCAATGCGCCGATCCACGCTGCCCACCTCAAAACCGGGAGTGTGCAAGATCGTAACCACGTCTCCCTCCGCCGGGCTCTGAAAATTCTGGTAGCGGGCGGTCAGAAAGTTGATTCCCAATCCGTTCACGCTCTTGGAAAAGAAGCCCACGGATTTCACTTCCGAGTTGACCGCCTGAGTAAACGTTTGCCCCCACGCCAGGCGAAACAGATACGAGCTGAGGTACTCGGCCGAGACCACGCCGCGAAACCCGTAAGGGAACTGGGCTTGCCCGTTCACGGCGGCGTCCTCCCCGCCCTGGCCCAGACGGTCCACTACACCGTAGTACTGCGCGCCGATGTAAGAATCGTCGCTGGGCCGAAAACGCCAGTCGCCGTGTTGCGCCCATCCACGGCGGGAGAAATATTCCGCCCCGAGGGTCGTATCCATGCTGCGGCTGATGGCCCAGTAAAAGGCGTCGCCCAGGATCAGACCCTTCAGCGAGGAGTCGCCGAGTTGCGGCATCAGCAGGCCGCTTTGACGGCCCATTTGATCCACCGGCTGGTCGGCGTAGGGAAGATAAAACAACGGCACTTTCTCGATGCGGAACGTCGAGTTGTACGCGCGGGCCTTGCCGCCGAGGTCCACCACAATGCGCTCGCCATTCAGCGTCCATTTGGGGTGCGGCAGCCTGCAGGAGGTTACCGTGCCGTGGTACACCACGTAACTCTCCGGCCCAGTCTTCTCCACCATTCTTCCGGTGAAGGCGAAGGGATTGCTGGAAGTCAGGACCAGATTAGCGCCGTGGAAGCGGACGCCGCTCGTGCCGACGACGTCGTAGAACTTGCCGGTCTCGGTGCGGACGTTGTACTGGCCATGGTCGGCGACGATGTGCTCGTCGTGGGGTCCGCCGTCCAGCGTCACGTGGCCGCTGGCAGTCACCTCGTCGGTGGAATCGTCGTAGGTGGCCTCGTCGGCGCGTATGACCAGGTTGCGATAGTCGACTTCGGCGTCGCCGCGTAGCTTGTAGAGGTCGCCCGATTTCTCCTGCTCGCGCGCCTTGATCGTAACTTCTTCCGCTCCCTTGCCCGCCCGTGGCGGACGCAACTGGCTAGTTACTAGAGAAGGCGCCAGAACCAGATGACAAATGAATGCAGCCGTGATACCAAATCGGTTGCGGCGGAACATGGGAGAGGCTCGACCTTAGCACGCGGGCCGCTTCCGGAGCAAAAGGATTAGGGGTTCCGGCGCGCTCTGGCCACTCGCAACCCGTTTCATGGCCTGCCCGACTTGCGGCGAGCGCTGCA
>Ga0187769_10001724_pt1 | contig 12538 bp, 8 predicted proteins | sample 0116_SJ02_MP02_1_FD_133140 | JGI IMG/M metagenome (GOLD analysis project Ga0187769, IMG submission 133140) | Tropical peat soil microbial communities from peatlands in Department of Meta, Colombia - 0116_SJ02_MP02_10_MG | ecosystem: Environmental > Terrestrial > Soil > Wetlands > Peat | place... | reverse complement strand
CGGGCGCGAACTTTTCGTCACGCTGGCGTAGATGGCGCGCGCCGTGCGCGGGTCGATCAGCAACTGCAGCCGCGGCGGGTGATTCGACAAATCGACGCGGGCGATGGACGCCTTGCGCATGCGGATGCTCGCCCCGCCGTTGCCGGTGATGAGGCGGCCGAGGAACTGAAACATGTTCGGGTTGTGTCCCACCGCCAGAATCCCTTCGCGGTCGGAGTACTTCGCCAGCAAATCCTGGAACTCCGAGAAGCTTCCATTTAGCGCCAGAGCGGGGCTGATCTCGACCTTGGCGTCGTAGCCCAGTTCCGTTCCCACCAGTTGCGCGGTCTGCAGAGCGCGCTTCAGCGGACTCGAAACGATCACGTCGATAGGCGCCTTGAGAGCGGTGAGCACGCGCGCCATCAACATGCACTGCTCCTTGCCCTCCTTGATCAGGCCGCGTTTAGCGTCCAGCAGTGGGTTCTCGCGAAAGGTACCGGCATTCGCATGCCGCATGAAATAGAGGATCATTGGGAATCGATCGGCGAGAACAGCAGGAAACGCCGTATGCTCCTTGCGAATCCGATTTTAACAGATTTGTAACAATGCAAACTCGTCGGACCGGGACCGTATCCCTGAGAGCTAGTGAACTAGCGATCGATTCCGTATCGTTCTCTTCCGCCAGCCGCGCACGTACTGCCGCAAAAAGAGGGCGACTCATTTCCCGATCAGCGATTTCAGCGCGCTGACGGGATTTGTCTTTTGCTGCCCATTTGCACTCTTCTGGCCGGTGAGATTCTGCAGGAACCCGCTCGCCTGTTGCTTCAGCATCGTGCCCACTTGCGCCTTGATCGACGGATTCGACGCAGTGCCGGTGATGCTGACCGGGATGCCCTTGTCGGCCATATTGCTGGAGCCGCCGCCCCCGATCACCGAGCCAATCGCGTTCAGTCCAGTGTTCGCCACCGCGCCGGCTGCTGAGGAACCGCTGAACTTGGCGATGAGCTGAAAGTCGAGCGCTTCCGAAGCGGAAACGGTGCCGCTTCCTAAGGCGGTTCCGATGGCCGGCACCGACGCGTCGATATTATCGAAGCGCGTCGTCTGGGGCGTGGATGTCAGGTTCGTGCTCAACTTCTCGATATTGGTGCCGCCGCTCGTCCCGAGAAGCTTGTTGATCCCCTCGATCTTGCTTCCCAGGTCGAAGCCGGCAAGCTGCGTGTTGTCGATCTCTACCGGCCCGCTGATGGTGAGCCCGCTTGCCGGGCCCTGCACGGTGAGGTTCGCAGTGAGCGTGCCGCCTTTGAGGCTCGAGCCGCTGGGCAGGGTGATTCCCACAGCCGGCAGCAGTTGCTCCAGCGCGTCAATGGGCAGATTCGGCGCCGAGAGATGAAGATCGAGGTTCGCGCCCTCATCTGTTGTGCGAAACGCGCCTTTCACATGCGCCGCGACGGCGCCGGTATGGACGGCGATCTCAGAAACCTGACCGCCTCGCGTCGCCAGATTGTCGGAAATCGTGTAGTCGAGATTGACCGGCTGCTTGGCCGGCGTTCCACCGCGGGCCAGTTTGAGTTTTGAGGCCACAATCTTTCCGGAGCTGGTTAGGTTGGTTCCGTCGGAGGCGACTTGCGCGCTGAAGTCGGCAACCATCGAGACCCCGTCACTTGGCTGGACGACGTTGGCGGCGAGCGGGTCGAAGTTCTTCAATTGCAGGGTTGCTCGAAACGGAGTTTTGGAGGCATCCGTCTGCGACACCGGGCCTGCCGTGCCCTCCAGCTCGAGCGTTCCATCGGCCGGCAGCGCCAGCGAAAGCTTGAACGGAAACGCCTGCGTGAACGAGAACTTGTCGACGCTCACGTTGATCTCGCTGCACGCGATCGGCTTGGCCGGTGCGGGACGCGAGACCGTCGCGCTTCCGTGCTGGATGGCGAGTTCGCCTACCGATAGGGCCGGAACGGCGCTGCTTTGCGCTGGTGCGGCGCTGCTTTGCGCCGGCGGCGAACTCGCGGCGGTGCTCCCTAAACTCGAAAAGTTCCAGGTGCCGTCGCTCTTTTCAATGAGCTGAATCGATGGCGAATCGATGGCGATCTTTGTGATCTCCACCGACCGGTGAAGAAGAAAAGGCAGAACCTCGACGCCGATGTGCAGGCTCTTGGCTTGCAAAAAGGGACTCGAGGACACCGCCGGATCGTCCGCGATCGAGATATCGTCGGCAACCAGACTGCCCGTCAGGAGCGAGAAGCTGAGATGGCTGAACGTGACGCTTCGCCCCAATGCGCTGGAGAGCTGGTTTTCGATTGTGGGCCTGAGAGTGTCGGCGTTGACGAAAAACGGAATCGCTCCGATGACGAGGACGATCAGAGCAATTGCCGCGATCGCAATCTTGACCCATGGCTTTTTCATCCGATTTCCTCCAGCACGGCGGCTTACCCGCTCAACTTGCCTGTCCGCCTTGCCCGAATTGTATCGCTCGATGGCGCCGGCTCCGAGCTGAAACCTGAACCCTGCCTCTCAGTCCGCCGCGCTGAGCGCCTTTTCTGCGGGTTTGTTCTGGCGCTTGGCGGCTCGCTGGGGAATGGCCTCCAGCTCGGTCTTGCCCTCGGCAAGCTGGATCAGGAAATCCTGGCTGGAAAATGCGGGCGCGTCTTTCAGCACCTTGCTGGCGCGAACGTAAGTGCCGTCGGCCTGCTGCAAACGCGCCTTCACGGTGTCGGCCATGTAAGCGGGCAGAATCTCGTCGTGAATACGGGCAATCGCCGCGGGGTCGCGGACCGGAAACACCACTTCGCAACGCTCGAAGAGATTGCGCGGCATCCAGTCGGCCGAGCCGGTGTAGATTTCGTCGTTGCCGCCGTTGGCGAAGTGGAAGATGCGCGAGTGCTCGAGGAAGCGGCCCACGATCGATCGCACGCGAATCCGCTCCGACAAGCCCTTCACGCCCGGCCGCAGGATCGAGAGGCCGCGAATAATCAAGTCGATCTCCACGCCCGCTTGCGACGCCTGGTACAGCGCTTCGATCACCGACGGCTCGAGCAGCGCATTCATCTTGGCCACGATGTGCGCGGGCCGTCCCGCCTGCGCGTGTTCCTGCTCGCGGCGGATCAAGCGCAGAAAGCTCTCTGCCATAGTGAGAGGCGCCACCAGCAGCGGGCTGTAGTCGTCGATCTCGGCATGCGCAGTGAGATAGTTAAACACCGTGTGCACGCGCTCGGATATCTGCGCATCGCTGGTGAGCAGGCTGAGATCGGTGTAAAAGCGCGCGGTCACCGGGTTGTAGTTTCCCGTACCCAGATGACAATATCGCCGGATCTGGCCGTCCTCGTCGTGACGCACCAGCATGGCCAGCTTGCAATGCGTCTTCAGGCCCACCACGCCGTGGAAGACCTGCACTCCCGCGTCTTCCATGCTGCGCGCCCAGCGGATGTTCGACGCCTCATCGAAGCGCGCCATCAGCTCCACCACCACCGTTGCCTCCTTGCTGGCGCCAGCTTCGGTCAGCGCTTGAAACATCGGCGAGTCGTGGCTGGTGCGGTAGAGCGTCTGCTTCATCGTCACCACCGCCGGGTCCTGCGCGCCCTGTTGCACGAACTCCACGACCGGATCGTAGGAGTCGTAAGGGTGATGCAGCAGAATGTCGCGATGGCGAAGCTCATCGAAAATCCCTGTCGACTTGCGGCTCAGCAACAGAGGCTTCGGCGTGAATGGCTGGAACTTCAGATCGGAGCGCTGCACATCGTCGTAGAAGAACATCAGGCGCGACAAGTTCACCGGGCCCTCGCCGCGAAAGACCTGGCTCTCGTCGAGCTCGAAGTTCACGCGCAACCGCTCGACGATTTCCGGGTCGGCGCCGGTTTCGATCTCCAGGCGTACGGCATCGCCTTTGCGCCGGTTGTGCAGCTCCACGCGAATGGTTTCGAGCAGCGACCGCGCTTCTTCCTCCTCGAAGTAGAGGTTCGAGTTGCGCGTGACGCGGAATGACGCCGAAGCCAGCACCTCATACCCGCGATACATGCCGGCCAGATGCTGGGCGATCAGGTCCTGGAGCAGCAAATAGTCGTATCCGCTGTTGCTCGCGGGTAGCCGGACAAAGCGCGCCAGCGCGCGCGGCACCGTGACCACGCCCAGAACCAGCGGAGCGGAGCTGCGCCGCTTGGCGCGCAGCAGCAAAGCCAGACATAGCGCCTTGTTCAGCACGCGCGGAAAGGGATGCGCGGGGTCGATGGAGATCGGCGTCAGCAGCGGATCGACCTCGCGCTGGAAGTAGCCGCGCGCAAAGTCGCTGGCCTCCTTGCTCAGCTCCTTCCACTCCAGCAGCCGGATTCCCTGCTTGCGCAACTCGGGCAGCAGCAGCTTGTTCCAGCAGTGGTACTGCGCCTCCACGAAGCTGTGAATCTCGGCGGTGAGAGTCTGGAGAGACTCGTCGGGGCGCAAACCGTCGTAGCCTGGCTCGCGGTAGCCGTCCTCGATGCGTTGCATCAGCCCGGCCTGCCGAATCTCGACGTATTCGTCGAGATTCGACCCGGTGATGGCGAGAAATTTCACGCGCTCCAGGAGTGGGTTTGCCGGGTCCCCGGCCTCCTCCAGCACACGCCGGTTGAACTGCATCCAGGAGAAGTCCCGGCCGTTGAAGAGTTTCGGTTTGCGTCCGTTCTTGGGCATGCGTGGGTTCAATTCGCCGTGATGGAAGTCTACAGCCTTTCCCCAGCCGGCGGCACCAGAGAAAGCGGCTCGGGGAGGAGAACCGCTACGCATAGAGATACAAGACCGGCCGGCGAAAGCACGTTAACGGCAGGCAAAAAGCGCTAAACTCGCTCCTCGCGCGAACCAACTTCAGCGCCGGTCTCCGCGGACCTTTCCAGAGGGGTAGCAGAACCTCGATAGGCCCCAGCCGCCAGCCGGCGCAAATCGCCCGCTGGCCCGCTGGCTGCGATTCGATACACTAGATTTAAGAACCGCCAAGCCTCTTTCACGCATCCATCCGTGGTATAGCCTTTTTCGGGCGTTCGCGCTCGCCGTCGTTCTGGTAAGGTTTGGAACTTTGTCGAAGGATTCCATCGATAGCACAACCCGTCCTTGCGCCTGCGGGTTTCTGCTGGCTCTGGCGATGACGATTTGCGCCGCGGCGCCGGCGCAGACCGTCCCTAGCCTTTCGGCTCCGTCGCCCTCCGCTGCAAACAGCCAAAGCTTTCAGGGCAGCGTACCCAAGGGCCAGGCAACGGGGCAAACCATCGATCTTTCGCTCGACGACGCCATCCAGCGCGGCCTCGAGGCGAATCTCGGCATCATTTTGAGCGGCACGCAGGTGGCCGCCGCTCGCGGCGAGCGGATGAGCCAGTTGCAGTCGCTGCTTCCGGGCATCGACTTTGCAGCCAAGGAGACCGTGGCGCAGGTCGACCTTCCCGCGCAAGGCCTGCGCATTCCCGGTTTTCCCACGATCATCGGGCCATTCGGCTATACCGACGTGCGCGCCTCGCTGAACTGGTCGGTGGCAAACGTCGCCTCGATGCGCAATTATCTGGCCGCGCGCCACAACTTCGCGGCGGCGCAACTTTCGGCCGAGGACGCGCGCGATCTGGTGGTGCTCACCGTGGGCAACGCCTACCTGCTGGTGCTGGCCGATGAGACCCAGGTGAGCAGCGTGGAGGCGGAGGTGGCCACCGCGAAGGTTTCGCTCGATCAGGCCGTGGCCAATCACCAGGCAGGCACGGCGCCGCTGCTCGACGAGCTGCGCGCGCGCGTTGACTACCAGTCGCTCCAGCAACAGTTGATTGCGGCGCAAAACTCGATGGAAAAGGACAAGCTGCAACTGGCGCGTGTCATCGGGCTGCCTCTAGCCCAGAGTTTTAATCTGATCGACAAAGCGCCCTATGCGCCCTTCGATCGGTTGGACGCGAATGCGTTGATCCAGCAGGCCGAGGCCAATCGCAAAGATCTTGCCGCCATGGTGGAGCAGGACGCGGCAGCGGCCGAGCAGCGCAAGGCGGCCACAGCGGCGCGCTTTCCCACGTTTTCGGCGAGCGCCGACTACGGCGACATCGGCACTACGTTGGCGCACTCGCACGGCACCGTGGACGCAACCGGATCGGTGAGCGTCCCGGTGTTCGAAGAATTCGTGCTGCGCGGCCAGGCGCAGCAGGCGCAGGCGCAGCTCGACACGGCGCAGGCGCTGCTGAGCGACGAGCAGGCGCAGATCGAGGCCGATGTGCGCGACGCGCTGCTCGATATCGCCTCGGCGCAGAAGCAAGTCGAGGTGGCGCGGTCCAGTGTGGACCTCGCCAATGAGGCTCTGAAGGAAGCGCAAGAGCGTTACGCCAACGGCGTCAGCGACAACCTGGCAGTGAGCCAGGCGCAGCAGGCCGTGGCCCAGGCCGACGGTCAGTACGTCGCCAGCCTCTACCGCGACAACGTTGCCAAATTGAGTCTGGCGCGCGCGCTGGGCGATGGGCGGCAATACAAGAAATACTTAGGAGGGAAGTAACGTGGCGGATCCAACTCCAAGACCCGGGCCGAACGAATCGGGGCCCGACGAATCCCCGGAAACCGAAATCGAGGCGCCGCGCTCCCGCCGTCGAGGGATTTTGATTGCCGCCCTCGTCTTAGTGGTGCTTATCGCCCTAGCGGTGTGGTGGCGCTCCACTTACAGCGAAGATACCGACGACGCGCAGGTCAACGGCCATCTCATCCAGGTGAGCTCGCGCATCGCAGGCCAGATCCTCAAGGTGGATGTGGAGGAAAACCAGAAGGTGGATGCGGGCGATCCCATTGCCGAGCTCGACCCGCGCGACTACGAAGTGGCGGTGGAGAACGCCGAGGCCACACTGGCGAGCGCGAAGGCGAATGCGGCGGCAGCGCGCGTGGCCGTGCCCATCACCACGATCAACACCGGCAGCAATCTGCGCGCGGCCACCGCCGATGTCACCGGCGCGCACGCCACGGTGGAGCAGGCCGTGCAGCAGCTTTCCGCGGCGCGCGCCAATGTGGTCCAGGCGGAGGCCAACAATACCAAGGCCCAGGCCGATCTGGCGCGCTATAAGCCGCTGGTGGCGAAAGACGTGATCAGCAAGCAGCAGTATGACGCTGCCGTGGCGGCGGCGGATGCGGCGATGGCCGCGCTGGCGGCGGCCCAGGCAAACCAGGAGGCGGCCACCGACGCCATCCGCGTAGCTCACGAGCGGGAGGCGCAGGCCGATGCGCAGTTGAAGTACGCCCAGACCGCGCCGCAGCAGGTAGCCGCGCAGGATGCGCGCGCCAAGCAAGCCGATGCGCTGGTCCAGCAGGCGCAGGCGCAGCTCGATGAGGCCAAACTGAACTTGAGCTACACCAAGATCGTCGCGCCGGAGGCCGGCATCATCACGCGCAAGAGCGTAGAGATCAACCAGAACGTGGCCGCGGGGCAAAACCTGCTCACCCTGGTTTCACTCCAGGATTTGTGGGTCACCGCCAACTTCAAGGAGACGCAACTGCGCCACATGGCTGCCCGGCAAGAGGTTGAGATTCACGTCGATTCGACCGGCAAAAACTACAGCGGCACGGTGACGCAGATCGGCGGCGCCACCGGCTCGGTGCTCTCACTCTTTCCACCGGAGAACGCCACCGGCAACTATGTCAAAGTGGTGCAGCGCGTGCCAGTGCGCATCGATTTCACCGACTTGGCGCACGAAGACCCGAATCGGGAACTGCGGCCGGGGCTGTCGGTCGAGCCGAAAGTGTGGGTGAAGTGAACGCGGCGAACAGGGACTGAGGGACTACGGCGTTTTAGGAAATACTGGATACTTTTTGCGATGTGCCAGGTCAACGCTCCCTGCTGGTCGCGTTGACTTTAGGTTCGTGGCTTCCGGATACACCATTTCCTAAAACGCTATAAGGGACTGACGGAGCGAGGGAGCAAGGGGCAGGACCCATTGACCTGGAAGTGGTGGGATTCGGTTGCTGCGGCGCCGCGAAAAACTCGCTATTCACGATGGACCGTGCGTTTGATAGCTTCTACCGCGCACGGGCGACGCGCGGTGCGGCGATGAGCGTGACGGCGAAAAGAAAGATGGAACCGGCTATATAGGCGAGGTGGCCGTGGCGCAAATCTTCGGCGACCAGTTTGACCGCGACAAGTGCCATCGCGGCATAACCAAGCCGTGTTAGTTCCATGCGACGCCAGCGCGCTCCGCCAAAAACCAGAGCAAGAGCTACTGAGCACAAAGTGAGGGTGCGAATAAAGGCGAGGTGATGCGCTCCGGGAGTCACTTTGAGCGCTGCGAACGCTACCAATGCCTGTACCATGAACGCGACCAGCGCGGCCAGCGCGAGCGTAGATACAGCAAGATGAAGGCTCTGCGATGGCCACGATTCGTCGGCGTGCGATTGGGCTGCAGCGTAGCAAAGAATGACACAAACAGTGATGAGACCTGCTGCCGCAGAGGGTGGTCCGGCAGGAGCGGTGACGAGAGAATGGCCGACGTACGCCAGGAGGCCGGATTCCGCTGCCGCGACCCCAAGAAACAACGCGCCGTACAGTTCGAAAGAGATCCGGGTCTTTCGTTTGCCGACGAAGGTCGCCGCAACCGCGGCGATGCCGAGCCAGAGAGACGTCCCCGTAGGGGTAAAGCACAGCAGGCAGCCGCTCAACAATAGGACTGCGCTCCACGCGGCAAAGACGGTGGACGTGCGCGATTCCGCCAAGACTCCGAACACGGCGGCATATCCCGCTGCCGCGAGAATCAGACAGAGTATCCCAAGAATGAGGAGACCCGACGATGAACCAAAGTCCGCCAGGCTCACGGCCGCCAGCAAGAATGCGATCATAGTCTGGATGGTCGCAAAGATCGCAATCTTTTTTCGGCGGACGATGGTCTCCAGGATGACGCCGGCCCCGGCAATGAGAAAGATGATCGCGCCAGGCAAGAGCAATAGCACTGTGCCGAGCTGTGGGTAATCGGGGTGCGTTGTTGGCGGGCCGTAGTAGATGAAGATCAGCATCCAGATTGTTGTGTCGGCTGCGAGCGCAAGAAGGGCCTTGGTCTCCGGCATGCGATCGCCCCACGGGCTGAACTCAACGATGGCGGCCATTAGGAGGAGTACGGCGATGAATGGCAGCAATTCGTGCGATGCGATGGCTAGAGCGAGAGAGAGTCCCGAAACCACGATCACACTCACGCGATGAACGGATACGACGGCACGTCCCGCAAACCAGAAGGCAGTAAGTGCATATGCACCGAGAATGGCAGCGGCAACCGGCGCCGGAAAAAGTTTGAAGCTCAGCGTGATTTCCCAGAGCATGGGAGCAAGAATCAACGCCGAGGTGCAGGCGTAGATTGGCGACGCGAGTTTCAATTCGGCACGTGTTCGCGTGGCCCACACCAGCCAGAGAAATGCGTAGACGATGCCGGCCCAGGCGACTGCCACCTTTGGAAGCGTGCTGGTTTCCGCCACTGCGCGCAACAAGTAGGCGCCAGCAATCGCCAGCATGGCCCTGCCGAGTAGCGCAAAGACGCGAGCAGTTTGCGGCACCGGGCTCGTTTCTGGAACGGGAGACGATGCAGGTGCTGGTTCAATTTCCGCAGCAGCGTGTGGCCACCGAGCGGCCGGCAGATGTTCAAGAGCATCCACACGGCGCTCAAGATCCTCAAGACGCTTGGTGAGCCCGTCGATCGATCCAGGCTGATCGCTCATCGTCTGCAACCGCCTTCAGCAAGGATTCGCCGTCAATCTCCCGCAGCGGCCTCGTACAGGTTCTTCTCGGGCCAGGGAGGCAACAGCTTGACCAGTGCCCATAGGAAGAGCAGAGGCAAGATCGTCAAGCCGATGGCAACCAGCAAGCCCTCGCGCGTTACCAGCCCGATCTTATAGGTCGTGTATCCCAGGAAGCTTTTTGAAAAGAGCTGGCCGCCAATGACGACGTTCCATCGCATCGCAAAGATGCCGATCAACGCGAGGCAGCCGGAGACGGCATACAAGCGTTTTCGCGCAACTTCATTGAGATGGACGACCTGCGTAAGGAAGAGCAAAATGAGCGGCGTGATGGTGCCCAGAATGATTTGGATGATGATATGCGGCAAGTAGAGCCGGGTGTGCACCATGAAATTGAGGCTGCGGAACGACTCGTCGGCTTCGTAGATGCGATGAACCAGGTCGAGCATTTCCAGGCTGAAGTCGATGATGAAGATGTAGAACATGTACATCGCGATGGTGTCGACGCATCGTATGTCGATCGTCTGACTGCGCAACTTTGTCACTGCCATATAAAGCAGCATGACCGCGGCGATTCCCGAAACCATGGCCGAGAAGATGAAGACCACCGGCATGAGCGGCGACGACCACCATGGATTGGCTTTGATAGAGCCGAAGATAAAGCCGACGTAGCCGTGCAGAAGAAATGCAGATGGGATACCCACCAGGGTGACGATCCAGCCGACTTTATCGTCGATCCTGAGTGAGCGCTCGCTGATGTTGTTCGACCCGAGGGTCATGATCTTGTAGATCGCCCGGAGGACGCCATGAGATTCCTGCGACCAAAGCACGATATCGCGGCGGTAGTCGAGCCAGATCTCGAAGGCAAGAACCGCCATCAGGTACCACAAGTAGACGTAGCCGAACATGGCCATCGCCGAGGTGCCGTGCGGCGTGAAGTACATTTCCGGTGAGCGCTCGGGATGGCCGAGGTGCAGTTGCAAGGGCAGCGGCGCATCGAGCAGGAAAGCAAGCGCGGTGAGCAGAGCGAGCCGGTAGGTGGGCTTGACCGCTTGCACCAAAAAGACGCGCTGCAATGACGCCAGAATGAACGCGCCCGCCACGAGTCCCGTGATGAAGGGGTACAAGACGATCAATATGCTCCATTGCAAGGCATATTCGTTGGGATACATGAAGCCTTCAACGCCGCTCATAAAATCAACTCCTAGCTACCAGCATCCGGCTCTTTGTGCTGGTTTCTGCCGCCGTGTCCTCCATCTACGACACGCAGGCAGAAGATAAATGCCGATTCTCTTACCGCACCGATCCATCGAGGTCGTTGTAATAAACCTTTGCTCCTGTGGCCATCTGTGGCTTCAAAATCTGCACGCTGTGCGTCCTGAGAAATTCGTGAATCGGATCGTTGGGGTTCTTCAAATCGGCCAATTGTCGCGCTCCGGTTGGGCACGCTTCACAACATGCCGTAGTCAATCCTTTGGTGATGCGGTGGTAACAGAGCGTGCATTTGTCAGCCACGCGCTTTTCCGGATGCAGATAACGGCAGCCGTACGGGCAGGCTTGCACGCAATAGGCGCAGCCAAGGCAGTATTTCCGATCGACCAACACAACGCCATCCGGGCTGATGAACGTAGCTCCTACGGGACACACCTGCGTGCATGGAGAGTCGACACAGTGGTTGCACAGCTTGGGAACAAAGAAGTACTTTCCCTCGTCCTCCTTCGCAACGGGAAATCCTTCTTTGCCGCCGTCTGGCGAAATGACCTCGGGATTGGTCATGTCGATGTCGTCGACGTGATAGCGTTCGACCCAGGTGCGAAAGAAACCATCGGGCACATCGTTCTCCGTCTGGCAGGCGCGCACGCAGTTGCCGCAGCCGATGCACTTGGGAATGTCGATGAGCATGCCCCACCAGTGATCGCTCATCCGGTAGTTGGGCGATGCTTCGGGAGTACCGGCTTCCACGTACTTCCAGGCAACAGCCGCCGCGGGCAACAGGATGAGCAGATGACGCCGGCTGATGTTCACTTGGCACCTCCAGCGGCTGGCGCCGCGGCCGAACCGGTATCAAATCCAGGGCTATGCGGGTTGTGACAGGTCTGGCAGGGGGCGCCTCCGGAGTGGTCGGCCGGATCAACCTGTGGAAAGGCCTTGGGCTTGGCTGCCGTAGCCGTGTGGCACCTTGCGCAGAGTACGGCCGTGTCCGGCTTTACGGGCTTCACCGAGGTTGGGTCGTCGGCGTGTGCCGCCAGTGCACCGTGGCACGCCTCGCAATTCACACGGGCGTGTTTGCCTTTTGACTTGGTATCGGCGATGTCGCTGTGACAGGCTTCGCAGGCCTGGTGACCGGCAAACTTTACGGGACGGGCCGCGATTTCACCGATTGCCGCTGCCCGATAGTGCCCGTATTGACCAAATGTTTTCGGGACCACATAGCCGCGCACTAGCAAAAAGACAAGAAACGCGATAACAAAGAGTCCGGCAAACCGGAAAAGATGTCCTGCATCCTTCATGAACCTCTGTCTCCGCAAAACTGCGTAGCGGGAGGGCCGGCTGTGATAGTCCATGTGATCTGGCACACTCCCGGTATCTCAGACGGTAGGGACTCGAAGGTGCGTTGTATGTGAGCGGGCTCACTCGCTCGTGTGATATGGCGTACAAAGAGAGGCGCGAATGATTAAAGGGGACCAATCAATGTGGAGTGGATGTGTCCTGCCCCCCGTTCTCTCATCCAGCGATAGCTGGAGTTTCTGGTGTTTGGCTAGGGTGTGTTAACACTAATTGATTTTTGTGGTATTGTGAGTAGGTGGAGATCAGTGAAGAGCAGTTTCGGCGCATAGGGTCGGAGTTGCCGCGTCAGCGCGGCAATGTGAGAGTGAGTCAT
>Ga0187769_10001723_pt1 | contig 12538 bp, 11 predicted proteins | sample 0116_SJ02_MP02_1_FD_133140 | JGI IMG/M metagenome (GOLD analysis project Ga0187769, IMG submission 133140) | Tropical peat soil microbial communities from peatlands in Department of Meta, Colombia - 0116_SJ02_MP02_10_MG | ecosystem: Environmental > Terrestrial > Soil > Wetlands > Peat | place... | reverse complement strand
CCTTATCGATGATGGCAATGGCGCGTCCCGTGATGCCTTTCTCCGCCAGGTAAACGCCGAACTTCTCCGCCACTGCGCCGCGCGGATTAAAATCCGCCAGCAGGGGATACGAGATTCCCATCTTCTCCGCGAACGCCTTGTGCGACCAGACGCTGTCCACGCTCAGGCCGAGCACTTGGGCGTCGAGCTTCTCGAATCGTTTGAGGTCGTTTACGAAGCAGGCGTGCTCGTTCGTGCAAACAGGACTCCAATCCAGGGGATAAAAGATGAGGACGACGTTCTTCCCGCGAAAGTCCGCCAGCTTGATCTCCTTCTGACTCTGGTCCTTGAGCGCGAAGTCGGGTGCGGCTTGTCCTACGGCCACGGTCATGGCGATTCCTCCGATAGGTGCGCGTTGAATTGGGCCGAACGGCGCGCTCGAATGCGGCGCCCGGCGGCCAAGTTCTTATGATAGCGGATTGTGTTGTTGGCTGCAGGGCATTCCCCGTGTGCTGGCGCCAGACCCCTCAATCCCAGCCGGAATCTGCTACCATCCCGCTTTGTGGTGCGACTTTCGCTCGATCAGGCGTATCCGGGGATTGAATTCCGCAAACGCACGCGCACGTGGTTTGCGCGGCTGATGCATATTCCGCCCGAGTGCGTCCACCTCGAGAAGCAACAGGATTGGATGGCGATGTTTGCCCCGGACACGCTTTACCTGCGCGGCAAGGCTGTGCGGCGGCGGATTCGGCCGGGCTCTCCGGCAGGTCCGGGAGAAAACACGAGAGCAGATTCCGTGAGAATAAATGGCCGCCTGCGTCCGGACGTGTCCCTGTGCCGCAGCTGTCTGCTTGATCTATTGGAGCCGGAGTTGGACGATTATCGGGGCCGCGTGGTGGCGTTTGAGCCGGACCCAGGTAACGTCTCGCAATACTTTTTTCTGGCGGTGCCGGACTTTGAGGCCGCCGGTTTGGAAGGACACGTGGCCGATGCGATCCGCCGCCGCGTAGCGGTGCTAGGCGCGTACGGAGAATGTTCGGTCTGCGCCCGAACGGCCACGTGGCTTTGGTTCTCGCGACGCGAAGTGGAGAGCCTGGACCACTCGCAGATGATCGCCGGTGCGCCGGGCGAATTATTTTGCGCCACGCACGGCGCATCGCGGCTCTGCCGGAGCCTCGCCGCCGTGACGGACGCGAATCTGTTCTATCTGAATACGCCCTACGGCGAGTCGGGCGCGTACGTCTGGATTTGAAAACGATGAGTCTTAAGGACTTGGTGGCGAAATATCTCGAGCTGGGCGGGGGATACGGCCGGCCGTTGGCGCTCGCGGCGTTTGGCCTCGAGCGACGGGAGGCCGAGCGTATGTTCGGCCTGTACGACGAGGACTACAACATCAGCCGCTACTTTCATTTTTCGGACGGCGAAGGCGAAAGCTACAGCATCAACGGCTTCGCGCACACGCACGTCACAATCGACGCTGAGATCGCTTCGATTCTTTAGCGGGCTGCGGAAAAACTGGCTTCGGGAATCTCTCCTCGTTCAAATGCCAAGACAAGGGAGATTCCTCGCCCCGACCGATATCGTCGGTAGGCGGGAATGCAACAGTTTGAGTTTTTCCGCAGGCTGTCAGTCTTTCCGCGGAGTCTTTCCGCCTTTGCCTACGCTATGGCGCGGAGCTGAAGCGGCATGCGCGAGGCGCTCGCCCAACTGCCCGTGCTCGTCGAGAAGTTCTTGCGGCAGCCGCTCGCCAAAGGTCTCAAAGAACCGACCGATCCCAGCGTGTTCTTCGGTCCAATCGTTTGGGTCCACATGCAGCAGGATTTCCATCTGCTCGCCGGTGAAATTCAAGCCATCGAGCGTCAGCGCGCCGGGCGAGGGCAAAAGGCCGATGGGGGTTTCGAGGGCGCTGCCCTTTCCTTCGATGCGCTCGAGAATCCATTTCAGCACACGCACGTTTTCGCCGAAGCCCGGCCAGAGAAATTGCCCATCGGCGTCTTTGCGAAACCAATTCACGTGGAAAACCTTGGGAGGACGCGGAACGCGGCTGCCCAGGTCCAGCCAATGCTGAAAATAGTCGCCCATGTGGTAGCCGCAGAACGGCAGCATGGCCATGGGATCGCGTCGCGTCACGCCGAGATCGCCGGTCGCCGCGGCGGTTGTCTCCGAGGCGAGGGTCGCGCCGATGTAAACCCCGTGGTTCCAATCCAGAGCTTCGTAGACGAGCGGCGTAAGTCTCGATCTGCGCCCGCCAAAAATGAACGCCGAAATCGGAACTCCCTCATTGTCTTCCCAATGAGGTGAGATCGCCGGAACCTGCGCGGCGGGCACGGTGTAACGGGAATTCGGATGCGCCGCTGGAACCTGGCCCGGCGACCACGGCCGGCCTTGCCAATCGAAGAGTCCGGCGGGCGGCTCGGGGCTCATTCCCTCCCACCATGGTTCGCGCGCCGCGGTGAGCCCACAGTTCGTGAAAATCGTATTTCGTTGAATCGCGGCGACGACGTGCGGATTCGTGCTCAGACTCGTTCCCGGCGCGACGCCGAAGAATCCCGCCTCGGGATTGATCGCGCGCAGCCGGCCGTCCGCGCCGATGCGCATCCAGGCGATGTCGTCTCCCACCGTCCAAACGCGATAGCCCTGAGCCTCCAAGGCGGAAACCATCATCGCCAGATTGGTTTTTCCGCACGAGCTGGGGAATGCCGCCGCCATGTAGGTTACGCGCCCGCTGGGGTCCTCCAGCCCCAGGATGAGCATGTGCTCGGCCAGCCAACCCTGCTCGCGCGCCATCCAGCTGGCGATCCGCAACGCGTGGCACTTCTTCGCCAACAGTGCGTTCCCCCCGTAGCCGGAACCCACGCTCCAGATCAAACGCTCTTCGGGAAAGTGCATGATGAAGCGGCGGTCGGGACTGAGATCGCCGAGAGAATGCAGCCCGCGCACAAAATCGCCGGAGGATTTCACTCTTTCCGTGGCGACGCGGCCCATGCGCGCCATGACTCGCATGTTGGCTACGACGTACGAGCTGTCGGTTAACTCGACTCCGGCCTGCGCCAGCGGCGAGTCCGGCGGGCCCATGATGTAGGGCACCACGTACATGGTTCGCCCTTCCATCGCGCCGCGGAAGAGCGCCGTAAGCTTTTCTTTCGCTTCGGCGGGAGCAATCCAGTGATTGGTCGGGCCCGCGTCGGATTCACTTCGCGAGCAGATGTGGGTGGCTTTTTCGCTTCGCGCGACGTCAGTCGGGCTGCTGCGATGCAGGTAGCAGTTTGGATACGTGCGCTCGTTGAGCCGGAGCGTGTGGCGCTCCTCGAGCATTTGCCAAAGGATGCGCTGCTCCTGTTCCTCCGAGCCGTCGCACCAAACGATGTGTGCCGGCTGCGTCAATCGCGCGGCTTCTTCAATCCATTGTTCGACAAACGTGGACACAAACTCTCCGTTCCGTTACAGGTTGCCAATCGGGACAAGACTTCGACCGAGAAACTGGCGGGCGCCTCGCGAGCTTGCCACTTCTTGGAGTTTAAAGTCTCGGCGCTCCGGAAGCAAGAAACCTCCGAGAATTGAGGTGATATACTTCGCTGCCGTGTACGCGAGAAAGCTCAGAGTCTCCTTCATCGTAGACGGCGAGAAGTGTCCTTGTCCTCTGGAATGGCTGGACAGTTTTTGCATGCGCAATTTCACCGGGTCGGCGGAATTCGATGACACGCTTCCTCTTGGTGAGGGCCGGCTCGAGGCCGGATTGCGCGTCGATCCGGACAAGCTCGCCGAGGCGTTGTCGGCGTGGCTCACCCAGCGCGGCAAAGGCAATGGCCGGCCGGTGCAAGTGGAAATTCTTCCCGAATGAACCTTTCCCAGTTTCGGACGACGCGTGGAGCCGCATCGAGCTGACTCGCGAGAATCAATCCTTGTGCTCGTGGCGGGCGTCCGGAAGGTGGAGCGCATGCTTCTTCCGCGCGGCTTCGATTGCGGCGTGGATTTTCGGCAGTGCGGCGCGCGCTGCTTCCTCACCCGCTGCAACGAGCTGCGGGGTTTTCTCGAAATCGTCCCAACCGAATTTCCGCACGTCCGGCTCGATGATGACATCCGCCGCCTTGCGCCATTGCAGATCGGCGTACCGCTGCAAGATGGAAAACGAACGCTCCACAATCTCCAGCGCGCCGGTCGGCCTTTCGACGCTGTCGCTTTGAAGGAAGACCGCGATGACGATCTCGGCGCCCATCTCTCTCGCGGCCGCCACGGGAACCGCTGCGGCCAGGAAACCATCCACGAGCAAGCGGCCCTGGTATTCCACCGGGCAAAAGACTCCCGGGTACGCGCACGACGCCCGGAGCGCCGGGCCGAGCGGTCCTTCGCGGAAGAAAACGGCGTCGCCCGTATCGAGATCCGTGGCCGCAATCGCCAGCGGCAGCTTCAAGTCGGCGAACGAGGTCACGCGCAGATACCGCCGCAGATAACCGTCCATTCGATAGTTCGTTGCCAGGCCCATCCAGGAGAGTTTCCAGTGTCCGAAATCGCGGAATCGCGTCGCCGCGGCCTGCCGCACGATTTGTTCGATGGGCTGCCCGCTGGCGTAGGCGATTCCGATCAGCGCGCCGGCGCTGGTGCCCGCAATACAACCGATGGAGATGTTGTTTTGCTCGAGGACGCGGAGAACGCCCAGATGCGCTATGCCGCGTGCAAAACCGCCGCCGAGGGCGAGCCCGATTCCGGGACGCACCCTCCTGCCCCCGTAAGCAAATCCCCGGAGTCGCTCTACCGCGTGTTCCAGCCAGCCCGGCATGATCGTCCTCCGCGAGTCTCCCGTAGTAGAACACCTGGCGTGCCGCCCGGGATGCTCCTCATCCGAGGCAGTTTGCCCGCCATAAAAGATTGACCTGCGCGAGGCGCGTTCTGTAACCTGCACCCCGGTCGCGGCTCGGTGGTGCCGCACGAATGTTACTCCGAAGGATCGAAAATGTGGTGGTTCTCGGTGCGGGCACGATGGGTGCCCGCATCGCGGCGCATTTTGTCAACGCCGGGCTGGCTCCTTCGCTCCTGGACATCGCTCCTACCAGCCTCGCGCCCGATGAGCAGTCCAAAGGCCTGACGCTCGAAATGCCCGCTGTTCGCAATCGAATTGTGACGGCGGGCGTCGCCGCCGCGGTTAAGTCGAAGCCAGCTTCCTTTTTCACCCGCGGGCTCGAGAAACGCATCCGCAGCGGCAATTTCGAGGACAATCTGGAGTGGTGCGCGCAAGCGGACTGGATCGTCGAGGCCGTCACCGAAAATCTCGAGATCAAGCGAAATCTCCTCGAACGCGTCGCAGCGCATCGCAAGCCCGGTGCAATCGTTTCCACCAACACTTCGGGCTTGCCCGTCGGCCGGATCGCTGAAGGTTTTCCTGAAGAGTTCCGCAGGAATTGGGCCGGCACGCACTTTTTCAATCCGCCGCGCTATCTGCACCTGGTCGAGGTGATTCCGGGTCCGGAGACCGCGCCGGATGTTCTGACAACGCTCGCCGATTTTTGCGACCGGCGGCTCGGCAAGGGCGTGGTGGTCGCGAAGGACACGCCGAATTTCATCGCCAATCGCATCGGCACGTTTTCCATGCTGAATGTCGTGCGCGTGATGGGCGAATTGAGGATGACGTTCGAGCAAGTGGACGCGTGCACGGGGCCAGCGGTCGGCTGGCCGAAGTCGGCGACGTTTCGCCTGGCAGACATCGTGGGGCTCGACATCCTGACTCATGTCGTGCGCAACATCTACGAAAGCATCCCCGGCGACGAATCGCGCGAACTCTATCGCGTGCCGCCGCTGCTCGAAGAAATGGAGCGGCGCGGGTGGCTCGGCGAAAAAAGCGGACGCGGCTTTTACCAGCGCGTGAAGAAGGGCGGCGAGAGCGAAATTCTCACACTCGATCCCGCCACGATGGAGTATCGCCCGCGCCAGAATGCCCGGTTCGCTTCGCTCGACGCCGTGCGCACGATTGACGACACGCGAGAGCGATTGCGCGCGCTGGCCGGGCCTGTGCTCGCGGGGCAGCCCGGCGATCTCGCGCAGAAATTTCTGTGGGCGACGCTCTCCGAAATGTGCCTCTATGCGGCGCGGCGCGTTCCGGAAATCGCGGACTCGCTTGTGGACGTGGACCGCGCCATGCGCTGGGGATTCGGCTGGGAGCTTGGGCCGTTCGAGCTGTGGGACGCTCTCGGGGTCGAAGCAGTGGCGCGGCGGTTGGAAAAAGAGGGTGAAGCCCTGCCGCCGCTGGTCACCGGGCTGCTCTCCTCGGGCAAGAGCTCTTTCTACCAGTCCGCGCACGGCGACACTTCTTACTTCGATCTGGCGTCGAAGAGTTTCCTGGCGTTGCGCGAGCCGGATGGCGTCATCATCCTGAAATCGCTGAAAGAAAAAGCGAAGGAGATCGAGCGCAATTCCGGCGCGAGTCTTGTGGATCTCGGTGACGGCGTGATCTGTTGCGAATTCCACACCAAGATGAACGCGCTCGGCGCCGAAATCTTCGCCATGCTGCACAAAGGATTGAAGCGGCTGCGCGAGGACTTCGAGGCCATGGTCATCGCCAACCAGGCCGTGAATTTTTCGGCGGGCGCGAACCTCATGCTTCTGCTCGTGGCCGCGCAGGAGCAGGAGTGGGACGACATCGATCTCGTCGTGCGGCAGTTCCAGAATGTCAATCTCGCGATCAAGCATTCGCCGCGGCCGGTGGTGGCCGCGCCGCAAGGAATGGCGCTGGGCGGCGGGTGCGAAATCTCTCTTCACGCCGCGCGCATCCACGCCGCCGCGGAAGCCTACATCGGCCTCGTTGAATCCGGCATCGGCCTGGTCCCGGCCGGCGGAGGCACAAAAGAAATGCTGATTCGCGCGAATGAGCACGCGGCCGACGGCGAAGGCCTTGATCTATTCCACGCGCTGAAGCCGATTTTCGAGAACATCGCCATGGCGAAAGTCTCGACGAGCGGGGAAGAAGCGCGCGAGCTGGGCTATCTTCGCGCCGCCGACCCCGTCGCAATCAACGGCGATCGTCACCTCGCGGACGCCAAGCAGACCGCGCTCGCGCTGGTCCGCGCGGGCTACCATCCAACGGCTCCTCCTCCGAGCGAACCTTCGATTCGCGTGCTCGGCGAGGAGTTTCTCGCCGGTGCGAAGCTCACCATCCACACGCTGCTGCGCGGGGAGTACATCAGCGAATACGACGCGGCCGTCGCGCGCAAACTTGCGAACATATTGGCGGGCGGCGCGCTCTCGGCTCCGCAGCTCGTCAGCGAGCAGTATCTCCTCGAACTCGAGCGCGAGGCGTTCGTCTCGCTTTGCGGCGAGCGCAAGACGCAGGAGCGCATCGCCCATACGCTCAAGACCGGCAAGCCGCTGAGAAATTGAGGAAGCCGTGGCGGAAGTGTTTCGTAAGTCTTGGCGCCCAGCTTGCTTTTTGCCTCATCGCAGCATCCAATGCAGGGAACGCTTGGGGTCTTCCGTCCCGGCGCTCGCAAGGGGTGAGAAATGCGCGAAGCCGTAATCGTCAGTTCGGTGCGTACGGCCGTCGGTAAGGCCGGCAAAGGCACGCTGCGCTCCACGCGCTCGGACGATCTTGCGGCGATTGCGATTCGCGCCGCGCTCGGCCGGGTTCCCGCCCTGGACGCGAGAGACGTGGAAGACGTCATCCTGGGCTGCGCGATGCCGGAAGGCGAACAGGGAATGAACGTGGCCCGGATCGCATCGTTGCGCGCGGGATTGCCGATCGAATGTTCGGCCATGACCATCAATCGCTTTTGCTCTTCCGGCTTGCAATCTATCGCCATGGCGGCAGAGCGAATCATGGTCGGCCATGCGGAAGTCATTGTGGCCGGCGGCGCGGAATCCATGAGCATGGTGCCGATGGGCGGCAACAAGATCGCGCCGAATCCGTGGCTGATGGACCACTATCCGGATTCCTATCTAGGCATGGGACTCACCGCTGAAGTCGTCTCGCGAAAATACGGCATCACGCGCGAGGAGGCCGACGAATTTTCGCTCGCAAGTCACCGGAAAGCGGTTGCCGCCATCGGCGCGGGATATTTCCGCGATGAAATCGTGCCTGTGGAGGTGACCATCACCGCGTTGCCGGCCGGCAACGGGGCCAGCGGCCGCGCGCCCAAACCGGAAACGTCGGTTGTGAAGTTCGATACCGACGAAGGTCCGCGCGCGGACACTTCGATGGAGGCGCTTGCGCGGCTGAAGCCGGTCTTTCATGCGCGCGGCAGCGTCACCGCGGGAAACAGCTCGCAGACGAGCGACGGCGCGGCTGCGTCGATCGTGATGAGCGCGGAGCGCGCGAAGTCGCTGGGAGTGAAACCCCTCGCGCGATTCGTTGCGTTCGCCACAGCCGGCTGCCCGCCGGAGGAAATGGGCATCGGCCCCGCATTCGCCATTCCGAAAGCGCTGAAGCTTGCCGGGCTGAAGCTCGACGATATCGCCGTCATCGAACTGAACGAGGCGTTCGCCGCACAGGCACTCGCCGCGATCAAACTCGCGGGCCTAGATCCCGCGCGTGTGAATCCAAACGGAGGCGCAATTGCGCTCGGCCATCCGCTCGGGTGCACGGGCGCAAAATTGACGGCGACGCTGGTCCGCGAACTCGCCCGCCGCGACGGGCGCTACGGGATGGTCACGATGTGCGTGGGCGGTGGAATGGGCGCCGCCGGAATTTTCGAGCGCCTGAACTAGAAACGCATTTGCCGGGAGCGCCCTACAGGCCGGCAGGAGGAGAATCCATGGCCACAGCGACGACCTCTCATGGAGTGAGCCGCGGCGGCGGCTTTCTGGTCGAGGCGCGGCGTCCCGAAGACATTTTGACCCCCGCGGAGTTCACCGACGATCAGAGACTCATCGGCCAGACGGCCGAGGAGTTCGTCACGAACGAAGTCCTGCCGGTCATCGAGGAACTCGAGCAGCACAAACACGGCCTGATGGCCGGCCTGCTGAAGAAAGCCGCTGAGATCGGCCTGTTGGGCGGCGGGGTGCCCGAAGTGTATGGCGGCTCGGGCCTCGACAAAGTTTCGAGCACCGTGCTCGCGGAAAAGCTCGCCATCTACGCGTCGTTTGCCGTCAGCCACGGCGCTCACGCGGGGATTGGCACGCTGCCGATCGTCTATTTCGGCACCGAAGAGCAAAAGAAGAAATATCTTCCGAAGCTGGCGAGCGGCGAGTGGCTCGGCTGCTATTGCCTCTCCGAACCGCAGGCCGGCTCCGATGCGCAAAACGCGAAGGCGCGCGCCGTTTTATCTCCCGACGGCAAGAACTGGATCCTGAGCGGACAGAAGATGTGGATCACGAACGGTGGATTCGCCGACCTCTTCATCGTGTTTGCCAAAGTGGACGGCGAAAAATTCTCTTGCTTCATCGTCGAGCGCGGCTCGCAGGGTTTTTCGATCGGCGCAGAAGAAGAAAAGATGGGCATCAAGGGCAGTTCCACGGTGCCGATTTTTTTTGAGAATTGCCGCGTGCACAAAGAGAATCTGCTCCACGAAATCGGCCGGGGCCACATCGTGGCGTTCAACGTGTTGAACTCCGGCCGCTTCAGCCTCGGGGCGTACTGTCTCGGCGGCGCGAAGAAAACCCTCGAGGTGTCCTCGAAGTACGCGAAGGAGCGGGTCGCATTCGGCAAACCCATCGCCGAGTTCGGCTTGATTCGGGCAAAACTGGCCGAGATGGCGGTTCGCATCTTCGCACTCGAGTCCATGATTTACCGTTCAGCGGGGATGATGGACCGCGCGGTCGCCGCCGCCGATTCGGCGTCCGATAAGACGCAAGCGGGAATGAAAGCGCTCGAGGAGTACGCGATTGAAAGCTCGATCAGCAAAGTGTACGGCAGCGAGACTCTGAATTTCGTCGTGGACGAAGCCGTTCAAATATACGGCGGCTATGGTTTCCACGAGGATTATCCCGTCGCGCGCGCCTACCGCGACGCGCGCATTAACCGCATCTTCGAGGGCACGAACGAAATCAATCGCCTGCTCGTCATCCAGATGCTGATGAAGAGGGCCCTTACGGGCGCGCTCCCCCTGCTTGCCGCCGGGGCGAAATTGCAGGAGGAAATCCTCGCGGGCCCGTCGTTCGACGACGCTATTCCAGGCCCTTGGACCGAAGAGGACCGCGTCGTCGAAGGCATGAAGAAATCGTTCCTCCTGGCCGCGGGCGCCGCAGTGCAAAAGCACCGCGAGCAGCTGGTCGAGCAGCAGGAGACCGTCGGCGCGCTTGCCGACATCGTGATTGACGTTTACGCCGCAGAATCTTCCGTTCGGCGGGCGCAAAAGGCCGAAGCGGTCCGCGGGGTGCAGGCCACCAGCGCGATGACCGACGCGGCGCGCGTCTTCCTTCACGATGCCGCTGATCGCGTCGAGAAACAGGCTCGCACGGCTCTCGCAGCCGTGGCGGAAGGCGACATGCTCCGCACCCAACTCGTCATCTTGCGGCGTTTCCTGAAGCGCGAGCCGGTGGACGCCATAGCTCTGCGCCGCAATGTTGCCGCAGCGGTCACGGCGGGCGACCGGTACCCGTTTGAGGGCCGCTGAATGAAAGCAGGCTCGCGTGGCAAAGCGGGCGGGTCTTGCCCGCGAAACCAACTGAATGCCATAGAAAAACTCCAAAATTGGGATTGCCCCGCCCGAACTGGGAACAGCTCGAGTACTGTGCCGTGAGTCCTAGACCTTTTGAGTCGCTTGTACTGTCGTAGATGGAACAGTTTAGCGACTAAAATTTTATTGAATTCGATGAGCGTCGTTTGGCCGATTGTTTGCATCTAAGCAGGGGAGCACCAAAAAGGGAAAGGAACCCACGACTTCATGACTGCTCGGCAAATGTACCGGAATCCGAAAGTGCGCCGTTCGTTCTGGATTGCCGTCGTTGTAGTAATAGCGCTGCAACTCTATTACGTGCAGGAGTTGCTCGCGCTGCTGATTCTGTTTGCTGCTTTCTTTGCTGTGGCTACCGTACTTGTGCTCGCACTGTATCTCGTGAACCATGCTGGCCAGTTCAGCTTGGCCAAGATGGAGCCCTACGCGGTCTCAGTGGCCCGTGCGGGCCGCCGCGGTTTGGGATTCCTGGGAGAATTCAGTAAAAAGCCGTTCCGCCGTCAACATTCAGAGACTGCCCCGTAACCGCGCTGGCGGCGTCCGAGGCCAGGAACAGGGCCGCAGCGGCGATTTCGTCCGCCGTTTGGCCGCGTCCTTGTAAGATGCTCTGAAGAAAGTGTTTAAGCTCTTCTTCCGGGGAGACGCCCAGGCGTTTCCCCAGCTTCTCTCCCAACTCCTTCGACATCTGAGTTTCGGTCACGGGCCCGGGGCAGATTGCATTGACGCGCACGCCCTTGCGCGCCGACTCCGCCGCCGTTACCCGTGTCAGGCCGAGCATGCCGGCCTTCGCCGCCGCGTAAGGTGACCCCCAGGAGAATGCCGCCTTTGCCGAAAGGCTTGAAATATTCAGGATCACGCCGGAATGGCGCGCGTACATGCCCGGCAGAACCAGGCGCGTCAGAAGGAACGCCCCGCGTAGGTGAACCGCGATCACGCGGTCCCATTCGGTGGGCGAAATCTCCTCGACTGGCTTCACCGGACCGTACTCGCCGGCATTGTTCACCAGGATCGAGACCGGGCCGAGGCGCTCTTCGGCTGTTTTCACGATGCGAGCGCAATCGGCGTCCTGCGAGACATCGGCCGAGATCCACACCGCGCGCCCGCCGCTCTTGGTGATTTCGCCTACAACGGCCTCGACTTGCGCGCTTGTCCGCGCGGCGACGAGCACCGCCGCTCCCTCGGCAGCGAAACGATGAGCAATGGCGCGGCCGATCCCGCGTCCGCCTCCCGTCACGATTGCGACTTTGTCTTTCAGCAGCATCTCAAAAGCGGCTCCAGCATAGCATTCCTCCGCAAGTTGAGGCAGAGACTCCGAAGCCTTGTGAGGAAGCCGGGATCCCCCGCTGGCGAAAGTGGCCGGGCGGATGTCATGCCTTTTATGCCGATGGGATGCGCGCCTCAGGCGTTGCGGCTCGGCGCGCGCGGTAGAGCAGGGCGGTCGCGGCCAGGGCTCCGAGCAGTTGCGCCGCGACAAAGCCAGGCGCATCCGCCAAGCGAATGCCGGCAAATGTGTTGCTCGCCGACCGGCTTCAAGGCGGAAATCAGGACATAGAGCCCGCATCCCGTGGCGAGAGAAGTGGCCAGCAGCGCGATGGCGGTGTTTCCGCCCGATAGCCGCTCTCCCATGATGCCCGAGCCGACGATGGCAATCAGGAGAAACGCAGTCCCGAGGAATTCGGCAAGGAGACGCGCGCCAAGCGAGATTTTCATTGCAGGCCGATGCGGTCGATTTCCGTCTTGATTGCGAGTTGGTCGAGGCTGGAAAGAGGCAGACACAGGAACAAACCGATTCTGCGGTCGAGAATCATGTAGGCCTCGCGGAATGCGCGCTCAATTTGTTCGGGAGTCCCTGTGACCGCGGCCGGATCGGGAACGCCCCAATGCGCCGTCATCGGCTGGCCGGGCCAGAGCGGGCAGACTTCCTTGGCAGCGTTGTCGCAGACGGTAAAGACAAAGTTCAT
>Ga0187769_10001722_pt1 | contig 12547 bp, 7 predicted proteins | sample 0116_SJ02_MP02_1_FD_133140 | JGI IMG/M metagenome (GOLD analysis project Ga0187769, IMG submission 133140) | Tropical peat soil microbial communities from peatlands in Department of Meta, Colombia - 0116_SJ02_MP02_10_MG | ecosystem: Environmental > Terrestrial > Soil > Wetlands > Peat | place... | reverse complement strand
GTCGCTTCGCTCGCCCATAGCCGTTCGAAGAACGGCGTCGCTTCGCTCGCCCATAGCCGTTCGAAGAACGGCGTCGCTTCGCTCGCCCATAGCCGTTCGAAGAACGGCGTCGCTTCGCTCGCCTATGTCCCGGCCATCCGCGTTTGTCACCTGCTCGCGGTCAGACGTGGATGCCCGGCACATGGCCGGCATGACGAGCATCAAACGAGCGGCGCCCGGCGCCGCCGATGACGGCATCTCAGTGCAACACCATCTCCGCGGCCTTTTCCGCGATCATGATGGTCGGCGCGTTGGTGTTGCCGCTGACGATCGTCGGCATGATCGAGGCGTCGATCACGCGCAGCCGATCGATGCCGCGCACCCGCAGCCGCTCGTCGACCACCGCCATCGGATCACTTCCCATCTTGCAGGTGCCGACCGGGTGATACTCGGTCTCGGCGGTGGCGCGGATGAAGGCGTCGATGTCGGCATCGGATTGGCTGGCGGCGCCGGGTAGCCGCTCCTCGCCGAGCCAGGGCTTGAAGGCCGCCGCTGCCAGGATCTCTCGCCCGCGCTTTATGCCGTCGATCAGGATTTTGCGGTCATAGTCGGAGGCGAGATAGCGCGGGTCGATCACCGGCGCCGCCAGCGGGTCGGCCGAGGCGAGGCGGATTTCACCGCGGCTTTCCGGCCGCAGGCAGCAGGCGTGCAAAGTCACGCCGTGGCCGTCGAGAGTCGTGCGGGCGTGATCGACCACCTGCGCCGGGATGAAGTGGTACTGGATGTCAGGTGTCGCCGCGCCGAGACGGCTCGCGACGAAGGCGCCGGCCTCGGCGACGTTGCTGGTACCCGGGCCGGTCCTGAACAGCAGAAACTCGAATGCCACCGCGAGCGACGCGAAACCGGCACCCTTGCCGTCGAGCGTGACCGGCCGCGTCGTGCGCTGGATGATGTTGACGTTGAGATGGTCCTGCAGATTTTTGCCGACGCCGGGAAGATCAAGCACCGGCGACACCCCCGCGGCGCGCAGCTCTGCCGCCGGGCCGACGCCGGAGAGCATGAGAAGCTGCGGCGAGTTGATGGCGCCGCCGGCGATCAGCACCTCCTGGGCCGCTCGCGCCGTGTGCCGGCTGCGGCCGCGCAGATATTCGATGCCGACCGCCCGGCCGTGCTCGATCAGGATGCGTGTCGCCTGCGCCGCGGTGCGGGTGGTGAGGTTGGCGCGCGCCGCCGCCGGATGAAGATAGGCCGAGGCCGCGCTCCAGCGCTCGCCGTTTTTCTGCGTGACCTGAAACAGGCCGCAGCCCGCCTGTACCGCGCCGTTGAAATCCGGATTGAGCGCAATGCCGGCCTGCTGCGCCGCCTCGAGGAAGACGTGGCTTAAGACATTGGTGTAGGGCCGCTCGGCGACGTTGAGCGGTCCGTCGCTGCCGTGGAATTGGTCGCGGAGGCGCTCGTTGCGCTCCGCCTTGACGAAGAATGGCAGCACGTCGGCATAGCTCCAGCCGGCATTGCCGAGCTGTCGCCAATGGTCGTAGTCCGCGGCCTGACCGCGGACATAGACCATCGCATTGATCGAACTTGACCCGCCGAGGAGCTTGCCGCGCGGCCAGTACATCCGCCGCCCGTCCATCGCCGGCTGCGGCGCGGTATCGTAGCCCCAATTCGATTTGGGCGAGATCTTGCTGATGCCGGCGGGCATGCGCACGAACAGCGATTTGTCGGAGCCGCCGGCCTCGATGAGGAGCACGGTGACCGCGGGATTGGCCGACAGCCGGTTCGCCAGCACCGACCCGGCCGATCCCGAGCCGACGATGATGTAATCGTATCCCGCTTCCGCCATTTGCCCCCCAGCCGCGCCGCGATGGACCGTCGGTTCGGTACCTTACCGGCGGTTGCGTCGCCTGACGACCCGGCAGGCTTCAAACCTGCGTGCATTCCGGATGCAGCGGCCGGCGCGAGGCCGCAAGCGTTCAGTCCGCTCGCTCGACGCGCTCGAATTCCTGTGCAACCAATGGCCGCAACAACGGTCCGGCACGGGCCTAGCGCAAGGGGGAGGGGCAGGTGGCATCCTACGTCTTGGCCATCGATCAGGGCACAACGTCGTCGCGGGCCATTCTGTTTCGGGCCGACACCTCGATCGCCGCTATGGCCCAGCAGGAGTTTCCCCAGCATTTTCCCGCCGACGGCGAAGTCGAGCACGAGCCCGAAGATTTGTGGACCACGACGGTCGAGACCTGCCGCAACGCGCTGCGCAATGCCGGGGCGACGGCCAAAGATGTTGCCGCCATCGGCATCACCAATCAGCGCGAGACTACACTGCTTTGGCACCGCTCGAACGGGCGTCCGGTCCATCGCGCCATCGTCTGGCAGGACCGGCGCACTACCGACATGTGCGCGCGGCTCAAGGCTGAAGGTCACGAAGCGAAATTCGCGGCGAAGACCGGGCTTCTCATTGATCCTTATTTCTCCGGCACCAAGCTCGCCTGGCTGTTGCGCCACGCGCCGGGCATCGAGGATCTGGCGCAGCGCGGCGAGCTCGCCTTCGGCACGGTCGACACCTATCTCCTGTGGCGTCTCACTGGCGGCAAGGTCCACGCCACCGATGCGACCAACGCCTCGCGCACGCTCCTTTACGACATCAATACCGGCCGCTGGGACGATGAGCTCCTGAAGATTCTCGGCGTGCCAAGGGCTGTGCTGCCCGAGGTTCGCGATTCCTCCGCCGCCTTTGGCGTGACCGATCCGGCGGTGTTCGGCGCTGCGATTCCAATCTGCGGCATCGCTGGCGACCAGCAGGCGGCGGTGATCGGGCAGGCGTGCTTTACGCCGGGAATGATCAAAGCGACCTACGGCACCGGCTGCTTTGCCCTGCTCAATACCGGGACGACGCCGGTGCGGTCCAAGAACCGGCTCCTGACCACGATCGCCTACCAGCTCGGCGGCGTTCGCCACTACGCGCTCGAAGGCTCGATCTTCGTCGCCGGCGCCGCGGTGCAATGGCTGCGCGACAGCCTCAAGGTGGTGAAGAGCGCACAGGAGACCGGCGCGCTCGCCGAAGCCGCCGACCCGACGCAGGAGGTGATACTGGTCCCGGCCTTCGTGGGCCTCGGCGCGCCGTATTGGCGCCCCGACGTGCGCGGCGCGTTGTTCGGCCTGACCCGCGCGACCGGGCCGCGCGAGGTGGCGCAGGCCGCGCTCGAGAGCGTCTGCTTCCAGACCGTCGACCTGCTCGCGGCGATGAAGGCGGATTGGGGCGATGCGACCTCGCTCAAGACGCTGCGCGCCGACGGCGGCATGGCCAATTCCGACTGGACCATGCAGCGGCTGGCCGATCTCATCGCCAGCGCCGTCGACCGGCCGCAGATCAAGGAAACGACCGCGCTCGGCGCCGCCTATCTCGCCGGCCTCTATACCGGCTTCTATCCGGAGCCCGATCGCTTCCTCAATCATTGGAAGCTCGAGCGCCGGTTCACGCCGCAGATGGACGTCGCCACGCGGGAGCGAAAATTGGCCGCCTGGGCGTCCGCCGTGCGCCGGCTGCTGGCGTGAGGATGCGGCCGCGCGCGGATGCGGCGTTCATCGCCTCTCCGATCTAGCGATCCTCCGGCGCAATATCTTTGATCCGCTGCGCGAACGCAGCGATTTCTGTGCGGCTGTACGACAAGTGCACGCGCTTGGTCGATGGCGGGCGCTTTTCGACCGACAGACCGGGCCGCCATTCCGTCTTTGGCCGGATCGGGCGCGGAGCAAATCCGCCGCCGCAATTCGGGCAGACGTTGCGCAATATAGCCTCGACACATGCGGCGCAGAACGTGCATTCGAAAGTGCAAATTCTCGCGTCCGTTGCGTCCGGCGGCAGATCTTTGTCGCAACACTCGCAGTTAGGCCGAAGTTCAAGGGCCATGGGCGGAGTTCCTGCAGGATGGGCGTCGATGACACTATACCGCGGCCGTCGGCGCGACACCGGCGCGTCGTTGATAAAAGGCTGCGGGCAGCCCCGGTTCCATGCGCGTCCTTGTTGCTCTGTGCCGGACAGCACAGCGAAACCGGCCGCCGCCCGCTACGTTTCGGTTCGGACGAGGGCGCCATGCGGTGCGGTCCCCATCGCACCGGCCATCGTCTAGGCCCCGTCCCGTCACCCCGGGCGGGGCTTCCGGCTTTTGACTGTTTTGTCGAACCTCCTGAGACGCCGGACCGCAAAGAGGCCAACGCGTCGCTGGACGACTTGGCGGCATCAGACCCGGCGAATGTCCTGAGCGCCGATAGGCCACTTCCAGCAGGCTGCTTCGACCAGCTACGATGCCCTATCCCGCATGGGGGAGGCGATGAGACGCCATTCCAGGGCGAGCGGCAAATCAGCTACATCGCGTCGCCCGAAGTCAAAGGCAAAAAGCCGCACTCCGCCAAAGGCTGCAGGCAGTCGTGCGCCGCGCAGTGGCGTCGAGACTGAGGTTGCCGCGCTAAGGGGGGAGTTGCACGACGCCCTTGAACAACAAACGGCCACGTCAGAAGTTCTTCAAATAATCAGCAGCTCAACTGGCGATCTGGAGCCAGTGTTCGCGGCTATGCTGGAAAAGGCCGTTCGCATCTGCGACGCCGCGTTTGGAAATATCTACCGTTGGGACGGCGAGGTCTTTCAGGTGGTCGCGATGCATAACACCCCGCCCGCCTTCGCCGAGCTTCGGAGGCGCACACCCTACCGTCCAGATTCGGGACACATCGGCCGCGTGGTGACCACGAAGTCGGTGGTGCATGTCGTCGATGTTGCAGCAGGGGATAACGAAAGCCTTCCGGCAACCGCTGCAGCCGTCGAACTCGGAGGCGCACGGACGGCTTTGCTTGTACCAATGCTGAAGGACGACCAACTGATCGGCGCGATTTCATTACTCCGGCAAGAAGTTCGCCCCTTTACCGAGAAACAGATCACTTTGGTGACCACTTTCGCCGCTCAGGCCGTCATCGCCATCGAGAATGCGCGGCTGCTCAACGAACTGCGCCAGCGCACGGCAGACCTCACAGAGGCGCTGGAGCAACAGACCGCCACCGCCGACGTACTGCGAATCATTTCAAGTTCTCCGACCGAAATCGGACCTGTGCTTGACGCCATCGTGCGGACGGCCGGAGAGCTGTGCGCCTCGGAATATGCAATGTTGTTTAGATTGCGCGATGGAAAGTACCACGTCGCCGCCTCCAACAATGCCGAGGCGGAGTTCGTCAAGCACTTCTTGGAACATCCAATCACCCTGGATAGAGGTTCGGTGGTCGGCCGGACCGCCCTCGAGCGCCACTCGGTCCACATTGTGGATTGCCTGGCCGACCCCGAATACAAGATGCTCGAAGCTGCGAGCCTGGGGAAACATCGCACGTTGCTTGGGGTGCCGTTGTTGCGCGACGGTGAAGCGATCGGGGTTATTGGTCTGTTGCGGACCTCTGTCAAACCATTCACGCAAAAGCAGATCGAGTTGGTGGAGAATTTTTCGGATCAGGCCGTCATTGCCATCGAGAATGCGCGGTTGTTCAACGAGCTGAGGCAGTCGCTGGAGCAGCAAACGGCCACGTCAGAGGTGCTCCAGACGATCAGCAGTTCTCCCAGCGATGTGGAGCCGGTGTTTGTAGCCATGCTGGAGAAGGCGGTCCGCATCTGCGACGCCAAATTTGGCAATATCTACCGCTGGGACGGCAAGGCATTGCATCTGGTTTCCTCGCACAATACACCGCCGGCATTTGCTGAAGCGCGCAGCCACTCGCCGCATCGTCCGGCTGAGCCGAGCGCCGAGGCCTCAACGTCCGTTCCGGGCCGCATGGCAACGACCAAATCAACGATACACGTTGCGGATTTAGCGGCCGATCCAGCCTATGTTGAGCGCCATCCACAAACCGTAGCGGCTGTCGAACTAGGAGGTGTGCGAACGCTCTTGGCCGTCCCGATGTTGAAAGAAGGCGAGCTGATTGGAGCTTTTGCCTTATCGCGACAAGAGGTTCGACCCTTCACCGACAAGCAGATCGCACTAGTGACGAACTTCGCACGCCAAGCCGTCATCGCCATCGAGAACGCGCGGTTGCTCAACGAGCTAAGGCAATCGCTGGAGCAGCAGACTGCTGCAGCTGAAGTGCTCCAAGTCGTTAGCAGTTCGCCCGGCCATCTTGAGCCAGTATTTGCTGCCATGTTGGGGAATGCGGCGCGTCTATGTGATGCTAAGTTCGGCAACATCTTTCGTTGGGATGGAGAAGCCCTGCGTCTTGCCGCAACACATAACACGCCGCCTGCGTTCGCCGAAGCGCGAGCACGGACACCGCTGCGGCCCAATCAGGCAAATCCGATTGGCCACATGTTGGCGAACCAAAATACGATTCACATTTCCGATCTAGCTGCGGACGCGCGCTATGCTGAGCGGACCGATCCGGACGTCATAATGGCCGTTGAACTTGGAGGTATTCGGACATTTGTGGCCGTCCCCATGGTGAAGGAAAAGAAGCTGATCGGCACACTCATTCTCTACCGGCAAGAAGTGCGTCCGTTCACGAACAAGCAGATCGAGCTACTTGAGAACTTCGCCGCCCAAGCAGTGATTGCCATCGAGAATGCGCGGCTGCTCAATGAACTTCGGGAGAGAACCGCGCAGTTGGAGGTGCAGTCACAGGAGGTCGCCAAACTCAACCAACAACTCGAACGGCGCGTCGCCGACCAGGTGGGCGAAATCGAACGCATGGGCCGGCTGCGGCGTTTCCTTCCGCCGCAGGTCGCCGATCTGATCGTCGCCTCCGGCGCGGAGAAGCAGCTTGAGAGCCACCGCCGCGAGATCACCGCGCTGTTCTGCGATCTGCGCGGCTTCACCGGCTTCTCGGAAAGCGCCGACCCCGAGGACGTGATGGCCCTGCTGCGCGACTACCATGCGGCCATCGGGAAAATCATCATCAAATATAGCGGCACGCTCGAACGCTACGCCGGCGACGGCGTGATGGTCGTGTTCAACGATCCGGTGCCAGTCGAGAAGCCGGCGCTGCAGGCGGTGCTGATGGCGCTCGAAATGCGTGAGGTTATCGGCACGCTGACCGAGAAGTGGCGTCGCTTGGGACACGACATTGGCTTCGGCATCGGCATCGCGCACGGATTTGCCACGCTCGGCACCATCGGCTTCGAGGGGCGCTTCGACTACGCTGCGATCGGCACGGTTGCGAACGTTGCCTCGCGCCTTTGCGACGAGGCCAAGCCCGGTCAAATCCTGATCAGTCCGCGCGTACTGATGGCGGTCGAGGATGCCGTGACCGTCGAGCCGGTGGGCGAGTTTGCGCTCAAGGGCATCAGGCGTCCGCTGGCGGCCTATAACGTGCTGGCCGCGGCTTCAGAGCGAGCGTGAGCAATAGCAGACCGATGCCCGGCAGAGTGGGGCGGCGGACTTCCATCGGGCCGGCGCTGCGAATGTTTCCTAGCGATCCAAGGCCAATGCGGGAACCCCAGGCGCGAAAGTGCGGCTCACGCGCCTGGGGCCCGAAGCAGCGCGGACAATGTACGCAACACGGCTGCTCCGCGATGAGCGGAGCATGCGCCCGGCGGCAATTCCATCACGACTAGACGTTAACGTTGATTGGGGTTTCGGACACGGCGTCCGGCGCAGGCTGCCGCGCATTTTCCCTTATTTGCTTCCCTTATCTGCGTATTTTCCCTTAGTTGTGAACCCGCCGTTCGAGCGTTACCGGCAGCGATGATGGCCACGTTCCTCTACCGCTGCCCGAACACCGGCTTCCAGGTCCAGGGCTATACCCCGGAGCAGACATCGGACGATGACGGCTCCTATGAAGCCGTCACCTGTCTGGCCTGCCAACAGGTGCACCTTGTGCACCCGGCGAGCGGCAAAGTGCTTGGAGAGGACGGTTAGGCGCCGCGGCGGCCGGGCGCCGCTCTAACGTCTCAACGCGCTTCGCTGTCAGGCTCCGGCAGCGGCCATCCGAGCTTGCGCCACCACGACACGATGGCATCCGCGTCGAAGCGTTCGCCGGTATTCAGACATTCGATCTCGAAAGGAGCCAAAGACGGCGACGGCGTGCGCGCGGAGAACTCGTAAGCGAGCGTCAGCGCTTCATGAAAAGTGTCGGCACAGGCTAAAGGCCCCGACAGGCTTCGCGTGACGTAAAACATGGCGGTGACCCACTGGGCGCGCGCTCAAGCCGACCGGCGGCGAGCTTTACCCTCCACGCTCCGACATCTGCCCGCTTTCTGCCGATTCGGCAATTTGTTTGCAGGGCGGAGGGCGGCCGGCGCTGTTTGTTGGCGACCCCGGCAGGATTCGAACCTGCGACCTTCAGCTTAGAAGGCTGTTGCTCTATCCCCTGAGCTACGGGGCCATCTGCGCTTTCCGCCAGACGCTTTTATCACACTCGGATGTAGGGTGGGCAAAGCGTAGCGTGCCCACGTCGTTACGATGGCAATCACTAACATTTCGAGCTAACCGCGCGCGCGGCGTGGGCAGGGCGCGTTCGCGCTCTTTTGCCCACCCTACGATGCCTGGCCCGCGCGCAGCCTGGCGCCGGCACCGCCTGGCGGCGGCCGGCGGCCGTCTTGTCGCGGAGGGGTTCCGCCTTTTCTCGCAAACACCGGTGCAAAACCCGGTCGCTAGCTGGCAGACATCAATTTTTGGACACAGTGGTGTGTAGTATAGCAGCTGCAACTTGCGAAGGCGTCGTCATGCGCCACCTGCCCATATGGGTGATCGAGTTCTTCAAGCTTCTCGGCGGGAGGCGGCTTCACCCCCTGACGACGCAATGTCCGATCTGCCACCAGATGGTGCGTCTCCACGTCAACAAAGCCGGCCGCCGCCACGTGTTCGGCCATGCTCGATCGCTATACGAAGGCTCGCGGTTCTCGACGCATTATGCCACCGACATGAAATGCGTCGCCTCGGGTAGCCCGAAGCTGTTCGATCCACACCCGAGCGAGCGCCAGCACTTCAAGCTGCCCGGCGGCTTGTTGGAAGAGTAGCGCGCTGCCGGCATTTCCACGTCGCACATTGGCGCGGCGGGATGGTCCAAGCTCGGAGTCTTAGTTTTCAGGTGCGCTGGCATCTGAGCTTGGAAGGCTGCGAGGCGACCGCCGCGACAGAATGCCCAATTTTACAGATTGCCAAGTTTTAAGGTCGGCTCCGGCCGCGCGGTCACGACCTCGACACGATCTTTTCTTCCATTGTGCGCCGGGGTGAAATTGCGCACCCCGTCGAGGAGATCACCCCATGCTTTCGCTTCTGCGCGCCGGCGTTGCCGCCGCACTCTTCGCCGTCGCGCCGCTCGCCGCCGCTGGCGCCGAGAAACCCTTCCAGAACAGCGACTTGGCCGACAGCGCGGTCAAGCTCGAGGGGCAGATCAAGGCCGATGCCGGCACCCCCTCAAAGCCGCTTGCGCAAATCCGGCGCGATGCCGACGCCGCCTTCGCCAAAAACGATTTTCGGACTGGCATGGCACTTCTCGGCCAGATCGTTGCCGGCGCCCCGACCGACGCGACGACGTGGCTTCGCCTCGCCCGCACCATCATGCAAATCCGCCCGGGGAGCGACAATGAGCGCAAGCTTCTGCTCGAGCGCGCCTCGACCGCGGCTTATATCGCCTACCAGCGTACCACCAGCCGCACCGAGGAGGCGGACAGCCTCGCGCTCCTCGGCAATACGCTCGCCCAGCGCGAGCAGTGGCGGCCAGCGCTCGATGCGCTGCGGCTCTCGCTCGAGCTGCGCGAGGTCGCCGATGTGCGCGGTCAATACGAGCGGCTGCGCGACGAGCACGGCTTCCGCGTGCTCGATTACACCATCGACGCCGACACCGCTTCGCCGCGCGCCTGCTTCCAGTTCTCCGAGAGCCTGCCGGCGCGCGGCGATTTCTCGCCCTTCGTCGTCGTGTCCGGGACCGACAAGCCGGCGCTGTCGGTCGACGACAAACAGCTCTGCATCGAGGGCCTCAAGCATGGCGAGCACGCGAGCGTCACCCTGCGCGCCGGCCTGCCGTCAACGGTGCACGAGACCCTGTCGAAGTCGGCGGAGTTCGCGGTCTATGTCCGCGACCGCAAGCCGTTCGTGCGCTTCGTCTCGACCGCCTATGTGCTGCCGCGCGTCGGCCAGAACGGGATTCCCGTCATCAGCGTCAACACACGCGGGGTCGCCATCGAGATCTACCGGCTCGGCGACCGCAGCCTGATCGAGGCGACCGGCGCCGGCGGCGATTCCGACCGCGGCGATTTCAAGCACAGCCTTTATCGCTACGATCTCGAGCGGCTCAAGCAATCGCGCGGCGTCTTTGTCTGGAAGGGCGAACTCGCGGTCGAATCGCAGCCGCTCAATGCCGAGATCACGACCGCCTTTCCGGTCGAGCAGGCGGTCGGCCAGCTCCAGCCCGGCGTCTATGTCATGGTGGCACAGCCTCAGGAGCTCAAGAACATCGACACCGACTATGACGCGCTGGCGACGCAGTGGTTCATCGTCTCCGATCTCGGCCTGACCGCCTTCTCCGGCAATGACGGCATCCATGCCTTCGTCAACTCGCTGGCAAGCGCCGAAACCAAGGACGGTGTCGAGGTCCGTCTCGTCTCCCGCGCCAACGAGGTTCTGGCCACGCGCCGCACCGATGCGGCCGGCCACGCCCAGTTCGAGGCCGGACTCGCGAACGGGGAGGGCGGCGCGGCGCCGGCGATGCTCTCGGTGAGCGACGACAAGGGCGACTACGCCTTCCTCAACCTGCGGACCCCGGCCTTCGACCTCACCGACCGTGGCGTCGGCGGCCGTCCGGCCCCGAGCGGGCTCGATGCCTTCGTCTATGCCGAGCGCGGCGTCTATCGCTCCGGCGAGACCGCCTATCTCACCGCGCTCTTGCGCGACGCGCAGGGCGCGGCCGCGCTCGGCGTGCCGCTGACTGTCGTCATCGAACGGCCGGACGGCGTCGAGTTCCGGCGCAGCCTGGTCGCCGATCAGGGCCTCGGCGGCCACGCCCTCACCCTGGCGCTGCCGCCTTCGGCGCCGACCGGCACTTGGCATGTGCGTGCCTTCACCGACCCGAAACGGCCGGCGGTCGGCGACGCCACCTTCCTGGTCGAGGACTACGTGCCCGACCGCATCGAGTTCGACCTGATGTCGCCCGCCGCCCGCATCTCGCAGCGCGCGCCGGCCAAGATCGACGTAGCCGGCCGCTTCCTCTACGGCGCGCCGGCGGCGAAGCTTGATCTCGAGGGCGACGTAACCGTCTCGGCGGCCGAGGAGCGCGTAGGCTTTGCCGGCTACCAGTTCGGCCTCGCCGACGAGGAGGTCCAGCCGGTCAAACAGCCGCTCGAGGATCTGCCGGCGACGGACGCCGCCGGCAAGGCGAGCTTTACCGTCGCGCTCGACAAGCTGCCGTCGAGCACGCATCCGCTAGAGGCGGAAATCACCGTGCGCATGGCCGAGCCCGGCGGCCGCGCGGTTGAGCGCTCGCTGACCTTGCCGGTCGCGGCGAGCGGCAACATGATCGGCGTCAAGCCGCTGTTCTCCGGCCGCTCGCTCGGCGACGGCGCCAATGCCAATTTCGACGTGGTCCTGGTCGGGCCCGACAATACCGCGGTCGCCCAGCGCGGCCTCGCCTACCAGCTCCTGCGCGTCGACACGCATTATCAGTTCTACAAGCGCGACGGCATCTGGAACTACGAGCCGGTCAAGACCACGACCCGGGTCGCCGACGGCACCGTCGACGTGACCATGGACCGCTCGGCGCGGATTTCGCTGCCGGTCAAGTTCGGTCGCTATCGGCTCGAAGTGTCGACCGGCGATCCCAACGGCCCAGTGACTTCGGTCGCCTTCGACGCCGGCTGGTACGTCGAAGCCAACGCCGATACGCCCGACATGCTCGAGGTCGCGCTCGACAAGGGCGAATACCGGGCGGGCGATACCATGACGCTCGCGATCACCGCGCGCGACGCCGGCAAGCTGACGGTCAACGTGGTCGGCGACAAGCTGCTCGCGAGTCAGACCGCGGATGTCAAACCGGGCGTCGCCGAGATCAAGCTGCCGGTCGGGCGCGACTGGGGCTCCGGCGCCTACATCGTCGCGACGCTGCGCCGGCCGCTCGACACGCCGGCGCAGCGCATGCCGGGCCGCTCGATCGGCGTGCAGTGGTTCGCAATCGACCGCGCCGCCAAGACGCTCAGCGTCGAGCTCAAGGCGCCGCCCCTCGTGCGGCCGAACACCACGCTGCGCGTCCCGCTCAAGGTCGGCGGCCTCGCCGCCGGCGAGGAGGCGCGGATCGTTGTCGCCGCGGTCGATGTCGGCATTCTCAACCTCACCAACTACAAGCCGCCATCGCCCGAGGACCATTATCTCGGCCAGCGGGCGCTGTCGGCCGAGATCCGCGATCTCTACGGCGATCTCATCGACGGCATGCAGGGCCCCCGCGGGGCGATTCGCAGCGGCGGCGATGAGGGTGCGCAGCTGCAAGGCAATCCGCCGACCGGCCCGCCGGTCGCGCTCTATTCCGGCATCGTCAGCGTCGGCGCCGACGGCAATGCCGAACTCGCTTTCGACGTGCCGGATTTCGCCGGCACGCTGCGGGTGATGGCGGTGGC
>Ga0187769_10001721_pt1 | contig 12550 bp, 12 predicted proteins | sample 0116_SJ02_MP02_1_FD_133140 | JGI IMG/M metagenome (GOLD analysis project Ga0187769, IMG submission 133140) | Tropical peat soil microbial communities from peatlands in Department of Meta, Colombia - 0116_SJ02_MP02_10_MG | ecosystem: Environmental > Terrestrial > Soil > Wetlands > Peat | place... | reverse complement strand
TTGGCTACCACCAGGAAGTGGTCTCGCGGATCCTGAAACGCCTCGTTAACTACGGGGCGGTGGAGAAGTTCAAGGGGAAGTACAGGCAGGCCGGTCAATAACTACCCGGTGTTCCGTTGCGGTGAAGGGGTGAACTGTTTGGAACGTTGTTGCTGCTGCCCATGCTGTTGCAGTAATGAGAAGGACACAACCAAAAACGAGGATTTATAGGCAGAATGTGAGAGCTGACGTCTCATGTCTGAAGAGAGAAAGACTGTCATCGTCGGCCAGAGCAAGCCTCTGCTGAACTACGTGACCGCGTGCATCACGATGTTCAACGGCGGGGCGAAACAGGTGGTTCTCCGCGCCAGAGGGGAGGCAATCAACATGTCTGTGGAAGTGGCCCAGGTCCTGAGGAAGCGCTTCATGAGCAACGTCCAGATTTCTAACATCACCATCGATGGTGAGAACGTCCTCTCAAGAGACGGGAGGCAACTCAACCTGCCCGTGCTTGAGATAGAGCTCTCAGTCCCCCCTGCGTAGGTCAGTTTCGGGGCCGCAGGCTCTCACTGCCGTACTTTATTCGGGCAAAGGATTTTAGCCCCACGGTCGGGCCGATGCTCGGTTCTCATGAAAGCTCGTAAGTTCGCCAAAGTCGAGGGGAAGCTGCCAGGTGCGAAGGGTGCGGCCGTCGTAAAGCGGACGGCCAAATACATCTCCCCCTCTTTCGCGCGTTTCTATCCCCTTGTTGTCGACTCTGCGCATGGATGCCTTGTGAAGGACGTGGACGGCAACCAGTTCATCGACTTCGCCTCAGGAATAGCGGTACTGAGTACCGGGTCGACCCACCCGAAGGTCGTCCAGGCCATAAAGAGCCAAGCTGAGAAGTTCATCCATTTCTCATACACCGACTTCTACTACGACAACCTAGTCGAGCTTTCCGACAAGCTCCTCAGACTGATTCCAGGAGACTTCCAGAAGATGGTCTACTATGGCAACAGCGGAGCCGAGGCCATCGAGGCCGCCATGAAGCTCACCAGGAACTACACCAAGCGCCCCATCTGGCTTGCCCACTCTGGAGCGTTCCATGGGAGAACCATGGGGGCCCTCAGCCTGACAGCGAGCAAGCCCATGCAGAGGAAGGACGCATTCCCGCTGGTCCCGGATGCGGTTCATTTCCCGTTCCCTTACTGTTACAGGTGCCCCTGGAAGCAGACCTTCCCGGAGTGCGACTACTACTGTGTTGATTACTTCAGGGAACAGTACCTGGAGAAGTTCGTCCCAATAGACGACGTGGCGGCATATTTCTTCGAGCCTATCCAGGGAGAAGGAGGTTACGTTCCCGCTCCTCCCGACTACTTCAAGAAGATGGAGTTCCTCAGGAAGTCGGGCGTTCTCTTCGTCTCTGACGAGATACAGACCGGGGTGGGAAGGACGGGCAAATTCCTAGGAATCGAGCATTATGGAGTCGTGCCTGACGTCGTCACTCTCGCGAAGGGCATCGCCTCCGGGCTCCCTCTCAGTGCCACCGTCGCCAGGGCACAGGTCATGGAGAGCTGGAAACCAGGCCAGCACGCCTCAACCTTCGGGGCAAACCCAGTAGCGGTCGAGGCCAGTCTCGCCACACTCGACATCCTGAAGTCGGAGCACGTTCTCCAGAACGTCAGGCGCGTCGGCGACAAGGCGAAGAAGAGGCTGCTTGAGATGAAGGAGAAGTACGAGGTCTTAGGCGACGTCAGAGGGATGGGCCTCTTCATAGGCATTGAGATCGTCAAGGACAAGCGGAGCAAAGCCAGGGGAGAGGAGGAAGCGAAGCGGATTATGGATTATTGCTTCAACCATGGACTCCTGGTGATCATCGCGGGAAGGAACACCATTCGTGTGATACCCCCACTTGTAGTCACACAAGAGGAGATGAATGAGGGCCTAGACATATTGGAGGAAGGTATCGCCGCCGTGAACTCGGCGTAGCCATGCCCTAATCCATGTACGACTTCGACGTCCTCATCGGGGAGCTGCTCCAGCAAAAGCCTGAGCTCAGCAGGGACGAAGTACTGCGCCGAATCGAAGACAAGAAGCGGACTGTGGGTGCAGGATACCTCACCGACCAGGGGGCCCTATTCTTAGTGGCAGGGGAGCTGGGCGTCTCGCTCCGCAAGGAAGACGCGTCCTCGGACCTCTCAATCAAGGATCTGTATATCGGGGCCAACGACGTCACTGTGGTGGCCAGGGTGCTGGCAGTGTACCCGGTGGCGACCTACAACAAGAAGGACGGCGGGACAGGCAGATACCAGAGGCTCGCCCTTTTCGACGGCAAGAGCTCAATGAGGCTGACAGTCTGGGAGGAGGGCTTGGAGCAGCTGGAGAAGCTTGGTCTGTATGTCGACGCCCCCGTGAGGGTGGCAAACGCCTACGTGAAGCAAGGACTTGATGGGAAGGCGACCCTGAACCTCGGAAAGAGAGGGAAGATTCAGGTCCTCGTGGATGAAAAAATCATATCCAAGCTCCCGTCGATCTCGACGGTCGTCCAGAAGCTCCCAACGCTCACGAAGGAGGAGCAGTTCGTCGCATTAGATTGCGTGGTGAGCTCTGAGTCCCGCTTTAGCGAGTTCGTCAGGTCAGATGGGTCAGGAGGATCCCTCTTCCAGTTCGGTGCGGTGCGGGACGGAGGGAAGGAGACCCGAATCGTCGTCTGGAGCCCATCCGCCAAGCCTGAGCTCAGGCGGGGGCAGAAGGTGAGGATAACAAACGTGAGGGTGAAGCGTTCGAACAGCGGAGACTTCGAGGTTCATGGAGATGCAGGGAGTACGATTGCGTTGGGACCAGCTGTAGAGAAGTCTATCTTCCGGGTCGCCGCGACGAGCTCCAGCCAGTCGGCGAAGATTATCCTTGGTGTGGGGAGGGACAGGAAGGTGAAGTTCATCGAGCTGGGGAAGGGGGTCAAGGAACCCTCTCAGAACGACGTGATTGGCGTTGTTCCTGATGAGATGGCGGGGGAGAGGATCTACTGCACAAATCCAGATTCGGTGCAGATGGTTGCGTTTGACTCGATTCCTGGCCTTGACGCGCTTGGCACTAAATTGAACGAGGTCAAAGTGGAGGATGCCCAGATCATGACCGAGGTCATAGCCCTTTCGCATGGAAGCGTCGACGACGTCCGACTCAGGGATGGGACGACAGTGAAGAAGGGAGAACTCGTGGTGGGGGATGACACAGGGGAGATCAAACTCGTCGCCTGGAGGGACCTTTCAGGAAGGGTGTCAGGTATTCAGCCAGGCGAACGGCTGAGGTTATCGGGGGTGGCGTGCAAGTCCACCAAGATGGGCAGCTGGCTCCTACAGCTTTCAAATTTCAGCGTAATCGAAAGGCTCAGGGTCCACGGCTAGGCTTCGACCTTCGGAGCGCTTCATACTCGTAGACGAAGATGATGACGAGTCCGATAATGAAGAGCGCTATCATCGCCGTGCTGATGAAGTTGTAGTAGCCATTGATGTCGAGAAGAGGGAGGTGCAATTCGGGGGCCGCGACCCTGGCGTCGAATAATAAGCGTTGCTGGAGCCGTTCTTATCGAATGAAAACTCTCCCTGCTCTCCTGACGAGCCTTTTAATCCCAAAGGCACGACGGCGGCCGCAGTGCCGAGGTGGCCTAGCCTAGTTATGGCACCAGGCTACACCCTGTTGGGTGAAACTCATAATCCCGGGCTAGGAGAAGAGATCTGGGGGTCGGGGGCGCGAATCCCCCCCTCGGCACCACCGTGCCTTTGATGATTTTGAAGATGACGTGAGTGAGAGCCACGGGTGGGATTCGGACCCACGACATCCACCTCTTTGGGCGGTGCTTACCAAGGTGGCGCTCTAGCCACTGAGCCACCGTGGCACTCGAGGCCGCACCGCCTGAACTCGATTTTTAATTGTTCGTGACTCCAGAACACCCGTTCTGCGCTTTAGGCTAAACTCGGCACGCTTGCCTAGGGGTGGACCATGAAGGTTGCTGACGGGAGGCCGGCGCTGGGGAGTGAGGCGGCGGCGTTTGTCGTCGTTATGATCGGAGTCGCGGCTCTTGTCGCTGTTTTCGCTTTTGTTCCATCGGGGACGACGTCGACCACTTCAACAGAAGTCTCGACGCCGAAGACCACGCAGCAGGGCCTGAGTTCCTTCCAGAGCTACTCTCAGCTTCAGGAATACATGTCGGCGAACGCCAAGAGCGCCCAGCAGTACAACCAGTGGGGGGTCGGTTTCAGTGGCTGGGGTCCCGTAGCGGTCCCCGGCGGGTTGGGGACCGTGACCTTTACCACGGCGGCCATCACTGAATCGGCTACCACTCAAGCGTCGCTCAGCAATGCGCCTTCCTACACCGGCACCAATGTCCAAGTCCAGGGTGTCGATGAACCTGACAGGGTGAAGACGGATGGCACTCACCTCTTCGTGTCTACTCAGGACTCTGTCGCCTTGATTAACGCCTATCCGCCCAATGCGACCTCCACGCTTTCGACCCTTTCTTTCGCGGGTAGCACTGTATTGGGACTCGAGGCAACGACCAACCGTTTGATGGTCATAGTTCAGACCAACACGGGCGCAGGGGCTGTTGAGCTGCTCCTATACGACACGACGAGCCTTGCCTCACCAGTGCTGATGCAGAACGTCACGATTGAAGGGAACTATGTGGCTGCGCGGATGGCTGGCGGTTATCTCTATGCCATCATACAACAGCCATCTTACACCTTCAGCGACCAAGGGAACGCTAGCGCGGCGATGCCGATTGTCTCTCAGGCCGGAGTCCAGACAGAGCTGCCCCCGTCGTCAGTCTTCTACTCCAACAACACCGCCCAGATTAGCTTCTACACCATGATTCCGAGCGTTAGCATGTCCACGGGAAAGGAGAGCGTCATATCCGTCCTGACGGGGCCTTCGGCCACTGTCTATGTCTCGACCTCGAACATCTACGTGGCCTACACGAACTATCTCGATCTCTATGACGTAGACGGCGTTCCAGGTAATGCGTTCAGCGGCGGGGTGATAACCTCCCAGCTGGTAGCGCAGTCTCAGAACAGCACCATCCTGCGTGCTTCTTATGCCAACGGGACGGTTACGGCTGCCAAGGCCGGGGTGGTCCCAGGGACGGTCCTGAACCAGTTTTCCATGGACGAGTACGACGGCTACTTCAGGATAGCAACCAGCCGCTTCGCTACGATCAATGGTGTATCCACCACCAGTGATGATGTCTACGTGCTCGACCAGAACATGACGTGGGTCTCGTCTCTGCAGAACATCGCGCCCGGGGAGAACATCTACGCGGTCCGCTTCTCTGGGGATGTAGGATATGTGGTCACGTACCAGCAGATCGACCCGCTGTTCGTCATATCGTTCAAGGACATCGCCAAGCCGGTGATACAGAGCGCACTGCAGGTCACCGGGTACTCCGACTATCTGCAACCACTGGCAGGCGGGTACCTGCTGGGCGTGGGCAAGGAGTCGGTGCAGGCTTCGGGAGGCGACTTCAGCTATTACCTTGGACTGAAAATCTCCCTCTTCAAGGTGGATGCCAACGGGACCTCCGCCCAAATTGCGAAGCTCGACATCGGAGACAGGGGAACAGACTCGCCGGTCCTCAGCGACCATCTTGCATTCACCTACGATCCGACGAGGAACGTCACCGTCATCCCCGTGGCCCTTTACTTGGTGAGCGGAAACACGACCTATGGGGGAGGGTTTCCGGCCGACGGCAACCCGGTGTGGCAGGGAGTGTACGTCATCAAGTGGAGCCCAACTGGGTTGACGGTCCTCGGAAGGGTGTCGCAGTATCCCGCGGGACAGAACTTTGGGGATTACCCGAACGACAGCCTCTCCATCGACAGGAGCGTGATAATCGGTGACTACCTCTACACCATTTCTCAGGGCGAGGTGATGGTGAGCAGTATGGGCGGCTCGTTCTCGACGGTAGCCACCGTGGACCTTCCTCCGTGAATTCACTCGTGGCCTAGGACCGGGTGGGGCCTGTAGGGCTCTTCCAGGCGTTTCATATCGCCTGCCCTCAGGTGCACGTCGGTGGCGTCCGCCAGCTCCTCCAGCTGCTCGACCTTGGTGGGCCCGATGATGGGGGATGCGACCCCCTTCTTGTGGAGCAGCCATGCGAGAGCCAGCTGCGACGGAGTCAAGCCCTTCTCCTTCGCCACTTCTTCCAGACGCTCAACGACATCAAAGTCCTCGGGCTTGAAGTATCTCTTGCTGAGATACACATCGATTTTGTACCTTGGGCTCGAGGGTTCCATGTTCCGCTTGTATTTCCCGGTCAGGAAGCCCCTCCCAAGGGGGCTCCAGGGCATCAAGGGAACCCCTTCGGAGATGCAGAAGGGTATCATTTCACGCTCCTCTTCACGATAATCGAGGTTGTAGTGGTTCTGCATGGTCTTGAACCGCTCGAGACCGAGTCTGTCGCTCGTGTAGAGGGCCTTCTCAAACTGCCAGGCCCACATGCTCGAGGCGCCGATGTGGTCGACAGCCTTGTCTTTTCTTACGGCGTCTGTGAGGGTTTTCAGCACCTGCTCGATGGGAGTCTCGTAGTCCCAGCGGTGAATCTGGTAGAGGTCCACCCTGTCTGTCTGCAGGTTGGTGAGGGAACGCCTCAGGTTCCTCTTGACATGCTTCCTTCCGAGGCCGCGCTCGTCTGGACCGTCTCCAGTCGGCAGACCGACCTTGGTGGCCAGGACAACTTGGTTCCTCCTCCCCTTCAGGGCCTTGCCCACGATTTGCTCCGACTTGCCGTTCGAATAGACATCCGCAGTGTCGAAGAAGTTGATCCCTAGATCGATGGCCCTGTCTATGATCTTCTTCGAGTCGTCATAGCCCGCTGTCCAGCCGAAGCCCCTGGCGTCAGGCCCCCCGAAGCTCATGCACCCAATGCAGAGCCTAGAGACCTTCAGACCGGTGCTCCCCAAGGTCGTGTATCTCATGATGGCTCGTGGCCCCCAGGCCTCCGTTAAAGGCTTGGCCATCGTTTTTATCCGAAGGTGAATCAGACTCGCAAGAATGGGCGTACTCAATGCCAGACAGTTGAAGTTCCTCAGGGAGCACGAGGTGTGCAGGCTGGCTACCGCGTCGGAGGACGCGAAACCCCACGTCGTCCCCGTGATTTACGCCCTCGATGGGGAGAACATCGTCGTAGCCGTCGATTATGGCACGAAGAAGCTGAAGAACCTCAGGGAGAACGGGTTCGTCGCCCTTGTGGTGGACGACTATCGCCCCAACCATGCAGTTATGGTGGAAGGGGAGTGCGAAATCCTTGAACGGGGCGAGGAGTACCTCAGGCTGCTCCAGATTCTGTTCGAGAAGTTCGAGATGTACAGGAGGCACCCCTGGGGCGAAGGAGAGTCGCCGATATTGAAGATCAAACCTACGAAGGCTGTTGTGTGGTAGGATCTTCGTTCAGCCGAGTGGCACGTTTCTGCGGGCTTCGTACGACGACATGAGCCCTGTGGCGGTGCATCCTTTGTCGAATGGCTCGAGGACCGAGGAGCACGTCTCCGCCAGCAGCACGATGTAGCGCTTCGAGTCGTACTTTGTCTGGTCCTTAATCATGTCGATGGGCGTTGCCCTCTTCGAGTCTTTCCCCTTGTAGTCCGCGATGATGTACCGTATCCCCTCGCCGGCGTGGAGGGTCGCCCCCTCTCCTACAAGCTGCTTGATGGCCGCATGCTGCACCGTCATCGTAGTGTACTCTTCCGGAGCTTTCGAGAGGTTGGTGGAGAAGGCGAGCTCCGCGGCCGGAACCTCGTGGCATGCCAGTGCTTCGGCATGCCTGAGGAAAATCTCGATGCACTCTGGAATCTTCTCCTTCGCGCCCGCCATTGTGTCAGCCTCCGCCAAGACCTTCAGGATTTCCATCTGGCACTTGGAGAACGCCGAGGGGGTGTCATGGCGCCGCGCCTCTATCCCTCTGACCTTCAGGTCTCCGCCCTGGTAGACTCCGAAGTACCTGTTGAGCACCGGTACGTTTGGTTCGACCTTGGATGGAAGGAAGACTACCCACTTGTAGATGCCTTCGAACGAAATAGCGAATCCGGTCTCCGCTTCAATCTCGGTCTTCAGCTCGAGGTAGTCGTCCCTGTCTGCCCCTTCCTTCTGGACCCAGAGGGAGTCGACTATGCCGTGCATCACCTCGAAGCCCTTCCGCTCGGCGATTCTGGCTGTGTCGAGCAGTATCTTCCTGTCCCAGGCACACACGGCGATGTGGGCGTCGATGCGGCCGAACTTCGCGTTGTTGAAACCCAGATACCCAAATGTTGTGACGCCCAGCCACTTCAGAGCCGCCTGTCTGGCGTTGTATCTATCGTAGTCAGCCCCCTTGGCGGTCCGCTTGAGTTCCTTGTAGTGAAGCCTCTTCTCCACTATGATCTTGATGGCTAGGGGGACGATCCCGTCTCGCTTCTTGCATACGTTCCAGTCGAGCTCGGGTACTCGGTTGTCCGAGTCCGGGCAGCAGGCGCACCTAACTGTTTCGGCCGAGATGTTCTTCCTGTACATTATGTTAGGGTATAACGCGCTAAAATCTAGCTCTCCAACGTTCTCATGGACCCCCACCTTCGGTTCGAAGATGAAGCCGCCCCGGTCAGCCACGAGTAGTTCGTTTCTGTCCTTGAAGCGCTCCACCAGGGTCGGCTTCCAAGGGACGAGCAAATCGATCTTCGATGCGTGATAGAACTGGAGACTGGAGAGTGCCTTCCCGATGCTCGCTCTGCTCGAAGCATGGAGGGGCATATGGCATATCCTGCTCAGCTCGAAGAGCCCATCGAACCCCGCCTCGGAGTAGGCGAAAGACGCGTTGACATCGATATGCACTCTGCCGCAGAGCTTGATTGCCGAAGACTTGTAGTGGATTCTCCCATAGCTGAAGTAGGACGTGCCCCCTTTCGAGGGGAGTTTGATGGGAACGCCGTCCCTGTCGAGGACCAACTTGGCGCCGATTCCGTTCGCTTCGGCGCGCTTGATCAGGTAGGGGAAGAGGAATGTATCGCCGTCGTTGGTGAGGACGAAATCGGGATCTGTTTCTTGTACCGCCTCCACCAGCCCCAGAAGCTTATCGGGTTCGCTGCGCCCGCCTATCTCGATTTTCTCGCCGTTGCTTTCTAGCGAAATTCCCTCAATCTTGTCTGTGAAGCGCGGCAGTTTCCCCCGCTTCGCGATGTCGACCTCAACCTTCACTTTCCTCAGGACTGGCAGGGCGTAGTCGTAGGCCCAGACATCGTCCTTGAGCTCCCACCTGAGCACACCCTCTTTCTGTTCTACTTCGCAGTAAGCGAGGGGGAAGAGGTCCCGCTCGTAGAGGTAGCTCTGGCCTGGAGGGACGTCTGCGTTGTAGAGCCGAAAAGTGCCAAAAGGGCCGAGGCGCTCTATCCTACCCGCCACCTGCTGCGCCTTCCTCGCGTCCTTTAGCCTCGCTTCGACGACGGAGGACATGCCTGCGTCTGTCACCCTTTCGCGCTTCTGGACGGTCCTGGTCCAGACGAAATCGTTTCGAAGGGCCTGGAACGGAACGTCGAAGTCTGATTTGTTGTCTGTCCCTATGAATATCGATGGGGACCAGCGGTCGACCAGGCGGATGGCCTCACCGTCTTCGCGTTTGACCCAGACGACCATCTCCCCTGGGTTCCCCGGATAGAGGTCAAGTATCCAGCCGCGCGTCCTTCCCACCCTTCAGCCTCTCGATTTCGGAAGCCAGCCAGACTATCGTCTTGTGTTGTACCAGTAGGAGGCTCATGAATAGAGCCTCGGTGGGGAACGGCGAGTCCCTCGCCTGGATTGCTGGGAAGTATTCGTAACAGAGCCTCAGCATCTCTTTGAAGAGCGTCCTGTCCTCCGCCCGCAGAGCGTCGGCGAAGCGCTGCCAGCTGTCGAACTCCTCTATGATCTCGCCGTCAGAGAGGGTCATCTTCCCCCTCCTTCGGCTCCATCCCTGATGTCGCGCCCACCACCGTCCGCATGAGTAACTTGTAATGGTGGAAAATCATCGCCATGACCATCCCCTCGAACTTCGACGTCCTGACCGCGGCCGAAGACGCTGAGGTGTAGAGCCTGGCGGAGCTGAGCATTTCGTCGAAGGCGACCCTATCCCGAGGGGGAAGCGCCTTCCTGAACGACTTCCATTCAGCAGCCTCCTGGGCTTCGGCTATCCTGAACGAAGGTATGGTCCTCCCCATCAGCGGGCCCCTCCCGTCCTTGCGGCCCTGAGGAGCTGGCCAAGCTTGAACGTGGTCTCTCCCGGGAGCCTGTTCCTGTGCTTGACGAGCTCCACCCTGATTCTGTCTCTTTCGGACGACAGGCGAACTTGGGCGTCGGCCCAGGAAGCGACGATACCGTCGTATTTGTTGGGCGAAGCCTGGGTCGCAATCACGAGGGCCTGCCTCTTCACCTTCTCGATGCCCTCCTCGACGGCGCTCAGCACCCGCCTCGCCTCTCTTTCTTCCAGCTCAGGTTCGTTGAAGGTGCCGAGAATGTCGCAAATCACCACCAGCCTAGTCCCATAGTCCTCGACTGCCCGCACGAGGTGCTCAGAGACTAGGGTGGCTAGTTGATAGAATGTGAAGACGCGGCATGACGCCACGCGCCTCATGGCCATCGCCGGCTTGAGGCCCCTTTGTTTGGCGAAGGAGGAGAAAAGGTAGGGGTCGGAGCGGTTCCCCCCGTCGATGAAAAGGACCGCCGAGTCGAGGCCCCCCGACTCGATTGGGAGCTGGGCTCTGAGCGAAGCCAGCTCGGCCACGACGGATGACGTCTCCCCGCTGAGCAGAATCATATGCCCTTCGGAGAAGGGCCGCAGGAGCGAGTCTAGGTGCGGGAAGCCGAGGGAGAAGTGCGGTATCGATGAGGCCTTCTGGAAAAGCGCCTCCCTTTTCTGCGCCTGTGGGCCGGTACTCTGGAAGACGTCAGACCAGTCATCGGGAACAGGGGTGAGCCTGCACTCGACGCTCCCTTCGAGGAGACCACCACACCCCATGCAGCGTCCGTTCAGGGAGCCGATGGTCTCACCTGCAGGTCCCAGATCGCGCCTGACGTGGAGAACGCAGCGGCAACTTGAGCAGTAATAGACGAAACGCTCCCTGCCGCTTGCCGCCTGCTCGTAGAGATAGTGTAACCTAGGCATTATGCAGATGTAAAGCTTCGTGGGAATTTAACATGGGCTACGCGAAAGACCTCGTTGGACAAGAGGGAGGCGGCCGAAAGTGTTGAACGTTCATAAAGAGAAGTTTGGTCTCGCCGGGACGACGCGGGGGTCGCCCAGCCTGGTCAACGGCGTGAGGCTCAGGACCTCATCCCTTAGGGGTTCGAGGGTTCGAATCCCTCCCCCCGCATTTCGAGAAACGCCTCATGGTGGTGATTGTCTGAAAGGAGTTCTCCAAAGCAGTACGATTTAGCCGGCCTCGACGTCTATGATGGCTGCGCTGGCGCGGCCTTTGGTAAGATTGGAGATTGTTTCTTGAGTGTGGTCAGGCGGCCTTCGGGGCCACAGGCTGAGTAGAAGGTGGCGTCGGTGGAGCTGGCTGGGGTCGCGGCGGCGCAGCCGTTGGAGGCCTTGGAGGAGGTTGGCCTGAAATCGTTGCAAGGGCACTCCTTCCGGCTTCGGTGAGTTGATACCTGGCGGGGTTTCCGAAGAAATCTACCTTGAACTCTATAAACCCAAGAGCCGTAAGTTGCCTAATCACCCAGAGGGTCGTCCATTCTGAGTTGTCGTTGATGACATCGTCGAGCTCGGCGTCGCTCATCCCCTCCTTGCTCTTTCCGATGGCCGTCAGGGCTGCCATGAGGCGCGGGGACTTCCCCACTTTCCTCAGTACAATTCTCTGTGTCTTGGAATCCGAGGGCCAGATCCAGAGCCCTTTGGGCATGGGCGAAGCCGACCGGGGTTGATTCATAAATCCTGCGCGTTGCGATTTAATCGCGTTTACGATGTTGTCAGTTGTTTTTAGTTTTGTCAGAGAAGTAAACCCTTGGGGCGTGTGACATCGGCAACCATGGAAGTGGTAACCGAATACGCTGACCAGAGGACAGAGCTCGAGGAGAAGATAAGGTCGCTCGAGGCCGAGAAGGCCTCCCTCCTTGCCGACATCGCCTCCCTGAAGGAGAAGATAGCCACCTTCGAGCTGGAGAAGTCTGCCAACGCATTGGAGAGCGAAGTGCAGGCGCTCCGGACGGAGAAGGCTGTGCTGGAAGAGAAGGCCGCGTCTTACGAAGCTGAGGCGGGGTACACTCTTCCGCCCGTCGTGACTGAGGGGGTCTAGGCTCTACCGGAGCCTGGAAGCCTTCTGCTCGAGTTCGCCCTTTTCTTTTCTGAGGTAACCGACGAATTCCTCGATGTCGGCCAACTTGGCCTGCAGGCGTTTCAGTTCATTCTCCTTGGCCGTCTTGTCCATTGAATCTTCAATCTCCTTCTGTTGCTGAGACATCTCCTGAATCTTGGCACTCAGTTCCTCGTTCCCCTTCTTCAATGATGCGAGCTCGTCCTGAATCGACTTCAGTTGCTCTTCGGCAACGATGAGATACCTCTGCCTGCTGATGACGGTCGGGAACTTGGTCCCGC
>Ga0187769_10001720_pt1 | contig 12554 bp, 9 predicted proteins | sample 0116_SJ02_MP02_1_FD_133140 | JGI IMG/M metagenome (GOLD analysis project Ga0187769, IMG submission 133140) | Tropical peat soil microbial communities from peatlands in Department of Meta, Colombia - 0116_SJ02_MP02_10_MG | ecosystem: Environmental > Terrestrial > Soil > Wetlands > Peat | place... | reverse complement strand
CGCCGGCAGCCATTCCTGGCGCGCCCGCGACGAGGAACACAAGCCGCAGCGGCGGAAGTTTCACGGCGCGCGGCGCGATCTCGACAGGCCGGAGCCGCCGGCGGGCAAGATGCGCGCCGAGCTTGTCACCGATCGCAAAGGCCGCGCTGTCGCCGTCGAGCGCTACGGCCAAAAGCCCGCCGCGGCCGCGCCAAAGCACCGGCGACCCCGCAATGCGCCCGACCGCGCCTTCGGCCCGCGGCCGCGGGGCCGCCGTTGATGCGCATCGTCGGCGGCAGCTTGCGCGGGCGTCCACTCGCCGGCCCAACCTCAGATGCGATTCGCCCCACCGCCGATCGCCTGCGCGAGGCGCTGTTCAATATTCTCCTGCACGCCTATGGCGACCCGGTCGCCGGCGCCCGCGTGCTCGATCTGTTCGCCGGCACCGGCGCGCTCGGCCTCGAAGCGGCCTCGCGCGGCGCGGCCTTCGTGTTGTTCGTCGACGACGGCGCGCAGGCGCGCGCGCTGATCCGCGAGAACGTCGCCGCGCTCGGGCTCGGCGGGGTGACCCGCGTCTTTCGCCGCGACGCCACCAAGCTCGGCCCGGCGCACCCGCTCCCTCCGTTCGCGCTCGCCTTTCTCGATCCGCCTTACGGGCAGGATCTCGCGCCGGCAGCGCTCGCCGCGGCGCGCGACGGTGGTTGGCTGGCGCCGGATGCGCTGATCGTGGTCGAAGAAGCGTCAAAGTCGCGCTTTGCCGCGCCGCCAGGTTTCTCCGAGCTCGAGCGGCGCGCTTACGGCGACACCGAATTCATCTTTCTCAAATTCACTCCGGCGTGATGCCGGCGGCCTTGACCGCGCCGCTCCAAATCTTGATTTCGCTCTCGACGAACACTTGCAAATATTGCGGCGTGCGCTGCTCGGGCGGCGGCACCGCCGCGCCGAGTTGGCGCACGCGCTCACCGACCGCGGGCTGATCCATGGCGGCGCGGGCAGCGGCATTGAGCTTGTCGATAATCGGCGCCGGCGTCGCCTTAGGCAAAAACAGCGCCTGCCAGCTATAGGCGGCAAAATCCTTCAGTCCCTGTTCTTGCGCGGTGGGGATGTCGGGTAGCGCCGGCGAACGCTCGCGGCCGAACACGACGGGCGCCTGGATCTGGCCGCTATTGATCTGCGCCAGCGCGGTGGTGACCGTCGGGCAGGCGTAGTCGATACGCCCGGCCAGCAGGTCCTGCATCGCCGGGCCGAGGCCGCGATACGGCACGTGGGTGACCTCCACGCCGATCGCGACATTGAGCAAGGCGCAGGCCAGATGCGCGCCGGTGCCGGTGCCAGGCGAGCCGTATTGCATCTTGGCGTGGTTGGCTTTGACGTAAGCGGCAAACTGCGAAAAGTTGCCGGCGGCAATGCCGGCGCGCACGGCGAGCAGAAGCGGCTGCTCCGCCATCATCGCGACGGCGGCAAAATCGGTCGCCGCGTCGTAGGGCGGCGCCTTGCGCAGAAGCTGGGCTTGGCCGTTAGGCGATTCGCCGCCGAACAAGATCTGGTAACCGTCGGGATCGGCGCGCGCGACGCGGGCGGCACCGGTCATGCTGCCGGCGCCCGGAACGTTCTCGACGATCACTTGCTGATGCAACACGTCGGACAGCGCCGCGGCATAGACCCGTCCCAACGTGTCATAGACGCCGCCCGGCGCAAACGGCACCACCATGGTGATCGTCCGGTCGGGCCAGTCCTGCGCGCCGGCCGGCGCGGCGAGCATGATGAGCGTCGCGGCGGCGGCCGCTAGAAGCCGATAGGACATCTGGCACCTCGATAACGTTAGCGATCAAGCCGGCTAGCGCCGGCCGAACAGCCGTTCGATGTCGGTGAGTTTGAGTTCGATGTAAGTCGGGCGGCCGTGGTTGCATTGGCCGGAATTCGGCGTGCCTTCCATCTCGCGAAGCAGCGCGTTCATTTCCTCGGGCTTCAGCCGCCGTCCGGCCCGCACCGAGCCGTGACAGGCCATGCTGGAGGCGACCGCCATCAGCCGGCGCTCGAGCGGCAGCGTTTCGTCCCATTCGCTGATGTGCTCGGCAAGGTCGCGAATAAGCCCGCCTCCGTCGATCTCGCCGAGCAGCGCCGGCGTTTCGCGCAAGGCGACCGCGCCGGGCCCGAACGCTTCGAGCAGCAGACCGTAGCGCGCCAGCTCGTCGGCGTGGGCAAGGAGCCGCGCGACGTCGGCCTCGTCGAGCTCGACGATCTCCGGAATGAGCAGGATCTGCCGCGGCACGCCGCTCCGGGCGATCGCGGCTTTGAGCCGTTCGTAGACGATGCGCTCGTGCGCGGCGTGCTGGTCGACGATGACGAGGCCGTCGCGGGTCTGCGCCACGATAAAAGTGTCGTGGACCTGGGCGCGGGCGGCGCCGAGCGGATGGTCGAGCAAATCGGCGGCCGGGGCTTGGCGCTCGGGCTCTTCGGCAAAGCCGCCACGCAGATCGGCCGTCGGCGCGCCGACGTCGAAAGCGGCCTGGGCCGGTTCGGCAAAGCCGCCGCGCGATCCCGCGCGGCTTGCCGGCACGGCATAGGCCGAGCGCCGCGGATCGTAAGGCCGCGCCGGCGAGCGCCGCCAATCCCATCCGCCCGGACGCAACGCCGCAATCGCCGCTGCGCCACCCGTGCTCGCCGCCCGCGTGCTCGCATTGTGCAGCGCGGTTTTCAGCGCATGCACGATCAGCGCGCGAACCAGACCGGCATTGCGGAAGCGCACTTCGGCCTTGGCCGGATGCACATTGACGTCGACCTCGTGCGGCGGCAGCGTCACGAACAGCGCAAGGAGCGGATGGCGGTCGCGCGGCAGATAATCGGCGTAAGCCGCGCGCACCGCGCCGAGCAAAAGCTTGTCGCGCACCGGCCGGCCGTTGACGAACAGATATTGGCCGAGCGCGTTGGCGCGGGTCAGCGTCGGCAGCGCGGCGAAGCCCTCGACGGTGACGCCGTCGCGTTCGGCGGCGATCGCCACCGCATTGGCGCGGAATTCGGCACCGAGCACGTCGCCGAGCCGGGCCAGCCGTCCGGCGGCGCCGGGCAGCGCCGCGGGGTAGCTTTGCGCCACCCGCTCCTCGCCGCCGAGCGTAAAGGCGACGTCGGGTCGGCTCATGGCGAGGCGACGCACCACCTCGCGCACCGCTTCGGCTTCGGTGCGGTCGAGCTTGAGAAATTTCAGCCGCGCCGGCGTGGCGTGGAACAGGTCGCGCACCTCGACGCGCGTGCCGGCGCCGAGCGCGGCGGGCCTGACCGCGGATTTCCGGCCGGCGTCGACCTCGATCGCCCAGGCATTGGGCTCGCCGGCATGGCGGCTGGTGATGGCAAGGCGCGCCACCGCCGCGATCGACGGCAGCGCTTCGCCGCGGAAGCCCAGCGTGCGGATCGAAACGAGGTCGTCGTCGGCAAGTTTCGAGGTGGCGTGGCGCTCGACGGCGAGCGCCAGGTCGGAGGCGGTCATGCCCTCGCCATCATCCTCGACGCGAATGAGCCGCCGGCCGCCGCCGTCGGTCAACACCTCGATGCGCCGCGCGCCGGCGTCGAGCGCGTTCTCGATCAACTCCTTGACCACGCTCGCCGGACGTTCGACCACCTCGCCGGCGGCGATGCGGTTGACCACGGCCTCGGACAGCTGGCGGATGGGCATGGGCTTGCAGATCGATTCGGCGGCAACCGTAGCCCGGATTGAACAGGAGCGAAATCCGGACCGCGGGAACGGCACGATGCTGGGGAGCTAATCGAACGCCGGCCTGGCGCGGCGCAGCCGCTTGACGCCGGCGCGGCGCTTTTTGCTTTCGATGCGGCGCTCGCGCGACGCCGCGGTCGGCCTGGTCGGCCGCCGCCGCACCGGCGCGACCGCTGCGGCGCGGATGAGCCCGATCAGGCGGTCGAGCGCATCCGCGCGGTTACGGGCTTGCGTGCGGTGGCGCTGCGCGGTGATGACCAAGACGCCGGCGCGGGTGAGCCGCGCGCCGGCCAGCCGTTCCAGCCGAACGCGCACATCATCGGGCAGCGCGGGCGAGTGCCGCACGTCGAAACGCAGCTGCACGGCGGTCGAAAGCTTGTTGACGTTCTGGCCGCCCGGACCGGAGGCGCGCACGAAATGCTCTTCGATCTCGCGCTCGTCGAGACTGATGCGGTCGGTAACGCGGATCATGGCGTCACCCTAGAGCATGATCCCGAAAAGTGGAAACCGGTTTCCCGCCTTCGCGAAGCCCGCCAATTCGCGGTAGCTCCCACGGTAGCACGCCGCTTCGGCGGGCGAAGCAAGGTCGGATGAGATCATGCTCAAACGAAAAACCTAGACCCTGATCCGATTCAATCGAATTGGATCAGGGTCTAACGCCGGTCAGCGTAATCCGGAATCCGGCAAACCGGTCGGCGGACCGGCGCCCGGTGCGACCGGCCGGCTCGCTCCCGCCTGGCCGGAATCGGTGTCGGCCGCGGCGACGCCTTCCGGCCTGCCGACCACCGTGACCAGCATGCCGTTGTCGAACAGCCGTTTGGCGACGCGGCGGGCGTCGTCCAGCGTCACCGCATCGATCAGCGCCGGCCGGCGCTGGAAATAATCGAGGCCGAGATGGTCGAGCTGCAACTGCACCAGGAACGCGGCGATCTTGCCCGAGGTGTCGAGATTGAGCGCGAACGCGTTGGTGACATAGTTCTTGGCCTCGGTGAACTCGGCGGCGGTCGGGCCGTCGGCGGCAAAGCGGCGGATTTCCCGCTCGATCAGGTCGAGCGCCTCTCCGCTGCGGTCGGCGCGCGTCGCGGTGCCGCCGAACACCAGCGCGGTGTGATCGAGCCAGATCAGGCTGTCGGACACCGAATAAACCAGCCCGCGCTTCTCGCGCAGCTGCTGATACAGCCGCGAATCCAACGAGCCGCCGCCGAGAATGTGATTGACGATGTAGGCGGCCATGAAATCGGGATCCTGGCGCGCGATGCCGGGACCGCCGAAATCGATCACCGCCTGCGGCACGTCGAGATTGACAAAGACGCGGCGGCCGAGCCCCTGCGGGTCGATATTCTCGACCGGCGTCAGGTCAGGTTGTTCGGGCAGCGCGCCGAACACCCGGTCGAGCAGCGGCTTTAATGTCGTAGCATCGATGTCGCCGACTACGGCGATTTTCAGGTTGCGCCGCGCCAGCACCCGGCGGCTATAGACTTTGAGATCGTCGATGCCGATGGTCGGCACCGATTCCAGCGTACCGCTCACCGGCCGCCCGTAGGGCTGCCCGGCGAAGGCGGTTTGCCACCAGCGCCGGCTGGCGACATCTCCCGGGTTCGTCGCCGCGCGGCGGATCGCAGAAAGAATCTGCGCGCGATTGATTTCGACATCGGCGGCGTCGAAGCGCGACGACGTCAAGGCCAGGCGCAACAGGTCGAACGCCTCGTCGCGATTTTCCGTAAGCGTCCGCATCGAGCCCTTGAGGTTGTCGCGTGCGGCGCTGAAGTCCATTACGATGGCTTTGCGTTCGAGCCGATCGGTAAACGCCTTCGAATCGAGGTCGCCGGCGCCTTCACCGAGAAGCGAAGCGGTAAAATTGGCGGTGCCGGCTTTGCCGGGCGGGTCCTGAACGGAGCCGCCGCCGAAAGCAAAGTCGACGGCAATCATCGGCACTGCGGGTTCGTGCACCAGCCAAGCCTCGACACCGCCGTCGCTGACAACGCGTTCCACGGTGGTGGCGCGCGCCGGCAGCGCCCCAAAGGCGAGCGCCACGACCATCGCCGATACGGCGCGCCGCACGACGCCGCGCATGGAACGCGACGGCATAGAAAAAAAATCAATCACGAGTGGCTCTCCTGCGGCTTGAGGCTTGGCACGAGATAGCCGGTCACCGAGCGGCGACGGTCGAGCCAGGTGCGGGCGGCCCGTTGCACCGCCTCCGCGGTCACGGCGCGAATGCGATCAGGCCAGGTGCGGACCTCCTCGACGGTCTGTCCGCTCGCGAGCGCGGCGCCGTACCAGCGCGCCAGCGCCACCTGATTGTCCTCGGCATAGACCGCGTCAGCAATCATCCGGCTTTTGGCGCGATCGAGTTCATCGCCGCTTGGGCCGTGCTCGGCGACATCATTGAGGACAGCGTCGATGCCGGCCTCCAGGTCGGGCAGCGTCACCCCGGGCTTTGGCGTGCCGTAAACGCCGAACTCCGCATAATCGACCGCGGTGCCGGAGTAGTGGGCGCCGGCATTGAGCGCGATGCCTTGGTCGACGACCAGGGTGCGGTACAGCCGGCAATCGTCGCCGCTGCCGAGCACGTGAGCAAGCACGTCGAGCGCTTCGGCCTCGCCCGGCTTGGCGGTGGTTTCCGAGGGCACGAGATAATAACGGCTGACGCTCGGCTGCTCGACGCGCGGATCGGCGAGCGTCACGGTACGCGGCGCCTCCTGCACCGGCTCCATGGGCCGTTGCCGCGGATTGCTCTCCGCCCGCTCGGCCACCTTGCCATAAGTATCCTCGGCGGCGGCCTTGACCTCGTCAGGCGATACGTCGCCGGCGACGACGACGATAGCGTTGTTCGGCGTATAGAAGCGCCGGTAGAACGCCGTGGCGTCGTGACGATCGAGCTTCTCGATTTCGGGCCGCCAGCCGATCACCGGCCGGCCGTAGGGATGATTGAGGTAGAGCGCGGCGTCCATTTGCTCGCCAAGCCGCGCGCCCGGATTATTGGCGACGCGCATATTCTGCTCTTCAAGCACGACATCGAGCTCGGGCCGCACCACGTCGTCGGTGAGCACCAGACCGGTCATGCGGTCGGCTTCGAACGCCATTACCTCCTTGAGGTATTGGCGCGGAACGCGCTGATAGAAGCTGGTGTAATCGGCGGCGGTGAAGGCGTTGTCCTGCCCGCCGATCTCGGCGACGGCATGAGAAAACGTGGCGCCGGGATTTTTCGCGGTGCCCTTGAACATCAGGTGTTCGAGAAAGTGCGCGAGGCCGGATTTGCCCGGCGTCTCGTCGGCGGCGCCGACTTTATACCAGATCATGTGGGTGACGACCGGCGCGCGATGATCGGGCACAACCACGACCTCCAAACCGTTCGCCAGCGTGAAGTGCGAAACCTGCGGACCGCCGGCGGCGTAGGCGGCGCCGATGCCGGAAAGCGCGGTCAATAGCGCGACAACAAGCTTCGACAGTTTCGGCAAAATTCCCTCCGCGAATGAGTTCGGTGCCGGCGCCGGACCGCACGCGCCAGGTCGCGCCGCAACGTTACGCGTCAGACTCGGACCCCGACGGATCCGGATCAATGGATAGCGGAACTAAAGGCATCGCCGCCAGCGCTGCGCTTATCGGGTCGGCTCCATCCGCTCGCCGAGCGTCTTCGGCTTGTACGCTTTATGCTCCGGCACGATGCCATAAGGCTGATCAGGCGACGGCGTTTGGTAGCCGGCCGGCGGATCGGTCAAGCTCACCCGCGGCGGTTCGCCGGTAAACGTGCCGTAATCTTCCTGCTTCAACCAATCGAAGTTGAGCACGTTGCGCTTGGTTTCGCCGAGTTGCGACGGCGTGCTCTGCTCGCCGATGCCGGGAGCGGAAACCGGCCTGCCGACGCCGAGCTCGGCCGGCGTCAATGCCCGCTCCTCGTGGGTGACCGAGTCGTAGGGCCGCGGCGTCACTTTTTCTTCCTTTTTGGCCTGACGGCGCTTGGCGAGGTCCGGGTCGGCAGGCCAATCAGGCGCCGGTTTTGCTGCCGAGGTTACCGGCGGCGGCAAATCGCGCGTCGGCGGCACCACCAGCGGCGAGCGTTCGCTGTAATTGATGCCGTATTGCGGCGCGAAGGGATCTTTCCAGCCGAGCGTGTCCAGCACCTTCTGGCCGAACGATTTATCGGAAACATCGTCATCGCCGGCGCGGACGGCCGAGTGGCCGACGCACAGGACCAGCGCGGCCAGCGCGGCGGAGAGCGCAAAACCTCGAAAGCTCATCCGGCTGAGTTTCCGCCCGGCCATCACACAGCCGGCGGTTTCGTTCTGCGGCATGCCCTCACCCCGACTTGCCCGCATGACAGTCTCGCGTCCCCGTCCCTGGGGACCGGGTAAAACTGCGTCCAGCGCAGCTATATAGCTGCGATCAGGGCGCTTTTACGGCACCCCGGCGCAGCAGCGATTCATACAATAGACCCACCACACCGGCAACAATGGCCACATCGGCCAGGTTGAACACGTACCAGCGGAAGGCAAACGCGGCCGTGTCGAGGTGAAACAGCACAAAATCCATGACGCCGGGCCAATGCAGGCGGTCGACGGCATTGCCGACCGCCCCGCCGATGATCAGGCCGAGCGCCGCGGCAGTAAGCCGCGATGCCGCCCGCGTCAGCCAGACCCAGAGGAAGACGACGGCCGCCACTTTGAAGGCGAACAGCGCCCATTCGCCGAGCGGTCCGTGCTGCGGAAACAGGCCGTAGCTGATGCCGGTATTGAAAGTCAGCGTCAGGTCGAGAAACCGCGTCAACGCAAACGGCGAGCGCGCCGGCAGATCGAAGCCGAGCAGCAGCCAGAATTTCGCGGCCTGGTCGGCCAGGCAGCTCAGCGCCGCGACGGCAAGCCCGAACGCGCTCAATCGCCCCCATAAATAGGAGCCGGCCGGTCTGCCTTGCGCCGTGTCCGCCAAACCAGCCCCCTACTCGGCTGCCTTGCGCATTTCTTCCCACTCGCGCAGTGCCTGGGCGTCGCGCGGGGTGACGTCGGGAAATTGCGGGTCGAGGCCGACGGACGGGGAAATTTTCCAGGACCGCGCGCATTTGCGCCCCTGTGCGGGCTGCGGAACCACCGCCACACCGGCCACGTCCGGCAGCTGGAACGCTTCGGGCGGAGCTTCGCCTTCGACCAGCGCTGCGCCGGAGGTGATGCACAATTCGGCAAGATCGGCGTCGGCCGCCGCCGCGAACAGATCGCGGTCGGCGATATAGATGAGCGGATGCGCCTCAAGCGAGGAGCCGATGCGCTTGGCCGCCCGCTCGATTTCGAGCGCGCCGGTGACGACGCGGCGCACGTTGCGCAATTTACGCCATTTCTCAGCGAGACCGTCGTTGCGCCAGCCGGCCGGCACCGCCGGGAACGGTTCGAGATGTACCGAAGCCGCCGCAGGATCGCGCGCCAGCCACGCCTCCTCGGCGGTGAAGCACAGCATCGGCGCAAGCCAGCACACCGTGGCGCGGAACAGATGGTCGAGCACGCTAAGGCACGACTTTCGCGTGATCGACGAATATGGGTCGCAGTACAGCGCGTCCTTGCGAATGTCGAAATAAAATGCCGAGAGGTCCGACGTCATGAAGGCGTTCAGCGCGGCGAAGATGCGTTTGTAGTCGAAATCCGCGTAGGCGTTGCGGATCGCCGGATCGAGCTCGGCGAGCCGGTGCAGCATCAGCCGCTCGAGCTCCGGCATTTTTTCGACACCGACGTGGTCGGCGGCTTCGAAATGCGCCAGATTGCCGAGCATCCAGCGCAGCGTGTTGCGCAGCTTGCGGTAAGTATCGACCGTGGTTTTGAGGATCTCCGGGCCGATCCGCAGATCGTCGGCATAGTCGGCGGCGCACACCCACATGCGCAGAATATCGGCGCCGGCCTGGCGAATGACGTCCTGCGGCGCGGTGACATTGCCGAGCGACTTCGACATTTTGCGCCCCGCTTCGTCGAGCACGAAGCCGTGGGTGAGCACGATATCGAACGGCGCGCGGCCGCGGGTGCCGCAGCTTTCAAGGAGCGACGACTGGAACCAGCCGCGATGCTGGTCGGAGCCCTCCAGATACATCACCGCCTCGTCGCCGCCGCCGACCTTGCGCCTGACATGGGCGAGGCTTGCGAAGTGACGCTCGTCTTCGAGCACGAAGGCATGCGTCGAGCCGGAATCGAACCAGACGTCGAGAATATCGTCGACCTTGTGCCAGCCGTCGTTGGCGAGCTTGCCTAAAAAGCGCTCGCGGGCGCCGGGCTTGTACCAGGCGTCGGCGCCCTCCGCTTCGAACGCCTCGACGATGCGCACATTGACGTCGGGATCGTTGAGGAGGTCGACGGTGCCGTCCGGCTTTTCCTTGATGAACAGCGTGATCGGCACGCCCCAGGCGCGCTGCCGCGAAATCACCCAATCCGGTCGGCTCTCGATCATGCCGGTGATGCGGTTCTCGCCCGCCGCCGGCACCCAGCGCGTCGCCTTAATCGCGGCAAGCGCGCACGCGCGCAGCGTCTCTGCCTTCGCAAACGTCGCAATCGGCTTGTCCATCGCAATGAACCATTGCGGCGTGTTGCGCACGATCACCGGCTTTTTCGAGCGCCAGGAATGCGGATATTGATGTTTGAGCCGGCCGCGCGCGAGCAGCATGCCGGCCTCGATCAGGGCATGGATCACCGCTTCGTTGGCGTCGCCCTTCTCGCCGCTGTCGGTGAGCACGCGCTTGCCGGCAAATCCCGGGGCCTGGTCGGTGAAAGCGCCGTTCTCGTCGACTGTGTAAGGAATAGTGGTGTTGATGCCGCGTGCCGCGAGCGCAGCGGCATTTGCCATCCACACGTCAAAGTCCTCGCGACCGTGTCCCGGCGCGGTGTGGACAAAGCCCGTGCCGGTGTCGTCGGTGACGTGATCGCCCGCCAGCAGCGGAACCGGAAATTCGTAACCGCCAAATCGCTTCAAGGGATGGTCACACAACAACCCGCCTAAGGTCTCTGGGCTGACAGACGCAAGCTTTTTATAAGCGGTCACTTTCCCCAGTCGAAAAACATCGATTGCCAGCTTATCGGCCAGCACAAAACGATCGCCGACTTTGGCCCAGTTGCCGGTCGGCGCATCCCTTACCTCGTAGAGCCCATATTCGATCTTCGGCGAATAGCTGATGGCGCGATTACCAGGGATGGTCCACGGCGTCGTTGTCCAGACGACAATCGAGGCGTCATTCAGGTCTTGCGATTCTTTTCCTGCTTTGGAAATTCTGCCGGTGATCGGAAACTTCACCCAGATCTGATCCGAGACATAATCCTCGTACTCGATCTCGGCCTCGGCCAGCGCGGTCTTTTCCACCACCGACCACATCACCGGCTTGGAGCCGCGATAGAGCGTGCCGTTGGCGGCAAACTTCATCAGTTCGCGCGCGATCTGCGCCTCGGCGAAGAAATCCATCGTGGTGTAGGGATGCGCCCAGTCGCCGACGACGCCGAGCCGCTCGAATTCGGTGCGCTGCACCTTGATCCAGTGCTCGGCGAAGGCCCGGCACTCGCGGCGGAATTCGACCAGCGCCTGGGCGTTGGAAAGGTCCGGCTTGGGTCTGCCCTTGGCGCGGTAATTCTCCTCTTCGATCTTCCACTCGATCGGCAGCCCATGACAGTCCCAGCCCGGCACGTAATTGGAATCGTAGCCGAGCATCTGCTGGCTTCGCGTCACCACGTCCTTGAGGATTTTATTGAGCGCATGGCCGATATGGATATTGCCGTTGGCATAGGGCGGACCGTCGTGCAGCACGAAGCGCGGCCGCCCCTTTGCCGCGGCGCGCAAGCGCGCATAGAGGTCGAGCTTGTGCCAGCGCGCCAGGATCTCCGGCTCCTTCTGCGGCAGGCCGGCGCGCATCGGGAAATCGGTCTTGGGCAGAAACAGCGTCTCGGAATAGTCGCGAAGCTTCGGCGGCGGCTCGTTCATGGGGCGCCTTCTAACAAGCCTCCCCGGTTGCGGAAAGGGTCTCGGGCCGACCGTTTCGCGCCGCTGTCGCGGCAAGCTAGATCGGCGGAAACGCCTCGCCGGCGCGCGCCAGCGCCTCGCGCGCCTGCCGACTGTCCTGTTCCATCTGCCGGACCAGCTCCCGGGCGGAGGCAAACACCGCCTCATCGCGGATAAAGGCGATGAAGGCCACGTCGATGGTCTGGCCGTAGAGCTCGCCGGCAAAATCGAACAGGAAGGCTTCGAGCAGCACGGTTCCGGCGTCGAACATCGGCCGGCGGCCGAAATTCGCCACTCCGTCATAGCGGCGGCCGCCGACGCCCACCCGCACGGCATAGACGCCGTGGCGCAGCCCGCAGCTGGCGTCCGGTTTGAGATTGGCGGTCGGAAAGCCGAGTTCGCGGCCGCGCTTGTCGCCGTGCATGACGGCGCCGGAGATAAACCAGGGATGGCCGAGCATTTCGGCCGCCGCATCGGGCCGACCGGCGGCGAGCGCATCGCGGATCGGCTGCGACGAAATCGGCCGGCCGTTGTCGTCGAAACGCGGCACGACCACGACCTCGAAGCCGCGCCGCTTGCCTTGCGCCGCCAGGAACTCCGGCGATCCGGCGCGATGCATGCCGAAATGGAAGTTGTAGCCGATGACCGCGCCGCGCACGGCAAAGCGCTCGACCAGGATGCGGGCGACGAAGTCGTCGGCGGTAAGTTTGGCGAGCGCCTGGTCGAAGGTCAGCACGACCGCGCCGTCGAGCCCGGTGGCCGCCAACAGCCGCAGCTTCGCGGCGGCATCGGTCAGCCGGAACAGCGGCTCGCCGGGATTGAAGAAATCGCGCGGGTGGGGCTCGAAGGTGAGCGCGGCGGCCGGACATTGCAGCGCGCGCGCGCGTGCCCGGGCGGCGGCGATGACCGCCTG
>Ga0187769_10001719_pt1 | contig 12556 bp, 10 predicted proteins | sample 0116_SJ02_MP02_1_FD_133140 | JGI IMG/M metagenome (GOLD analysis project Ga0187769, IMG submission 133140) | Tropical peat soil microbial communities from peatlands in Department of Meta, Colombia - 0116_SJ02_MP02_10_MG | ecosystem: Environmental > Terrestrial > Soil > Wetlands > Peat | place... | reverse complement strand
CGCGGATTGGATGGGGTAGCAGTAACAGAACATAACAAATTTGACCCGCCTAAACTTGACGCGCTTATCGTCCCGGGCGTGGAGGTAAGCTCCAGAGACGGGCACATCATCGCTCTGAACGTGCGCGAAAACATTTCCGCGAGGCTGCCAGCGGACGAAACGATTCGGCTGATCCACGAACAAGGCGGCGTAGCCATAATACCACACCCCTACGATCCAGTGAGTAAATGCGTCAGGATTTCACGGCTAAAGGTAAGACCGGACGCAGTAGAAACGGTGAACGCTGACGCCCTGTCCTTCTACATTTCGAACTGGCTGGCGCGAAGAGACGCCCGCGCTTACAACCTGCCCCAGGTTGGATCAAGCGACTCACACATTCCACAAACAATAGGAGACGCTTACACCATCGTCGAGGCCAAATCTCCGAGTATCAGTGACATACTCGAGGCGATCAAATCCGGCAAAGTTCGACCTGAAGGGCACGCGACTTCGATTCGGAACAAGTTACGAAAACTGAGCTACAAAATCAGATAGTTCCGGGTCCGCCGACAGAAGCTTAGTCCTCGATTTGATCTATGCCCAAATCGATGGGTAAACACTCATCTTCCTCCAAGTCTGGCTCAAGTTCGAATAGTTCCAGAGGCAATAAGCGACGGACCGGTCTTGAGGGCCGCAAAGTGCTGGCAAGGCGGGCCGTGACCGGACTAGCAGGCTCCATTGAACCACGTTCTTGAGAGCCTAACCTCTATACGGCGGGGCCATATTTGCAGAAAGGCCTTGGATTCAGGCGTACGCCCCTAAGAGGATGCGTCACAGCGACAGTTTGCTAGGTTATTTTTAGCAGAACCAGCAAAGATTCGCGGCGTCCATCATTGGAATTGTAAGCGATGGTGCCTAATTGCAGTGCATGTACGATAATTATTCCAGAAGGACAGCCTTGCGACCGTACACGTAATCCCTACGGATTAGATGCACGGCTTCGCCATGTCAACTTCATGGTCTTCGGACGGTTTGCTTTCGCTTCATCTATCTTCGTAACTGATGTTGAGTGTGGAGAGGTTTTCATTATCTCGGACCCAGAATAAGCTTCGTCGCTAATCTGCTGGAACACGGCAACCATTCTGTCAAGTTCCAGCTTGCTAACAGTCTCAGTCGGTTCGATCATCATAGCCTCCTCAACGATTAAGGGGAAGTACACGGTAGGAGGATGAACTCCGAAGTCAAGCAACCGCTTAGCGACCTGCAACGCCGAGACACCGGTTTCTTTGAGCAACTCCGCGGCTGATAGAACGAATTCGTGTTTCCTCGGCACCCCCTCTCCGAGAGGCAGAGAGAAGCCTCTGATCCGTCTTAGTCTGTTGGCCAGATAGTTAGCGTTCAGAACCGCCACCTCGGACGCAGCCTCCAATCCTTCGGCCCCATGCAACAGAATGTACGCGTACGCCCGCAACACGACGGCCACATTTCCTTGAAAAGCCCGAACTTTTCCAATCGTTTTCGGCCTGTCGTAGTCAAGGTAGTACTTCGAACCATCAAATTCCACGGTTGGAACTGGTAGGTAGTCTGCGAGGGCACTCGTTACTCCTATGGGCCCAGCACCAGGCCCTCCGCCTCCATGCGGTGTGGCGAAGGTCTTGTGAAGGTTAAGGTGCACGATATCGAAACCCATGTCCCCAGGCTTCGCCTTTCCCATTATCGCGTTGAGATTTGCGCCGTCGTAGTAGAGCAATCCACCGGCCTTATGGACAATGCTGGCGATGCCCAGAATATCGTGTTCAAAGATACCGAGAGTGTTGGGGTTGGTTATCATTAGGCCCGCGGTTCGCGGCCCAACCACGGCTCTTAATGCCTCTGTATCCACGCATCCCATAGTGTTCGAACGCACTTCCACCACCTTGTAGCCTGCCATCGCTGCGCTCGCAGGATTGGTTCCGTGCGCCGAGTCTGGGATGATGATCTCATCTCGGTCAACCTGATTGGTGTCGCGGTGATGGGCTCTCATGATCATCAACCCTGTATATTCCCCATGTGCTCCGGCCACGGGTTGCAGAGTCATCTTCTGCACGCCGACGATCTTTGCAAGGCAGTCGGACGCCTCGTAAAGGAGCTGTAGAATTCCCTGAGCGGTCTTCTGGTCCTGGTAGGGGTGGACATCTTGAATCTTGTGCGATGAGGCTAGAATGTCGCAGATTTTCGGGTTGTATTTCATCGTGCAGCTCCCGAGTGGATATAAGCCCAAGTCAACGCCGAAGTTCTGTTGCGACAGGCGTGTGTAGTGGCGGATCACTTCTATCTCGGAAACTTCGGGCAGTGATGGAGGTTTCGACCGGCTAAGTTTCTTGGGAATGAATTCTGGTATCTGTGGCTCGCTAGCAAGAACAGTGTGGTAGCCTACTTTTCCGTGCTCGGATAGTTTCTCGATCGACGGCTCGTTCCATTTAGCCTGCGCAAATGTCACTTTACCGCCCCTCCAAAATAACCCGTAGCTCGTCTACGAGCATGTCGATGTCATGGTGATTGTGAATCTCCGTGAAGCAGTAGAGCGCCGTCTGCCCTAGTTCAGGGAAATACTTGCCTAAGTCCAACCCGCCCTGAATGCCTGCAGCCAAGAGCGCCTCATTGATCGCTGATACCTTCCTCTTGGTGTTATCGAAGTTCACGGTGAACTCCATGAAGTGAAACGCATCGAACCCAGGCGCCTTAACTCCCTTCAACTTTGCAATTTCCCGGATCGCGTAGTTTGTTCTCTCAGCTATCGTTGCACTTAGTTCAGTTATCCCTGCGGGTCCGAGGAGTGAAAGGTAGATGGCTGCGGATAGAGCTAAGAGGGCCTCATTCGTGCAGATGTTTGAGGTTGCCTTTCCGCGCCTGATATGTTGCTCGCGGGTCTGCAGTGCCATGCAGTAAGCAACCTGCTGACCGTCTACCGTTGTGGTGCTTCCTATGATTCGACCAGGCATGTTCCTAAGCAGGCTCTCTCCCTTACAGGCAAAGATTCCGAGAAGAGGCCCGCCATAGTTCATGTGACTTCCGAGGGGTTGCCCCTCTCCGATCGCAATGTCGGCTCCAAGCTCGCCTGGAGACTTGAGAGCTCCGAGGGAGATGGGTTCGCAGCCAACAACAAACAACGAACCATGATTGTGTGCTATCTGCGCGATCTCGCCATACGCCTCCTCCAAAAACCCGAGGAAAGAGGGCCACTCCAAGTAGACACCTGCAGTGCGATCTGAGATCTTCCTTCGCAGGTCGGACGTATCAATTGCCCCGGTCACGCTATCTTGGGATACCTCGACGATCCTAACCTGTGCAGGCTCGCAGTAAGTCTTCAGAGTTGCGAGCCGCTCTGGGTGAATGTAATGTGGGATGATGAATTCGTTTCGTCCTGTAGCGCGTGCCGTCATCCTCGCGGCCTCGCCTAATGCCGTTGACCAATCGTACAGAGAACTGTTCGCGTACTCCATTTCGGTTAGCTCGCAGATTAAGCTCTGGTATTCGAACATGGATTGGAGAATGCCTTGCGAGATCTCGGGTTGGTATGGAGTGTATGAGGTGAGAAATTCTCCTCGACTCGTGATCGCATCAACCACGGCGGGGATGTGGTGACGCCAGACGCCTGCGCCTAGGAACGACAATACGTCCCGAGTGGATTGATTCTTACTAAGCAACACTTCCACATACCTCCTCGCTTCCATCTCAGAGAGTTTTGGTGGAATAGTCAACTTAGCCTTCGAACGGATCGAGGCTGGAATATCCTGGAAGAATTCGTCGATGGATCGAACGCCGACTTCTTCGAGCATTTTTCGGCGGATCTCAGGGTCACTGTTGGGGATATACGGATGAGCTGTAGGCAGTTAACCCACCCTGACCGTGCCTTAAATTCAGTTCATATTATTCGGTTACGGCTGCTTACCGGAGGTAGTATCCCGCGGCGAATAAACCCAATTAAGAGACGCGTTCTACTGTAGCGCCGGTCTGACGCTTTGAGTTCCGTTAAGATCGCATCGTCCGCGCATGTCCAAAAGAAACGGCTGCTCGCCCGCGGTACGTACGTGGAGGCGGGTGCGCGGCTCTTTGGTGAAGTTAAGACAGGCGAGGGCGTACATATTGACGCTAACGCTGTTCTGTACGGTCCGCTGACGATAGGCAAGCGTAGTTACATAGGGCCAAACTGCGTTGTGGGATTTCCGTCCCTCAAGGAACTCGACGAGTTAGCGAGATCCCACAAAGTCGCAAGGAAGGAATTGACTGTGATCGGGGGGAACTGCACGATCCGATCTGGGACAGCGATATATTCGAACGTGACCTTAGGCAACGATGTCGCTTTCGGTCACAACGCTCTAGTTAGGGAGAACGTCACGATAGGAGGCGGAACGAAGCTCGGCACAAATTCGGTTATAGACGGCAGCAGTAGCATCGGGAACCAAGTTTCAGTACAGACAGGAGTGTACATCTGCACTTACTCAACGGTCGAGGACAGTGTCTTCCTTGGTCCCTGCTGCGTCTTCACGAACGACAGATACGTGACCCAGAAACCCTTCAAGCTCATCGGCCCCACCGTCAAGAAGGGAGCCAGCATAGGTGCGAACGCGCTTCTCTTTCCTGGGGTGACTGTCGGCGAAGGGGCTGTGGTTGGATCACAGGCCATGGTCAACGTCGATGTACCTCCCCGGACTATCTTTGCGGGAATCCCAGCAAAGAAAATCAGGGACTTATCCGACGATTGGCGTTCTTCACTCTTGAAAACTTGATTCAGTCGACGTATAGCAGAACGAATAAATAGCGAACTTTCCAATCACGGCGCTGTGTAATTACAAGGAAACCCGATGAAAGCGGAGCCAAGCTGAGGTTGAAGACGAAACTCATAGTCATTGCCCTAATCTTGGTTTTCAGCGTCGTGATGGCGGTTCCGACACACGCGCAGCCCTCACCCCCAACGCTCACAATAGACATCCTCAGAACAGCGTCAATAGGAACCTGGGGAGTCGTCCACATCCAAGACAATTACACCGTACACAACAACGGAACGATCCCGGCAACATACATCGACTTCGGAATACCAAACTCCTATCGAGCCGATGTCTCGTGGGTTGGTGCGCAAGATAGCAAAGGAAAAATCCTGACCATAGATGGAAACGTTAACCAGACTAGTAGCTTCTACTGGTTCAGGGTTAACTTCGCAACCCCACTCTCATCCGGCGGAACCTACCAATTCGCGGTCTCATCCGTAATGGCTCATATCATAGCGATAGTGCAGAATGGGCTTCTGTACAATTTTACTGCGGCCCCTGTACTAGCACAAGACGTGAGGAACGCAAACGTGACCCTCCTCGGCGCCGTGGGGTCAAGCTTCGCTGTGGCACCAAACTCAACATATATACAAACGCGGGTCGCAGGATTCCCCGCCCTCTTTAAACAGTACAGCCCATGGAAGGCGTACTCTACTGACACCTTCGTCGGGCCCTACCTCACAGTCAGCCAATACATTGTGGACCTCAAATCGGCTGAGCGAGACATCATAATTGGCACTTCAGGTAGCTTGATGATACGGGACACGTACGTCCTCTCCAATTATGCGATTCCGATCACTAGCTTGACGATCACGCTCCCGGCTGGGGCAAGTAACGTTATGGCCTACGATCTTGTGGGCGCGATGTGGTCGACCCCGCAGGATCCGACGGCCCCCTACCAGGTGTCAGTGGCTCCGAGATATAGCGAGGGGATTCGAGGAAATGAAAACTTCACGTTCAGCCTCACCTACGACCTTCCTTCATCGGAATACATTAAACAATTGAATTGGTGGGGCAACTTCAACCTGACCGTCCCCATGCTCAACACCGGCGACGATTTTGTCTTCGACAACGCCACCGTGAAAATCCAAGCGCCCCGTGGCACGAGTATCGAGAACGTTATTCTTCCAACTTCGAACCCTGCCAGCCCTCCGATCCAATACGACCCGACGAAAGAACGAATCGTGCTTCAAGGCGTAACCGAGTCGAGCAATGTGACGCTCGCAGTCTTCTACAAGTTCGTTCCGTTCTGGGCCGCCTTCGAATATTTGCCGTGGATTCTAGGCTTGGAGGTTGTCCTCGGCGCCGCCGTCCTAATAACCAAAATCAGACGCGGGCCCGAGTTGGCGGTTCCAGTTCCAGTAGAGAATCTCAGGGAATTTGTCGGCCTATATGACGAGCGAATTTCACTCTCACGAGAGCTCGTGGCGATGGAGGAAGAAGTCGCAAGAGGCGGCATGGTCAAGCATGAATTCAGAAGAAGATCAAAGGTGATGGAGCTCAGGTTAGATGAGATCAACAAATCGCTTATGGCAGTTAAGGCAGAGATCCGAGCAATCAGCCAACACTACGACGAATTAATCCGACGCATTGACCGAGCCGAAGCAGAGATACAGGTTTCCAGGAGCAGCCTAAACCAGGTAAGGGGACAGTACCGATCAGGCAGAATCACCCGTGAAACATACGACTCAGTCACTAACGACCTGACGAAACGCATAAACCGCGCAGAGGAAACCGTCGAAACGATCCTCATCACGTTAAGAGAGGACGCCCGGTAAAACCCCGAGCATTGGCAAGCGGACCACACGTTCTTAGCTTCCTTCTACCCCACAGTAAGGCGTTCCGTGTCGCTCAATGACAGACCGAGTTCCAACCGCCGACCTCCCGGATTGGCTGAGAGACGCTCTGGGGTCCAACCTTTCACAGGCAGAACGTGAAAGGGAAAAGCTGACCTCCGAGATTGGACGCGGAGTTGACTCACTTCGCGACTTTTGCAGTCAACTCGCCCGAAAAGCAGAGCAGGACATGGAAACCAAACGAGACAATAGAGCACAATACCGCGCGTCCAAAGCCGTCGCTAGGCTAACAACGATCCTACCCGACATGTGCAAGGATTTCATAATACCAGAACAGAAGAACTCAAACAATCTGCGGAATCTGCAACGAGAAACGTCAAAGCTAGCTTCTGAGGCTGCGAGAACAAGGGAAGAATGGCTTCGCCAGATCAGGCCCTACCACATCATAGACATGATGACGCTAGGCGGAAACATCGACAAACTCCGCAGACTCAGCGACGAACTACATAACTTCCTAATGGGCCGCGGCGCAGTCTTGCGTTCGCTTGAGGACATCGATCAAAAACTCGAAGCGCTCAGCAAGCTACAGGCAGCGAGGGAAGCAACGCTCGCGCAACGAAAGATAGTGGAAGAAAGAATCAAGGAGAGCGAGCGAACAGACGAAACCCTAAGAAAACGGCTGAAGGACGTTCGCGTCAACCAGAAGATGATGCGGTTTCTAGAGATCGATGCCGAGTTAAGAAAGCTGAGAAGCGAACTCCTGAGAACAGGTTTCAGCAGACTCGGTCGCCCAATCAAGAAACTGATCTCAATATCCGAACGAGGCGACTACCCTCTTCCAATCGAAGTACGCGAAGCCGCGAGGGAGTATGCAAGAAAGCCATTCACAACCTTCCTCTCCGAAGAAGACGGGTACCCACGCCTAAAGTCCTTAATGGAGGCACTATCCGGCGCCGTTTCCTCAGGTAAACTCGCGCTCAAGCAAAGGGAGGCAAAGAAAGTTATTGAACGCTCCGAACGAGTCGTTCGCGAAAACTCATTATCTCAAATCCATGAAACCGCCAGGAAATCCAAGCTAGCCTACGACCAATGCGTCGCGGATACCGAAACCGGAGCTCTTGTACAGGAACAGCGAGAGATTCGCAAGAAGGGAAAAGCCAACCACGCTCTGCTGCTGGAGCTCAGAGCTGGACTAGAACGGGCGATCGAAAATGAACATCAGGCGGATGAGCAGATAGCTTCGCTTCTCAAGGAGATTCAGAGTCTTGCCCGGAAACTCACAGGCAGTGACGTAACCCTTCACCTATCCTAAGTGACTCAGATTAGCACTCGGATTCTCTGCTTTGAGACCAACGCTCGTAAGAGGCCTCGGCCCAGGTCAGATTTCTTCGAGACCCTTATCACCCCTTTCTTTCCGATAGTTGCTGAGAACAGGAACTCGTCCCCCACGTACACATTCGCAACCGTCCCAGTCAAGTGCTCTTCGAAGGCGAGGTCAATTCGGTTCCCAACCTCCTTTACCTCATAACGCGCCTCCTTCCCAGAAGAACTCGGGGCCAGCGGTTCGACGTCTATCTTAACGCCCAATTTCTCTTCCAGCTTCGTAACCGTCACACCCTTCTTGCCGATCAGTATCGGCACAACCTCATTGTCCACCCGAACGAGGGCACGGTTGTCTGATACCATCGTTACCTCACCCTCAGGGTCGAAGCGTTTGATTTCCTGCATTATCCTCTCCTCCGCCAACTTCCTAGCCCCACTCACTGATGACTTCAAGTCCGTGACCGGGATAATCACGTTCTCTTCACCGAACGTGTAAATCTCGAACTGTAACCCGCCCGTCTCGAAGTCTTGAACCTCAACAACCGGCCTAGCCAAGTCGGCTTCGGTCATTCCAGTCGGGACCTTCACGGTCAATTTGAGGGTGAATATGTTGCTAACCTCTCCATATTGAATGAAGATTATCGTATCAATGATGTGCGGAATCATGCCCAATTCCACGCGCCCAATGAAGCGTTGGATCGCATCGATGGCTTTGCTCGCATGCACGACCCCAATCATGCCGACACCCGCAAGCCGCATGTCAGCAAATATCATGAAATCCTTCGTTCGCCTCACCTCGTCGAAGACCGTGTAATCTGGTCTGACGAGGAGCAGAATCTCCGCAGTCTTCTCAAAGTCCCCATCCAACGGCCCATACTGAGTGATTTCGGGACCGACCTGCAAATCCCTTGGAGATTCTAGCGTCTTGACTATCTTGTTTTGCTTCAGGTAGAACTCTGCGAGCGATGAGGCGAATGTTGTCTTCCCTGAACCTGGAGGACCAGCGATTAGGATGCCCTCGGCATGCTTCGCAAGTCGATCCATCAGCTTTGATGACAGCCGATAGTCTCCTAGGGTTAGACTAACGACCGGGCGAACTATCGTAACCTCCAACCCGTCGGATAGAGGTGGACGAGTTATTGCGATTCGAAAGCGGCCGAGCTGAATCACCATGGCTCCGCCCCGGTTGATTTCAACGAAGCCCTCGTTGCTAACCCTGGCCGCCTCGGTAACCTCGCGAATCATCTGCTCAATCTCCTCTTCGGTGTTAACAGTCTCTGAGAGAGTGACTAGTTCGAACTTACCCGGCTTCCCCCTCTTCGCTAGCGGCTTCGTCCCTTCCTTAAGATGAATGCTGGAGGTATCGGGCGTGAAGAATTTCTCAAATGTAAGCCCGGTGAGTTTCACCTCCCCTGGAATGTGCTTAACCTTCACCCCGGCTGCTTCTGCAGCTAGGGCCTGCACGTAATCTGCGGTTAAGAGTGTCCCATTCTCCGTCTTGGCGACATCGGTGATGAGTGCGTCCAGTCTTCCGCTTCTGGCGAGCATTATGTCGTTATAGCCAGGCCGCTCGCCTAGGAGAGTAAGTCTGATACCCTTACTCTCGCAAAGAACACGTAACTTCTTGATTTCACTCAAACCGACGAAACCTGTCTCGCGACCCTTCGACGCTTGAGCTTGAAGTTCATCTAGGACCGCCCTCGGGATGACGATTTCCACATCCGCAGATCCTTCCTTCTCCAAGACGGCGGGGACATTGCCGTCAATTATTATGGACGTGTCCGGAACAAGCTTCTCCGTCATCCTCAAACACCTATCCGGCAGTAGATTGAGCTCTCAATAAAAACCGTACCAAGCAGCACACCCCCGGGAACGAACATCTATTATCAACCGTTTTCGTGGAGCTTTGCGGATTGAACTTGGAGAAGCGCATCTCATCCAAACGAATCTACGAAGGCAACGTCCTGAATTTGCGTGTTGACGAAGTGAAAGTCGAGAACGGGAGGATAACGAGGCGCGAAGTGGTCGAGCACCGAGGAGCAGCCGCAATAGTTCCAATTCTCGACGACGGCGACGTGATCCTTGTCCGCCAATACCGATACTCGATCCAGAGCGACCTGCTGGAGATCCCAGCGGGTACGTTGCAAGCGGATGAGGAGCCGAGCGATTGTGCGCGGCGTGAGCTGGAGGAGGAGACAGGTTATCGGTGTGGAGAGATCGTTAAGCTTCTGGAGTGCTTCGTTGCCCCCGGCTACAGCACTGAGAAGATCCACGTCTTCCTAGCCAGAAACTTGACCAAGACCCAAACTAGAATGGATGAGGACGAAATCATTAACGTTGAACGAGTCAAGTTCTCTGAAGCGATAGGAAGGATTCGCGCGGGACAGATTCAGGATGCGAAATCGATAGTAGGGCTTCGAGCGGCAGAATCGCTGATTAAGGGTTAGGTTGAATCTTAAAGAACCATAATCGACCGTCCGCTATCATTTTTGAAAGGTTTTGGTGAAGGCGGTCGATGTCAATGCCGAAGCTTTCACCGTGATGACGACTCAACTTCTCTTCAGCCCTTCTCATAACGCTGAGTGCAACCGTTCCATCATTCTTCTGCAAATGGACGAGTGCGGCGGCTATGAGTATAACTCCCTGAAGTAACTCCTTCTCAGGACCCTCGGTTTGCCGCCATGCGGCCTCGAGTGATTCATGGCTTTCCCAGTACCTCTCCTCATTGAAGAGCTCAATTCCCTCGCGAATCGCGCGGTCCACCTCCACCTGTGGGGTTTTGGTGTCAAGCTCCCTGACCGTAAGCACTGGCCCCAGTTTCCCCTCAAGCGCACGGGTTGAATCCTCCAAAGCACCCTTAGATTCTAGGAGGAGGTCTAGTTCGACGGCGGTGCTGCTAACACTCAGATTCCCGACGTCAGCTCCATATTCCCGCACAACCTCGTAACACGACCGGACCAGAGATCGCGCGTCAGAGGACTTGAATTTTCCGTGGTTTTGCAACCTAACTAGGAACCGCACGGCATGCCTCGCCTTGAGCCTGGGACGCGACAAACATCTATAACGATGCTGCATAGCAGCTTCAAGCGAAACGCCCTGGGGTATGAGCGGCATGGCTGCAGCGCAAGATTACGTGATAGATGGCATCGAATTCAACAAGAAGCTCGATCCGTTGAATCTTGAAGCCTACCAACCGACCGGTGAACTCCACCAGATGCTAACCGGCCAAGTCTTCGAAACTCTGGAGAAGAAGGTGATCAAGGGAATGATTGACGAGATTGACAAAGCCAAACCTCAAACAGTAAACCTCCTGAACCTTGAAGCTTTAGCCTCAGGGCCGCACAAGGAGTACATCAACCCGATCTGCGGAAGCCTCTGCGTTCTGATCGACGCCTTGAGGGCAAAAGGCATACAGGTTACGGGAACGATCCAGCAACCCTTCCTCCTTCCCTGGCATTTGGTGGCCAAACTGGACAAAACCTTCAAAGGATTGCCAGCTCCGGGACAGACTGAGCCACCCTAGCACGTAGCACGACACGCTAGACCGTTTGAATGCGGTTGGGAAACGGTTAATTGTGGCCTTGAAAATCTCATCGCTGAGGATTCACCCATGTCAGTTGAGGTTAACCAGACCATGCCTGACTTCCAGCTTCATGACCAAGATAGGAAGCAGAGGTCGTTAAAGGAATTTCAAGGGAAGAAAATTGTTCTAGCCTTCATCCCAGGCGCCTTCACCGGCCCGTGTACGAAGGAGATGTGCACGTTCCGGGACTCGCTGCAGCAATTGCCGGGCGAGGTCGTTGCGGTAAGCGTGAACGATCCTTTCACGAACAAGGCGTTCGCCGAAGCGAACAAACTGCAGTTTCCAATCCTAAGCGACTACGCCAGAGAGACCGTACGCAGGTTGAACATCTTTCACAACGACTTTGCGGGGCTTAAGGGGTATACGGCGGCGAAAAGGTCAGTCTTCATACTGGATCCGAAAGGTGTCGTTCGGTACAAGTGGGTATCTGACGATCCAACGAAGGAGCCAAACTACGAAGAAGTCAAGACACAACTGGCCAAAATCTGAAAGGACCCGGCTTCAGAGCCCAATCCTGCCACTAGAACAAGCCGTTCCTTGCCACGAACGAGGATGGCGCGCGGTCGGCGGTCACCAAGTTAAGCGGATATTAGGACAATGGAAGACTAGAAAAAAGGAAAGGAGCGAGAGATCCGAGTTTAGTCTATGTGGATCTCTCTGCCCTTTGGTCTAGGTTGAGTTTTGCGCAGTGCGATTTCGAGGACGCCGTTGTTGTAGGATGCCTTGGTACTGTCAGGGTCTACGCCCGTCGGCAATCGAACGTCCTTATAGTATTTGTGAGTGGCTGAGTCAACGCTGATCGTCAGCGTGTCGTCAGAGATGCTGGTCTTGATGGCTGACTTGTCTACGCCCGGTAGTTCGGCTACAACGCGGACCTGTGAAGGCTCGTTGATGACGTCAACGAGGGGCTCGCGTGCGTCCTTTGGTTCTAGAGCTGGCTGTTGGAAGCCGAATGCGCCTGGGCGTCGGGATGGCTTGAGGTTTCCGAACTCCTGTACGATGGGTTTGCCGTCTGGTCCCATGGACATCGAATACCCGTAGACGAACGGCCCAAACTGGCGTATGGT
>Ga0187769_10001718_pt1 | contig 12557 bp, 10 predicted proteins | sample 0116_SJ02_MP02_1_FD_133140 | JGI IMG/M metagenome (GOLD analysis project Ga0187769, IMG submission 133140) | Tropical peat soil microbial communities from peatlands in Department of Meta, Colombia - 0116_SJ02_MP02_10_MG | ecosystem: Environmental > Terrestrial > Soil > Wetlands > Peat | place... | reverse complement strand
GGAAGCAGGCTTGGATTGACCTGAATCAATGCGGGCAAATGCAGCGGGCCTCATCGTATTCCGCCTGAGATATTTTATGGAATCTTTATGTGCGCGTCCGATTTCCGTATCGATTTTTTATGCGCTTTTCGCCTAAACACTCGCGCGCCACGGCCCCTTTGCCCAAAGCGGGAAGCGCCGGTCGCCAAGACTGCAGCCGCGGGCCACAGGCAAAGGGATCCACGGTCGGATAAGAGGGAATAGCCATGCTCGATGCGGTCATGGTGCTACTGGGGCTGGGCTCGTTCGCCCTCCTCATCGGCTACGTCGTCCTCTGCGACAAATTGTGAGGTCGCCATGATGCTCGATTTCATCCTGGGCGGCGTGGTGGCGCTTGCGCTGCTCGCCTATCTGGTCGTCGCGCTGGTCCGTCCGGAGCGATTCTGAGCAATGAGCGGTTCCGGGAGCCTTTCATGACCGCCAATGGATTTATCCAGATCGCGATCTATTTCGCGATCCTCGTCGCGCTCACCAAGCCGCTCGGCGGCTACATGACGCGCGTCTTCGCCGGGGAGCGCACCCTTCTCTCGCCGGTTCTCCATCCGGTCGAGACAATCCTCTATCGCCTCGCCGGCGTGGAGGAGAAGGGCGAGCAGCATTGGACGAGCTACGGCATTGCCATGCTGCTCTTCAACTTGGCCGGATTCCTCTTGCTCTACGTGATGCAGCGCGCCCAGTCGGTGCTGCCCTTCAACCCTCAAGGAATGGCCGACATCGCGCCCGATCTCGCCTTCAACACCTCGGTCAGCTTCGACACCAACACGAACTGGCAGAACTACGGCGGCGAGACCACCATGAGCTATCTGGTGCAAATGTGCGGCCTCACCTTCCACAACTTCGTCTCGGCCGCGACCGGCATAGCGCTGGCACTCGCGCTGATCCGCGGCTTCGCCCGCCGCTCGGCGAAGACCCTCGGCAACTTCTGGGTCGACCTCGTGCGCTGCACCCTTTACGTCCTAATGCCGATCTCGATCGTCGCGGCACTCATCATGGTGTGGCAGGGCATGCCCCAGAACCTCGGCCCCTATGTCGAGGCGACCACGCTCGAAGGCGCCAAGCAGGTGATCGCGCAAGGGCCGGTCGCGTCCCAGGTCGTGATCAAGATGCTGGGCACGAACGGCGGCGGCTTCTTCAACGCCAATGCGGCGCATCCCTATGAGGATCCCACTGCGCTCGCAAACCTGGTGCAGATGCTGCTGATGATTTGCCTGGGTGCGGCACTCACCAACGTCTTCGGGCGAATGGTCGGCAAGCAGCTCCAGGGCTGGGCGCTCTTCGGCGCCATGGCCATCCTCTCGGTGGCGGGCGTGCTCATCATCTATGCGGCCGAGAGCGGCGGAAATCCCAGCTTCGCGCCCTTCGGCGTGGACCAGGCGGCGAGCACGCTGCAGGCCGGCGGCAACATGGAGGGCAAGGAGGTCCGTTTCGGGATCGCCGACACGGCGCTCTTCGCCACGCTGACGACCGACGCCTCCTGCGGCGCCGTGAACGCCATGCACGACAGCTTCACGCCGGTCGGCGGCATGATTCCGATGATGAACATCGCGCTCGGCGAGATCATCTGGGGCGGCGTCGGCTCCGGCCTTTACGGCATGCTGCTCTTCGCCATCGTGGCGATGTTCATCGCGGGCCTCATGGTCGGGCGCACGCCCGAGTACGTCGGCAAGAAGCTCGAAGCGCGGGACGTCAAGATGACGATGCTGGCGCTCCTCATCCTGCCGTTCTCGAACCTCGGCTTCACCGCGCTCGCCACGGCGCTTCCCGCCGGCCTCGCGGGCATCGCCAACAACGGCCCGCACGGCTTCAGCGAGATCCTTTACGCCTTTATCTCGATGACCGGGAACAACGGCAGCGCCTTCGCCGGCTTGAGCGGCAACACGATGTTCTACAACTTGACGGGCGGCTTCGCGATGCTGATAGGCCGCTTCGCCATGATCGTGCCGATGCTCGCCGTCGCCGGCTCGCTTGCCGGGAAGAAGCTGGTGCCGCCCTCCTCGGGCACCTTCCCGACGGACAACGGCTTGTTCGTCGGCCTGCTTGTGGGCGTGATCCTCATCGTCGGCGGTCTCGTATTCTTCCCGGCGATGGCGCTCGGCCCGGTCGTCGAGCACACGCTCATGCATGCCGGCACTCTTTTCTAAGGTAACGCCATGGACACTCTCGCCAAGCCGGCCGTCTCCGGCCACAAGAAGCGCATCAAGGGCGTGCCCGCGGGCGTCGACCGCGACATTATCTTGAGCGCGATCGGCGACGCCTTCCGCAAGCTCGACCCGCGCACGCTGGTCAAGAACCCGGTGATGTTCGCGGTCGAGGTGGTGGCGGCGCTCACGACAGTGCTGCTCGTCCGCGACGTCGCCGTCGGTGCCGGCCAGTACGCCTTCAGCATCCAGATCATCGGCTGGCTGTGGTTCACCGTGGTATTCGCGAACTTCGCGGAGGCGGTCGCGGAAGGCCGCGGCAAGGCCCAGGCGGAGGCGCTCAGGCGCACGCGTACCGAGACGATCGCCAAGAGGCTGCGGAGCGTGAAGGGCCGCGAGTTCGACGAGGTCTCGGCGCTCAAGCTGAGGCAGGGCGATCTCGTGCTCGTCGAGGCGGGCGAAATCATCCCTGGCGATGGCGACGTGGCCGACGGCGTCGCATCGGTCGACGAATCCGCCATCACCGGCGAGTCGGCGCCCGTGATCCGTGAAAGCGGCGGCGACCGCTCGGCCGTCACCGGCGGCACGCGCGTGCTTTCCGACTGGATCGTCGTGAAGATCACCGCGGCACAGGGCTCGAGCTTCCTCGACCGCATGATCGCGCTCGTCGAGGGTGCGGTGCGGCAGAAGACGCCGAACGAGATCGCGCTCAACATCCTGCTCGCCGGCATGACCATCATCTTCGTGTTCGTGGTGGTCACGATCCCGAGCTTCGCCGCCTATGCGGGCGGCAGGATCTCCGTGCTCGTGCTGGTGGCGCTCTTCGTGACGCTGATCCCGACCACCATCGGGGCGCTGCTCTCGGCCATCGGCATTGCCGGCATGGACCGGCTGGTGAAGTTCAACGTGCTCGCCATGTCGGGACGCTCGGTCGAAGCCTCGGGCGACGTGGACACGCTCCTTCTCGACAAGACAGGGACGATCACGCTCGGCAACCGCCAGGCGACCCAGCTTCTGCCGCTCCCCGACGTCACCGCAAGCGAGCTCGCGGACGCGGCACAGCTCGCCTCCTTCAGCGACGAGACCCCCGAGGGCCGCTCGATCGTGGTCCTGGTCAAGGAGAAGTATGGCCTGCGCGGGCGCGAGATGGCGCCGCTCCACGCCCAGTTCATCAAGTTTTCGGCGCAGACGCGCATGAGCGGCATCGACCTCGAGGGATCGTCGATCCGCAAGGGCGCCGTCGACGCGGTCGTCGAGCACGTCCGCCAAGTGAGCGGCAACCCGCGCATGCCGGTGCCGGTCGAGCTGCAGCAGATAACCGACTCGATCTCGCGCTCGGGCGGCACGCCGCTCGCGGTCGCCAAAGACGGGCGCATCCTGGGGGTCATCGAGCTCAAGGACATCGTCAAGGGCGGCATCCGGGAGCGCTTCGCCGAGCTCCGGCGCATGGGCATCCGTACCGTCATGATCACCGGCGACAACCCGCTCACCGCCGCGGCGATCGCGGCCGAGTCGGGGGTCGACGACTTCCTCGCCCAGGCGACGCCCGAGGACAAGCTCAAGCTGATCCGCGAGGAGCAGGTCAAAGGCAAGCTCGTCGCCATGTGCGGCGACGGCACCAACGACGCACCGGCGCTCGCCCAGGCGGACGTGGGGGTCGCCATGCAGACCGGCACCCAGGCCGCGCGCGAGGCCGGCAACATGGTCGATCTCGACTCCGACCCGACCAAACTGATCGAGATCGTGATGATCGGCAAGCAGCTTCTGATCACGCGCGGTGCGCTCACGACGTTCTCGATCGCAAACGACGTGGCCAAGTACATCGCCATCATCCCGGCGATGTTCGCGGCCTTCTACCCGAGCCTCAACATCATCAACGTCATGCATCTCGCGACGCCGCAAAGCGCCATCCTCTCGGCGATCATCTTCAACGCGCTCATCATCATCGCGCTCATCCCGCTGGCGCTCAGAGGGGTCAAATACCGTCCGGAGAGCGCCTTCAGGCTGCTCAGCCGCAATCTGCTGCTCTACGGCGTCGGCGGCGTCATCATCCCCTTCATCGGCATCAAAGCCATCGATGTCGTGGTCAACGCCATCGGGCTCGTCTGAGGACTAGCGTCATGCTGAAAGAGCTCCGCCCCGCCGTCGTCCTGCTCGTCGCCCTGACCGTCGTCACCGGGCTCATCTATCCGCTGGTCATGACGGGCATCTCCGAGGTCCTCTTTCCCTGGCAGGCGCGCGGCAGCCTGATCGAGAAGGACGGCAAGGTGATCGGCTCTCAGCGCATCGGGCAGAACTTCACCTCGGACAAGTATTTTCACGGCCGCCCCTCGGCGATCACGGCACCCGATCCCAAAGATCCGACGAAGACGATCCCGACGCCCTACGACGCCAGCAACTCGATGGGCTCCAATCTCGGCCCCACGAGCAAGGCCCTCGTCGACGGCGTCAAGGATGCCGCCAAGGAGCTCCACGCGGAAAATCCCGCGAAGCCGATCCCGGTTGACCTGGTGACGGCCTCGGGCAGCGGCCTCGATCCGGATATCACGCCGGCGGCGGCACAGTTCCAGGTTCCCCGGGTGGCCAAGGCGCGCAATCTCAACGAAGGCGATGTCGCGGCCCTTGTCGCGAGAATGACCGAGGGGCGCGCGCTCGGCATCTTCGGCGAGCCTCGCGTGAACGTGCTCGAGCTCAACCTGGCGCTCGACGAGTTGGCGCGGCAAAAGAAGTGAAGTAGTGCCGAAGGCCGTGCCCAGGGCGCTCCGCGACCGTGCACCGGGCGCGGGATAGGCAGACCAAGCTCCTGAAAATCAACCTGAAACCCGTCTGGTGCTGGGAGCGGAAGCTCGCTATCATGGCGCGCTTCTGCGGCCGGACCTGAGGCGGACGGGCCCGGCTCGGTCCTCGCGGCGCCGGTCCGCCGGGCGCAAGGGCGATTGGGTCCCACTTGGTCGGCAACAGTACTGCGCGTCGGGAGCGGTCCCCTAGCTGAGGCGGAATGGAGGGGTGATGTTCTATTCCCGATGGCAAATCGTCGCTATCGGCCTCGCTTGTCTCGTTGGCGTGATGTTGGCGCTGCCCAACGTCGTGGGGCAGAACGTGCTGCGCCTTCTTCCATTCGAGCGGCAGATTCATCTCGGCCTGGACCTCAAGGGCGGCAGCTACCTGCTGCTCGAGGTTGATACCAAGGCGGCGGAGCGCGAGCGGCTCGAGAACGTCCTCGACGGCGTCCGCCGCGCGCTCAGGACGGCGAACATTCTTTACGTCGACCTGCGCATAGAGGGAGGGGCCGTCCGCTTCAAGGTCCGCGACCCGGGCCGATTCGATGACGCCAAGGCCGCCCTTCAGCCGATCGTCGGAAGTGCGGCGGCGCCCGAATACCAGGTCACCTCGAGCGAGGGCGGCGAGCTGGCCTTGGCGCCCACGGAGGCGGTCGCACGGGAGCGGGCGAATGACGCCGTCACGCGCTCGATCGAGATCGTCCGCCGTCGCATCGACGAGACCGGCGTGAACGAGCCGGAGATCTCCAGGCAGGGAACAGACCGCATCGCGGTCGAGCTTCCGGGGGTGCAGGATCCGGACCGCTTGAAGCGTCTGTTGGGCACCACGGCGAAGCTCTCCTTCCATCTCCTCAGCCTGGAGACGCCCCCTGCGGGCGCTTCGGCGCCGCCCGGCACGGAATATCTGCCGGGAACTGCCGATGCGGCGCACGGAGGCCGCTATCTCGTTGAGCGGCTCGTCGGGGTCGACGGCTCGCACTTGACCGACGCCCAGGCCGGCACGAACTCGCAGACGGGCGAATGGGTGGTGAACTTCACGTTCGATTCGGTGGGCGCCCGGGAGTTCGGCGCCGTGACGACGAAAAACGTGGGGCGCTCGCTGGCGATCGTGCTGGACAATCGCGTCATCAGCGCGCCGGTGATCCGGGAGCCGATCGCCGGCCGCGGCCAGATCAGCGGCCGCTTCACAGCGGCCGGGGCCAACGACCTCGCCATCCTCTTGCGAGGGGGCGCGCTTCCGGCCCCGCTCAAGATCATCGAGGAGCGGACGGTCGGACCCAATCTGGGGGCCGATGCCATCCGCACCGGCATCTATGCCTGCGCGATCGGAGGGGCGCTGGTCGTCGTCTTCATGATCTTCTTCTATCGCCTGTTCGGCGTCTTCGCCTCCTTCGGCCTCGTCATCAACCTCTGCATGCTCATGGGACTGCTGTCGCTGCTCCAGGCGAGCCTCACGCTCCCGGGTATCGTGGGCATCCTCTTGACCGTCGGCATGTCGGTCGACGCGAACGTCCTCATCAACGAGCGCATCCGCGAGGAGGCGCGGAAGGGCCGCGGCCCGGTCTCGGCGATCCAGACGGGCTTCACCAAGGCCATGTCCACGATCATCGACGCGAACCTGACGACGCTTCTGAAGATGATCATCCTGTTCATGCTGGGATCGGGGCCGGTCAAGGGCTTCGCGGTTACCATCAGCCTCGGCATCATGACCTCGATGTTCACTGCGATCGTGGTGGTCCGACTGTTCATCGCCCTTTGGGTGCGCCGGACGCGGCCCAAGGCGCTGCTTGCCTGAGGAGGAATCTCGTGTTTGGACCCCGCCTTGTGCCCGACGACACGACGATTCCGTTCATGAACGGACGCATCGCCGGCCTCGTCGTCTCCGCCGTGCTCAGCATCAGCTCGCTCATCCTGGCCTTCTACCCGGGTCTCAATCTCGGCATCGATTTTCGCGGCGGAGTGGCGATCGAGGCCCATATGAAGGATGCGGTCGACTTCACCAAGCTGAGGCCGGCGCTCGAAGGGCTCCATCTCGGACCGGTGGAGCTGCAGGAGTTCGGCTCGCCGTACGATGTCGAAATCAGGCTCCAGCGCCAGCCGGGCGGCGACTCGGCGCAGCAGGAGGCGGTCAGCAAGGTGCGCGCCATCTTGGAGCGAAATTTCCCCGACACGACGCTTCAGAGTGTCGCGGCCGTCGGCGCCACCGTGAGCGGCGAGCTCTTCCAAAACGGACTCATGGCGCTGGGCGTCGCCATGTTGGCGATGCTGGGCTACATCTGGTTCCGCTTCGAGTGGCAGTTCGGCGTCGCGGCGACCGCAACGCTCGTCCTCGACGTCACCAAGATCGTCGGCGTGTATGGGCTCACGCGATTCGAATTCAACGTGACCAGCATCGTCGCGATCCTGACGATCATGGGCTATTCGATCAACGACAAGGTCGTGGTCTACGACCGGGTGCGGGAGAATCTGCGTCTCTATCGGCGGATGCCGCTGCGCGAGCTGATCGACCGCAGCATCAACGAGACGCTGTGCCGTACGATCGCGACCTCGGGCACCGTGTTCCTCGCCATCCTGCCGCTCGCCATCATGAGCGCCAGCACGCTCAGGGAGTTCGCCGTCGTGCTCCTGGTGGGCATCGTGATTGGCACCTCCTCTTCGATCTTCATTGCGGCGCCCATCCTGCTTCTCTTGGGCGAGGGGCACCTCAGGCGGCCGTCACCTGCCGGTGCCGCAGAGCAAGGCGCCGGCGGCAGCGCAGAGTAGTGCTCGCGAGATGGCGAATTTCCGGGCGCGGGCCGCGCGGGATCGGCTATAGTCGCCCGATCCCGGCTATCTCGGCTTCGGTCGTGTTACGGGGTTAGCGGTCCGATGAGCCAGCCCGACCAGAGCGATCGCGAGAACCGCCCGTCGCCCGAGGCGCTGCTCGCGGCCGCCGCGCAAGAGCGCCGCGGCAAGCTCAAGATTTTCCTCGGCGCCGCACCCGGCGTCGGCAAGACCTACGAGATGCTGCTCGCCGCGGCCCAGCGCCGGCGCGAGGGGGTGGACGTCGTCGTCGGCGTGGTCGAGACCCATGGCCGCATCGAGACGGAGCGCCTCCTGCGCGGCCTCGAGATCGTGCCTCGCCGCCGGGTCGAATACCGCGGCCATGTGCTCGAGGAAATGGATATCGACGCCGTGCTGCAGCGCGCGCCCGAGCTTGTGCTCGTCGACGAACTCGCGCACACGAACGCGCCGGGCTCACGCCATCCCAAGCGGCACATGGACGTGGCCGAGCTGCTCGCGGCCGGCATCGACGTCTACACGACGCTCAACGTGCAGCACCTCGAGAGCCTCAACGACGTCGTCGCGCAGATCACTCGCATCCGCGTGCGCGAGACCATCCCCGACAGCGTCATCGACCAGGCCGCCGAGATCGAGGTCGTCGACCTGACGCCCGAGGACCTGATCCAGCGCCTGAACGAGGGCAAGGTCTACGTTCCCCGCCAGGCGCAGCGCGCGCTCAGGCATTACTTCTCGCCAGGAAACCTCACGGCGCTCCGCGAGCTGGCCCTTCGCCGCGCGGCACAGCGCGTCGACGAGCAGATGCTGAGCTACATGCAGGCGCACGCCATAAGCGGGCCGTGGGCGGCGGGAGAGCGCGTGCTGGCTTGCGTGAGCGAGAGCCCGGGCTCGGCCCAGGTGGTGCGGCAGGCGCGACGCGTGGCCGACGAGCTGAAGGCGAAATGGAGCGTCATCTACATAGAGACCTCGCGCCATCACCGGCTCTCGGAGGTCGAGCGCGACCGCATCGCCGACACCCTGCGCCTGGCCGAGCGCCTGGGAGGCGAGGCCGTTACCATTCCCGGCCGCCGCGTCGCCGACGACGTGCTCGCCTACGCGCGCTCGAACAATGTCACGAGCATCCTCGTGGGCAAGTCCCAGCGCTCGCGCTGGCAGGAGCTGCTGCGCGGCTCCGTGATCTACGACCTCATCCGCAAGGCCAACAACATCGGCGTGCAGGTGGTGACGAGCGAGGGGAAGCCGATCCCGCCGAAGACCGTGGAGACGCGCCCGGGCGGCGAGCAGTTCGATTTCCTGCCCTATGTGGTGACCGTCGGCATGGTTGCCGCCGCCAGCTTGATAGCGCTCGCCATCGACTCCTTCGTGCGGCTGCCGAACATCTCCCTCGTCTATCTCGCCGCCATCCTCTTCACCGCCGTCGCCTACGGCCTCATGCCCTCGCTCTTCGCCGTGCTGTTGAGCGTTGTCACCTACAACTTCTTCTTCCTGCCGCCGATCTACAGCTTCACGATCTCCGACCCGGCCAACGTGATGGCGCTGGTCTTCTTCAGCATCGTCGCCGTGCTGACGAGCAACCTGACCGCGCGGACGCGCGAGCAGGTGCTGAGCGCCCAGCGGCGCGCGAAGGACGCGACCGAGCTCTACACCTTCAGCCGGAAGCTCGCGGCAACGAACGACCTCGACGACCTGCTGTGGGCGTTCTGCTATCAGGTCGCCGCCCTCCTCAAGGTGCGCATCGTCGTTCTTCTGCCGGAGAAGGGGCAGATTGCCGTGCGGGCTGGCTACCCGCCCGAGGACGAGCTCGACGAGTCCGATATCGCTGCGGCCAAATGGACGTGGGCGCACAACCAGGCCGCGGGCCGCGCCTCGGACACGCTCCCGGGGGCTCGGCGCCTGTTCCTTCCCATGCGCACGGGCCGCGGCATCGTCGGCGTGCTCGGCCTCGATCGGGATCGGCCCGGCCCGATCTTGACGCCGGAGGAGCGCCGTCTGCTCGACGCGCTTTCCGACCTCATTGCCGTGGCCATCGAGCGCGTGCAGCTCGCCGAGGATATCGACGAGGCGCGCATCGCGGCCGAGGCGGACCGGCTGCGCTCGACGCTTCTCACCTCGATCTCGCACGACCTGCGGACGCCGCTCGCCTCCATCATCGGCTCGATTACCACCCTCAAGACGCTCAAGGAGCCGCTCGATCCGCGGGTCAAGGACGAGCTCGTCACGACCATCCAGGAGGAGGCCGAGCGGCTCAATCGCTTCGTCGGAAATCTTCTCGACATGTCGCGGCTCGAATCGGGGGCGCTGCCGATCAAGCGCCAGGTGCTGGACGTGGGCGAGCTTGTCGAGACCGCGCTCAGGCGCGCCGCGCGGCTCGTCTCCCACCACCGCGTCGAGGTGGCGGTCGAGGCCGATCTGCCGATGATCTCCGGCGACGCGACGCTGCTCGAGCAGGCGCTCTTCAACCTCATCGATAATGCCGCCAAATATGCGCCCGCGGGCTCGCTGATCCGCGTTTCCGCGCGCCGCAACGGGGACCAGCTCCAGCTCGAGGTCTCCGACGAGGGACCCGGCATTCCGCCGGATCATCTCGAACGCATCTTCGACAAGTTTCATCGCGTGGCCGCCGACGGCGACAAGCGCCCACCGGGGACGGGGCTGGGGCTCGCCATCTGCCGCGGCTTCGTCGAGGCGCTCGGCGGGACCCTGCGCGCGGCAAATCGCGCGGACCGCCGCGGTGCCGTGTTCACCATCACGTTGCCCTTGCCGGCGAAGACGGAGGGCGAGTTGGAAGCGGGCGCGCCGGCGTGAGCAAGGCCCAACATGTGCTGGTGGTCGACGACGAGAAGTCGATCCGCCGCTTTCTCTCCGCCGGGCTCGCGGAGGAGGGCTATGAGGTGAGCCTCGCGGAGACGGGCAGCGAGGCCATCGAGAAGACGGTACAGGGGAGGCCCGACGTCGTCATCCTCGATCTCGGCCTTCCGGACATCGATGGCAAGGAGGTCATCCAGCGCATCCGCAAGCTGTCCGCGGTGCCGATCATCATCCTCTCCGTGCGCGCGGACGAGAGCGGCAAGGTGCAGGCTCTCGATCTCGGCGCCGACGATTACGTGACCAAGCCCTTCGGCATGGAGGAATTGAACGCCCGCATCCGTACGGCATTGAGACGGCGGCTCCAGGAACAGGGCGCCCCGCCCGTCTACCGCTGCGGCGATCTCGCGGTCGATCTCGTGCGCCGCCTGGTGACGCTCGGCGGCCGGGAGGTAAGGCTCTCCGTCAAGGAGTTCGAAGTTCTGCGCCTGCTGGTGAGCCAGGCCGGCCGCGTGCTCACGCACGAATTCATCCTGCGCGAAGTGTGGGGGCCGGCGAACGCCGAGAACATCCAATACCTGCGGGTCTACGTCCGCAGCCTGCGCCATAAGCTCGAGAAGGACCCCACCCAGCCGCATTATATCCTGACCGAGACCGGGGTGGGCTATCGGCTCAAGGCGCCGGATTGAGCGGCTCAACGCTGACGCGGCGAGGCGTCGGGCGAAGGGGTGGATGAGTATCGGGGGTGCGCGCACCGGAGCCTTGTCGGCAACGGGGAGACGGCGAATGTGGCGGATCGCGTTGAGCGTGGGGGTTGCCGTGATCATGCTCGCCAAGGCGGAGGCGCAGCCGCCGCAGAGCCGGCCCCAGGCGGATTGGGTTGCCGACCAGAATGGCTGCCTGGTCAAGGGCAACCCGCAGCGGGACGTCAGCGTCACCTGGAGCGGCCCCTGCGAGCACGGCGTCGCGGAGGGCAGGGGCGTGCTCCAGTGGTATCGCAAAGGGAAAGCGACCGAGCGCTATCAGGGCAGGCTGGAGCAGGGCGTTCCCGTAGGGGAGGGCGTCTATGTCTGGGCCAACGGCAACCGCTACTCCGGTGCGTTCCTGGGCGGGGTGCCGAATGGTCACGGCACCATACGCTTCGCCGACGGCGAGCTCTACTCGGGAAGATGGATCAATGGCTGCCTCCACGTCGGCTCCAGCCGTCCCGTGGATTTTGTCCCGCATCCGCTCTGCCCGTAGCTCCCGACGGGGTCAGTCCGGCAAGGCTCCTCATCTGAGAGCAGCCTCGACCGAATCACGATCGCCCGCTGCCTCGGCGAAAAGCCCGATTTCATGCCCAGTCGTTAGGGATGCCCCGTTGCATGGTTGAGCCGTCGGCGGGGCCGGAATATGTGCGAAGCACGTTGAGACCACGAATGCGAAGTTGTGGATGCCGTGCCCGCAGCGCCGCGCGCGCCTCATGAGGTGCGGCCGAGGTAGTCGCGCTTGCCGATGTTCACCCCGCAGTGCCGCAGGATGGCGTAGGCGGCCGTGGCGTGGAAATAGAAATTGGGCAGCGCGAAGCTCACCAGATAGTCCTGGCCCGTGAAGGTCGTTGGCTGGCCGCCGATCGGGATGGTTATGCTGCGCGTCTCCGAGCCGTCGATCGCGCCGGGCTTGAAGCCCCGCACGAAGGCGGCCGTTTTCGCGATCCGCGCCTTGAACTCGGCGATCGTCTTCTCGCTGTCCTCGTATTTCGGCACCTCAAGGCCGGCGAGCCGCGCCACCGTGCCCTTGGCGAAATCGGTGACGAGTTGGAGCTGTTTGCTCAGCGGGAACATGTCCGGCGCCAGTCGGTAGTCGAGCAAGGTCGCTTGGTCGATCTTGCGCGCCGCGGCGTCGGCCTCGGCCTTGTCGAGGATGGCGGAGCAGGCGTTGAGCGTCTGCAGGAAGGCGGGAACCGTCGCTTGATACATGGTGAGGGGCATGGCCGTTGGTCACTCTCGTTGGGAAATGGGAGAGCCATATCTGC
>Ga0187769_10001717_pt1 | contig 12557 bp, 10 predicted proteins | sample 0116_SJ02_MP02_1_FD_133140 | JGI IMG/M metagenome (GOLD analysis project Ga0187769, IMG submission 133140) | Tropical peat soil microbial communities from peatlands in Department of Meta, Colombia - 0116_SJ02_MP02_10_MG | ecosystem: Environmental > Terrestrial > Soil > Wetlands > Peat | place... | reverse complement strand
TGGCTCGCCCGCAAACGGAGATTCTCCTCCTGCGTGCGGCGATGTTCCAGGGCTTTGGAGACGGTGTGGGCCAGGTCATCAGGGTCGAAGGGCTTCATGATGTAGTCGTAGGCCCCGTCCTTGAGCGCCTGCACGGCGGTTTCCACCGAGGCGTAGCCGGTCATGATGATGACGATGATTTCCGGATCGACCTCGCGAATCTTGCGGTGCAGCTCCAGACCATCCATGCCAGGCATTTTGATATCCACCAGGGCCAAATCCCAACGCTGGCTGGGCAACTTCAGCAGCGTCTCGCGCGCGCTGGTAGCGGTCTCAACGAGGTAGCCCTCTTCCTCGAACCATTTGCCGAGCGATTCGCGGACGACGTTTTCATCGTCCACGATCAAAAGACTGGCTTTGTAGTCCATGCGCAACTCCCGTGCCGTTGTCAGTGGTCCATTGTCTGCCGTCTGTCGCCAGGTCACTGCTTTGATCTGGTACGCGCGTCTTCTGACCTCTGACTCCCGGCTCCTGACTTCACACTCGTCCCGCCGTGGCGGGTCACTGTTCTTCCGCCCTGGCCCCCGCCGCCGTCAGCCGCAATTTCGGCTCTTCCGGCAGGACAACCGTGAAGGCGGTTCCCTTCTGCGGCGTGGAAGCCACCTCGATGTTCCCTCCATGTTGCTGGACAATCCCGAAAGCGATGGCCAATCCTAACCCCACGCCTTTGCCCTCCGCTTTGGTGGTGAAGAAAGGTTCAAAGATATGCGGCAGGAGGTCTTCAGGAATTCCCATCCCTTCATCGCTGATCGTAATCCGCGCCTCGCGATGCTCGGCATGGTAAGAAGTTCCCACCTTCAACCGCCCGCCGTGCGGCATAGCCTCGACGGCGTTCATCAGCAAAGCAAGAAGGACCTGCTGAATCTGACCCGCGTCAAAATAAATGGAAGGCATCTTGGGATCCAAACGACTCTCCACATCCACCTGTTGTAGCTCGCACTGGTGCCCTACCAGGAGTAGGCAACGCTCCACGATGGCAGCCAGATCGTTCTTTTGCGGGTTGAGCGGCGCCTGCCGGGCGAAGGTCAGCAAGTTCTTGACGATGGTTCCGCAGCGCTGGCTTTCCCCTTCGATCTCCAAGAGGTTATTCTTCACCTGTGTGCGCCGCTCCGCGTTCTCCAGACCTTTATCCACTAGGCGGGAAATCAGCTTGCTGTAGGTGAGAATGCCCGCTAGGGGGTTGTTGACCTCGTGGGCGACCACCGCAGCGAGCTTACCCAGCGACGCCATCTTCTCCGACTGCATCAAGTGGTGATAAGCGCGCTCGAGCTCTGCCGTCTTCTCCTGGACGCGCGTTTCCAGCGTGCGGGTCCACCCCTGGTTTTCTTCCTGCGCTTTCTTCAGTTGCTCCGTCATGCGATTGAAAGAAGCTGCCAGGCTGCCCAGTTCATCCCCGCTGCCCACCGGTAAGGAATAGTCCAGTTCGCCCTCGGCCACATGGCGGGTGCCCTCCGTGAGCTGGCGCACGGGCTTGTGCACGGTCACCCGGATAAGGCCGGCTGAAATCAAGCTGAGAATAATGATGGAAGCAATGGTGAAGACCGCCACTTCACGTTGGCTCCGGGCCACGACTTGATCCACAGAGGCCAGAGAGAGGTTGGTATCGAGCACCCCCAACACCTGACTGCCAGCGGCGTGGGCATGGCAGACGGCATTCGAGCAATCCGGTTCGTTCTCGATGGGCCGGATCAAGCCCGAAACCCGCGTGCCGTCAGCGGCCTTGTAAATGCGCAGGCGGCCGGGCCGATTCAGGCGCGTGAGGGGTTGCGCCTGCGCGTGGCAGGCGTAGCAGGCTTCTGCCTTCTTATCCACGAACTGCCCGACTTCCTGCGGGTCGGTGGAAAAAGTGATCTGGCCTTCCTTATTGAAGATGCGAATGCGGCTGATGCCCGCTTCGTGGCCGATGGTGTTGATGATGTGGAAAACTTCTTCCCGTTCGTTGCGCAGCATCGAGTAACGAATGCTGCGCCAGATAATATCGCTATTGCGCTCCGCGCTCTGAAAAACCATTTCCTGTTGGGATTGGCGCCAAAGCCGCAGGTGCCAGTAGCCGAACAGCCCTAACAAGAGAGCCATGCTGCCGACCACGCAGGCCGTCAATTTTGTCGCCAGGCTGTGAGTGAAACCAAGCATGGAGCGCCTTTGCTCAACCGAGACACACTTAGTCGGCCTCAAACACATTGAGATAGCGCACGGCCAGGGCGAAGCAGAGAAACATGGTGCCCACCAGCGACAGCGTTACCGCTAACTCCGTCCATTTCGGAAAGTAATGCGCGTGGGCGGAGTACTCGAGACCGGTAATCGAGACGTTCAAGCGATTGAGCAGAAAACCTGTGATCACCATCACGGCGATCACAAAAAGCCCCTCCTGGTTCTCGCGCACCTGGGGGAGGAGCAACAGGAGCAAGGGAATCAGGAGGCCCACCAGAATTTCAAGCACGAACAAGAGGGTCTCCGTGGAAGGTTCACGCAAGTGGATCAGCGCCCCTCTGCTCCACAAGTCCTGCAAACGCAGGATTCCATAAAACCCCAAAACCACCGTCATCGCTCTCCCCAGCGCTACCAGCAGAGGCATCTCGATTGCCCGGCCAAACGCCCGCGCGCTCAAATTCGATTCGAAGATCACTACCGCCATGCCTACCCCCACCGCCGAGACGAAGAAAAGCAGCGGCAGCAGGGGCGAGTACCAATAGGGGTGCAGCTTCGAGGGCACAATCAGGAAAAGGCTTCCCAGGGACGATTGGTGCAGTGTGGAGAGCAGCACTCCCACAATGACCAGTGGGATGGTGATGGCCTTAAGCAGTTTGAGCGGCTTCTGCATTCGAAAGCGCGCGAAAACGGCAGAGGAGAACTCCAGGGCCAGCACCGTCAGGTAAAGCATCACGCACCAAGCCACCTCGAACATTACAGAGTGAGGGTTCCACATGATCAGCGGGTGCCAGATGTTGTAAGGTTTGCCGAGGTCATAGAGCAGCGCCACCGCCACCAGCCCATAGCCCAGAAAGGCGGTCAGAATCGAGGGCCGCAGGATAGGGTGGAAGCGCCGCAAATTGAACACGTAAACGATGGCCGCCAGGGTGAACCCGCCCGCCGCCAGCCCCACGCCGCAGACCACATCAAAGCCAATCCACATGCCCCAGGGGAAGCGGTCCGACAGGTGGGTGGCAGTCCCCAGCCCTTTCGTGAAACGAAGCAGGGTTGCATAAAAACCGGTGGAGAGGATCACCAAGAGCACCGCTCGCCAGAAGGTGAGTTTAGGCAATTCAAAGCTCATAGGTGACCTTCTTACTTGTAACCCGTGATCACTCGTCCATGGTTCGTTGACACAGGTGCGGCGCTTGTTTTTTCCCGCGGCAACCAACAAGGAGCCGTCATTTTCGCCTGCCTTCTTCCTTTTCCGCGTTCGCCACTTCCTCGCGCCGCTTGGTGATCCACCAGATTCCGCCCAGCAAGGCGCCGCCCACCGCTACCTCGGTGGGTATTTCCGAGAGCACGCGCCAAGTGTACGTGGGCAGCGGGTTGTGGGGCAGGTTGGCAGGCAACCCCAGCGCGTCAAAGGGGACAGCAGAGAGGTACAACACAGAAGTGCCGCCGACTTCCTGCACGCCGTAGATGTATTGCTGGTATTTTGTAGGCTCCTGTCTTAGCCGGTTTTCGGCTTCGCGCAACAAATCGTCCCGTTCCCCAAAAATGCCGGCCTGCACTGGACACACTTCCGTGCAGGCCGGCTGGAGCCCTTTTGCCTGGCGGGGAGCACACATGTGGCACTTCTTGACTCTCGGCGTCAGGACTTTGGCCCACTCGTAGCGTGGAACTCCAAATGGGCAAGCCATCATACAGTACCGGCAGCCCATGCAACGCTCCTCCGCATACACCACGGGACCCGCTGGGGTCTTCTTGAACGCCCCCACCGGGCAAACAGAGACGCAGGTCGGATCCTGACAGTGCATGCAGAAGCGGCGGATGTACACACCTCCGCGACTCTGGACCACATTAAGTGCGTTCGCGGAGAGTTCCTCATCCCCGCTTTCATCCATCGCAAGGTCGGTGTCAGGGCCAAGAGATCTCAACGCGTCGGTGGTCAAAAAGTCGCTGGAACTCGCTTTTAGCAAACCGTTGACAAGTTTACATGCAACAACGCAACGCTGGCAGCCAATGCAACGAGTCGTGTCGATGAGAATGGCTTTGCTCATTTTTTCAACACTTTGGGGCAAGTGCGTGTAAACGCAAGAATGCTCCCCGAAGCGCTACGCTTCGCTGAATTCCTATGCACGCCACATGCCGAGGAATTCAGCAGAGGGGATTTCAAAATCCGACTTTGCGTCGCTGATTTCTGGCTCCCCTACGCTTCATATTCTCATTGTGGTGAAATCCACCCAACTTGGTTAGAAGCTTTGGGGTTTAAGGCTTGGTCAGCAGCTTAAGGAGGGAGCGGGGCTCAGGAACGACATGATGGGCAACAGTGTCACCAGTTCCTAATCCTACCTGAACAATATGCGGTTCCTTCATCGAGCCAGTTGGGCTCGCGCAGGGCGCAAGAATTCCGCCTCGAAGGCGCGCCAAGCGCTGGGTCGGAGGTGAGTCAAAGAGCCCACCGCGGGCAGGCCGCCGTCCGGATAACTCACGCTAAGGACTGGATCAGGAGAGACTTGCAGCGAAAGGAATTCTCGGAAACGGTGGAACTCCTGCTCGAGCCAGGCAGCTGCCTTCTCACCCGAGCGCATGCACCAAGAACCGCCATCCGGTTGAGTAGGGGCTACGGCGCAAATCCAACCAGAACCATAGGGGTCTTTGGCAACAAGTTCCGGGCGTTTCCCGAGACCCGGATTGAGCGCTACCACGTGGCCCGTGATCGAACTTGGGACCTTCAGCTCGTGGCCATGGTATTCCAAGAGAAACAGCGGCTCACCCACTTTCACCAGTTTGCCCAACTTTGGCAGGACGACCTTATCCACCGCACCCAGAGCATGTGCGACCAGCGCGTCCGCACCCACCTTCACACCCACTGAGGAATCCGGGTAAGACCAAGTGTGGTCTTCAGCCAAGTAGAAGCCCTTGGGAACATTCCAAGGAAGGGCCACCGCAGCAGAGACTGCCGCCCTTCGCGCGTGCAGGCGATGCACAATGAGATCCACCAGCACTAAGCCGATAAACATCGACGCTACAAAGAGTGCTACCATAACCCCTCCTCCTTAGATAAACAGCGGCGTTTCCCCGAACCGCCTTGAGCGGCGCTTGCGCACCAAAGCGCGCCGCCTAGGCCAGAAACAGTTCGCGGACGACCTTGTCCCAGCGCTCCTCGGGGAGCAGGCTCAGGAGGTCTGGAATAGCGTGGCCGCCGTCCTGCAAGTAAACTCCGGTCGAAGGGCTGAAGTGGGTCTGGAGGGTCGCGACGGATTCTTCCATCCATCGCTGGGCTATCCTGCCCCGCAACAGGTTCTTCAAGTTTGAATCCACAGCAGGAGAGTTGACCGCAACCAGCCAACCGAGGCCGTAGGGATCTTTGCGAATGATCGAGGGGTCTTTCAAGACCTCCGGGTTTACATCAACTACCTCGCCTTCGATGGGCGAGAGCATTTCGAAGCGGTGACTACCGCGCGCCAGCGTCCAACCCTTTTCGCCTTGGCGTAGCCACCGACCCCGAGCCGGCAGCTCGAGTTCGTCAGCCTTGCCCAACAAGCGAACCGCAAAGTCATCCAGCCCGATGCGCACAATGTTTCGAGACTCCTTTGCGGCCCATGCATGCCCCGAGTGATACGAGAGTCCCGCCGGAAGCTTAAAGCCGCCCACAATGTTCATGGGAAACGACGCTTCCTCAGGCTCCGCTAGACCCACCACCGCCCGTGCAGCTCGCGGTTGCCGAGTCTGCAAGTAGTAATCAACGATGACGAAGCAAACGAACGTACCGAGGACAAGTGCTGCAACCATGTGTTACCTCATCTTTCCGCACTCTTCTGCATCAGGTGCGATAGCATTGTCTTCCAGCCAGATAAAGGCAGGTAGTGGGCCATAAATCCGTCCAAAGTGCATGTGGAAGGGCTAAGGTAACCAATGTGTTTTCAAACAGATAGCGGACAGCCAGAAAAACTGTAGAGTGGACAATTGGCCGAATCTCGATTCGCCTGCCGAGAATTACAACAGCCGAAGCAGACTGCTACGACGGAGCGACGCGTAAGTCGTTCTGTTTCCAGGGAGAACTGGCGTGAATAGATTCTCAGCATACGCTGTTGACAAAATTAGCAGAAAGGCTTTGTCGAGACTTCAGATCCCAGTCGGAGCCCTTAGCTCTTGAGCGCCCAAAAGCCCGCGGCAAGACGGCCCTCCTCACTGCTTACGAAATTCCCTCATCGAGTCGGTAACTGTTGCCACGCCATTGGCTTTGATTATCTGAGAACGGGGACCAAGGGGCAGTCAAGTTTACTGGGTCCGTGCCGATAGGGTTGTCGGTGAGCATAGCTATGGGAGTGATGCATTCGACTAGGCGGCCTTTGACCCTTTTGGTGTTGGCGGCAGCATTTCTGCCGCTGCCGGGACCCGCGCGACAGCACGATGTACTGCTGCCGGACGGCGTTTGCGGTAATCCCCAGACCATGCTGCAAGCGACCCAGGCGGGCAGAGCCATGCTCCAGCAAGCTCTTGCCGCAGGCACGCCATGGGGTGATAAATCCCTAAATGAATATGTTAACCGATTAGGACAGAAATTGGCGCGCAGCAGCGGAAGCCAGCAGGTTTTTTCTTTTTACGTTCTCTACAACCCTCGAGTTAACGCGCAGGCGTTTCCCGGAGGATACATTGTGATTAATTCTGGAGCGATCAGCGTGGCGGAAAGCGAGGCCGAACTAGCTTCCGTCTTGTCCCACGAAATCGCCCATGAGAACTCCTGTGATTGGCGAACGGGTCCTGGCAAGGGCGATCTCCTCGAGATAATCTCCGTGGTTCCAATGCTGGTCTTGGGGGGGCCGGCAGGCCTCGCCATGGCAGGGGCAAGCGGCTGGGCGGGCAGGCTGGTGCGCGCCCATTCCAAGCGGTCAGGAGAGCAGCGCGCCGACCGTTTGGCGGCTCAGTACCTGGTTCGCGCCGGCTACGACCCACACGCGGCGGTGCAGTTCTTCAAGCGGCTTCAAGCGGAACAGGAACGCAGCGGGGGGGAACCCAGTGGCTTGCTGGCCACGCACCCGCGCTCAACCGACCGGCAAAAAAAGTTGCAGAAAATCATTCGCGACCTGCCCCCGCCGGAATTCGCGCCGCAAGACGAAGCGGAATTCCTTCACATGCGGCAGGCGGTCCGGGAGTACGACGAAATGTATTCGCGCCTTGTGGGCTCACCCGTGCCCGGATATGACGCGCCTCCTCCCCAGCTTTCCCACCGGCCGTCATCGCGAGCCTCACCCTAGACTCCCGCCCGCCTCCCCATCCTTCCCCTGTAATCCCGGGAAGGACGGCCGGTTTACCGGCGCGCGTTTGCCGGCTCCCCATCGAGATCAGGCCGCTTAATAGGTCAAAGAGGTTCTATTGTGCGTGGACGTGTTTGAGCGGGTCTGTGGCAAGAGCCTGAAGGTGTTTCTCGAACTTCTTAGTCGCCATCTCCCGCAAGGCATGCCCATAAGGGACCAGTTCAAGGTTGAACTGGTCGCAGGCAGACTCAAACTGTTGAAACAAGTCGCGGAAATAAGCCTTGACACGAGCCTGACTGCCCTCCAGCCCCACGCCGTACTCATGCAGTTTGGCCCACGCTTTCTCGGCGAGTTTATCGAGCTCAGCGCCAAGATCGACGCGCACTTTGTCGAACTTATCCAGCGCGCGGGCATAGGATGCGCTGTCGCGCTCAATCCGGCGCGTAAGATAACCGCCCTGCAGCCGGATGGCAAAATCGAACCAGCGCCCGTGGATCAAATGCCGGAGCGCTTCGCTGACCGAATAGAACTGCCGGGATATGCGGAAGATCCCCGCTTGAAGCTCCGAAGGGCTGATGCGCTTGGAACAAACCACGGCGTGCTGAGCGTCGAAGAGCTGCCAGTCGCCCCAAGCAAAGATCCGCTTCTCCTCCGCCAGGCGCCGGGTCAGAGGAGGCCCGGGCACGGCCGTGAGGGCAAAGAATTGGGTTGTAGTGAGCCGCGCCTCTTTGGCGAATTTCAATGTTTCGCACAGGGTTTCAGGCGTGTCGGCATCGGAACCCAGCACGAACATACCATGCACGCGGATCCCTGCATCCTTGAAAGCGGCGACTGCCTTGCGGTTCTTCTCGAGCGTGGAGTGCTTGTTGAACAGCCGAAGGGTTTCATCGTTCACAGACTCGAGGCCGATGAAAACCATGGCGCAATTGGCGCGCTTCATCAGGCGCAGGAGCTCACGATCTTGCGCGGTTTCCACCCGCACCTGGGCGAACCAGCGCGGCATCTTGACTCCCTCGGAAAGCAGCCGCTCCAACAGGCGGCCAGTCCGGGCACGATTGGCCGCGAAGATGTCGTCGCCAAAGAAGATCGGCCTGCCGTTCAACCGGATGGCGTGGCGGATCAGGGCCACCGCCGCATCGTCGTTGAGGAAGCGAAATCCCCGCCCGAAGTTCTCAATCACCGAGCAGAACTCGCACTCATAGGGGCAGCCGCGCGAAGTGTTGACCACGTTGTGGGTGATCCCCCGGTTGACGCGGTCGGAATAGACGGGGAAGGGAAGTGCGGAGAGTTCTTCGCTCGTCAGGTAGGGACAGTCTGGATTGCAGATGACTTCGCCTTCCGGGCCGAGATAATTCACTCCGCACAAATCGGTTAGTTGCGGGGCCTCGAAGTTGTCTTCCAGCCGCTCGAGTACCCGCGGCAGCGTGTAGTCCCCTTCATGCCTGACAACCACATCACCGAATTGCAGAGATTCCTCTGGCAGCGCCGTAGGATGCGGGCCGCCAAAGAGGATTTTGACGCGCGGATTGATAGCGCGCACCCGCCGCGCCAATTCAAACGACTGATTCGCGGTGCGCGTGATGACCGACAGTCCCAAAACATCCGTGCTGGCAAGGCGCTTCCAGTCGTCCACGTCCAGGCGGCCCGGTGCGCGGTTGTACTGCGGCTCGAGCGTGACGATGTCATCATAACCCGCGCGGCGGCAGACCGCTTCCAGCAAGGACACGGCGCGACCGGGATACCGGAACAGAGAGTAGACGTCTTTCGCCATCCGGCCCTCCAGGCGGCCATCGACCGTCGCTGGCAACTCGACCAATGTAAGGCGCAGATTTTTCACGGAACCTCCTGCCTTGGCGTGCTCAACGTGGATGCCCCACGAGTCTCTTGGAGTGCAACCCACCTCAGGAGAGCCAGCCGCAAACCCCGCTTTACAGCCTACCACATTCCGGAATAGAAATCCGTCCAAATTGTGGCTTGATTGAACTGTGGAAGGTGATTGCTATAAAATGACAGCTTGACATCGGCTGGGGACTACACGTACCCAGAAAGTGAAAAGCCCTTGCTGCCCCTGACGAACTCCCCTCGATTTTCCTGGCGTAAGGTTCTGCTTTCCCTGACCCTTCTATTCGGGCTGGCACTTTTTCTCTGGCCTCCACGAACTCTGCGAAGTGATAACTTTGTTTTTTACTTTCCTAACTCACGGCACGTAATTCCTTTGGAAGTCGTCGAGAACACCAAATATCTGCCTCTCCTTCAGGTCCTGAACCTGGTGGGCAAACTCAACGGCTTAGAGGAAAAGCGTAACACCCTTGAGGTGGGGTTTGGGAACACCCAGATCGAACTTCGTGAAGGCGACCCCACGATTCGCATCGCCAAGGAGACGATAAGGCTTTCGGCCCCCATCCGCATTTCCGATGGAAAATGGATGGTGCCCACCGACTTCCTCACCAACGTCGTGCCCAGGCTCACCAATCAAGTTGTGGAGTACCAAATGGGGACCAATCGCATTTTCTTTGGTGATGTCAAGCCGGGATCTTTTACCTTGCGGTTGGAGCAGGTGAGCAATGGCGCGCGGCTCACCTTCCAGTTCACGGACAAGGTAACCGTGCAGACGGCGTCGGTTAATGGCAAGTGGGTACTGTTTCTGGGAGACCATCCCATCGAACCCCTCGAACAATCCTTCCATTTCCAGAATTCCTACGTAGCTGACGTCAACTTCGAGGACCAGGATGGGCAGCCCAAAGTTGTCATCACGCCATCGGCGGCGGGGCTGAACTTTTACCCCTCACTAGCGGAGGGAGGCAAGGTTCTCCTAGCCGACGTATTGAAGCCGTCCCCGCCCCTTCCCCAGACGCCTCCGGCTTCCGGGCCGGCACCCACAACCGCCACTGCTCCGGCAACCTCCGCGCCTTCACCCGGCGTCACGGAAGAGGCGCCGGCCACCCAGCTTGGCCCGCCTCTGCCGGTGGTGGCCTTGGATGCCGGGCATGGCGGCGAGGACGCGGGCGGGCGCAGTCGTGAAGGTGTCACGGAAAAAGATCTGGTCGCGCAACTGGTGGCGCATGTGCGCTTGGCATTGCTTTCGACGGGAAAATACCGGATTGTTTTGACGCGCTCGGGTGATGTCGATGCCACTTTCGAGCAGCGGGCCGAGGCGGCGAATGTGGCTGGGGCCGCTTATTTCCTAACTTTTCATGCAGGCGATTTGGGCGGCAGCACGCCACGGATTGCGGTTTACACCTACCAACCTCCCCGTCTGCCGCTCCCTTCGCCGCGAGGCGAGGCAAAGTCGAGCTTTGTTCCCTGGAATCAAGTCCAAGAAGCCTACTTGGTCCAAAGCCGCCAACTCGCTCAGACCCTCGAGCAACAGTTCGCTCAAATCCCCGGGGTAACAGCGGATGCGCCCACGGCGGCCCCGGTGCGCACACTGCGCAGTGCGAACGCGCCCGCCGTGGCAATCGAGATCGGCAGCTTAACACCCGATAACGAGGCGGGCCCTCTGACCGACCCCGCATTTCAACAGCTCCTTTCGGCCGCTGTGGCGAAAGTTCTCGCCGCTTTGCAGGGTGGAGGTGCCTGAGCAATGAGCCTCCGCGCCAAGCTTCTTTGGGTGGTCCTCCTGGCGGTTTTTGCTTGGGGGCTCTTCTATCTTCGCTCTCTGGTCAGGCGCACCTTCTTTGAACTGCCTTTGCACAGTGAAGAATCTGCCAAGGCGCGCTTGAGCGCGGCAGCTTTGCAGCCAGGCGCCGGGCCCAATGAGATCGCTCTTCTTTACTTCCCTTCTCTCAATGACCGCAAGCTGGTGGCTGAGCGCCAGCCGGTCAAATGGGCGCCCTCCGCGAATGATCGAGTTCGGCAGGTTCTGTTGGCGCTGGCGGAGGGATCACGTCAGGGCCTTGGTCACCCCCTGGCCGCCTCGACCAACGTTCGCGCCGTTTTCCTGACCGCGGAAGGGACTGCCTATGTGGACCTTTCGAACGATTTCCTCAGCAGTATAAATCCGGGAATTGAAAGCGAGTCCCTTTCCCTTTATTCCATGGTGAATTCAATCACCGCCAACATCCCCTCAGTAAAACGGGTTAAAATCCTTATTCAGGGCCAGGAAGTTGAAACCCTGGAGGGGCACGCTGACTTGACTGAAGCCATCGTTCCCGATCCAACTCTCATCAAAACCGGCCCTTGAAATGTCACAGCGGGCTCATCCCGCGAGAAAGCGATGGTTTTGCACGTCCTCGGCGCACAGGAGATTGCATGTCCACTATGCCAAGACCCTTGACGGGTCTCCTCTATTCCGGCGGCAAGCTGGTTCGTCCGGACCGCCGTTCCGCCACCCAGCTCAGGCCTGTTGAAATCGTTCCGCAATTCATTACTTCCGCGGAGGGTTCGGCGCTGATTCGCCTGGGTGAGACTCAGGTGATTTGCACGGCCTCGGTCGAAGATGGTGTCCCAGCTTTCCAGAAAGGCACGGGCCGAGGCTGGATCACCAGTGAATACGCCATGATTCCCCGCGCCACAGAAAGCCGTACCCCGCGGGAGGTGACTCGCGGCCGGCAGGTCGGCCGCACCATGGAGATCCAGCGTTTGATCGGCAGATCGTTGCGCGCCGTGATCGATCTGGAGGCGCTCGGTGAGCGCACGGTTTGGATCGACTGCGATGTGATCCGCGCCGATGGAGGGACGCGCACCGCTTCCATCACCGGTTCGCTCGTGGCACTGGGCATGGCCTTGCAGAAGCTGATGGAACTCAAGGCCCTGCGCCGAATTCCCTTGAAGGACTACATGGCGGCAATCAGTGTGGGCATCGTGGGTGGGGAGACCCTGCTCGATCTGGTCTACGCCGAGGACTCAAATGCCGAGGTGGACGTGAATGTGGTGATGACCGGCTCTGGCCAACTGGTCGAAGTGCAAGCCACCGCGGAAGGCAAACCCTTCAGCCAAAGGGAACTAAACGGTCTGATCGAAGTGGCGCGGCTGGGCATCCAACAGCTCCTTGACCTCCAGCGTTCGATCCTGAAATTCGAGCCCCCCGCGTAGAGGCACCCCTTGTGGCTGCCCTCGTTGCATGGCCGGAGTACACCGTTGGGCGACCTCGCGTGGGTACCCACAAACATCGCCTCTTTAAAC
>Ga0187769_10001715_pt1 | contig 12566 bp, 13 predicted proteins | sample 0116_SJ02_MP02_1_FD_133140 | JGI IMG/M metagenome (GOLD analysis project Ga0187769, IMG submission 133140) | Tropical peat soil microbial communities from peatlands in Department of Meta, Colombia - 0116_SJ02_MP02_10_MG | ecosystem: Environmental > Terrestrial > Soil > Wetlands > Peat | place... | reverse complement strand
GTTCTTCAGAGCTGCCGCGTCCATCTGCCGCGCGGCAGCGCGCGCGAAGAAGTCCCGCAGCGCCGCGTGTTCGGAGACCAATTGCTTCAGCAGCGGCTTCAGGTCCGCATATTTCTCCGCCGCCGGAAACAGGACCTTCTCTTCCGGCTCGAAGTGGAAGCGAATCTCGCTTTCCCACAGGCTGACCACTTCTTGCTGCCAGGCATGGAGGTCAGCATTTCCTTTGGCCAGAGCACGGTCGAGGCGCACGCATATAGCCAGCGCATGCTGGTGCTGATGTGAAAGTGGGATAAGGTTCTTGTCGCGCAGCATGCCCTTATTATCACCTGTGTTGGCCAAATCTGGCATCGGCGGGACGCCGGCGCGACGCGGTCTGTTTGACATCCGGAGTACACTGCCCAGCGCAACGATGCCATCGCTTGACCGCCTGCTGCTCCGACTGGAACGGGAGAAAATCAATTTCTCGCGCGGCAGCGTTTCTGTTGTATTGCGCCTGCTCGGTCAGCTTGGCCGGCACGAGTTCCGTGATCCTGCAGCCCTCATCCGCTTCCACGACGCGCTGCTGTTCCTGCGCGCCTATCCCCACAACGTGGTGGTGCTGCAACAAAGCGAGCGTTTGCTCGGCTCCATTGCCGGGCGGGTCGGGCTCCTGCGCCAGGCGGGCACGGAGATGTCGGTGTTCGATCCCGAACAGGTCTCCGGCATCGCCGGCACCACCATGCAGGACTCATGGAACTACGATGTGGTCTGCTGGCTGGCACGCCGCTTCCCCCGCAATATTTCGATCGACTGGACGGATTACGATCTCGAGAGCCGGCTCGCCACCACGCTGCCGCGGTTCATTCCGCTGCTCTCGGACGACGCCGACGTCGAAGCCGATGTTCCGTACCAGCAGTGGCTGCGGGCCGCATGTGGCAACCGCAACCCTTTGCCTTGGCTGCTGGAGGGGTTTGAGCGATTGCCGCTCTCTGCACGCGAAAAGGTTGAACTCTACAATTCCCTCGGCCTGACCGTGCGGTGGGAACTCGACAACCTGCGCGCCAGCCGCACGCGGAACTGGCGGCCGGTTCGCTCCGTGTTTCACCACCAAGGCCCCCTGCTCCGGCGCAGCGAGGTCTCGCTGGCGAAGGAACTGGCTTCGCCACTGGCGATCCGCAAGCTCTCCCGCCGAGAAGGCGAGGCCGTGATGGACCTCATCCGCGAGATCATGGCGGTCCGCTACCGCGAACTCTACGGCACCTCTCTGGGCGACCCGGCCAGCGTAGTCGAAGCTCGCCCTGGACGCGGCACACGGATCTTTCTCTGGGGCTTGCCTCCAGAACGGAGGCTCCCGCTGCGCGCCTACCTCGCCGGATTCACCCTGAAGAACGGCGTTCCCATCAACTACATCGAGGGCATCTCGCTGTTCGAGTGGATGGAGGTGGGCTTCAACACGTTTTACGCATATCGCGACGGCGAATCGGCGTGGCACTATGCGCAAGCGCTGCGGCTGCTCTCGCAGCTTCATCGCATTCGCTGCATCTCTGTATATCCCTATCAGCTCGGTCAGGGAAACGAAGAGGCGATCGCCTCGGGAGCATTCTGGTTCTATCGCAAGCTGGGTTTCCGTCCTGGGCGTCCCGAAGTGCGGCGGCTTCTGGAGCGGGAAGAAAAGAAACTGGCAACCCGCGCTGGTTATCGCACGCCAGCGGCGACACTCCGCAAGCTCGCCGCCGGACACGTGTTCTATGAACTGCCCGGGGCGGAAGCCGGAGCCTGGGACAGCTTCCGCGTGCGCAACCTCGGTTTCCGCGTGAGCCGCTATGTGGCGCGAGAGTTCGGCGGCGATGCGGAGAAGATGCGCCAGGTCACAAGCGCGAAGCTCGCGCGTGCTTTGGACATGAACGAAAGCGGGCTTTCCCAGCCGCAGCGCGCTGCTCTGGGAAATTTCGCCGCAGTGCTGGCGCTGGTGCCGGACTTCCCGCGCTGGTCGCCGGACCAAAATCGGAAGCTGGCAGCTATCATCCACGCCAAAGCCGGGCCGGACGAGGCGCGCTGCATCCGCCTGCTGCAGTCGCATCCGCGGCTGCGCGCGGCCATGCTGCGGCTGGGAAGTTGAGGTGGACAAAGATTCCATCGGCAGACGACAATAGCCCTTCCCCACTGTTGTCCGGGGACCACAGGAGAACGCACTCATGCCCGCTACCGGCGAGATCATTCGCATGATGAACTACGTGGACGACATTGCCGCCACCCTGCGGCGCATCACCACCAGCCTTCCCACCCTCACCGAGGAGGAAAGGAAGCAACTGGCGGAGTACATGCGCAAGTCCGATCCCAATTTTACGAAGGTGCTGGAAAGTATCGAGCGCTCGAAGTAGCGATGGCCGCCGTCAAGACCATTGCCGTGATCGGGGCGGGGATCATGGGACGCGGCATCGCGCACGCCGCCGCCCTGGGCGGCTTCCGCACCATCCTCGAAGATATCCTGCCGGCCAGCCTGCGGAGGGCCGAAACCGAAATCCGCGGCAACCTCGATAAGGGCGTTGAACTGGGGAAGGTCTCGCGGCAGCAGGCCGACGACGCCTTCTCGCGCATCGAATTCGCCAGTTCGATCGACGAAGCCGCGCGCGCGGCCGAATTGGTGATCGAGGCGGTTCCCGAAGAGCTGGAATCCAAGATCGAAATCTTCACGCTCCTCGATAAGATCTGCGCGCCGCCGACCATCCTCGCATCCAACACTTCGTCGCTTTCCATCACGGAAATCTCGTCCGTCACCTACCGCGCGCTGCGCTGCATCGGCATGCATTTCTTCAACCCCGTGCACAAGATGAAGCTGCTGGAGATCGTGCGCGGCCTGGAAACCGACCAGCCCACCATCGACGCCTGTGTTGACGTGGGCAAGCGCATGGGCAAGGAAGTGGTCGTGATCAGGGAATCGCCCGGCTTCATCACCAGCCGCATCAATGCCATGATCGGCAACGAAGCGTTCTACATGCTGCAGGAGGGCATCGCCACCGCCGCCGACATCGATAAGGCCCTCAAGCTGGGCCTGAACCATCCCATGGGCCCGTTTGAGGTGGTCGACCTGGTCGGGCTCGACACCCGCCTGCACATTCTGGAATATCTGCACAAGACGCTGGGCGAGAAGTATCGTCCGGCGCCACTTTTGGTGCAGTACGTAAAAGCCGGACGGTTGGGCCGCAAGGCCGGGCGCGGAGTGTTTGAGTATCCCGAAGCCGTAAAGCCGACCGCCGGCGGGACGCAGCAGGCAGGAGTCGGGAAAGACTAGGAAGGCCGTGTTCCGGCCTTCTGCTTCCTGGCCACGTTTGTTTACTCCGGCGCCGTCCCCCCTTGCTCCGCCCTCTAATCGACGCCACGTCAACAGGTTGTGTGGAAGCACGACGCCGCGCAATAGGAGACGGACTTGACGTAGCATTGCTATATGCGGTAATTTCTGAATTGACAGAAATAACAAACATGTCGCTCTCACCGATCGAACAAAGATTCGTGCTGCACTGGGGAGAAATGGGAACCCGGTGGGGCATTAACCGCACGGTGGCGCAGGTGCACGCCTTGCTGTTCCTTTCCCCCAAGCCCCTGCACGCCGAGGAGATTGCGAACACATTAACGGTCGCGCGGTCAAACGTCAGCACCAGCCTGCGGGAGTTGCAGGGCTGGGGGATTGTAAGCGTAGTGCATCTGCTGGGTGACCGCAGGGACCACTTTGAATCCGTGAAGGATGTCTGGGAAATCTTCCGGATCGTCGCAGAGGAAAGGAAGCGACGGGAGATCGACCCCACCCTGCGTGTGCTGCAGGAATGTGTGGGCGAGTTGAAAAGAGGCGGCCCGGGCAACGCCAGCGCCCGCGAGCGGCTGGAAGCAATGCTGGAGTTCCTTACCACCACATCGAGCTTGTTCGATGAGCTCGTGCACATGCCGGTCGGGACGCTCAAAGGAATGGCCCGGCTGCGCGGAAAACTAAAGCGACTTTTCGGGGCCGGGAAGAAACCTGCGGCCCGATGAGGTTGGCATGATCTCGCTCGCCTCTGAGATGACGGACGGCAAGGGACGGCACGCTCGTGGCTGGCTCTTCTTCGACGCTGAGTGCGAATTCTGTACCCGGATCGCGGCACGGCTGGCGGGTCCGATGAAGCGACGCGGCCTGGCCGTCGCCCCGCTGCAGGACCCGCGCGTTGGAGCCCTGCTCGGCCTTTCGCGGGAAGATCTGCTGCGTGCGATCCGCTTTGTCTCTGAAGATGGAAGCCAATACTCCGGTGCGGACGCTCTGCTGGCGATTGCGCGGGAGGTATGGTGGGCGCGCCCGCTGGTGTGGGTTTCTAGAGTTCCAGGAGCAATGAAGGCTATGCGGGCGGGCTACCAATGGGGAGCAGAGCGCCGGAGATGCCACGCTAAGCTCTGCCTAAGCGACCAAGCGCCCATCGGCGGTTAGTGCCAAGCTGGAGGACTTTCGTATGAAGATCACGTTTGGCGACCTGTGGCGTCCCAGCGGAACTATCGACCGGGGAGAATATGCCCTGGTCGGAGCCCTGGGGTTCGCCCTGAAGCACAATTTGGACCGTATCGTCGCTACCTACGGCTTTCATCGTCCCTGGAGCTTGTTCAATTACTGGGTGCCGGCGCGAGACGTGGCACGGATCGGTGAGTTGCGCCGCAGTGAAGCCGCATTCCTGGAGACGATGGTGGCAATCGCTCTTCCGTTCGTGTGGGTTGGCGTCGTGCTGACGCTGGAAGCGACTCCGCAGCGCGAAACTGCCCCCCTCGTTGGTAGTCCTCTTCTTCGTCCCATTTGCGAACTTGTTGTTCTTGCTCCTGCTGTGCCTGTGGCCCGCGCGGGACTTCGCCGGCGCGAAGCAGCACGAGGACAGGCTGAAGCGTTCGTTCTTTAGCACGCATAGTCCCTGAAAGCACTCTGGGAAGCGCGGCCGTATCTCTATTGCTGACCGTTCCGATTGGCCTGGGCATGGTCCTACTCGGAGTAAGACTGTTGCAGAACTACGGCTGGGGTTTATTCGTAGCTCTGCCATTCACCATGGGATTCGCGGCCGCGCTGGTTTACGGAATGCACCAGCCGCGGCGGCTCCGCGAGTGCATCGGCGTGGCGTTACTTTCTGCCGCACTCCTGGGCGCGGGACTGTTGGCGCTGGCGCTCGAAGGTGTGGTCTGCCTCATTATGGCCATGCCTATTGCCCTCCCGCTTGCCGCTTTCGGAGGAGGTTGCGCGTATCTGGTGCAGCGGCGGCGGTGGTTTCCCAGCCGTGCCCCGGCGTTACTCTCCATCCTCTTCGTTTTTGTTCCAGGCCTGCAGTGGACGGAACACGCTGTTGCGCCGCCGCCCGACACGTTCGTCGTCCGTTCGTAGATCGACGTGCATGCACCACCGGAAAAGGTCTGGCGGCAAGTGGTTGCCTTCGCCGAGATTCCTCCACCGACGGAGTGGCTGTTTCGTGCCGGGATCGCATATCCCATCCGGGCTGAAATGTTGGGAAGCGGTCCGGGGGCAGAAAGACATTGCGTGTTCTCAACGGGTGCGTTCGTCGAACCCATCGAAATCTGGGATGAGCCACGCAGACTGAAGTTTTCGGTAACTTCGAATCCAGCCCCGATGGAGGAATGGACGCCTTACTCTCACATCGACCCGCCACACCTGCGCGGATTCCTCGTTTCCAAGGGAGGGCAATTCCGCTTAACACCGCTGCCGAACGGAGGCACCCGGCTCGAGGGCACGACCTGGTACCAACACGGACTTTGGCCGGCCGCATACTGGCAACTGTGGTCCGATGCCATCATTCACCGCATTCACCTCCGCGTCCTGAGACACATCCGAGAGGAGGTAGAGGAGAACGCACAGTGAAGGCTAGCGACATGTTTGTTAAAAAGCGGTTTACTCGGAGATTGTCCGGCTGTCCAGGGTCCAGGCTGTGTGGCCCACCCAAACCATATCTCACAAAAATGCATTTCAGGGTGCCCTACCCTTGGCCGGTTTTGCCAAGGGTGGGGCCTTTTGCTGATCCGGGCGCACGGTGACAACGGGACGAATCCTCATCATCCTCCCGCGTTTTCGTGCTGTCACTCCGACTTGATCTCCACGGGCCCTTCTTCGCCATACACGTAATGACGGAAACTGCTCCAAGGCCAGTTCTCAGGTTTTTCTACCAGCCCACGGTTAACCGGGTTGCGGTGGATGTAGCGAAGCTTCTCTATCCGCTTGCGCTCGGTCCAGACATTGAAGTCGTAATAGCGGCGTTGCCAGAAATGCGCACCCTCGAGCTCTTACCGCAGGTGTGAGAATGTTTGCTCTGTTGGAAACGTCTCAGGCTCCAGGGCACGCCCGAGAATTTAAAGGACACAGAGGAAAGAACAAGGGGCCGAAAGACCCCACCCTTGGCAAAACCGGCCCCTCGACTGCGCTCGGGGCAGGCTCCGGGTGGGGCACCCATTCGACACCGCGTCCAAAATCCCGATAACCCTTTCCACGCCCGCCAGTCCAACTCTCTGGCGGCCGGGGTGAGGCGCAAACTTGAACTTTTCCGTCCTCGGCTGCGTAGATTGAGGTATGGTCATGCGCATGCTGCTGGATATCTTCGCCCAGACCCTGCGCACTCTGTGGGCGCACAAGCTGCGCTCGTTCCTCACCATGTTCGGGATCGCCTGGGGCGTGGGATCGCTGCTGCTGCTGATCGGTGTGGGGGAAGGCTTCCGCAGCGGTAACCGCAAAGAGCTGGAGAGCTTTGGCAAGAACATCATCTTCTTCTTCGGCGGGCGCGCGCCGGCGGTCGAGGGCAGCTTCAACTCCATGAAGTGGTTCAACCTGACCTACGACGATTACCTGGACATCAGGCGCGAAGCCAAGCTGGCGCTGAACATTTCACCGCTGATCGCGCGCGACGACATCCGCGCGGTCAGCGAATACACCAGCACCAACGGCCAGGTTTCCGGCGTGCCGCCCATCTACAACCAGGTGCGCACCATCCCCTTGCAGGTGGGACGGTGGATCAACGAGGATGACAACGCGGAACGCCGCCGCGTGTGCGTGCTGGGCCGCGAGATGACCAAGAACATGTTCCCCGGCCGGCCAGCCGTCGGCAATACCATCATGCTGAATGGCGTGCGCTTCCAGGTGATCGGCGTGCTCAACATGATCGGCCGCGAGGAACAGAACGCCACCAACATCCGCATTTTTGTCCCCTTCAACACCATGCGCGAACTGTTTCCCTTGAAGGGCGAGAACTCCAAGGACGGCAATGCCATTTCCTTCATCAACTATCAGCCGCGCTCGTTTGACGAGAACGAAGAGGCCAAGGAAGAAATGCACAAGATCGTCGCCCGCAACCATGGGGGCTTTGACCCCAGCAACCCGGATATCTGGGAAGAGTGGGACACGGTGAAGAACCAGAAAACCATGGGCAAGATCTTCAGCGCCATGGACTGGTTTCTGGGCGGCGTTGGTTTGGTCACGCTGGCGCTGGGCGCCATCGGCATCATCAACATCATGCTGGTGGCGGTCAGCGAGCGCACGCGCGAGATCGGGCTGCGCAAGGCCCTGGGCGCAACCAATCGCAACATCCTCCTCCAGTTCTTTCTCGAGGGCGCGTTCCTGACGCTGTTGAGCGGGGCCGTCGGCGTAGGCGCCGCCATGGGCTTCATCCACCTGCTTTCGGGAGTGCAAATGCCAAGCGGCTTCGATACGCCCAAGATCGTTCCGGTCTCCGCCATCGGGGCGGTGCTGTCTCTGGCACTGGCCGGGATCGTCGCCGGACTCTATCCGGCGCGCAAGGCGGCGATGCTGGAGCCGGTGGAAGCGCTGCGGCAGGAGTGAAGACTGAACGTAGAGAAATAGCAAGCCGGGTCTCTACAACCTGGCTTGAAGGTGACCAGCAATGACCGCGGACCTGCTGAGAGAAGCTTACGGCGCGATGAAACACAATCGCCACCGCACTGCGCTCACCATGCTGGGCATGGCTTGGGGTATCGCGACGGTCGTGATCCTGCTGGCCTTCGGCTCGGGGTTCGAGAGCGCCATTGACCTGATCTTCAGCTCCTTTGGCACGCAGATGATCATGGTTTTCCCCGGGCGCACTTCGCTGCAGGCGGGCGGTTCGAAGGCGGGCAGCGAAATTCGGCTGCAACTCGCGGATGTGGATTACATCCGCAACGAAGTGCCCATGATCAAGGGCATCACGCCGATGTTCGACAAGCGCGACGGAGCCACCATCCAGCACGAGACCCGCACCTTCACCAACCTGTTCCTTACTGGTGTGTATCCGGTGTACCAGCGCATCCGGCGCTTCGACGTGGGCACCGGACGGGGCCTGACCGAGCAGGACGAGTACACCCGCGCGCGCGTGGCCGTGATCGGAGACGAGGCCAAGAAGCGGCTTTTCTCCGGAGAGCTTGCGGTGGGACAGAACATCCGCATCAACGGCATGACCTTTCAGGTGATCGGGGTCTATCAGCACAAGGTGCAGGGGGGCGACGATAACGACAACAAGATGGTTGTGATTCCCTTCAGCACCATGGGCGACCTCTACGACACGCAGTACATCAGCGGCATGGCCATGGATTACGAAGGCGAGGGCCACCGCCAGATCGCGCGCGTGGTGCGCGCCGTGCTGGGAGGGCACCACAACTTTCGCCCTGACGACCGCCGCGCCGTCTTCATCGCCGACATCAAGGAAGATTTCGACGAGTTCAAGGTGGTGAGCACCGCGCTGAAAGTGCTACTGGGCTTTATCGGCGCGCTGACGCTGGGCATCGGCGGCATCGGCCTGATGAACATCATGCTGGTCTCGGTGCAGCAGCGCACCCGCGAGATTGGCGTGGAGAAAGCGCTGGGCGCGCAGAAGCGCCAAATCCTCTTTCAATTCATGGCCGAGGCGCTGGCCATCACCTTTGCCGGCGGACTGGCCGGAATCGTGATCGCCTACCTGATCTCGTGGACCGTGGGTTCCGTCACACTGATGAGCGCCTTCGGCGACAACAGCGGCGCCGGTGACATCCGCCTGGGCATCAACCTGAGCAGCCTGATCGTGGCGACGGTTATCCTCAGCCTGGTGGGAATCATCAGCGGCATGCTGCCCGCGGTCCGCGCCGCGCAACTGGATCCCATCGAATCGCTGCGGTACGAATAATCAATACGGGGAACAGTTGTTTAGGCTATGGCCAAGTCCAGACCGTCCGCTGCGCGTGTCGATGCCCCATATTCGATGTGCAACACACGCCAGCTGCCCCTTGTTTGCATTTTGGACGAAGAGTGAACTAGCAATGGTCGCAGAGCCAGCACGCCGCCCTTTCCGACAATGCAATCCACAGCCTGCCGGCTCATCGCAAGCAAATGGATCTCCTGATCAGTCAGAACGCCCAAACGATGTGTGTCTGGAAGAACCCCCAGCGGCCCGTTTTCCGCCATGCAGTCGTCCAGATGTACGCGCAACGCTAGCACCTTGGACAGCGCGCTCGCCGGAGCATGAGCATAGATCACACCTGCCTTTACCGACCACGGCCCCCATCCCAGGGTGTCGTGCCGCTCTTGCAGGGGCAGGGTTGTGTCCTGATGCCAGACCACGAGCCAGTTTGACTCCCCCGACTTGTCAAACAAGGTGGCGCGGAAGGGAAAGACGTTGCTGTCTAAAGCCGCGCGAGCGACGACTAGCAGACGCGGGTCGTGCGCGAGACATGACACCGCCGTGTGCTTGAGTAGATGGCGAGCCCCGGCTCTGCTAGCCGCCAACGGGCTCCGGAGGAGTTCACCCAGTATTCCGGCGACATCGTTATCCGTCAACACATTTGGAAGGATGACAAAACCATCCCGATCGAGCGTTTGCGCTGAGAACAACCCGGAGGCCTCCTCGCTCTGGAAAGACGAATATACTCCTCTTCATCGTAAGACTCTGCGTGCGGCGCGTCTTCCGTGATTAAATCATTGCGTGGCCAATCTCCGCCTGGAACGAGTCCTTGAACAGCTTCGCCTCTACGAGCATCCGCTGCTGGTCTTTGACGCGCGCGAGAAGGGCTATGGCGTTGAGGTCATCATTCGCTTCAAAGACCCAGGCCTAAAGGTCCACACCTACTATTTCGAGTTGCACCCGCGCGACCTCGACCATCCGCAGTTCGAGTGGACCTTCCAGCGCCAGCTCTACGACTGCCTGCACGATTACTTCGTCGAGATGTTCATCCGGACGCCGCAGGACCTGAAAGAGCGGAAATGACGCTGCGCGAGCGCATCGAGCAGGAAATCCGCCGGCGCGGCCCCATTCCATTCTCGCGCTACATGGAGCTGTGCCTGTATGAACCGGAGCTTGGCTATTACGCGCGCAGCCGCGAGCAGTTCGGCAAAGCCGGCGATTTCTACACGTCGAGCGATGTGCATGCAATCTTCGGGCGTCTGCTGGCACGCCAGTTCCAGGAGATGTGGCGGGTGCTTGGTTCTCCAGAGTGCATCGAGATCGTGGAACTCGGGCCCGGGCGCGGTCTGTTCGCGCGTGACGTGCTTGACTGGTCGCGGGAGAAATTTCCGGATTTCTTTCGCGCGCTGCACTGCACCCTGGTGGAAGGGTCGGCTGGATTGCGGGAAAGATTGGGTTCCACTCTGCGCGAATACATCGCGGCGGAGAAAGCATCAGTCGTGGGAGACGTAGCAAGCTGCGTCTCTACAGAAAATGTGATTGTCTTCGCCAACGAGTTTTTCGACGCGCTGCCGGTGGAGGTGCTGAGCAACCATGGCGCGATGCGCGTGGACTGGGATGCTGGTCGATTCGTCGAAAGCTTCGTCACCGCATCAGCGGCGGAAATGGAATATCTGGACCTCTATTCCACCCATCCCGAGGAAGGCGAGCGCGTGGAAGCCGGCCTCGAGGCGCAGCACTGGATGCAGACGATCGCGCAATCCGTGCGTCGCGGATTCGTAATTGTCATTGACTATGGTTACGTGCGCGAGGAACTGCTGGCCGGACGACATCGCGGGACCATTATGTGCTATCGCCAGCATTCCGCCAGCGACGATCCCTACGAAGCACCCGGCGGGCAGGACATTACCGCGCACGTCAACTTCACGGCTCTGCGTGCCGCTGGCGAGCAGGCGGGACTCGAAAGTCTCGGATTGCTGACGCAGGCGCAGTTCCTGATGGGTATCGGCGAGGAAACGCAGTTCTCCGAGGCGTTCGAAGACGCCCGGCTTCCCCAGGAACGAGCCAAGCGCGTGCTCCAGCTCAAGCACCTGGTCACGCTTGCGGGAATGGGCGAGACGTTTGACGTGCTGGTGATGGCGAGGGGCGTGGAGAAGGAAAAGACTCGTCAGCTCGGAGGTCTTCGTTTTGCGCGGTGACAGCCGCCATTGATGCTGTCATCCGTCGCGCAGCGAAGCCGAGCGGAGGATCTGAGTAGGGGGTCTGCGCCACCCATCACGATGGCGCAAGCCGTATTCCCAGATTCTCCCGCCTCGCTTCGGTCGGCGGAAGAATGACATTCTTGTGAAAGACAATTCAGATTTTGGATGACGTAAAACTTGCAACCCGCTACTGCCCGCTGCTGTCCTTCGCCACCTCGCGCTTGTAGGGCGTCTGCAGGTACTTGCGGGCTTCTTCCAGGGCGCCCTGCGTGTCATCGTGGGTCTGCAGCGCCTGGCGATACATATTGACGGCGCGGTCGCGCTGATCGGTGATGTCGAAGATCTTGCCCAACTGCAGATAACTCCACACTTCCGTCCACTTGGGCTCGCCATCGCCATTCATGGCCTGGCGATAGTAGTTGGCCGCCGACTGATAGTTGTGCTGCAGGAAGAAGACATCGGCGATCCGATAGGCCGCCAGCGAGCTGTTACGGTTGCCGTCGAGCGCCTTGTTGAACTCCTTCAGCGCCTCGGAATAATCGCCCTGCTGCACCAGTTGCTGCCCGCGCAGGATCGAGGCCCGCGTCTTCAACTCCGGCGAATTCTTCAGCACGTGGTTATTGGGATCGAGGACGATCCGCCGCGGTCGCCCGAAGGTGTCGATCACATACGTGGAGTCGGTTCCCACCACCTCGATCCGCTTCATTTCGGTTTTGCCGTCGGTGTCCACCTTCACCTCGATCGGCATGCGGAACAGGTCAAGGTCCTGCTGCACCTCGCCGGCCACGCGGAACCCCTTGTTGTTGCCCAGCCGGTAAACGGTGTACTTGTTCTTGAAATCGGGGGCGCCTGTGGAATCCAGCCATTGGGTGAAGAAGCCGTTGAGCCGCTGCCCGGACTGCGCTTCGGCAATGTCACGGAAGTCGTCCGAGTTGGCCGATTTCCACGCGAACTGGGCGGCAAAAGCGCGCATGGTCTTGTCGAAGGCGCGATCACCGATGACCCAGCGCAGCATGTGCAGAATCATCCCGCCTTTGTCGGTGACCAGCGACTGGAATTCGGGCGAGAAAACGTCGAGTTTCCCGCTGCTGCCCAGCGGCACGGTGTCGTAGGCGAGCGCGCCCACCGACATGTCCTTGGTGACTTCCTCGAAGCCGGCCTCGCCGGCAGCTTCTTCGACGTAGCGTGCTTCGGAGTAGCGGGCGAAGCCATCGCTCAGCCAGAAGCTCTCGCGGTTCGC
>Ga0187769_10001714_pt1 | contig 12569 bp, 8 predicted proteins | sample 0116_SJ02_MP02_1_FD_133140 | JGI IMG/M metagenome (GOLD analysis project Ga0187769, IMG submission 133140) | Tropical peat soil microbial communities from peatlands in Department of Meta, Colombia - 0116_SJ02_MP02_10_MG | ecosystem: Environmental > Terrestrial > Soil > Wetlands > Peat | place... | reverse complement strand
GAATTCGGCCAGCGCTCTGGCCAGTTCGGTCTTGCCCACCCCCGTCGGGCCGAGGAAGATGAATGAGCCGATCGGCCGGTTGGGGTCCTGGAGGTCAGCGCGCGCCCGCCGCACTGCGTTCGAGACCAGTCTTATGGCTTCTTCTTGTCCCACCACGCGATTCTTCAGGCGGTCTTCCATCTTTAAGAGCTTCTCAACTTCCCCTTCCAGCATCTTGCGAATCGGAATCCCGGTCCACTTGGCTACCACTTCAGCCACATCTTCGGCATCCACCTCCTCTTTGAGCATTTTTTTATCTCTTTGCAGGGAGGCTAGGGCCTGATTTTCCCTCTCCAGTTTCTTTTGGAGTTCACCGAGCTTTCCGTATCGAATCTCTGCTACCTTGGCCAGGTTTCCTTCTCTTTCCGCCTGTTGTTCCTGCCTCTTCGCATCCTCCACTTGTTCTTTCAGGGTACGGATCTTCTGGATCGCCTCTTTTTCCCGCTGCCAGTGGCCCTTCATGGCTTCGCCCTGGGTCTTTAACGTAGAGAGCTCCTTCTCCAGCCTCTCCAGGCGTTCCTTCGAGGCCTTATCCTTTTCCTTCAGGAGGGCCTGCCTTTCGATTTCCATCTGGGTGATCTTCCGTTCCACCTCATCCACTTCCATGGGCCGGCTGTCGATTTCGATCCTCAGCCGGGAAGCGGCTTCGTCAATCAGGTCGATGGCTTTATCCGGAAGAAACCGATCGGAAATATAACGATGCGAGAGGGTCGCTGCAGCTACGATGGCTGAATCCTGAATACGAACCCCATGGTGGACCTCGTAGCGCTCCTTTAATCCTCGGAGAATCGCGATCGTATCTTCTACCGTGGGCTCCGAAACCATGACCGGCTGGAAGCGTCTCTCCAGGGCCGGATCCTTCTCCACATGCTTCCGGTATTCATTGATCGTGGTGGCCCCTACGCATCTCAATTCCCCTCGGGCCAGGGCTGGCTTTAACATATTCGAGGCGTCCATGGCCCCTTCAGCCGCGCCCGCTCCCACCAGAGTGTGCAATTCATCGATGAAGAGTATGATTTCTCCCTGAGATTCAGTGATCTCCTTGAGCAGCGCTTTTAGCCGGTCCTCGAACTCGCCGCGGTATTTGGTCCCGGCAATCAATGCTCCAAGGTCCAGAGCCACTAACCTTTTATTCTTCAGAGTTTCCGGCACATCCCCATTGACGATTCGCTGAGCCAGTCCTTCCACGATTGCGGTCTTTCCAACGCCGGGTTCTCCGATTAACACCGGGTTATTCTTAGTCCTGCGGGAGAGAACCTGAAGGACCCGCCGAATTTCGTCATCCCGACCGATCACCGGGTCCAGCTTCCCCTTTCGGGCTAAATCGGTCAAATCTCGGGTATACCGGGCCAAGGCCTGATATTTCTCCTCTGGGTTCTGGTCCGTCACCCGCTGAGACCCCCGCATGGTCATTAAAACTTTATAGATGTCGTCCCTGCTGACTCCCTGGCTGTTCAAAATTCCGCCAGCCGTTCCTCCCTTTTCTTCGACAATGCCCAGGAGCATGTGTTCTGTGCTCACATAGGCGTCCTTCAACCGCTCGGCTTCCTGAAAGGAGCTATCCAGGACTTTTTTCAAACGGGGAGAAATATAGACCTGCCCCGCTCCTCCTCCGTAGACTTTCGGTATCTGCCCCAGAGCCTCTTCAATCTTGGAAGTGAGCGGAGGGATGGAAACCCCCAGTTTCTGGAAGACCTGAGGTATAATCCCTTCGCTTTGCTGAAGCAGGGCCAGAAGAAGGTGCTCAGGCTCCACTTGTTGATGCTCACGCTTCTCGGCAGCCGCCTGACCTTCTTGCAGGGCCTCCTGGGCTTTTATGGTGAATTTGTCAAATCTCATATGCGTCCCTTCCGGAAAATGAACTAAAATTTGTGCGAAGGTTCCAAAAATATGTTATGAAGCATATAAAAAAATAAACGGAAAGGTCTTTGCTGGATGAAAAAAGGGGGCTTTCGCCCCCCCGGAGAAGTTCCTTAGCCTACATCTACCTTTATCTGCTTCGGCCTGGCTTCCTCCGCCTTGGGCAGCATGATCTCTAAAATTCCATCTCTGAATTTTGCCTTCACCTTGTCTTGCTGCACCGTACTCGGCAGGGTAAAAGCCCGCGTGAAAGAGCCATAAGTGCGTTCCATGCGATGGAAGTTCTCTTCCTTCACATTTTTTTCGAGCTTCTTCTCCCCTTTGATCGTAAGGGTGCTGTCCTTCACCTCGAGGGAAATGTCTTCTTTGGTTACGCCGGGTAATTCCACGTTTAGAACGATGGACTCCTTGGTTTCGTAAATATCTACCGCAGGAATCCACGCTCCCTGGGCCATTTCCTCCTCCCCGAAAGGAGAACGGGTTCGATAATCGGCGAGTAAACGATTCATTCTTTCCTGTAGAGATGACATTTCTCGAAATGGATCCCAGCGAATCAACGCCATGGCTTTTTCCTCCTTTCCCTATCAATAATTCTTTGCGACTCCGTGAAGAATTTAAGCACGATCCCGGCAGTTGTCAACCCCGGCTGGGAAAATGGCTGGGAAAATGCCGCCTTTCCCTCGATGAGAGGGGCAAGTCCTAGTCTGATAGCGGGAGTTGGTTAGGAGGATTGCCGAAAGGTTGGAAGAGTAAGGGAATAGGAAAGGAGGGTTTTCTTCAGACGTTTCTGTTCTCTTGATCCAATTTCTTGGAAAATACCTGCATGTCCTTCAGTTCTGGAAATTGATCCTTCAAGAAAACTTTCAGCTTATCTACGACCCTCTTCTCAATCTGGCGAGCCCGCTCCCGGGAAATGTTCAACTGGTCTCCGGCAGCCTGCAGGGTAAGGGGTTCTTCCGCCATCAACCTGTTTTTCAGGATAAAGGCCTCTTTCCCCTTTAAGGTCCGGTTGAATTCTTCAATTCTTTGGTCCAGGACCTCCCGGAATTGGGTATCGGCAACTTTTTCCTCCACCATTTCCCCGGAGGGGATCATATCCAGGTAGGTTTGTCGAGAATCATCCTCCAGAGGTGCATTGAGGGAAAGGTCCCCACCTTCGAGCCGCTGGTCCATTTCCGTGATTTCATCCCTGGTGACCTTCAGAGTTCCCGCCAGGAGTTTGGGACCCGGGTCGAACCCCATTGCCTCCAGGCGGCTCTTCTCCCTTTTCAGACGGAAAAAAAGTTTGCGCTGGGCCTGGGTCGTTCCGATTCTCACCAGGCTCCAGTTATCGATGAGAAATTTCAAAATATAAGCTCGTATCCACCAGGAGGCATAAGAAGAAAGCTTTACCTCCCGGTAAGGATCGAACTTCTTTACTGCCTGCATTAGCCCCAGATTGCCCTCCTGGATCAGATCCAGTAAATTGCTGTAGGCCCGCTGGTATTCAAAGGCAATCTTCACTACCAGTCTCAAATTGGAAACCACAAGCCGGTAGGCGGCATAACGATCTTTTTCTTCCCACCAACGCTTGGCTAGGGCGACCTCCTCTTCCCGGGTAAGAAGCGGGAATCTTCGGATTTCCATGAGATACTTTTTGAGAGGATCAAAGACTTCCAGGCCGCCCGGCCGCTCGGGAGGAGTCGGGTCTTCCGAATTGGGGAGGGGCAAATCGATTGAGGAGGGAAGTTCTCTCTGTTGTTCCTCTTCCTTCATTGGACCACCATTGTAAGGTAACCCATTTCCCCCGTCCGCCAATCTCTGACCAGGAGTAATGCCTCCTGCCCCGGTTGTATCTGTTCCAGGATGCGGTTATATTCTTTGGGCCCTCGAATTGCCTGGCTGTTTATTTGATAAATGATATCACCCGCCTCCAAGCCTGCCCGGTCTGCCGGTCCCTGGGGGTCGATTTTCGTAATCACCACACCCTCACGGGAATTTAACCGCCTCTTCCGCGCCTCCAGGATTGATATCTCCTTGACCTCAAGGCCCATTCTATTTTCCAGATCCAGCGCGGCCATATGCGATGAGAGCTTGTATGGTTCTACCACCGATTGGACCGTAAGCCGCTCACCCTTCCGAATGAGGCCGATTTCCACTTTCTTTCCCACCCGGCTTCCCGCAACGCGGTTTCTCAGGTCGTTGGCGCTTTCCACGATCATGCTATCGAAGCTGACGATCACATCCCCCCGCCGGATCCCTGCTTTTTCTGCCGGGCCTCCCTTGGTAATATCCGCCACCAGAGCTCCTTTGGAGCCTCTTAAATTCATATTTTTGACCAAAGAAGGGGTCACTTCCTGAAGGGTTAATCCCAGCCATCCGCGAGCTACTTTCCCGGTTTTGATCAACGCATCAGCGACCGCCGCAGCCATGTTGCTCGGAATCGCAAACCCAATCCCCTCAAAACCACCGGATTCCGATACAATGGCCGCATTCACCCCGATCACGTCCCCAGCCAGGTTCAGGAGCGGGCCCCCGCTGTTTCCCGGGTTGATGGCCGCGTCGGTCTGGATAAAGTCCTGATAGCTCGAAGGGTCCATGATTCCCGTACGATGTTTGGCACTGATAATGCCTGCAGTCACAGTCTGCTCCAGGCCTCGAGGATTTCCGATGGCCACTACCCATTCTCCCACCCGCAATTTATCCGAGTCCGCAAATTTCAAATAAGAGATATTCGGGGGGGCTTTAATCTTGACCACGGCCAGGTCAGTTTTGGGATCGGCGCCCACTATTCTCCCTTCGAATTCCTCACCAGAAACCATTTTAATAAGAATTTTGGTCGCCCCGCTGACCACGTGGTTGTTGGTCAAGATGTGTCCCTCGCTTCCAATAACCATTCCTGTTCCGATACCGCGCAATTCCCTCTTGTCAAAACGCGGTCGTTGGGGAGAGCCGAAGAAATAACGGAAGAAAGGATCGCTCTCAAAAGGGAAGACGGGTGACGGCGTCTGAACCCGCTGGGTGACCTCAATATGCACGACCGCAGGCATCGCCTTCTGGGCCACATCCGCAATAGCTGTGGTTAGGTCTAGCGCATTAGTTTTGGGGGCCTCCGCCCCACTAGTGGATAAATGAAAAAGCACCCCTATTAGGAGCGAAATCGCGAAAAATATTCCCCCGAATCTAGTTCCCCGGGATCTCTTCTCCGCAGTCTGATAAATCCGTTCTATTTTGCTCATTCCGTTTTCCTATTTATTTCTTGCCTATATCTCTCTGGTCGATTCTTTCAGGAAAGTTCTTCAGAAAGTCCGGGAAGCCATGACTCCCCGACGGCTATTAAACGCCTTGAGAAAAACAAAAAGGCAGATCCTCTTCATTGGATTTCGTAAATATTCTATACCCTTCCGGAGATATTGTCAAATTAAGGAAATCTCCAGCCATGGCGCCGCCTGCGCCAATGAAAAGAAAAAAAAATGTTCCGAGGAAAAGAACAATTTAATGCGAAATTTCATTATTCTGCCGGTGGGCATGCCCCCTTCATCATTCCTCAATCAAGGTTTGGTTGCCTCCTTTCTTACTTTTAAGTATAATGAACGGCAATAATTGGGGAAAACGATCCCGGGAGGTAGTTTTGGGTTTCATTTGCGGAATCATCGGCTTACCGAATGCCGGAAAGTCCACAATTTTCAACGCCCTTAGCGCGGCCGAGGCGGAAGTGGCTAGCTATCCTTTTTGTACCATTCAGCCCAACCAGGGGATCGTACCCGTTCCCGATGAACGTCTCCAAGTGCTTGCTCGGATCTTGAAACCCGAAAAAGTTACCTCTACAATCCTGGAGTTCTGGGATATCGCCGGCCTGGTCAGAGGGGCAAGCAAGGGGGAAGGGCTGGGAAACCAATTTCTCGGCCACATCCGCAACGTCGATGCCCTAGCTCACGTCGTCCGCTGCTTTGAGGATGAAAAAGTCACCCATGTATACGGGTCTCTGGACCCGAGGCGGGACATTGAAATCGTCCAGACCGAACTCATTCTCGCAGACCTTCAAACCGTGGAAAAACGCCTCGCCAAAACCATCCACCAAGCCAAGGTAGGGGATAAGAAATCTTCTTCCGAAGTCCCCTTCTTACAGAAAATGCAAGACCGTTTGTCTCAGGGGCTTCCGGCCGCCGGACTGGCCCTTTCCGACGAGGGACAAAAAGTCCTCCATTCTCTGGAGCTGCTCACCCAAAAACCGGTGCTCTACGTGGCCAACGTGAGCGAGAAAGAGCTAAAGGAACGCCGATGGATTTCACAGGTGGAAGAACTGGCGGCCCGCGAGAAGGCCCCCATGGCCATAATTTGCGGTGACTTGGAGGCGGAGATCGCAGAACTCTCCCCGGCCGAACGGGTAGAATTCATGCGGGAGATGGGGCTGGCCGAATCCGCCCTGAATCAGCTCATCAGGGCCGGGTACGATCTTCTCCGCCTCATCACCTTCTACACCACAGTTGGTCCCGAACTCCGCGCCTGGACGATTGCCCGGGGAACTCACGTTCCCCAGGCGGCAGGAAAGATTCACACTGACATGGAGCGGGGATTTATCCGCGCCGAGGTCATTTCTTTCGAGCAATTCAAAGCTGCCGGCTCCATGGCCGCCGCCAGGGATAAGGGGTTGGTCCGGGTGGAAGGGAAAGACTACATCGTCCAGGATGGCGACATCCTCTATATCCGGTTCCATGTCTGAAACCCATCGCCCCCTTTCGGGCCATTATAAGGCCAGAGTCTTTCTGCCCGTAGGATTGGTAGCCATTTCTTTCGCTTCCATCTTTATCAAGCTTTGCGAGGCCCCCCCGCTGATTATCGCCGCTTACCGTCTGTCTCTGGCCACCCTGATTCTTCTATTCTTCACTTTCCCTCGGACGATCCGGGAATTCCGTCATCTGAGCCGTCAGGAAATTCTCCCCTCTCTCCTGGCCGGAATGTTCCTTTGCTTCCACTTTGCGCTGTGGATCACCTCCTTACAATACACTTCTGTTGCCAGTTCGGTGATTTTCGTAACCACCAACCCGATCTTTGTCGCCCTTCTCTCCATTTTTATATTTAGAGAAAGGGTCTCCTGGATCCTCTTTTTGTCCGTCTTGATGGCCGTTCTGGGAGGCATGATCATCGGCTGGAGGGATTGGGGAAGGGGGGAGGGTCATCTCTATGGGGATTTCCTCGCTCTCCTGGGGGCTATCATGGCTACCGGCTATCTGCTGGTGGGAAGGAAGGTCCGACAAAAAGTCGGTCTCGTCTCTTATATCACCCTGGTTTACGGCGTGGCGGCGGTTCTTTTGATCGTCCTGGCTTGGCTGGGGGGGGACCCTTTCTTCGATTACCCTCGAAAAACCTATCTTCTATTTATTCTCCTGGCCGTGGTTCCCCAATTAATCGGCCACACCTCTTTGAATTGGGCCTTGAAATTCTTCTCGGCCACGCTGGTGGCCGTTTTCATATTGGGAGAACCCATCGGAGCATCGATCCTGGCTTATCTCCTCCTGGGGGAAGCTCTGGAGGGCAGCCTTCTCTGGGGAGGAGCTCTCGTCTTGCTGGGAATCTACCTTTCAGCCCGAGAGGAGAGAAGACTGGGGAAACTCTGACCTGACTGCGGAATTCGGAGTTCGGATTCAGGAAAGGTTAAAATGCGGAGAAGAATCAAAAAACTTTTGCCTTTCTTGATACTCTTGGTCGCCGGCTGCGCGCCCACGAAACCGGTCCTCTATCGGCCCCCTGAACCCGGAAAAGAATTCCGCTACCGAGAAGTCGGGTTGGCTTCCTGGTACGGCGAGGATTTCCACGGTCGGAGAACCGCCAACGGAGAAATTTACGATATGTATGCGATGACCGCTGCCCACCGGACGCTTCCCTTCAATATCCGGGTCCGGGTGACCAATCTGGAAAATGGCAAGAAGGCGGATTTTCGCATCAATGACCGGGGCCCTTTCGTCTCCGGCCGGATCATTGACCTCTCGAAGAGCGGAGCGAGAGAATTGGGGATCCTGGACCCCGGGACGGCCAAGGTAGCCGTGGAGGCAACGGGATGGGTTGCAGGGAGTTCACCCGCCTGGGAAGGGGTCTATGCTATTCAAGTGGGTTCCTTCGCGGAAAAGGAAAATGCTTACCGTTTTCGCGAAGATTTGGCCAGAAAACAATCCCATGTCCATGTCGTCCTTTGGGAAAGCAACACCAAGAAGTATTATCGCGTTCGTCTGGGATCATTCCGCACGGAGGAAGAGGCCCGGCGTTATTTCGAAGGGCTGAAGAGAGACCATCCCAACGGGTTCATTGTGCGGGAAGACTAATCGAATATGGAATACGGAGTGGTGGAGTCAGGATTGATACTTCCCTTAGGGAGGTTCGTGTGTTATATTCTCGTGATCTTCAGAATCTTTGGAGGGTTAACGGTGAAGCCCGGACCTAAACTTTTAGGCGTTCTTTTCGCTTTTCTGTTCTTCTTTCCTCCGGGAGAACTCTATCCCTTCTCCTTGGAGGGCCGGGTCAAAGAATATACCTTGGACAACGGGATGAAAGTGCTAATCCTGGAACGCCATCAGTCCCCTACCCTTTCTCTGTACATCCGTTTCCGGGTTGGCGCCGTGGATGAAAACCTCGGCAGGACGGGAACCGCCCATCTTCTGGAACACATGCTCTTTAAGGGAACCCAAACGCTGGGCACCAAAAATTATCTCCAAGAAGAAAAAATATTGAGCCGGATCGACTCGGTGGTGATGGCCATGGATACCGAAAAGGCCAAAGGGGATAAGGCTGACAAGGATTTTCTCACGTATCTGGAAGAGACCCTAAAGAATCTGCGGGCTGAACATAAGAAGTGGGTGGTAAGAGACGAAATTGAATTCCTCTATTCTCAAAACGGCGCCATGGGATTCAACGCCATGACCAGCCAGGATACGACGACCTACGTAGTTAGCCTTCCCTCCAATCGTCTGGAACTATGGGCCCGAATAGAATCCGACCGTATTCTCCATCCGGTTTTGCGGGACTTCTATTCGGAACGAGATGTGGTCATGGAAGAGCGGCGTCGTTCTATCGACTCCAAGCCCGGCCGGAAGCTGATGGAAAACTTTCTGGCCGCTTGCTTTATCGCCCATCCCTACGGCCGGCCCATTATCGGCTGGCCTTCCGACATCCCGAATCTGGAGAAGAGAGCGACCGAGGAATTCTTTCGAACCTTTTATTCGCCGGCTAACACGGTCCTGGCTCTAGTGGGAGACCTCCAGGCGGAAGAAGCTCTATCCGTGGTCAAGAGATATTTTGGGAGGATCCCGAAGCAGGTCCTTCCTCCTCCCTTGAAGACCCGGGAGCCGGAACAGGCGGGAGAGCGACGTATCCAGGTGGTGGACGATTCCAACCCGCAACTGATCATCGGATTTCATAAACCCAATCCGCCCCAGGAGGAAGACGCCGTCTGCGAAATCATCGAAGGTATTTTGAGTTCCGGACGCACTTCCCGTTTATACCGGCGCCTGGTGGAGGAAGAAAAGATTGCCGTGGCCGTATCGGCTTCCAACGGCTACCCCGGAGAGCGCTATGCCAATCTCTTCGTCCTCTTCGCCACCCCGCGGCATCCTCACACGGCTGAAGAATTGGAAAAGGCCGTTCTGGAAGAGATTGACCGCCTGAAATCAGAGCCGGTTGGGGAAGAAGAGATGCAAAAAATCAAGAACCAGATCCAGACCGAATTCCTCAGGAAACTGGATTCCAACGCCAGGCTGGCTTACTGGCTTTCTTATGGACAGTCTCTCTTTGGCGACTGGAGATACATCCTGGAACGAATGAAATCTTGCGACAAAGTCACGGCCGATGACGTCCGCCGGATCGCCCGGAAGTACTTTACTGCCCGGAATCGCACGGTGGCTACCCTGGTGAAATCCACCGATTCTCCTTGAATTGAAGAGGTAGGCGGGCATGAAGCGATGGGTCCGGAAATTTCAGATTGGTGCTTTTTCTTTTCTCCTGATTTGGATTGTTCTTTCCGGCATGGGGAACTGCCAGGACGATGAGCTCCTGAAGAATCCCCGGGAAATGACCTTCCCCCCTCTTTCTTTCAACCTCCCCAAGGCCGAACGGACGGTCCTTTCCAATGGTATGGTCGTTTATCTCTTGGAAAACCCGGAATTGCCCTTGATCCGCCTTTCGGCCCTGATTCGAACCGGGTCCGTCTTCGATCCCCCGGGTCTCGCCGGGCTGGCCGGATTGACCGCCAGAGTCCTGCGTAATGGGGGAACCCTGTACCAGACACCTCCGGCCATTAATCAGGCGCTGGAAATGATCGGTGCCCAAATCGAATTCTCTATGGAAATGGAATGGGCCAGCGCCTTTCTTTTTGCGCGCCAACAGGATTTCCCGCGGGTCCTTTCGATCTTTGCCGATCTGCTGATCGAACCCGGCTTCGATCCCTTCCAAGTGGACCTGGCCAAAAAGGCAGCGATAGAGGCCATCCGCAGGTCCAACGATAACGCTGAAGAGGTTGCCTATCGCGAGTTCCGAAGAGCCCTCTATCGGGGGAACCCCCGGGGGGAAATATCGAACATGGAGTCCGTTGAACGAATCCAGCGCGAGGATTTGATCGTCTTCTACCGAAGATTCTTCCAGCCCAACAATATTATTCTGGGAATCTCCGGAGATTTTAAGAAAAAGGAGATGATCGAATCTCTGGAAAAGGCCTTTCGCGGTTGGAGTCGGGCCTTGATTGAACTCCCTTCCATTCCCTTACCCTCACCCCAAGAGGGGAAATCCATTTACTATGTTTCTAAAGACCTCCCTCAATCGACCATCCTCCTGGGACATCTTTCCCTGCCCTTCAACCATCCGGATTATTTTCCTTTCCAGGTTTTGAATTTTATCCTGGGAGGAGCAGGGTTCAACTCCCGCTTGACCCAGGAGATCCGTTCCAATCAGGGCTTGGCTTATGCTGTAGGGAGTTTTTACCGGGGCCGGCCGGGATACGGGGTCTTCGGAACTTTCTGCCAGACGAAATCCAAAAGTACCCACAGAGTCATTTCCCTCCTCTGGGAAATCATCGAAGGAATGAAAAAAAACCCGCCGGGCCCTGAACTTCTCGAATGGGCCAAGAATGCTTTGATCAACCAATTTATCTTTTCTTTCACTTCCTCCGCTGAGGTGGTCCGGCAACAGATGAAACTGGAATATGACGCCCTTCCCGACGACTATCTGGAAAAGTATCAGGAGCGGGTCTCAGCGGTAACTCTGGAGGACCTGGACCGGGCGGCCCGGGAGCACCTCCTTCTGGAAAAATCCATTCTTATGGTTGTCGGAAAAGAAGAAGATTTCGACCAGCCCCTGTCTTCCTTCGGAGCGGTTCAGCAGATTGAATTAAAAAAATACCCTTGAAGGGGGAACGATGAAAGTCCTTCTGATCCAGCCTCCCTATCCTTTTTCGGAATTCCCCAAGCCCTCTTCTGCCCTGTTATCCCTGGGTACCCTCCTCAAGAAGGAAGGGGTCGAGGTCGAAATCCTGGATCTCCTTTCCACTCGTTACACTCCGGAAAAAATCGAAAAGCGCCTGGCCGGTTTCCGGCCTGAGGTCATCGGAGTCACCAGCGTGACCATGAATTTTCCCCTGGCAGTGAAAACCCTCCAGTATTGTAAGAAAATGGCCCCTGAAGCCACCACGATCATGGGCGGTCCCCACGTGACCTTTACTGCCGAAGAGACGCTCCGTGATTTTCCCGAAGTGGACATCGTAGTCCGCGGAGAGGGAGAAGAAACAGTCCGCGAACTCCTTCCCGCCCTCGAAAAGAGGAAAAGTCTGGAAATGATCAAAGGGTTGACCTTCCGGGAGAACGGAAAGATCCGGAAGACCGAAGATCGACCCTTGATTCCATGCCTGGACCTCCTCCCTCCTCCGGACCGCACCCTATTTCCTCTTTCCCGATATCTAGCTATGCGCGTTCCGGTCAGTATCCTCAGCAGCCGGGGTTGTCCCATGGATTGTTCATTTTGCGTGGGGTACCGCATGACGGGCCGTAAAGGCCGCTTCCGGAATCCTATCCGGGTGGTGGACGAAATCGAATCCGCGCACCGCTTGGGCTTTGAAGAAGTCTGTATCGATGACGACCTCTTCACCCGGAATCGCCAGCATGTCTTCACGATTTGCGAGGAGCTGGGGCGGCGGGGTCTGAAGATGAATATGTATATCTTCGCCCGGGTGGACACAGTGGATGCAACTCTTCTCCGGAAGCTAAGAGAAGCGGGCTGCAGGATGATCTGCTTCGGCCTGGAAAGTGGCAATCAGAGGATTCTGGACCGGGCCCACAAGCGGACTACCCTGGAAAAGGCCCGGCAGGCTGTGGAACTCAGCAAAGAGGCCGGGATCTCCCCCCTCGGCTCCTTCATTCTGGGCTTGCCCGGAGAAACACGGGAGACCATGGAGGAGAGTCACGCCTTCGCCCAGAGCCTGGGGATTCCGTACGGCTTTCACCTTCTGTCCCCCTTTCCCGGGACGAAGGTCCGGGAAAGGGCTTCGGAATACGGGATCAAAATCCTCACCGACGATTGGTCGCTCTACGACGCCGACCACGCGGTTAGTGAGACCGAAGGAATTTCCGCGGCAGAGGTAGAAGGCTTTGCCAGGTCCTTCTTTCAGGCGCTTGGCGCCGAGATTGAGGAAATGAAGAACGGTACTTTGGACG
>Ga0187769_10001713_pt1 | contig 12571 bp, 10 predicted proteins | sample 0116_SJ02_MP02_1_FD_133140 | JGI IMG/M metagenome (GOLD analysis project Ga0187769, IMG submission 133140) | Tropical peat soil microbial communities from peatlands in Department of Meta, Colombia - 0116_SJ02_MP02_10_MG | ecosystem: Environmental > Terrestrial > Soil > Wetlands > Peat | place... | reverse complement strand
GGAGGGGGCAACGATGCCGGCCGGGAAGTTCATGGTGTGCGAGCCCGATGGCCCTTTGGGGAGAAGTGACCCCGAAAGGGTCATGGTGTTTGCGGGCCGGCGGGCACCGGGAGAAGCAAGACAGCCGTCTAATGTCCTCGTCAGACGCAAAGCCACTAAAGCCGTAACGTCCTGCATTCTCGAGTGGCAACGTCCTCCATCAGACAGAGCATCAAGCGCTTATCGAGCAATGGGTGTCCGGTACCGATTCAGTGGGCTGCCCGGAGCCAGCAGAGAACAACCGCGATAACCGTGCTCCCCATTAGTGGGAGCCTCGAAGTAGGGGCTCAGGCAGGACGGAATGGTGAGGCGCCACAAGGTGGGGACAGGGACGAAGAGACTGCGGTCGCTACTGGTCCTGCTGTTGCTGGCGTGGATCGCCGGCAGCGGTTGCTCGCTCTTCCGCCGCTCTGCCCTCAATCAGGTCGCCGATGCCGTCGCCGGCAGCGGCACGACCTTCTCCAGCGATGAGGACCCGGATCTGGTCAAGGCGGCGGCCCCCTTCAGTCTCAAGCTCATGGAGAGTTTGCTGGCGGAGACCCCGCAGCACCAAGGCCTGCTGTCCGCTGCGGCGAGCGGGTTTACACAGTATGCCTTTGCCTTCGTGCAGCAGGAGGCCGATGAAGTGGAGGCGCGCGACCTGGCCGCCGCCGAGGCGTTGCGGACGCGGGCCAGGCGCCTCTACCTGCGCGCGCACACTTACGGTCTGCGCGGCCTGGAAGTGAATCACCCCGGCTTTCCCAATGCCTTGCTGGCCAATCCCAGAGCCGCGGTGCGCGCCGCCACCACGGCTGATGTGCCGCTCCTGTATTGGACCGCGACCGCGTGGGCAGCGGCTATCTCCCTTTCCAAGGACACCCCTGAGCTTGTCGCGCAGATCCCGGCCATGGAAGCCTTGATGGACCGGGCGCTGGAACTGGACGAGAGTTACGGTCGAGGGGCGATTCACACGTTTCTGGTCACGTACGAAATGAGCCGCCAGGGCGCGCCCGGCGATCCCGCGGCGCGTGCCCGCAAACATTTCGACCGGGCGATGGCGCTTTCGGAGGGGAAAAACGCCGCGCCGCTGGTGGCTCTGGCCGAAGCGGTGGCGGTAAAACAACAGGACGTGAAGGAATTTGAGTCGCTGCTGAACCGGGCGCTGGCGATTAATCCTGATGCCAACCCCGAGACGCGGCTCCTGAATGTGGTCATGCAACGGCGAGCGCGCTGGCTCCTGTCGCGGAAGGCGGAATTGTTTTTGATTGAGGACGAGTGAGGTGCGCCACATGGAAAGCCACAGCGCGGCGAAGTTGCAGCCGAAGGGACCGTTCCCGACGGTCGCAACGATGCTCTCAACTCGGACTTGACTTTCTTAAAGGACCGTCAAGGCGCCATGAACGCCAAGAACGAAATAGCTCATTCGGCAAAAACGGACGAACCTGCCGAAGACCCCAAGAGCGTGCTTTCGCATTCTCCGGTGGAGAGATCGGAGCATCGTACTCTTGGCGACCCGGGTACCCAGCGCTTGCGCTGGGTGATCATGGCGGTTTAAGGTTTTTTCGGACAAGGGTGAATTGGCGTCAAGGAAAGCAACGAAAATGAACGGACTCACGCGAAGAAAGGTTTTCCGCGCCGCGCTGGCCTTGGGATTGGGCGCCGCGCTGGGCTCCCTCGACCGCGTCTTCGGCGCCGGTGGCCCGGTGAGGGTGCGGCTGGGGACGCTCGCCCCGAGAGGCTCCTCGTATTACAAACACCTTCAAGCCATGGGCGAACAATGGCGGGGAGCGCCGGGCGGCGGCGTGCTGCTGACTATTTATCCGGACGGCACGATGGGCAGCGAGGCCGACATGGTTCGCCGCATGAGGTTGGGCCAGTTGCAGGCCGGGATGCTGACCGCGGTGGGCCTGGCGGATATCGAGCTGGCCGTCACCGGCCTCCAAAACCTGCCGATGATGTTCCGCTCGCTAGAGGAAGTGGATTACATCGGCGAGAAGCTGCAACCGATGCTGGAAAAACGACTGGAGGAAAAGGGATTCGTGGTGCTGTTTTGGGGCGATACTGGCTGGGTGCGGTTCTTTTCCAAACAGCCTGTGATCCGGCCCGACGATTTGAAGAAGAGCAAATTGTTCGTCTGGGCCGGCAGCGCCGCCGACGTGGACATTTACAGCTCGGTCGGCCTGAATCCCGTCCCGTTGGAGACGGTGGACGTCCTGCCCAGCCTGCAGACCGGCTTGATCGACGCGGTCCCGTTGCCGCCGAGCATCGCCTTGGCCAGCCAGGTGGATAGCGCCGCGCCCCACATGCTCGATCTGGCCTGGGCGCCGCTGGTCGGCGCGGCGGTCATTACCAAAAAGACCTGGGACGAGATACCGCTGGAGGGGCGGGACGCCTTGCGCAAGGCGGCCACGGAGACCGGCAAGCTCATTAAGGCCGACGGCCGGCGCGAGAGCATGGAATCGGTCGAGGCCATGCGTAAACGGGGTTTGAGGGTGCACCCGGTCACCCCGGAGGTCGAGGCCGAGTGGCGGCGGGAGGTGGAAGCGGCGTATCCCAAGATCCGCGGGGTGATTGTCCCGGCGGACATGTTCGACGAGGTGGTCAAACAGCTGAAAGCCTACCGCGCCGCGCGGGCAGGGGACAGGAAATGAGCGGCGAGAACCACAGCCATGCGCCCGGCCCGGGCCAGCCCGTCCCGGCAGGCGACGGCTGGCGTCGCTTCCTGCGGGACGTCGAAGACCTCCTGATCTCGCTCGTGCTGGCCGCCTTGGTGCTCCTGCCGCCGGTGGAAATCGTCCTGCGCAAAGTGTTCCAAGCCGGCATCAGCGGCGCGACCGCCTTTCAGCAACATTTGACGATGCTCATCGGCCTGCTGGGGGGGGCGCTGGCGGCGCGCGAACGCCGCCTGCTTGCCCTCTCGACCTTGACGACTTTTCTCAAAGGGTGGTCGCAGGTTCTTGCGCGCGTCTTCAGCAGTGCCTTTGCGGCGGGCATCAGCGTGTTTCTTTGCGTGGCAGCGGCGCAACTGGTGCAGGCGGAAAAACAAGGCGGCAAGATTCTGGCGTACGGAATTCCGCTGTGGACCATCCAGCTGGTCATGCCCTTGAGTTTCGGCGTGATTGCGCTCCGTTTGCTCTGGGGTGCGGCGGAAAGCTGGCGCGGACGGCTGGTCGCACTGCTGCTGGCCGGCGGCGTGGTGTGGACGGGACTCCAGCCGCCGATCAGGCCCGACACGCTGGTCCTGCCCGCCCTGTTGACGCTGCTGCTGGCCGTCATTCTCGGCGCGCCGATCTTTGCGCTGTTGGGCGGCGCGGCGCTGATCCTGTTTTGGGGGCAAGACCTGCCCATCGCTTCCATTTCGCTCACGCATTATTCGATGGTGACCAACCCCACGCTGCCGACGGTCCCACTGTTCACTCTGGCCGGGTATTTCCTGGCGGAGGGCGGCGCGTCGAAACGGCTGATCCGGGTGTTTCAGGCTTTGTTTGGACAATTCCGCGGCGGGCCGGCGATTGTCGCGGTGCTGGCCTGCGCATTTTTCACCTCATTCACCGGCGCGTCGGGCGTCACGATTCTGGCGTTAGGCGGGCTGCTGATGCCGGTGCTGATGGGCGCGGGGTATTCGGAGCGTTCCACGTTGGGATTGCTCACCGGCTCTGGCGGTCTCGGGCTGCTGTTCCCGCCTTCGCTCCCGTTGATCCTTTACGCTATTGTGGCCAGCCTCAACGCGAAGAGTGGCGGAGTGACCATCGAAAGAATGTTTCTCGGCGGCCTCGGCCCAGGGTTGCTGTTGGTCACCATGGCCGCCGGATTGGGCATTCGTCTGGGCCCGAAAGAAAAAGCCGCCCGGCCCGCCTTTGATCGCGTCGAAGCGGGCCGCGCGATTTGGGCTGCCAAATGGGAACTGCTGCTGCCCGTCGTGGCGCTGGTCGCGTTGTTTGGCGGGTTCGCCACGCCGGTGGAAGCGGCGGCCGTTACGGCGCTGTATGCCTTCGTGGTGGAAGTCCTCGTCTATCGCGATTTCAAGCGGGCGCGAGAGATTCCGCGTGTCATGGCGGATTGTGGTCTCTTGGTGGGCGGCGTGCTGCTCATTTTGGGCGTGGCGCTGGGGTTCACCAATTACCTGATTGACGCCCAGATTCCCATCCGTGCGGCCGAATGGGTCACCGCCGCGGTGAAGTCGAAGTATGCATTCCTGCTCGCGGTCAACCTGTGCCTACTGGCAGTGGGCTGTGTGATGGACATCTATTCCGCCATTGTGGTGGTGGTGCCGCTCATCGTGCCGCTGGGCCTGGCCTACGGCATTGATCCCATCCACCTGGGCATCATTTTTCTGGCGAACATGGAGCTGGGACTGCTGACCCCGACGGTAGGCATCAACATCTTTCTGTCCTCGTATCGGTTCGGCAAACCGGTGCTTCAGGTCTCTCGCGCTGTCATCCCGATGCAATGCGTGCTGGTGATCGGCGTGCTGTTGATCACCTATCTGCCGCCGCTCACGACCCTTCTGCCGCGCTGGCTTGGACGGTGAAGGGAGGCGAGGAATCGATCCTCCTCCTCAGGGGCGGTGCCAGCACGGTGGCCGTACGGATATTATACCCTCCTCTGGTTGATCGTCTGCGGGACGGCGGTATGCCTGGCGTTCTTGGCCTCTCTCCTCTTTAACCCGATCCTCCCTGTCCGGATGCGGCGGTCAGACTGGGTGCCCTTCGATATGGGAGCAGCCGTCGTTCTTGCTGTGGCGGCGATCCAGTTCGGTCACAGTTGATCCCAAGGCCGGGGTGTGGGTATGAAGGGGACGTTGCTTCTTTAGTCTCCTTGCCGCCTCGACCCTCTCGCCACAGACGTGCTGGCGGCGCGGGGCGTTGCTCGTCAGGGAGACGGCCAGGGGACACTGGAAATATAAGACGCCTCCTGATCTAGGCTGTCTCCCCCCTGGACACCAGCGTGTCAGTACCGGATCAGAGAGAGCGAAGCTCCCTCGGGTAGGCCGTCAACACGTCCACGCCGCCCTTCATCAAGGGATTCTTGGCAGACTTGTCCCCCAAAGGCGGATAGGCGGTTCGAAGAAGAGAAGTCAGGTCGCGGGGAGTTCAGGATATGAGTCCCGATACGCCTCCAGCAGCGTCTGGACCCAGCGAACGGGGTCGCGGAATGCGCGCTCCCGAACGGCGGCCACGACATCCCGCCAGTCCTGTTCCTACTTCACGTACTCCTGGATGGCCTCTGGGTGGGCGGCAAGATACCCTTCCAGCTCGCCCCAGCGTGCCTGGATCTCCTGCCGTTTCTCGACGTAGGCCGTGCGGTATTCCCCGACCATACGACCGAGCAGGGAGCGCGCTTCGATGAGTTCGGGGGCCCGCAGATGCTGCCACAGGGAGAGAAAGATTGGCTCAACGAATCCGAAGCGAAACCCGCCGATGTCATGAAACAGCTCATAATTGTGGATCGAGATGACCTCTCCGGAGCGCGTCAGGATGTGATGCGGATCCCGTAGGATGGTCCCCAAGACATCTCCCAGCGCGTCATGGCGGGCCACACCTCGGATGGCCAACGGCCAGAGGCGCCCCACGTCGTCCTGCGACAAGTCCTCAGCATCGAGACGGATCGCCTCTAGGGGGACTTCCAGCAGAACCTGCGCGCCGGTCAGGAGCCTGTGGATGTACGTTGTGCCTGTGCGGACGTGGAAGAGCCGCGCCGCCCCGGCATAGAGTTCCTCGGCCGAGGGCGCGAAGTGAGATACTTCGAACGGGCAGCGGCGACCGTCGGGGATTCGGACCGTGACGGCGGCCTCAGCGTGCACTTTGGAGAGCGCCACCAGATCCACAACCTCGAACTCGTGGGTGGACAGGCCCGCCGCATCGAGAAGTGCCAGGATCGGTCCCCGTAGATTATTGGCATCGATCTTCAAGGCGAAGAGTCGCCCCCGGACCGAGGCCGGTAGGGCGTTGAAGGCTTCCAGGGCCCACTTGAAATGAAAGTCGGTGGGTTCCAGAGGCCGAATGCGGAGGTTCGTTGGGTCCAGCAGGCGATCAATGCCCGCCTCCCACTTGCCAGTCCAGACCTCTTCGATGAACCGAGACGGGTGCGGGACGCCGAGGGCCTTCAGGACCGCCTCGCGCCGGTCGCCCGTCCTGGCCTCCTCGGGCAGTGATAAGAATGTCTGGATCTCTTGGAGGAGCGTGCCCACAACGAGCCTCCGGAAAACGGGATGTCGCTCGATAAGTTCGATTTCTACTGCGGGAGGTTACCTCTTTTGTATCTTTGCCGCTTTGAGTTCCCTGCTGCGGGCATGCTCGCACCGCAAGGCATCGTTCGTCAAGTAATTGTCAATAATTGGGGACGTCACTAACTACGTCAATTGGCAGCCTCGGGCAATGTTCCTCGGCTACGGGGGCGACTTCCCAAGACCGGGCGGTCCACGCGATACTCCTTCCGGTCATTTCTATTGATTTTCTTGATGGTCCGTGTCGGGCGAGCCAGGGGTGGAGAGGACAGGGCAGATGCAGAGCACGAAGAAACCCGACGTGGTGTCCCCAGGGGGAATTTTCTCAAAGATATACCCTGGGATGGCCTGCGGCAGCTGGGATTGACGATTCGTCTGGAGGGGATAGCGGCCGCATGAGGGTTTGTTCCGGGGGAGCGGTCCCCATAATTGAGTCATGGAACGCTACTCAGGCCGGCCGCCAGCGGAAAATCACCATGAAGACAGGAAGTTAGCAATTCAAGGACGAGGTTTTTGCGGACGACAGGAAGGCGATCCGCCGAGTGAGGTTTACTTCCTGTAGGCCACAGCGAGTGCGGGCGCCTGCCAACGCCGCAAATGGGCCTTCTTCAGCAGCCTGCTACCCTTTGACAGCGCCCGCAGTGAGCCCCTGCACCAGATACCGCTCGAGGAAGGCATAGAGCACGATCGTGGGGAGTGTGGCGAGGACGGAGGCGGCCATCAGATCATTCCACTGGATCCGGAATTGCCCGATGTTCGAGGCGATGCCCACCGTGATCAGGTACATGCTCGGCGTGCTCGTCAGCACGACGGCGAACAGGAACTCGTTCCAGGCCACTAGGAAGGAGAAGATGGCCGTGGCGACCAGCCCGGGCGTCGAGAGCGGCAAGATGACCCGCAGGAACGCCGAGATGCGCGAGCATCCGTCAATCATGGCGGCCTGGTCTAGTTCCGCCGGAATACTGTCGAAGAATCCCTTCAGCATCCACACGCAGAAGGGCAAGGAGAACGATGTGTAGGCGATCACCAGGGCCGGATACGTGTTCAAGAGTCCGGCCGCGCCCATCATCGAGAAGTAGGGGATGATCAGCAGGATTCCGGGAAACATCTGGGTGATGAGTGTGAAGATCATGAGGACACGAGACCCGCGGAACTTGAATCGCGAAAAACCGTAGCCCGCCAGACCGGCAAAGACCATGGCCAACAGCGTGGTGGAAATCGAGACAACGCTGCTATTGAAGAAGTAGCGCGGGAAATTCTGGATGCCCAGGGTCATCTGGTAACTGTGCAGCGTCGGATGCGGCGGGATCCAGAGCGGCGGGATCACGTAGGTGTCCTCAGTCGGCTTGAGGGAGGAGGAGATCATCCAGGCCAGCGGGAAGAGGCAGTAGATCACCAACCACAGCAGGGCAAAGTACGTCCAGAATCCTTCGAGGAGCCAGCGCCAGTTTGCGCGGCGTCTCTGGGCCTCGCGGTCCAATGGAGTGCTGGGCATGCTCGTCATCTCCGCTCGTCGGCGAGAAGGATGCGCACATACAGCAAGGTGAACCCCAGCAAGATGAAAAAGGTGACGACCGCAATCGCCGACGCATAGCCGAACTTGAAATACTCGAAGGAATTTCGGAAGACGAGCGTGACCAGGACCTCGGTCGCGTTGGCGGGTCCGCCATGGGTCATGACCTGGATGAGGTCGAAGTACCGGAAGGTCCAGATCGAGTCGAGGATGACGGCGATGCCGATCACGAACCTGAGATGTGGCAGCGTCACGTAGCGGAACGCCGCCATTCCCGAGGCGCCGTCCACGTTTGCCGCCTCGTACTCCTCGCGCGGGATGGTTTGCAGTCCCGCCAGCACCATGATCATCACGAAGGGGAAGCCTCGCCAGGCATTGGCGAAGATCACGGCGGGCAGCGCCAGGTTGAGGTCCCCCAGCCAGGCGATCTCGGCGGCGCTGTGGATGCCGATTCGATCTAGGATGTCGTTGATCACGCCGAACTGCGGGCTGTACATCCAGTTCCAGAGGACCGCCACGACAACGGAAGAGAACATCCACGGGACCAGCGCGATGACCCGGAAGACCGTCCGGCCCACGATCTTCCGGTTCAGGAGCAGCGCCGCGCCCATGCCGAGCAGAAGGTGGAGGGTCACGCTGCCGACGGTGAAGATGGCGGTGTTGCGGACGGCGTTCCAGAACATCGGGTCGTCCAGGAACTGGCGGTAGTTCGACAGCCCGGTGAACTCCATGGTCCCATTGGAACCGTCCGTGTGCACGCTCAGGTAGAAGACGTCTCCCAGCGGTACCAGGAGGACCAGCGCCAGGAGCGAGATGGCGGGAAGGGTGAAGGCATATGCCGGATTAACCCGCCACCGGCGAGGCGCGAAGGTGGCGGGTGCCACCTGGGTCGAGGCAAGGGGCGACATCAAGCTAGCTCCTTCAGGAAGTCATCCCGAGCTGCTCGACATGCCCCCACGGGGGTCACCTACCCTGGGTGGGCAGTCGAGCAGCCAGGCGACACGCATCCTCAAACAACGTCAGAGGACCGAAGGGACGACCTCATGCGCGCTTCAGGAGTGCGTTGACGCGATCGTGCGCCGCTTTGAAGGCATCGGCCGGCGTCTTCGCCTTCGTCAAGGCCTGCTGCATGCCGTCGCCGATGATGTTCACGATCTCGTTCCATTGCGGGATGGCCGGGCCGGGCTTGACGGAGCCGGCCACCTTGATGGCAACTCTCCCAAAGGGATCGGCCTGGATGTCGGGAGACTCGAAGGAGGACTTGCGCGCTGGCGTGTAGCGGGAGATCTTGAAGACCTTGATCTGCGACTCCTTGTTGCACATGAACTCCGCCAGCCGCCAGGCGGCTTCTTTATTGGCAGAATTGGGATTGACGGCGATGTAGAACATGAACTGCGGACTGGCATCGACTCCGGTCTGCGTGGGGAACATGCCGAACGCAAACCGATCCTTCATCTTTGGATTTTCGGTCGTGACCAGGTCGGCCGCCCACACGATGCTCTGGAACATCGCGATCTTTTCCTGGGCGAATAGGGTCCGGGCCTTGCCGGCCGCAACATCCATCGGCCCGGGTGGAACAACGCCGTGGACAGTGTACAACTCCGTCCAGAATTTCAGCGCGGCGATGGCCTCCGGAGAATCCAGCCGCGAGGCGGTGTTCGTCTCGTTTAGGACGGAGGCCCCGTTGTTGTTGATCCAGTGCAAGAATCGCACGATGCTGCTGCTCTCGTTGGCCCCGTGCATTCCGTACCCCCACTGCACGAACCGGCCGCTCGCATCCTTCTTGGTGAGCTTTTGGGCATACTCGAGGAGCTGCGGCCACGTCGTGGGAGGCTTGCTGACATCCAATCCCGCTTCCTTGAACATTGTCGTGTTGTATTGGAGGAGAAGCGATCCACTCGCCGAGGGCAAGGCATACATCGCGCCCTTGTACGTGCCCACATCCACGACCGGCTTGTAGAAGTCCTTCTTGTACTCGGTACCGCCGTACTTCTCGATGAACGGCTCGAGGTTGGCCAGATAGCCTTGATCCGCCCACGCGATCACCCAGGGATCGTAGACGCGGAACACGTCGGGGGCCTGCTTGGCCTTGGACTGGGTAACGATCTTGGCAGGATATTGGGCCAGGGGGGTGGGCTCCGCCTCGATCGTGACCTCCGGATTGGCCTTCTGGAAGTCGGCCAAGAGGCTACGCCAGGCCGTTCCGCCCGGCTCCTCGGCGAGCTGCCAGTCGCCGTACCGGAGCGTCACCTTGGGCGCGGCCCCGTGCGTCCGAGTTGTGAAGAGCGGGATGGTCATGGCGGCGCCCACCGCCCCGGCCGCCTTGATGAACTGCCGTCGCGTGATTCCCTTGGACGTGACCTTACGCATGATGTCTTCCTCCATGACCTTTACGTGCTGCGTTGAAGAGCAAGGCGTCCTTCCGTTTATGACCTCGCCGACCGACCCTCGCGCGCCGGGCCTTTGAATAAGCTACGCGGGGCGAACGCGTTGCCACGGCGGCACACCCGCATTGCTCGTGGGCGTCAGTCGCGCCAGATAACGACCTTCCTCTTCCTGCCAGATGACCTCGCAGGATCAGCCGGCCTTCATGGCCCGCTCAGCAGGCAAGGCCAATGCCAGGAACAGCTAGCCCAGGGTCGGCCCCTTCTTTCCCTTGTACTCGAGGCGAAAACGCATCTCGCCGACGTAACGGCGCGCATCGCCGTCCGCCAGCAGCGGCCTGCACTAGGTCTCCTTGAGGTGGCGCCCCTTTTCGCCAAGTCCTCGGGCGACTGGACGATATCCGGCGGCTGCCCTTGGCCTGCCCCCACCGATTGGTCCACGATGAGGATAGTTCTGAGCGGCGGTTAACTATACCTCCGATCGCGGGGGCAGCGCAAGCGTGGGCCAGGATCGCGCCTCGGGAGCCGGGGCCGGTGGGACACTCGAAGCAGGGCCTTCCTGCCGTCGTCCATGAATATACTCGGATGTCTGCAGCGTATCGACTCGCAACCGAAGGGCCGAAGGGGTGCGAGTTGGCCCTGCCATGGAGTCGTAAGTACGGGACGTGGGGTACAAATTGTTGCGAGTTTCCGGACCGATCTTCATCCGGGTCTCGTTGGTTATGGGATTGACCGGCAACGGGGGCCCTACTTCAAGAGCCAGCCGCCTTAGACCGGACCGCGGGTTCGGATCCCGAGGGGGATCTGTAGGCTAGTGGCACAGGGTCTCACTTTCGAAACCCTGGGCAAGGCTGTCATTGCATAGACTGGTGGGAGAGGCCCTTGAGGCGATTCTCCAACACCGCATAAGGGTTGGGGCCGGGGGGCCGGACCCTACATTGTGCGCACTCGCCGGACTGGGAAACCCTGATGGGCCGGAGAGCGGAACTTTTATTGAGTCGCTGATGCAAATCCCGGGGGCGCTTTGGATTGCAGGCAAACACCAATTTGGAGTTTCGATTTACAGTCACAGCCTGAGACAGTCCGCCATGAGGGCTGGCTTCGCTATTGTTTTCGGTCTCGTCATCGTCTATGCCGTCGCCCCTCGCCGTCGAGCCGCCGCCTAACCCGGGCTCGCGAGCGGACGCGCCGACAAGCGGCGCGCCGCTCAACGCGAACGTTACATGGAAGCCATGGTCACTGTCTATTGCCTGTCGCCTGCCGAATGGAAGGACTGCTGAATTAGCCCTCCCTCGTTCTCGCCGTCCAATCGGACCTGAATGGCTTTCACCCCGAGCAGTCCATCCGGCTTCGTTTCCAGCGTGACGGTTCCGTCGACGCCCACCAGAATCCTGGCCGCCTCCTCCGCCACGGCCCCGCATTCGGGGCAGCGCATCGTCTCGAATTCTATTGGTCCTCCTCCGGCGTCAGGCGCTCCGTGATCCCCAGCGCCTCCCTGACCCCCTCGCGCAACCGCATCTCGATGGCCCCAAGGGCATGCGGAGGCGTGACGGGCGAGGATCCGCTTGACCCCAGGCAACACACCGGAGTAGCCTTCCAGTAGTAATTCATCGCCGCATCCGGGCAGAATCGGTGTTCGCGGGGGCGATCATCCCACCACGGTCCCGCGGGCCACCGTGGCTCCTTTGTTCGATCATTGCTATAGCCATTTTCCTTGGGAGGGACGTCGCGCCCAATCGGTCGTTCGGTTCCTCGCGGGAGGGAACCGCTGAGGTCTCAGTGTACGGCGTGAGATCGCTCGACCCCTCGCGGGGTTCTGGTGATCTGGCCCAACCCGGTGTACCGGGCTACCGAATGGGGCTGAGCATCTCGCGGAGAGGTAATTCGGCCGCTCGCAAGGTGACGAAAGTGGCAACGTCTCCATTACGGCGGGTGCAGTCAAAGCGTAACGCCGCGCCTCGAGGACGCAAGTACCTGCACCTGAGAGGCGAATGAGGATGCCACATGTCCAAGGCTGATTGTCATGCCCACATCATCGCCCCGGCGCAGTTTCCGTTTGCCGACGGGCCGGGATACAAGCCGCGCCCAGATGAGGTCGGTGATCGGCACGCCTTTGGGAAGACGTTGGCTGCCCACGGGGTGTCGCACGCCCTGCTCGTGCAGCCGAGTTGCTATGGAACCGATAATGCTGCGATGCTGGATGCGATGCGTGCCAATGGGGCGCGGATCAAGGGAATAGCGGTGGTGCCCCCGGATATTTCGGACCGGGACATACGCCGGCTGAAAGATGAAGGTGTGGTTGGCATCCGACTGAACCTGATGCGTGCGGATCCGGATGCGCTGACGCGACCTGAAACGAACGCGCTCTTGTCCCGGGTGAAGGCGGTGGGTTGGGTCGTGCAGGTCTACGCGACGGGCGATGTGTGGGCT
>Ga0187769_10001712_pt1 | contig 12580 bp, 9 predicted proteins | sample 0116_SJ02_MP02_1_FD_133140 | JGI IMG/M metagenome (GOLD analysis project Ga0187769, IMG submission 133140) | Tropical peat soil microbial communities from peatlands in Department of Meta, Colombia - 0116_SJ02_MP02_10_MG | ecosystem: Environmental > Terrestrial > Soil > Wetlands > Peat | place... | reverse complement strand
TTGCGCCGGCTGACGGGAGCAATGGCGGTGCTCGTTCCCGCCCTCGCCTGGGGCGCGGAGGCGCCCGTCCCCAACAAGGGCGACACCGCCTGGATGCTGACCTCCACCGCACTCGTGCTGCTGATGTCGGTGCCGGCGCTCGCGCTCTTCTATGGCGGCCTCGTGCGCACCAAGAACATGCTCTCGGTGCTCATGCAGGTGTTCGTCGGCTTCTCGCTCATCACCGTGCTGTGGTGCGTCTACGGCTACTCGCTCACCTTCACGCAGGGCAACGCGCTGATCGGGGGCGTGAGCCGCCTGTTCCTCAGCGGAACTTTCGACCCGCACACCGGCGCCTACTCGCTCGCGGGCACCTTCAGCCGTAATACCCCGCTCTATGAGCTCGTGTACGTGGCGTTCCAGGCGACCTTCGCCGCCATCACCTGCTGCCTGATCCTGGGCTCCCTCGTCGAACGCATGAAGTTCTCCGCGGTGCTGCTGTTTCTCACCCTGTGGTTCACCTTAAGCTACTGCCCCATCGCGCACATGGTGTGGTACTGGCCGGGACCGGATGCCTACACTTCCGCGGCCACGGCGGATGCGGTGAGCGCCACGGGGGGCCTCATCTGGCAGTGGGGGGCGCTCGATTTCGCCGGCGGCACGGTCGTGCACATCAATGCCGGCGTCGCGGGACTCGTCGGGGCTTTCGTGCTCGGCAAGCGCATCGGCTTCGGCCGCGAGCCGATGGCGCCGCACAGTCTCACCATGACGATGATCGGAGCCTCGCTCCTCTGGTTCGGGTGGTTCGGTTTCAACGCGGGCTCGGCGCTGGAGGCCAACGGCTCGGCCGCGCTCGCGTTCATGAACACCTATCTCGCCACCGCCTGCGCGGTGCTCTCGTGGATGAGCGCCGAGTGGCTGCTGAAGGGTAAGCCCTCGATGCTGGGTGCCGCCTCGGGTGCGGTCGCAGGGCTCGTCGCCATCACTCCGGCCGCCGGCAACGTCGGCATCCCCGGGGCGTTTGCGATCGGACTCACGGTCGGTGTCGTATGTCTGTGGGGCGTAACGGGACTGAAGCGGCTCCTCCGCGCGGACGATTCGCTCGATGTCTTCGGCGTGCATGCCGTGGGTGGCATCTTCGGTGCGCTCATGACCGGCATCTTCAACGCGCCGTTTCTCGGCGGCCCGGGCTCGGTGGACTACGTCACCGGCGCCACCAGCTACCCCGGCGTGTGGCACCAGTTCTTCATCCAGCTGAAGGCGGTATGCCTGGTATTCGTGTGGACCGGCGCCGTCGCCTTTCTCGCCTTCTATCTCGTGAAGAAGCTCATCGGATTGCGCGTGCCCGAGGAGGACGAGCGCGAGGGGCTCGACATCACCTCTCACGGCGAGCGGGCGTACGACCTCTGAGCCGCGGGTCGGCAGTGGCGCATCGGGGCCTCTTTTCTATAAGGTAGGCCTCTCCGCGGGCGTGGCCTGCGGCGGGTGTGACCGAGTTCAAAGGTTCTCCCGCCCGGGAGCGGCCATACTGCCCGCGCCGGAGGCGTGCCATGCTGCGACGTATATCCTTCACCGCCCTGATCCTCGCCGGAGCGTTCACGCTCGCCCGGGCGGACGTCTACCGCTGGATTGACGAGCACGGCCAGGCGCACTACAGCGATCAATGGGTACCGGGCTCGGAAGTCATCAGGACGGGCAAGGCGCATCCTGCGGGTGCGGAAGCGGCGGCGCAGTCCGCGGATCTGAGGACTCTCACGGCGGGCGCCAACCGCGCCTCCGCGGAGGTGAGCAACCAGGAGAACGCCCGGGCCGTCCAGCAGGATGTGGCACGGACGCGCGACGCGCAGTGCAAGGCCGCCAAGGACCGCTACCTCCAGGCGATCGAGTCACGCCGGATCTACAAAGAGGACAAAGGCGGCAACCGCACCTACATGTCGGATGAGGATGCGGATGCGTACCGCGAGATGGCCCGCAAGGCGGTGCAGGACCGCTGCGGCAGCGTGCCGGAGTTCAATCCCAACGCCCCGATCCCCGAGCCGCAGCCGATCGAGGTCAAGCCCATTCCCGAGCCGAAGGTCAACCCGGCGGAAGCGACCTCGCCGTAAAAGCCCTATAGTGGCGGCTCGCGGCGCTCGGCCGCGTGGCGTGGTATCGCTACGATGCGCGTAGGTTTTGTCGGGCTCGGCGCCATGGGGATGCCCATGGCTCGTAACCTCCACCGCGCGCAGCTGCTCGGTGCGGTGTGGAATCGCACCGCGGACAAGGCGCGTGCGCTTGCTGCCGAGCTCGGTATCGGCTCCCCCGCGACGCTCGCGGAGCTGGCGGCAATGAGCGATGCGGTGGTCTCGTGCGTGTCGGCGGACGCGGATGTGCTCGCAGTCGTCGGCGCACTCGCGCCGGCGCTGCGCTCCGGGACCCTGGTGCTCGACTGCTCCACCGTGAGCGCCGAGACCGCGCGCCAGGCTGCGGCGGCGCTCGCACCGCGCGGCGTCGAGTTCCTCGACTGCCCGGTGAGCGGCGGCGTCGAGGGTGCGCGCGAGGGCACGCTCGCGATCATGGCGGGCGGTGAGCCCGCGGCGTTCGCGCGCGCCCAGCCGATCCTCGCGGCGCTCGGCCGCACGATCACTTACTTTGGTCCCACGGGCGCGGGCGAGGCCGCAAAGGCCACCAACCAGATCATGTGCGCGGGCATCATCGAAGCGGTTGCCGAGGCGATGGCGTTCGCGCGCGCACAGGGGTTGCCGCTCGATAAGCTGATCGAGACCCTCGGCAAGGGCGCGGGCTCCTCCTGGTACTTCGTACACCGCGCGCCCAACATGGTGCGCGGCGCGTATCCGGCAGGCTTCCGCGTGCGGCTGCACGAGAAGGATCTGCGCATCTGCCACGACATGGCCGCGCGCTTCGGGGTGGCGCTGCCGGTCGTGGAGCGCATGCTCGGCGAGTACGCCGAGCTCGTGGCGCGCGGCTACGGCGATGAGGACATCTCCGCCACCTTCCGGCTGAAGGCCGAGCTCTTCGAGCGCACCAACATCATGAGCGCGCCCGCGCGCCGCGACACATGAGCCGCGACGGCGGCGACAGCCGGGCGTTCTACCTTCCGGATTTCTGCACCCCGCGCACCACGCTCGCCATCGTCCTGATCGTCGAGCTCACCGCATTCGTGCTCAGCCTCGCACGGCAGACGGCGAGCGACTTCTGGGGCGACCTGGTGCGCACTTCGATGTTCCTGCTGTGGATCGGGCTCAGCGGGGCGGCGCTCCTGTGCGCGCTGCGCGCCCGGCTAGCACGGCTCACCGAGGCCGCGGGCTCGGCCGCCGTGCTGGCCCTGATCGCGGCGCTGGTCGCCGGAATTTCACTATGCGCCTGGGCGCTCGGCCGCAGCCATCTGGTAATCGACGCCGGCGGCGCGCCGCTCTTTCCGCGCGAGTGGCGCAGCTTCACCCTGCGCAACGTCTGGATCTCGCTCGTCGTGACCGGGCTCGCGCTGCGCTACTTCTATGTGGCGCACGAGTGGCGGCAGAACGTCGAGCTGCGCGCCGCGGCGCGCGTGCATGCGCTGCAGGCGCGCATCCGGCCACATTTCCTGTTCAACAGCATGAACACCATCGCCGCGCTCACGCGCAGCAACCCGCCGCGCGCGGAGGCCGCGGTCCAGGACCTCGCGGACCTGTTCCGTGCCACGCTGAGCGAGAAGCGCAACACCATCACGCTCGCCGAGGAGCTCGAGGTGGCGCGCACCTACCAGCGCATGGAGCAGCTGCGGCTCGGCGACCGGCTGCAGGTGGAGTGGAAGACCGATGCACTGCCGGCGAATGCGCTCGTGCCAGGTCTCATGATCCAGCCGCTGCTCGAGAACGCCATCTACCACGGGATCGAGCCGCGCGCCGCGGGCGGCACAGTCACGATCTCGGGTGAAGTCTCCGGCGGTCAGGTCACCATCGTGGTGCGCAACCCGATCGAGGCCAACCCCTCCCTGGCCACCCGCGATGGCAACCGCCTGGCGCTTGCCAACATCCGCGAGCGGCTCTCCCTCATGTACGGGGAGCGGGCGCTGATCAAGTCCGGGCGCTTCGACGACGAGTTCATCGTGACGCTGCGCTTCCCGCTGATCGAAAAGCCCGCGGCGCAAAACGCCTGAGAGCCGATGAGCTCGCCGGCGCGGCTGAAGGTCCTCATCGTCGATGACGAGCCGCCGGCGCGCGAGCGACTGCGCAGCCTCCTGGCGGAAATCCCCGGCGTCGAGGTGGCGGGCGAGGCGGTGAACGGCCAGGAGGCGCTCGCGCACATCCACGAGCTCAACCCCGATGTGCTGCTCCTCGATGTGCGCATGCCGGGCATGAGCGGGCTCGAGGTCGCACGGCACCTGAACGTGCTGGAGGAGCCGCCGGCGGTGATCTTCACCACCGCCTACGATGAGTACGCGGTGGAAGCGTTCGCGGCGCAGGCGGCAGGGTATCTGCTGAAGCCGGTGCGCCGCGAACAGCTCGCCGCCGCGCTCGCGCATGCCGGTCGCCTCACCCGTGCGCAGCTCCAGAAGCTCGCCGCCGCCGCCGGCGCCACCGCGCGCCGCAGCCACATCGCCGCGCGCCGCCGCGAAGGCCTGCGGCTCATTCCCATCGAGGAGGTGCAGTACTTCCTCGCCGACCAGAAGTACACCACGGTCGGCCACGTGAACGGCGAGGACCTGATCGAGGATTCGCTGCGGCTGCTCGAGAGCGAGTTCGGGGCGGCGTTCGTGCGCATTCACCGCAATGCGCTCATCGCCGTGAAGCACCTTGAGCGCATCGAGCGCAATGCCGCCGGCCAGTACTTCGTGCGGCTGCGCGGCTGCACCGAGCCGCTGCAGGTGAGCCGGCGCATGGCGGGAGAGCTCAAGGAGCGCTTCAGGATCTAGGTGGGCTGGACCTAGTCCTCGCCGCCTCGGAGGATAGTGAACAACCTTGTTCACTATCGCTCGAAGCACCCCAACGGAAGCCGGGCTGCGCCGCGAGCCCGGCTCAGTGTCCGATCGGCAGCAGTCCCTTCTCCACGAGCACCGGAGGATGGCGATGATGCGTCCCCTGCTCCCAGGCATAGGCGAAGCCGAGCAGGTCCCCGTCCCGGAAGGGGCCCCCCGAAAACTCCATACCGAATGGCAGTCCGCTCTCATAGAAGCCGCCAACTACGACCACGGCGGGAACTCCGAGCATGTTCACCCAGCTGGTCGCCGAATGCGGTCCGTCGGTGACCTGGCCATACTGCGGCATCGTCTCATCGACCGGCGGCATCTGGCTCGCAGGATAGACGTAGCCGTCGAGGTGCAGCCGATCCATGGTGTCGAGGTACTCCTTAAGCGTACGCCGGCGCGGGCCGAAGTAGTTGCGCTCGGCGTCCGGGTCCGTTTCCAGCATGCGCTGCCTGATCTTGATGTCCCCGTACTCGAATTCGGCTTTGCCCGGCTCGGTGCCAATCATCGGCGCACCGAGCGGCGCGCCCATCACCCGCTCGTATTCGGCGCTCGAGCGGTACTCCGCGGGGCCGAAGTTTTTCAAAAAGAGATCCGTGCCCTCGCGCCCGTAGGGATAGGTGCTCACCCGGGCCGCCATCTTCGCAAAGCTCGCCGGCAGCACCGAGTCATCCATGACGACCGTGGCGCCGAGCGAACGTAACTCCTCGATTGCTTTCATGAAGGCCGCACGCGTGCGCGGATCGAGCGCCCATGCCTCCTCGTCGGCGTGCTTGGCCGCCGCCCCGTCTGGCACTACCGCGGGCGTGCCGCGAAAGGGTATCCCCACGCCGGCGAGAATGAATGCCGGCACACCGAAACGTCTGCCCTTGAGCGCGTCGGCCTTGAGATATTGCGTATAGGGTCCGGGCTGCCCCTTCGCAGCCGAGCCCTGGGTAACCGGATCGAGCGGGTCCTCGCCCGCCATCACACCGAGGGCGATGGCGGCATCCGTCACGTTGCGCGCGATGGGCCCGGTGTTGTCAAGCAGCCAGTCGAGCGGGGCGATGCCGGCGATGCTCACGAGTCCGCGAGTCGGGAACACGCCGATGACCGCGCTGGTCGCGGACGGCATGCGGATCGAATTGCCGGTGTCGGTGCCGTTACCGAGCACGGCGAGATTGGCGGTCACCGCCGTGACCGTCCCACCGGAGGAGCCGCCGGGGGAGAAGCGCACGTCGTAGGCATTGCCGGTGCGGCCGAAGGAGCTGCTGCGGTTGGTGTCGGAGTTGGCGAAGTCCGGCATGTTGGTGTGACCCAGGATGATCGCGCCCGCGGCGCGCAGGCGGGCGACGATCGTGGCATCGCGCGGCGCAACGAGCTCGTGGCCGGGCACGACAAACCCTTCCCAGCCATCTGTCGTCACCTTGCCCTGGATGCTGGTGTTGGCCTTGATGACGATGGGCACTCCCCACAATGGGCCGTGCACGGTTTTTGCCTCTGCGTCCTCGCGTGCCGCGAGCGCCCGGGCGTCCGCATCGAACACCTGCTCGACCGGCCGGTAGATGCCGTTGTAGCGGGCAATGCGGGCGAGGTACCAGTCGACGACCTGCGCGATGGTGTACCTGTGCTCGTCGTAATAGCGGTGCAGCTGGGGGATGGTGACCTCCATCAGGTCCCGATCCATGCCGCTCGTTGAAGCCGCCGGAGGCTCGGCCGCAGAGACGAGCGCCGGGCTCACCGCACACAGGCCGACCACAAGCTGAAGGATTCGGGCTTTCAACACCGGCGGGCCTTTCGGGCTAGGGGCGCGGCTGGGGGCGCGGCTGGGGGGCGCGACAGCATAGTCGATTCGAGCTTCGCCAACAGGTCTGTGGCGAATCTGCAACAACTTAGCGACCGCTCTTCGACTTGCATCTGTATGTATAGTAACGTAATAACGTCGGCGTCCCGCGAGCGGGCTCATTCAGGCGACAGTTACAGGGGAAGCAATGCCATGATCTCGAGAACAGCAACGGTCAGGATCGCCCAGGCGATCGCGATGGCACTGGGGCTGGCGCTGATCGACGGCGCCTACGCCGCCGATGCCACGAGCGGTGAGTCCACCGGGGATCAGCTCCAGGAAGTGGTCGTCACGGCGGAGAAGCGCACTTCCACCGTTCAGGAGACGGCCGCGAGCATCACCGCGGTGTCCTCGGAAGACATCGCAGCCCGCGGAATCGTGGACTTCAATTCCCTCGCCCAGTCGGTACCCGGCATCTCCATGCGTACGGCCGGCCCCGGCCAGACCGAATTCGAAATGCGCGGCCTGAACTCCGCTGGCGGCAACACCTCGCAGGTCGGCTTCTATCTCGACGAAACGCCGTTGTCGTCGCCTGCCTCGGCGCAGCTCGGCAAGGAAGAGATCGATCCGACGCTCTATGATCTGAATAGAGTCGAAGTGTTGCGCGGTCCCCAGGGCACCCTGTACGGCTCGAGCTCGATGGGCGGTACGGTGAAGCTCGTGCCGAATGCTCCGCAGCTCGGCACGTTCGCGACCTCGGGTGAAGCGGACATGGGTTACACGGGCTCCGGTGGCGGCTACAACCAGAAGCTCAACGGCATGGTGAACCTGCCGATCGGCGACACCATCGCGGTACGCATCGTCGGATCGGAGCTCTCCGACAGTGGCTGGATCAAGCGCCTGGTCCTGGCGGATGGTGCCCCGATCGACACGGGAGGCTACACACCCGCCGCCGCGCGCCCGGCCGGTTTCTACACCTACCCGCTCGCGGAGACGATCGATGGCGCGAACACCACGACCATCGACTCGGCGCGCATCTCGCTCCTGTGGAAGCCGATGGACAACCTGGCGATCACGCCGATGGTGATGTACCAGCTGACCCGGCAGGCTGCCCCGGATGCCGTGGACGTGAACGGCGATCCGACGCACCCGAGCACGCCCTCCACCGAGGCGCACTGGGAAATCTTCGATTCGCCCGAGCCGCAGCAGGACAAATTCACCCTCGGGAGCCTGAAGGTCGAATACCAGGCGCCAGGCTTCACGATCACCTCGGCCACCGCCAACTGGGCGCGCAGCACGCTGGTGTCGCAGGACAGCACCGAGGAGAACGGTCTGCCTTTCCAGGGTGCCGCGGGTCCCGGCTCCTTCATGCAATACGACTTTGGTATCTCGGCGGCGGGCATTCCGCTCGGCATCGGGCCGTCGGGTCCCGCCCCCAACGGGCCGGCGGTAACCGAGAAGGACTCGACGCGGCAGTTCACCGAGGAGCTGCGCGCCACCTCGACCGGCACGGGTCCCTTCCAGTGGATCCTCGGCTACTTCTACCAGGATCTGTTTTCCGAGTGGGACGAGTGGGCCATCGCGCCGCAGGCGACGCCGATATTCGGCGGCCCGAATCTCTATGTGGACTACCAGCCGCAGACCATCACGCAGAACGCGGAGTTCGGTGAGGCCTCCTGGGCATTCACTTCCGCTCTCAAGGGCACGGTGGGACTACGCCACTACCACTACAGCCTCGCCCAGACGAACGAGGAATACGGCGTGTTCACCGTGATTGGTAATGGAACCACCACTGCCTACAACACCGCGTTCTCGAACAGCGCAAGCGGCACCGACCCGAAGTTCGATCTGAGTCTGCAGGCCACCCCGGACGTGCTGCTGTATGCCACGGCCGCGAAGGGCTTTCGTCTCGGTGGCGTGAACCAGCCGATTCCGGTGGCTCTGCCGCCGAACCCCAACGAGGCGCTCACGGGTAACGAATGCGGCCTGCAGCAGAAAGTGCTGCTGATCCCCGCCTCGCAATGCTTCATCGGGCCTCAGACCGGGCTCCTGCTGCAGGCGCCCGCCGCCTACTCCTCGGACTCGGTGTGGAACTACGAAGTCGGCGAGAAATCGGAGTTGCTGGATAAGCACCTGATCCTCAACGTCTCGGCTTACTACGAGCGCTGGACCAACCCGCAGATCGCGACCAACCTGGCCGGATTCGGCATCACCGCCAACGGCGGCAATGCGCGGATCTACGGACTCGAGGCGGAGATGCAGGCGCTGTTGACCCGCGAGTGGACCTTCGGGCTCAACGTCGGTTACACGAATGCGGAGTTCACCGAGGCGAGCTCGATCACCGGCTACCCCTCAGGGTACAACGTCCCCGACATCCCGGACGTCACGGCGTCGGCGAACCTGCGGTGGAAGCACCCGCTGACCAGCAATCTCTCGCTGGTCGGAACACTCGAGGGCGACTACGTCGGCACTCGCACGGATGCCCCGTACGGCCAGACCGTATCGCTCCTCAACATCAACACGTATCTCATTCACTTGCCGGCCTACGCGTTGGCCAATGTGCGCCTCGGGCTCGCCGCGGATCGTTGGACCGCCGCCCTGTACGTGAACAACCTGACCAACAAGCAAGCGCTGCTCGATCCGCAGCCGCAGATCGACTTGCAGTCGGTTGCCTTCGTACGCTATCTGGTCAATCGGCCGATCACCGCAGGCCTCGATTTCACTTTCAGGTTCCAGTAACCACGGCGGGAGCGCCCGGGATCTCCGGGCGCTCCCCGCCGGCCGCGGCTGCGATCCGCGCCTACAGGATGTAGCGGCTCAGGTCCTCGTCGGTGACGAGCTTGCCCAAGTGATCATCGACGTACCTGGCGTCGATCCGCACGCGGCCCCCGCCGTTCGCCTTCTGCTCTGAGGCTTCATAGGAGACGGTCTCGAGCAGCCGCTCCATCACCGTGTGCAGCCGCCGCGCGCCGATGTTCTCGGTGCGCTCATTCACCTGGCAGGCGATCTCGGCGATGCGGCGCACGCCATCTGCCGCAAACTCCACCTCGACGCCTTCAGTCGCCATCAGTGCCTGGTACTGCGCGGTGAGCGAGGCGTCGGGCTCGGTGAGGATGCGCACGAAGTCATCGACCCCGAGGGAGTCGAGCTCGACGCGGATCGGCAAGCGCCCCTGGAGCTCGGGGATCAGATCCGAGGGCTTGGAGAGACTGAAGGCGCCGGAGGCGATGAACAGCACGTGATCGGTCTTCACCGGGCCGTACTTGGTGGCGACGGTGGAGCCCTCGACCAGCGGCAGCAGATCCCGCTGCACGCCCTCGCGCGAGACGTCCGCGCCGATCGTCTCCTGGCGGCGCGTTACCTTGTCGATCTCATCGATGAACACGATGCCGTTCTGCTCGGCATTGGCGAGCGCGCGGATCTTGAGCTCATCCTCGTTGATGAGCTTGCCGGCCTCCTCCTCAGTCAGCAACTTGAGCGCATCGCGGATCTTGACCTTGCGCGTGCGGGTGCGGTTGCCGCCCAGGTTCTGGAACATCGCCTGCAGCTGCTGCTGCATCTCTTCCATCCCCGGGGGTGCCATGATCTCGACGCCGGAGCTCATGGCGCGCAGCTCGATCTCGATCTCGCGATCGTCGAGCTCGTGCTCGCGCAGCATCTTGCGGAATTTCTGCCGCGTCTCCGAGTCGCGCGCCGGCGCGGGCTCATCGGTGGAGAAGCCCATCATGCGCGGCTTCGGCAGGAGGGCATCGAGCACGCGCTCCTCCGCCGCATCGAGCGCCCGCTCGCGCACCTTGGCCATCTCCTGCTCGCGCGTCATCTTCACTGCGACATCGGCGAGCTCCTTGACGATGGAGTCCACGTCGCGCCCGACGTAACCGACCTCGGTGAACTTGGTGGCCTCGACCTTGACGAAGGGCGCATTGGCGAGCTTGGCGAGGCGCCGTGCGATCTCGGTCTTGCCGACGCCGGTCGGGCCGATCATGAGAATGTTCTTGGGCGTGATCTCCTGGCGCAGCGGCTCCTGCACCTGCATGCGGCGCCAGCGGTTGCGCAGCGCGATCGCGACCGCACGCTTGGCTGCGTCCTGGCCGACGATGTGCTTGTCGAGCTCCTGGACGATCTGCCGCGGTGTTAGGGATGACATGAGCTATCAGACCTTGCCGCCGGCCCGGGCGTTCAGTTCCTCGATCACGACGTTTCGGTTGGTGTAGATGCAGATCTCGGCGGCAATCGCCAGTGCGCGCTCGACGATGCTCTTCGCATCGAGCTGCGAGTTCTCGAGCAGCGCCCGCGCGGCGGCGAGCGCGTACTGTCCGCCGGAGCCGATGGCGGCGACGTCGTAGTCCGGCTCGATCACATCGCCGTTGCCCGAGATCACGAACAGCTTCTCCGGATCCCCGACCAGCAGCAGCGCCTCGAGACGCCGCAGATACCGGTCCGAGCGCCAGTCCTTGGCGAGCTCGATCGCCGCGCGCGTGAGGTTGCCATACTTCTCGAGCTTCCCCTCGAAACGCTCAAACAGCGTGAAGGCATCCGCCGTGCCCCCGGCAAAGCCCGCGAGCACCTTGTCGTTCGCGAGGCGGCGTACCTTGCGGGCGTTGCCCTTCATGACCGTGTTGCCGAGGGTGACCTGGCCGTCACCGCCCAAGGCAATGGCGCCGCTGCGGCGTACGCCGAGGATGGTAGTGCCGTGGGGGTCAAAACCCGGAGTTGCGGTCATGAGAGCTCAAGCCTTGCGGCGCGCGCGCGGATGGGTAGCGTCGTAAATGCGGGCCAGGTGCTGGAAGTCAAGATGGGTGTAGATCTGGGTGGTGGAGATATCGGCATGCCCCAGGAGCTCCTGCACCCCGCGAAGCTCGCCACTCGATTCGAGCAGGTGCGAGGCGAAAGAGTGCCGGAACAGGTGCGGATGCACGTGCACGCTGAGCCCCTGGCGGCGCGCCCAATAGTCCACCCGGATCTGCACCGCACGCGCCCCGAGCCTCCGGCCCGAGCGTGCGACAAAGAGCGCGGATTCACCGGATGCCGCGAGCCCCGGGCGGTCCTTGAGCCACGCCCGCAGCGCCTCCACCGCGGCGCGACCGACGGGAACGATGCGCGCCTTGCGGCCCTTGCCGAGAACGTGCACCACGCGGTCCCGCAGGTCGACGCTGCTGACATCGAGCGCCACGAGCTCCGCCAGCCGCAGCCCCGAGGAGTACAGGAGCTCCATGATCGCCCGGTCGCGCGTGCTCAGGGGTTCGGTCGCGGGGATCTCCAGCAGGCGCGCCATCTGATCCGCATCGAGCGTGTCGGGCAGGCGCCGCGCGGCCTTCGGCGCACGCACGGCGTGCGCGGGGTTGCCGGTCACGCGCGAGCTGCGGCGCCGGCCGGTGGCGCCCGCCGCGGCCGCGGCCGGAGCCTCGCGCAGGAGAAAAGCATAGAAGCTGCGCACCGCGGAGAGCCGCCGCTGGATGCTGCGGGGACTCAGGCCGCCGGCGTGGGAATGGGCGGCGAAGGTGCGCACGTGCTGGGTATCGAGAGCGCTCCAGTCGTCAATCTTCATGCGATCACAGAACTTCACCAGCGCGGCGAGATCGCGCGCATAGCTCGAATCGGTATGCGCGGAGAGCCGCCGCTCGGAGGTGAGATAGCGGCGGAAGCGGGCCACCCACTCGAGCGCCGCGGGAGTCACGGCCCCTGCGACCTTGAGCCGTCAGCCCGGGGAGCCGCCGGTGAGGGAATCCGCGATCAGCTCGCCCATGTGCGCGAGGAACTCGGTGCTCATGCCGGGGTGAAAGCGGTCGCGGTCGGCGCTGCCGAGCGCGAGGAGGCCGATCGAGCCCTTCTCACCGAGCGGCACGAGCGCGACCGACGCCATCTCGAGACCTTCGGGACCGAACAGGAACTCG
>Ga0187769_10001711_pt1 | contig 12585 bp, 10 predicted proteins | sample 0116_SJ02_MP02_1_FD_133140 | JGI IMG/M metagenome (GOLD analysis project Ga0187769, IMG submission 133140) | Tropical peat soil microbial communities from peatlands in Department of Meta, Colombia - 0116_SJ02_MP02_10_MG | ecosystem: Environmental > Terrestrial > Soil > Wetlands > Peat | place... | reverse complement strand
TGGTCGATGGCGCGGTGGTGATGATCGAGAACATCGTCCGCCACATGGGCGCCAGCGACGGAACGAAAACTCCTGCAGAAAAAATTGCGGATGCTTCTCACGAGGTTCAGCGGCCGGTTTTTTATGCCATTGCCATCATCATCACCGCCTACCTGCCGATTTTCACTCTGCAGCGCGTCGAAGGCCGGCTCTTTCACCCCATGGCCTGGACCGTGGCATTTGCCCTCTTGGGAGCGCTGATTTTTTCCATGGTCATTGCGCCGGTGCTGGCCAGCTTCGCCTTCCGGAAGGGAGCGCAGGAATGGCGAAATCCCGCCATGCAGCTTTCCATCAAGTATTACCGGAGCGCGGTTCGCTGGGCCATTCGCCGGCGCGCGCTCACCGTGGGTGCGGGCGTGCTCGGCCTTTTCGTGGCCATCTATCTGGCATTCAGCAACGTCATCGGCTCCGAATTTCTTCCTCATCTGGATGAAGGCGCTCTTTGGGTTCGCGGTACGCTGGCGCCCAGCACCGGGCCGGATGAAGGCATCCGCGTCTCCAACCAGGCCCGGATCGTGCTTTGTTCTTTCCCCGAAGTTCCCCAATGCACCAGCCAAACCGGGCGGCCGGACGACGGCACCGATACCACCAGCTTTTTCAATACCGAGTACTTCGTCGACCTGAAGCCCAAAGAAGAGTGGCGTCCGGTCTTTCACGAAAACAAAGACGAAGTGATCGCCGCCATGCAGCGCGAGCTCGACAAAATCCCCGGCGTGGTATGGGGTTTTTCTCAGCCCATCGAAGACAACATGGAGGAAGCGGTCAGCGGCGTGAAGGGTGAGCTGGCCACCAAAGTTTACGGCGACGATTTGAGGGTCCTCGAAGCCAAGAGCGATGAGATCGCCACTATCATGCGCGGAATCAAGGGAATCGAGGATCTCGGAATTTTTCGAGTACTGGGCCAGCCCAATCTGGATTTCAGCGTGGACCGAGAGGCAGCCGCCCGTTATCAGATCAACGTCGCCGATGTGCAGGATGCGATTCAGACCGCGGTGGGCGGTAACGCGCTCACCCAAGTCCTGCAAGGCGAGGCGCGATACGATCTGGTCATGCGCTATCTTCCGCAATACCGGGACACGCGGGAAGCAATCATGAACATTCGACTGCTGTCGCCCTCCGGGGAGCGCGTGTCGCTGGCACAGTTGTGCAAGATCAAGACGGTGGACGAGGGCTCCGAAATTTATCGCGAAGGCAACCAGCGCTATGTTGCCATCAAGTACAGCGTCCGCGGCCGCGACCTGGGCGGCGCCGTGGAAGAGGCCATCGATAAGGTCAACCGGCAGGTCAAACTGCCCGTCGGATATCACATCGACTGGGAAGGCGAATACCAGAGCAAGAAGCGAGCCGATGAGCGCCTGCTGATCGTTCTCCCCATTACCATTCTCATCATCTTCGTCATCCTCTATACCATGTTCAAATCGTTCAAGTGGGCTCTGCTGATTCTGGCCAACGTGGCCATGGCCCGCATCGGCGGCCTGCTCGCTCTTCTAATCACAGGTACCAACTTCAGCGTTTCCTCGGGCGTAGGCTTCCTGGCTCTGTTCGGAGTGTCCGTGCAAACCGGAGTCATCATGCTGGAGTACATTAACCAGCTCCGCGCCCGGCGCTTCACCATCGAGGACGCGGCCGTCGAAGGCGCAGTCTTACGCCTGCGGCCCATCATGATGACGATGCTGGTGGCAACCTTGGGACTTCTGCCGGCGGCGCTTTCGCACGCCATCGGCTCCGACTCACAGCGCCCATTCGCCATTGTGATCGTCGGCGGTCTGATCGCAGACCTGGTCATGAGCATCTTCCTGCTGCCCACGCTGTATGTATGGATCGCCGGCGAGCGCGATGTGCTGCCCGCAGCCGAATCGAGTTTTGCCGAAGGTGAGCACGAGGATTAGTCTCCGGATTGTGTTGCTAGGTACGCTTTCCTGGAACCGGCCCGTGCCCGAAAAACCCGGCCTGCGCGTTGAAGAAAGAAGCGGCAGCCCGCCAGCCTACGTGTTCGGTTTTCGTAACAAAACTGAGCTATGGAATTTTTTCGGGTGTTTTTGTGATATGGGAAATAGGCCCATTGAAACCGGGCGGAGAAGGGGATTATGCTATGAACGCTCGTGTCTGCGCAGTTGTTATCGCCATGGCCGCAGTTTCGGTTACGCTTGCATTTCTCCCCCGCGCGCATGCGCAGGGGGGGCCTATGCCCATCGGACAAGTAAGTGCAGTGACCCCGCTTAAAACCTGCCCTTCTGGCTTCTACAGCCCGGCACCACCTGCCACGCAGACGGTCTGCTATTCGGCCGCGGTGGACTGCCCCAATACCAATTCGATTTGGTTCACCTTCAGCTACGTCGTTCCGGCGAACCCTATAGGGACGATCGCGATTTTCAGCAGCGCAGGAGGCACGTCTCCCAGCACGGACGGCGGGAACGACGAGGATTTCGCCATGGATTACTACAACGCCAATTACGCCGTCATTCAGAGCGCCTGGGGCTATGACTGGGAGGACACAAACGGACTGGTCCCCATCGCCAACCAACAATACAACATCCTGAATGCAGCCTGCCGCCCTGCAACCCTGCTCAGCTACATCGATTCGAACGTTAATTTTCACGTGTCGGGGAAGCCTGTGTGCGCTCAAGGGTCGAGCGCCGGTTCGGGCGGAATTGGCTATGGGCTGACCTGGTACAACACAGGCAGCTTTCTCACCAATGTCGAGTTGCTTTCGGGGCCCGTATTCAGCAATATCAAGGCGGGCTGCCAGGTGGGGAACTCTGCCGCAACCTGCGAGAATATGTGCTCCTCGGCAGCGTGCGGCGGCGGGTCGGGGGTATGCGGAACGCAGTCCTGTATCAACGGCAGCGCCTTCAAGTGCTCTCCGGGAACCCTCAACGAAGTGGCCGCGAGCCCGTGGACCGGCGATCCCCACTACATCGACGGCTATGCCAGAGCCGTTCAGAACTGGACTGGCAGTCTCACACCGGCGTGCAACAATTCTCAAGGCCAGTCGACAGGTGGCAACGACCCCACCTGGTTGGCCATGAGCATTGTCAACGGGCAGGGCGGGACATTTACCTACGGCAGCGGATTCCAAGGGATGGGAGGTTGGCTCTGCTATAGCAACCAGACCAGCGGCGGCTCCTGTGGACCGGCGTGCCCCAACAACTCCGGACCGCAGGGCGAGATATTCTACGATCAGTTCAGCGCCTCGAATAGCGGCGGAGTCAACGGCTACATAATCACCGGCATTCAGCAGTGCAGCGGCGCCGAAGGCGTGGCCGCCACCGGCAGCTACGACCCCGACTTTCCTAATCAGGGAGAGTCGGGCAAGACCGCGATCGAGAATCATATGGAACAGTTTTGCGCGCCACAGCAGTAGGAGAATCGGACATGGCCTACAACGATTACCTGGGGGCTGTTCCAAGATCGGGATTGCTGGCGCTCTGCGGCATCCTAGCCAGCTCCTGCCCCCTTTGGGCACAGTTCGAGACCAGACTCAGTGGGCCCACCTTGCAAACTCCGAACTCGGTTATCGTGGGGGACTTCAACCGGGACGGCAATGCGGACATGGCGATAGCGGCACCCGAGGGCGGCAAGCTTTCCGTGTTCCTGGGAAACGGCAACGGGACGTTTGATGCTGCGGTGAACTATGGGGCAGGGACCAATCCTGGCTTCGTGGTCACCGCGTCCTTCAGGGATAATCGAGACCTAGACCTTGCAGTAGCGAATGGCCAAATTGGAGGCAACAACATTGCGGTTCTGCTGGGGAACGGGAACGGCACATTTGTCTCCGCGCAATTCTATAACGCACCCGGGCTGGTTAATGGGATAGCGGTGGGTGACTTCAACAGCGATGGTAAGCCAGACCTAGCCAGCATTAGCTACGTAGACGCGGGCATTCCCCGTGCGAGCGTCTTTCTGGGTAACGGCGACGGCACGTTCCAGCCTGCCATCAACACGCAAACGTCCGCCACACCCGTAGCGCTGGCGGTCGGCGATTTCAACGGCGACGGCAAGCTGGACCTGGCAGTGGCAGAGAACAATGTGGGATCGAGCCAGGTGGAAATTCTTCTCGGGAACGGTGACGGCACGTTCCGGGCGGGGTCGACCCTCGCAATCGGGCCGCTTATTAGCTCCATCGCGGCCGCCGACCTTCGTAATGACGGAAAACAAGATCTGGTGGCGGCTGCCAGCGAAGGAATAGGCGTTTATGTAATGCTTGGCAACGGCGACGGGACCTTCCAAAACCCCGTCGCCTACCCCGACCCCGGAGCCTTCTGGGTGACGACGGCGGACCTGAATGGCGATAAGAAGCTCGACCTTGCGGTGGCAAATTTCGGCGGACCCTTGGTGGCTGGGGCAGCGGTTCTCCTAGGCAACGGCGACGGAACCTTCCAGCCAGCCGCATTCTACCCCATAGGAAAAATCGCCAGAAGCATCGCCGTTGGCGACTTTAATAACGATACGATGCCGGATCTGGTCGTCCCAGACTGGGATCATGGTGATTTCGTCGAGCTGCTCAATACCGGCGTAGCCAGTTTCTCGCCGACCAACCCGGTCAGCTTCGCCACGCAACTTGTGGGCACAACCAGCGCCGCGCGAGCTGTGACGCTTACGAACACGGGTGCGACCGCCCTCACCATCTCCTCCATGCAGACCAGCGGCCCGTTCACTACCAAATCAAGCTGCGGCTCCAGCGTGGCGGCGGGCGCGAAATGCCAGCTCAATGTCACCTTCTCGCCTACATCGCAAGGCGAAAAGTCCGGACTCATCACTTTGCACGATAGCGCTTCATCCAAGCCGCAGGTCATCGAACTGAACGGCATTGCCACGGTGGCCGAGGTGCAGCCGGGGTCGTTGAACTTCGGTACGCAGCAGGTGGGAACCAAAAGCGCGCCGCAGCCGGTAACGCTGACCAACACCGGCAGCACTGCGATGAGCATCACTCAGATCACCGTCTACGAGCTGAACTATACGGACTTTCTGGAGACAAACAACTGCCCTTCGTCGCTCCCGGCGAGGAGCAGTTGCACCATCAACGTGACCTTCACGCCGGTTAAGAAGGGAGCCCGCACGGCAACGCTCTATATCACGGACAGCGGCGGCGGCAGCCCGCAGAAGGCATCCCTCTCCGGGGTCGGCGAACAGTAGCCAACGGGTTCCGAGTCCTCAGGGTGGGGGGAAGGATCAAACAGCGGTGGGTGAAAAAATAAAGATTCCGAGGTGGTGTTGTGTCCGTTCCTCTCGGCCAGTAGCCCGCGTTAGACCCTTGCTTGGCCTGCTATCGCAGCTTCCCATGCGGGCTGCCGCACGCGATCTTCACTCGGGCCCCAGGCTCACCGCCAACCGGGTAAACCTACTCAACGCCTCGGAACTCTATCCCGCCTTTAACCGTACTCCTTCGGTTCATTATGAGATGGCTTCTCAGCTCTCAGCTCTCGGAAAAGACCAAGGTTGGTCGATGCGTCGGGTCCGCCCGGCGCCGCGGAAATCTCAGCTTACGAACCTGACGGATGGATTCGCAGCAGAGGCGAGAGCGACCGCCGGGGAGTGAGAGACGAAGGCCGGAAACTGGAAACCAGAAACTGAGACCTGACTTGTGTGTATGCTGAATTCGTACACTTCTGCCGGAACTACCCCATGGCCGACAAATCCGATCCGCCAGTTTCCCATCCACCCCTCGATGACATCTTGGCGCGCCACGAATTCGATCTCGCCCGCCTGAAGGAAGCCTTCGGCCTGCTTGGCGTCAATGCCTGTGCCCGGTGCAAGAAGTTCTTCCGCCGCGCCGATCCCGGCGCGCTGTTCGATGCCGGTGAACTGGTTTGCTACGGCTGCATTAGCGAATGGTGGGCGCAGCGCTGCGCTCAACTCAGCAGCAAGGACCGCGAAGCCCTCGAAGGCAAGCTGGTCTTCTGGCTGCGTGACCACCATCATGCCGAAACCTTCAAGGACCCGGCCAAGCTCCCGGAGAGTTCCCAGCAGGAACTGCACATCGTCGCCAGTTGCCTCGAATGCCATGGAACCGGAAAATTGATGGGCCAGGAACGCTGCCGCTACTGCGACGGCCGCGGCACAGTGTGGGTGATTGTTTCCAGGAAGAAGGCTTGAGCGGGAACAGGAAACTGAAACCTGAGAAAAATAAAGAGTTCCGAGGTGGTGTTGTGTCCGTTCCTCTCGGCCAGTAGCTCGCGTTAGACCCTTGCTTGACCTGCTATCGCAGCTTCCCTTGCGGGCTGCCGCACGCGATCTTTGCTCGGGCTCCGGGCTTACCGCCAACCGGAAAAACCTACTCAACGCCTCGGAACTCTATCCTGCCTTTAACTGGGTTTCCCGTTCTCCTCGACCAGCGCTTTGCTATAGACCCTTACTTGCCTTCCCTCATCATTTTGCAATGTGAGGGTGACGAAGCTTGAGCCCCGGACGCCGCACCAACCGGAAAAACTTAAGAAACTGTCAAAGAACGATTCTGTTGTACTCCTTTTAATTTTCCAGTCAATCAAAACCGTGCGACTCTATCCGACTTATTTTCAATCGAGTGCAGCCCGTCCACAGGCCGGTGACCGGATTTTGTGCAATATGATGGGCGACTTTGCGCGGAAGTCAGGCGGGACGCGGGTTTTGCGGCGTGCCGCGCTGCAGCAAAGCCGGGATGGCGGGGTTTTCCGCGCACTTCCGAGGCTGTGAATATCCGGTGAAAGCCGCACCGGGCAAGGGATCTCGTCAAACCCTCCGAATCAGCGGCAGTGGCTGACTTAGCATTTTCGGCGACCCTCGGATTGGCGATTGCGCCCCTTCTCAGCCGGAACACAGCGTCCTTCCCAGAATATGAACCGTTACGCCTTAATCGCTTGACAATGTGGGCCAGTCTGCTAAAGTGCGAGAAAAGCTGCACACAATGAATCGACTCGCAGGTGCCCAAGGTATGAAGAATGTTTATGAGGTTCTGAGGCAGAAGGAAATGGAGCTCACGCGGCTGGAGAAGGAAGTGGAAGCGCTGCGGCTGGTGGCTCCGTTGCTCTCCGAAGAAAAGGAAATGAACTCCGATATCGCCAAGCCCGCGCTGGCTACGGCCGTCAATGCCGGCCCCCAGCAGCCCATTCGCATCCCCTCGCCGCCAGTGGTGGCCGCCGCGCAGCCAGTGCGCGCAGCCGGTTGGGACGATAGCGCCAAGCGCTGGCCGTAGAGCCTGCTGCATTTGGCGATCGGGTAGAGCGGGTGTCCTCGCCCGCTGCCTTCTACTTGCGCCTTTGACTTTTGTGGAGCGGGCGCCTTTGCCGCTGCCTTCGACTTCGCCAACCCAGCCCTGAGAGCCTGCCCTGAGCGGAATCGAAGGGGACGGCTGAAAAATTCCCGCGCACACTCTGCCCCGGCAAATGCCGGCGCTAAACCACAATCTCCCCTAACGCCGCCAGCAGCCGATCCACTTCCTCAACCGTGTTGTAATGCACCAGGCCAATACGCAGAAAACCTCCGGATTTTTCCACGTCCAGACGCTCGGTGAGATTCAGTGCGTAATAATTTCCATCCCAAGTGAAAAATCCCCGCTCGCCCAATTTCGTGGCGAGTTGCAGCGGCGTGTGTCCGTCAACCCGCACCGCCAGCGTAGGACAGCGTTCCGCAAACCGCGCGGGATCGCTGATCCCGTAGATCCTCAGCCCCGGAATCTTATCCAGTCCAGCAATCAGCCGCTCCATTAATCCGTGCTCGTAGTCATGAATCGCCTCGAAAGCCGCGACGATCGCGGCGCGCCGCGCGGACACCTCGATAGGGGCGCCCCATTTCTCGCTTCCTTTGCCGGAAGTGGGGCCGTTGCGGCGGCCCAAATCGGCGAAGTAATCCACACACGCGGTGACGCCCGCTATGCATTCGTGGTTGAGCGTGCCCCACTCCCAGCGGTTGGGAACGGCATCGGTGAGCGGCCGGACTTTATAAGGCCGCAGCCGCGCGAGATGTTCGCGCTTGCCAAACAGCACTCCCATGTGCGGCCCGAAAAATTTGTAAGTGGAGCAGACCAGAAAATCGCAACCGAGGTCTTGCACATCGATGAGGCCGTGCGGGCCGTAGTGAACAGCGTCAACGTAAGCCAGCGCCCCAACCGCATGAGCCATCCCAACAATCTTGTTAACCGGATTGATCGTGCCCACCGCGTTTGACGCGTAGCCAGTCGCAACCAACTTGGTGCGCTCGTTCAGTTTGCTGGCCAGGTCGGCAAGATCGAGCGTGCAATCCTGCTCGTGAATTTCAGCCCCGCGGACAGTGACGCCTTTTTCTTCCAGCGCCAGCCACGGTGAAACATTGGCGTCATGATCGAGGCGCGTAACCAGAATCTCGTCGCCCGGGACAAGTTCGCGCCCAATGGAGCGCGACATCGCGTAAGTCAGCGTAGTCATGTTGGGGCCGATGACGATTTCGTCGGCCCCGCAGTGGAGAAAGTCGGCCATGGCGGCCCGCGCCTCCGCAATCATGGCGTCAGTGTTGCGGCTGGTCGCGTAAGCTCCGCCAGTGTTGGCGTTGTCGCGTCGTAGGTAGCCGGAGATGGCGTCGATGACTCGCCGCGGAACTTGCGTGCCGCCGGGGCCGTCGAGGAACACGGCGGGGTGGCCATTTACGGTTTGGGCGAGCGCTGGGAATTGGGCGCGGATGGAGGGGAGATCGAGGGTGGTGGTACTTAGAATTTCGGTGGCCGGCATGATCGTGAGTCAGTTTTACCATGGACTTGGCGTCGCGTGCGCGTGGGGCGCATGGCCTCGTCCTCTAGAGAATACGTCTTCACGCCAGGACAGCGCCAGCTATGCGCTTCGACTGAGACCACAAGAGAGGGGCGATGCTGCTAAGCACCTGGCACCAGTACCAAAATTTCGCCGCCCGCGCGCCGTATTCAGGAAGGACTATCGTTCGGTATTCCTCTTCAAGGTCGCCGACTAGGTGTTCCCTATCTCTTCGAGGGACGAGGAGGAGCATAAACTTAGCGGCGCTCGGAGGCTTGGTCGGATCTTGCGGGAGAAGCCGCTTAACCACGCGCCTCACCACTGTCAAGTACGCGAGTATCGCCGTGCCAGCAACTAGCTCAAGAACGATCGTCCCAAGAAGAACCCGCTTCGACACGATGTTGATCGCGAGGCTAACAAGGGGGGCTAGGACGCTGGCGATTAGCGCCGGGCCATAAAGGAACTTTGCGATCCACGGCGCGTGGTTAGCCGTCAAAGCCTCCCGGACGGGGAGTATCGAAAGCGCTCGAGTTGTCAGAAGGGCAGTCGCTGCGGCTCCACATACTAGTGCAGCAGCCACCCCATAACCGGCGAGTTGGATTCGGCGCGAGGCTATTCCAACAACGGCAAGAAGCGTTCCCGAAGCCAACCCAACCACACTTACCTTCCAGAACCAGCGATTGAGGGGAGCTCTCATTGGGCCCCTCCGAGGAGGGGCTCGAGGCCTTCGGCCATTCTAAGAGTGGTCCGGTACGCTCGGCGAAGCGCGGCTCTGCCCATATTGTCGACCTTGAAGTATTTCTTTGCCCGCCCGCCGCGCTCGGCGGTTGGTTCGCCTATAGAGGAAGAAACGTATCCCTTCTCCTCCAATCGGTCCAATGTCGTGTACAGGGCCCCATAGGAACATCTCCGACCGGCCCGATTTTCTAGCTCCTCGTGTATACGCATGCCGTAGGCTGCGTCACCGAGGCGAAGCACCGCCATGAGTACAAGAGTTTCGAACTCGCCGAGTGAATCGCATTTTTTATTTATTCTATTTTGCATGCTCACAATGTAGTATATATCGATGTTCGTGTCAAGGGGTCTGTGCAGGGGCGGTGCCTGAGATTCAGAACCACCGTGCAGGGCAATCTATTCCAAACCGGCCCTCACCAAATCCGCCAGCATCCCATACGCGGTCGCGTACAACCCGGGATTTTCTTCGGTGATGGCTAAGCCGGGGAAGATGTCAGTTTCAAAGTAAATATAAGACGACGTACCCGCGATTTGCGCCATGGGATCGCCCAGCGAAATCTGTTCGGGACGAACGCTGGCCTCCACTCCCATCTCAGTCTTCCTAGCCCGGCAAACCAACCTGTAAGGCCGCCCTTCTTTCCTGGCCGCGCGGACGGCTTCCCCGCTCAGCCCGCAAATGCCCTCACGCTCAATCTCCGGCAACCTCACCGGAACATCCATCAACACTGTGATCAAGGCCGCCGTCTTAATTACCGCGTCCCAACCGTCGATATCGTGCGCAGCATCGGTCTCGGCGATGCCCAGCGCCTGCGCCTTCTTCAGCGCGGCATCGAAGCTGAGGCCTTGTCCCATCTCGCTGAGAATTACGTTGGTCGTGGAATTCAGGATGCCGTGAAATCCCCGCAGATGAATCGCCGGCAGTTGGTCGAAAAAAGAAAAGATGGGCACACCATCCATCACGGTGGATTCGAACAGGAAGCGCTTCCCCCGCGCCGCGGCCAGATCGCGGAGTTCGTGGTAAGCGTGCACAATGGGCCCCTTGTTGGCTGTGATGGCATGCGCCCCGTGTTCGAGCGCCGCGCGGATGTGTTCGACCCCAGGCTGCCCGTTTTCCACGTTAAGCGACGTGGCCTCGAACAGAACGTCGGCGCGCGCCGCGGCGAGCCACGAACGGACGCTGTTGTGTGGCGGGGGCAAGTGTGGCGCGGGCACTCCTGCCCGCGAAAGGTTGGGGGCGGAATTTCGATCCAGGGCGAGCAGGTCGGCGGGATTCACTCCGTCAGGGTTCGCAATCCATCCCAGCCGCCGCGAGGCCACTCCGGTGATGCGCCAAGAGATTCCATAACGCTCACGCAGTTCCCGCTCACGCTCGAACAGCAGTTGCGCCAGCGTCCGGTTAACCTTGCCGAAGCCGAGGAAACAGAGATTGTAAGTGTGAATCGGCGTGCCTCGTCTAGCCCATCACCGTAGTGTGCTCGGGCTTCACTTTGTAGAGCACGCGCACTTCGCCGGGCGCGCCATAAGGATACTTGTCGACTCCGAGATATTTCTTGGCCATCTTGTCGATGTGCGCGCTGGCGCCGTCTTCCGTAATCTCGACCACCCGGCCGCGGATCTCGAGATAGCGGTAGGGATTCTCCGGGTCCATCAAAGTCATGGCCACGCGCGGATCGCGGCGCACGTTCCTATCCTTCTGCCGCCCCTTGGCGGAGTTGAAAATAATATGTTCGCCGTCAAAGTCGCACCATACCGGCGTGACCTGCGGCCGGCCGTCGGGCATCAGCGTGCCCAGGTTGGCGAAAGCGCGCTTCTGGAAAAGATCGCGGTACTTCTCGGGGATAACCTCCGGCATAAGACCTCCTTGCGGTCGTGCTTTTGAAACGAAAGCACATTATAGTCGGAGTGCGATCCAGCGGAGCGCTCCTCCGGCGTTTGATTTGCCGCGCGGCGGCAATCCCAGTATTCTTTCAGACCATGATTCCAAACCAACAGAGCCTGCATACATTCTGCCGCGCGCCACGGAATGACCGCGTGCCCCATGCTAGCCTCATGGCGGTAGTGTTGGCGCTGCTGCTTGTGCTTTCCGCGCCGCCCGCCTCGCAGGCGCAGAAATATCCCCAGACCATCGTTTTCATGACCGACTTTGGCGTGGTCGATGATTCCGTTGCCATCTGCCGCGGCGTGATGTATTCCATCATGCCCGATGTCCGCATCGTCGACCTCTCGCACCAGGTCACTCCGTTCTCCATTCTCGATGGCGCGCGTTTTCTTTATGGCGCAACGCCGTACTATCCTGCAGGCACGGTGTTTGTGGTGGTGATCGATCCCACCGTAGGCAGCACGCGCAAAGCTATCGTGGCCAAGTCGAAGCGCGGACAATATTTCGTGCTCCCCGATAACGGCGTGCTCACCCTGGTGGAGCAGCGCGATGGCATTGAGGGCGTCCACGAAATCACCAACCCAGATTGGATGATCGGCACAAAAATGTCGTCAACCTTCCACGGGCGCGACATTTTTTCTCCCGTCGGCGCTCATGTTGCTCGCGGCGAGGATTGGACGAGCGTGGGTCCGGAGATGCCGGTCGCGTCGCTGGTGCGTTTGGAGTTGAAGGCGGCGCGGTTCGACGATCGCGGCGTTACTGCGGAGGTGATTGCGACAGACGGCCCCTTCGGCAATTTGGTAACGAATCTTGATGGCGACGATTTTCTGAAACTCGGCTACCAGCGCGGCCAGGAAGTTCCTGTAAAGGTTGGCGAAAAAGAAATGAAAATCAAGTTCGTCCGTACCTTTAGCGACGTGCCGCTGAAACAGCCTCTGCTCTATATCGATTCCCGCGGGCATTTTGCGCTCGCGGTAAATCAGGGAAGTTTCGCCGCCGCGTACGGGGTGAAGCCACCGGTGGAACTGTTTATTCCGCGAGTTGGAAAATGAAGCCTTGTCATCCCGAGCGAAGCGAGGGACCTGGGTGTTTGCCTGCGCCAATATCACTCTCAACTCGCGGCAGCACCGCGCGCAGCAGCGCTTCAAAGGCAGCTCCGACGCGCTCGCCGGTTTCGAGCACTTCCTCCTGCGTGAGTGGCTGATCGAGAATTCCTGCCGCCATATTCGTGACGCA